>Ga0081539_10006643_pt1 | contig 10970 bp, 14 predicted proteins | sample TabmetS4T2R2_FD_71023 | JGI IMG/M metagenome (GOLD analysis project Ga0081539, IMG submission 71023) | Tabebuia heterophylla rhizosphere microbial communities from the University of Puerto Rico - S4T2R2 | ecosystem: Host-associated > Plants > Roots > Rhizosphere ... | reverse complement strand
GTAGTCCACTCTGGGCGTTGTGGTAGCCTCTGCCATACGGCGCATCTCCTTTCGAGAATGGTGATGGTGGCAATCTCATTCTCAGAGGAATGCGCCCTTCTTCAAGGTTCTCGGATAGACTCTAAGGATTGCTGCTCGCACGTCTCGGCCTATGTCTGTCACGCGCTTGTTCGGTAAACCTCCAAAAGCACCGATCTCTAGGAACGTCAGCAGCTTCCGCAGCGATTCGAGAAACCCGTTCAAGTATTCACAGGCTCCCAGGATTAGTCCCACCTGCTCGTGCTGCGGGAGGGAATCGAAGCCAGGTTGAGAGTAGCGAAGCAGCGCCAATACGTATTCAAGGGAAGGCGTTTGCAGATCATGTCGGAACTCCAGTGCCCGCTGGTTATTTTGATTTCGCCGTTGACGCACGCTCAGGCCAGGCTCTCCCGCCATCAGAATTTTCTCTGCCGTCTCACGCCCGTGTTGTTCGACAGACTTAGTTATCTGACCCTCTATACAGTTGAGCGCTCTGGACAACCTGTTCACGTCGATGGTGTCGAGTTCCATAGCGGTGACGGCTGCGACGATGGACCTCTGGGCCCGGGAAGCTACAAGTTTGTCTTCTGCTTGTTGTGCGGTTAAGACGACTATTTCCTCATACCCATATCGAGATCGGCCTGCGTTTAGGTGTACATATACTGTCTGGCCATTCTCCAACGTAAGCCGGCGTAGATCGGGATCGTAAGGACCTGTGTCAGCTTGGGGTCAGGAGCGACGTTGTTTCCATGGGGCGCTCTGCGCACCTTGTCCATTTCTAGCAAGCCTGCACCGTGTAGAAAGTCAAGGACAAGTTCAGCAAATGCCCGAAACTGAGGATGTCCTTCTCGCGCCGTGCTTTGCAGCGAGAATCCAGCCTCAATATTGTCGTCAGGTATGCTCACTATCGAACCTGGCGGCGCGGGCTGAGGACTTTGGCGGTACGACCCGCGCCGCTCCTCCTTTCTCTAAACTCTTTGCAATTCTACTTTTATACTCTCATCATTATTAAGTACGGCACGAAACCTGAAGGCAGGTGTTGTAGAAGTAGAATTCCATCGAATGATAAAGAACCCAGAGGAGCCGCAGCTTTTGCAGGAACCTTACCTTCCCCATATCACTTGGCGCACGCACCATGCTCGTTCTCCCAAGACGTGCATGCCCGCAGGCTATCGGTACTGCTCTTGCGCGGCGGACTCGGCGGCACCTGGATTCATCGTCCCCGCGCCTTGGCCCCCGGAGCCGTAGGAACCTTCCGGTGCTTGGAGTGAGTCAGAGGGTACCGCTGCCGGAGGTTCCGGCGCCGCAGGCACCGAGCCAGTCCCAGACTCGGGTGACGCAGATGCAGAGGCGGATGCGGATGCCAAGGTAGGTGTCGATGAGGAGGCGGACATGTGTGTACCACTAGCGAGAACCGCCGATGGCATGTCCGAGCCGACACCCTTCTCCAGGCCTTCTTCTTGGGCGCCTCTTGAGTCCTCGGGCGCTCCGAGGAAGCCGCCCTCCCGGCTGCCTTCCGAGGTACTGACGGCGCCCACGGCCTTCGACCCACCGGATTCCGGCGAGAGCGTCCAGCCGAGCGCCCCCAGCAGGGCCAAGAGCGTCGCCAGCGCCACAAGCCCTATCCCTATCGGTCCCTTCCTCGTTCGCGGCTCACCTCCGGGCTCCCCCGAGTGCGCACCTCCGTCGGCGCTCGCTGGCTCTCGCGGCGTCTCGGGGTATTCGTCAGTCCTTGCGGCGAGGGCCAGGGGCAGCCCCGCCCACGCTCGAAGCAGGTCCTCGGCCAGTTCGGCGGCGCTCGCGTATCGGTCCTCGGGGTTCTTGGCCAGCAGCCTCATAACAAGGGCGTCCATCGTCTCAGGGACCGAAGGGTCGCGCTCCTTCGGAGAGACGGGTTGCTCGGTGACGTGCTTCATGGCCGTGGCCAGCGGTCCCTCTGCCGCGAAAGGCACCGAGCCGGTGAGCATCTCGTAGAGTACGACCCCCAAGGAGTAGAGGTCGCTCTCGGGCCCCACCCGCTCGCCCATCGCTTGCTCGGGGGACATGTAGCTCGCCGTGCCGAACAGGAGATCCGTCCCCGAGGTGGAGGTCCTCGATGCGGCGAGCGCTATGCCGAAGTCCGCGACCTTGGCGTTGTCCGCCTCGTCGAGCAGCACGTTCTGGGGCTTTATGTCGCGGTGGACGATGCCGAGTTCGTGTGCCGCGCCTAGGGCCTCGGCGACCTGCCACGCCAGCCTTGCGGCCTCCGCGGGATCTAAGTGGCCGCGCCCGAAGATATGCTCCTTGAGGTTGCCACCGGGCACGTACTCCATCGCGATGAAGTAGCGTCCGTCCTCGGCGCAGCCTAGGTCGTAGACCTTCACAACGTTCGGGTGATTGAGGGCGGCGGCGCTCTGGGCCTCCTTACGGAAGCGCCTGACGAAGAGGCCGTCTTTGGCATAGTGATCCCTGAGGACCTTCAGCGCGACGTCGCGGTCTAGCATCCGGTCGCGGGCGAGGAATACCTCGGCCATCCCTCCGGCACCCAGAAGGCCCGAAAGGACGTAGCGGTCGTTCAAGGTATCGCCAAGCACTAGCCCTCCTATCTTCTTATGCTGTAAGACTCTGGTAATAGGACTCCTGGGATGCCCTTTACGATACGGTAGCGTGACGTGTGTGGCCTGCACACTTCGGGCCATTTTTCCATCCCTTGCCGCTTTAGGGCGTAGTTCGCAGAACCCTACTTCTAGGCACTTGGGTAAACAGGGCGGGACGGAGCGGTGCTCCGACGCGCGCAGAGGGCCGGGGCGCGGCATGACGAGAGGGGAGTAGCTTTCACGTTCCTTTCTAGGGTGCAGGCGAAGCCGAGGAGGAAGCCGAGGGCGATGTGCTAGGCGATGCGCTCGGAGATGCGTACTGGGAAGCTGCCGCTGAGGGAACCGTGCGCTCGAAGGTGCTCTCAGCACCAGTGCTTTCGGAGGGCACACTTGGCCGATCCTCCAACAGCGCAGTGAGAAGCGTAGAGAATACGATCGCCGCGACCACCGCCCCCGCCAGCAACACCGGGGCCAGGACGGCCGTCAGCGGGAAGATCGCCCACGGAGAGTCGCCCACCTGCGTACGCTTGAGCAGGAGATAGGTCGCGAAGGCACTCCCCGCAAGGCACGCAAAAAGTATCCACCAAGGGAGAAAGAACACGCTCTCGACTCCTTCGCGCGAGTCCTTACGCTGCGCCTCGAACGTCCGTCGACAACCACCACCCCAGCCTAGCACGCACCTCCGAGAAGGCGCCTTCCATGTACTCGTGTGAATAAGGAACCCGGAGTGATTCCTCTAGCGTGACCCGTCAACGTCCGATCTAAGTGCCTGGGTGTGAAGCTGGGGCAGCCTCTACGGAGACGCCGGGGTGTCGCCCTGACCCTCACTAAGCGCCGTCTGAGACGCTTCCTCCACTCCTCGTTCGGAGCGCTCCAATACGTCCTCTAGGGCGTCACGAACCCCCTGGAGCCTCCCCCTGAGCGCCTCGTCTACCGTGTCGCCCACCTCTAGTCCCTCAAGGGCGGAGTCGAGCGTGGCGAGGCTCTCTTCCAGGGACTCCCTCACTACCCGGCTGAGTGTGCGGGCCAGTATGCGCAGGATCTCAGGGTGTTCGCCTATGGTATCGAGGGCCTTCTCCAGGATGGCACGGATGTGCTTGAGGCGCACCTTAAGGAGCACGTCCGCCTCCACGCCCTCTATCTCCAGCTTGACCTGGTCGAGCCTCGCATCGACGCCGACCGAGAGGTTCAACAGATTGGCCAGCTCCACCAGGATCGAGACGTGGGCTCTTAGGTCATTGACCTCCAGGCTGATCCTATCGACCTCGAGATCGGAGACGTCCAGCAACACATCCGGCTCTTGAGTATCCGGCTCTTGGACATCTGGCTGTTGGCCGTTGGTTGGCCCGTGCCTGCCTCGCCAGAGCGAGCGCGTAGCCACGCCCACGGCCAACGCCCCGAATGCCACCCAACCCAGGGAGGCCACCGCTCGCCCAAGCTCCATCTGTGCTCCCAGGGTAGGCTGTGCCCTTGATGCTCCGAACATCTCCATCACCTTCCACTTCGCTTGTGTAGAGCCGCTTGTAAACATGATGCCATCCACCGATGTCCAACGCCACTCTGTCATGGCCTTTCGAGAAGACGCCATTACCTGCTCTCGGGTAAATACGCCGACGGATTTCTTAGAACCTCTCCGGGGCGAAGTTCCGAGCACATCCCTTATACTCACCATGTGAATAGGGGACATGAAGGAGGCCGAGGCTGCTATTAGCCCCAGCCCTCCTTGCATACCACTCTCTCCAGATTACTAACGGCTACACTTCTTCAGGCCACCAGGCGAGGTGTCTTTGTTCTGCCCGGGCGGGCACTTGCCCGATGCAGTCGTGTCCGGGTTGCCCTTCCCTGGTCCCTCGTTGATCGCTGCGAAGGCCACGCCCGATACCGACATGCTCAGCGCCATCACGAGCGTCACGACCAACAGAGTAATACGCTTCCTCATCTAATCTCACCCCCTCCCCTTTCCTCAGCCCCACCACGTTACACAACGTAGGGAAGTATGAAGGACTGTAAGGACCAGCGCGTAAGCCAGGTGGCGTATTTTTGTTGTTGCTTGGACGTTGCTTTTGGGTAGCGAACTTCCGAGAAAGCCGTGCGCCGGAAGCCTGGTTGCCGAGAACACACCTTCTGAAACTGTTTGATAAATCCTCAGGCACGCGCCAACCTCCTCACCATCAGCCGAATCATGGCCGCGTAGATGAACGCCTCCGCGCTCGCACATAGCCTCTCGTAGTCCTTGCTCATCCTCCTTTTCTGGCCCAGCCAAGAAAAGGTCCTCTCAACTACCCACCTCCTCGGCAAGGCCACGTACCCTCGCGGCGGCATGAACCTCTGCCAATCGATCTTCTTGCCCTCCTTGGCCCATTCTTTAGCCCAAATCATCGCCACCTCCTCCGGCACGGGCTTGGGCGGCTTTCGCACGATCTCCACGCTCACGCCCATGACCTCCTCGGCCCACCTCCTGCCGCTTCCTTCGTATCCGGCGTCCAGCCACAAGTGCTTGAGGTGCGAAAGCCCGGTGCGTGCCGACTCCAGTAGGAGCCTAAGCCCGTCCTGGTCTGAGACCTTGGCGCTGTGCACCTTGGCCTTGAGCACCAAGCCTTCTGTGTCCACGAGTAGGTGCCGCTTTCTACCGCGTATCTTCTTGTTGCCGTCGTACCCTCTTTGTTCTCCGCCGACCCCGGTGGTCTTGGTCGTCTGCGAGTCGGCGATGCCGGCGCTAGGCAACGGGTCCCTACCCAAGCGGCTGCGCACGACCTCGCGAAGGGCGGCGTTGAGCCGCTCGAAAGTCCCGTTCATCGTCCATTTCCTCAACCAACTGTAGACGGTTTCCCAAGGAGGGAACTCGCGAGGAAGTAGTCGCCAGGGGCAGCCGCTCTTTAGGACGTAGAACACCGCATCGAGGATCGTGCGTGGGCTGTGGATCCTCGGTCGCCCACACCTGTTGGGGGCCGGAATGTGAGGCTCGAGAGCCTTCCATTCGGCGTCGGTTAGATCAGTTGGATAGCTCCTTTTCATATTCAGGAGCGTACGCCGTCGACCTACCCGCTCGCTTTTTCAAACAGTTTCTCCACGATGTCGGGTGAATGAGGTCGTGGGAGCGTCTAGCCCTTGCTACGAACCCGCCCTGCGCGCCAGCCAGATACGCGCCTTTGGCATCAGGCCTGTTATTTGCTACCGCCGAGTTACCAAGCGTTGTCTATATGGGGTAGATCCAACCGCAACACACGAGAGGAGCCCCGAAGGGCCCCCACTCGGACTGAGTTATTGATCGCCGCTACTGCGCCGGGTTCGCGTAGGATCTGCCGTAGATATCGCTGTTGCCGAAGTTCGGCTCGCAGACCTGCTGAACTGGGGGTGCTGGTTCTTCATCTTCCTCTTCCTTGGGAGCGTGCATGCGTTCCTCGTCACCCCGCGGCTCTTCGGGCTCGGCGGTCTGGGTGCCGGTGGCGACAGCCTCCTCGTGCAATTCCTGACGGTACTCGACTACGGCCGGGCAGTCAGCAGCGTTGCGCACGTCATTCCAGACGGCGGCGCCGTACGTGTTCGTGGCCGCCGCGTAGATGTAGTCGCCGAGGAACTCGGCCGCCAGGTCGTTCTGGCTGGAGCCGCGCGCGTCACCGGATTCACCGGCGTGCACGCCGGTGAAGGCTCCAGGTTCGGCGCCGGACCAGTAAGCGTGCAGGACCACACCGGCGAGCGGACGGTCGTTGTCCGGTCCCTCCGCGCTATCCTTGAAATCCTCCAGCCATGCGTTGTAGACCAGCCATACGTTGGCGCCGTCAGGTGAGATAGCAGGCGCGGAGTAGTAGCCGCGATCTCCCGGCCGCTGTACCTCCACCGGCTCGGCGAACGTGTTCCCGTGGTCGATCGAATACGTGAACCGAACGTCCTCGTTGTTCAGGCCATCTCGTCCATCCACCGAGGTAAGCACGATGCGATCCGTGGCATCGACGCCGCTCGGCGCGCCGTTGGCTATCCCCCACCTTCGCCGCAGCCAGCTTTATTGCCAAAGGCATCCCGTCCAGCATCCTGCAAATCTCAGCTACGGCTGAATTATTACCTTCATTGAGCGTGAACGCAGGATACCGCGACCTTGCCCGCTCTTCGAAGAGCCGCACGGCCTCGAAAGCGCCAGGGCGGAGGTGTCCCGCGTATCACCGGCAGGAGGCGCGGCGAGGGTGGGAACCTGTCAAACCTGCTCTCCCTCCACGTTGAGAGGCTCACGGCTGGTGGCGAGGATGCGCAGGTCCGGGCAAGAGTCGAGGAGAATCTCCGCAAGTTCGGCGGCTTCCACTACATGTTCGCAGTTGTCAAGGACCAGGAGCGTGCTTCTGTCGGCGAGAGCTTCCTTGAGCGAGGCGAACAGAGGATATTCAGGTACCTCGGGCACACCGAACACCTGGGCGCGCGATCGTGGCGGCGTTGCCTTGCGTCAGCTCGAAGTTCGAGTCCGCGGCCCTCCCCCGCTCCACGAAGCGGTTTACCGCCTCATAGTCCACGAGGCTCTCCGGTTCCGGCGGGTGCCCCGGGTCCGGGAGAGTGACGGCACCAGCCACGCCCTCTCGCCACCGACGCCGAGCGTCTCGCGGCTGGTGGCGAGAACCTTCAGGCCGCGGCAGGAACGAAGAAGGGTGTCGGCGAGATCGGCCGAAGCCCCGATCAGGTGCTCGCAGTTGTCCAGCACCAGCAGCAACTCGGAAGAAGCGAGGTCGCTCGCGATGGTCTCCGACAGAGACCGTCCAGGCTCCTCCCTGATCATCATCGCCTGCGCCACGGCCTGGGGTACCAGCGAAGGATCCGAGATAGGAGCAAGCTCATCCCACCAAACCCCGTCCTCGAATCACCTGGCCATACCGGACGATACCGCGAGCGCAAGCCGGGTCTTGCCGCTTCCTCCGGGTCCGGTGAGGGTCAGCAGGCGCGTTTCTCCCGAGAGAAGCTCTTCGACATCGGCGACCTCCCGCTCGCGCCCGACTAAGCTGGTCAACTGCAGCGGGAGGTTGCTCTGCGGGGGCGGCTTCGTCTCGCGCCCGAGCGGGAACTCGATCAGGCGTCCTCGTTCCTCTTCGGAGATCTCGCGAGGTCCAACGGATGCGCCAGGCAATTGCCCTTGCTCCTAACGTTTTTTTCTACCCTCTGGCATTATATCCACGAGACGAGGCTCACGACGAGATCAGCTGATGCTGAGAGCCGGGAGGATCGCAATCTCCCGGCTCGGTCCCTACGCTCCCTACGCCTAACCTTGACTAGTCGTAGAAGAAGGCGTCATAGGCGACTTTGTTGTCGGTAAGATTGCTCTTACCCTTACCGTCCAGGGTGTTCATGCTGTAGATATCGAAGTCGCCCTCTGGGTTGGATGTCTGAGTGCCGGCGCTTGTGTAGACGATTTTCTTGCCGTCGGCAGAGAAGTCGGAGACGTTGTCGTAGACTTGGGCACCGCTGTTGGAGAGGTTCTTCTTGCCAGTTCCATCCGCGGCGCTCATGCTGTAGATATCCAAGCCGCCGTCTGGGTTGGATGTCTGGATACCGTAGCTCTCGTAGGCGATCCTCGTCCCGTCCGGGGAGAAGACGGGGAGGAAGTCACTGACGCCGGTACCGTTGTTGGTGAGGTTCTTCTTGCCAGTTCCATCAAGGGCGCTCATGCGGTAGACCTCGCCATCGCCCTCGGGATTAGAGGTCTGGACACCGTAGCTCTCGTAGGCGATCCTCGTCCCGTCCGGGGAGAGGGTGGGGTCATATTCGTCCGTCTTGTTGGCGGTGAGCTGCTTCACGCCGGTGCCGTCCGGGTTCATCGTGAAGATCTCGTAATCTCCGGTCGGGTTGTTTACGTTCTTGCCTGTGGTGCGGTCGCTCATGAAGACGATCTTCTCTGCCAACGCGGCATCTGCCTGCCTGGCTGTACCAGCGAGGGCCACCACGCTAGCCAGCGCCGCTCCTGCCACGAGGCTCACGAGGAGCGCCATCCTCCTCTTGCTGGGTCCTTTCGCTCTCTGTGTCGTAGCTTGTGTAGTCATGGCGGCTTTCCTTTCACTCGTTTCGTTTGCCATCGATACGGTATCGGCTGCCAGAGGAACACACATCTACCGGATGGGACATTTTCCGTTGTCCGCCTGGGACATTTTTCGTATATGCCACCTGGACAAATTCGCACCCATGGGACGAGGAACCTGCTCGAAGGCGTGGTGGTTTCATCGGCCAGATACGTTCGACCGGCGTTGACTTGGGGCGATGCTAACTATCTGGTGGTTAGATCAGGCCAAGTTGCATGGCACGGACGGCGGCCTGGGTACGGTCTGAGACGCCGAGCTTGGCGATGATGTGGCGCACGTGGTTCTTGACGGTGCCTGGACTCACGACGAGCTGGCGTGCGATCTGGGGATTCGTCTGGCCCTGTGCTAGCAGGTGCAGGATCTCTGTCTCACGGTCGGTGAGCGGCTCGGCGAGAAGTTCGGACGGCTCGCGGGTCGGCGTGGGGTCTGGTTCTATTTCGCGGCGGTCGGCCATAGTCTTGATCAGGCTTATAGTGAGCCCCTGATCCAGCATAGACTCGCCACCGAGTACCCGGCGCACCGCATCCGTCAGCTGATCCGGGGTAGCCCCCTTGAGCACGTATCCGGCTGCCCCTGCTACTACGGCTTCGAATAGATAGTCGGGGTCGTCCTGCATAGTGACCATGACGACACTAATTCGGGGGAACTCTTCCTTTATGGCGCGGGTGGCAGCGAGACCATCCATCCTGGGCATACGCACATCCATCAACACGAGGTCAGGGTGCAGGGTGCGGCAAAGCTCCAGTGCTTCCAGTCCGTCAGCCGCCTCACCGACGACTTCGAGGTCAGGATCGCTCGCGAGCATGCTTCGAATGCCGGAACGCAGGAGCGCATGATCGTCGGCGATGATTAGCCGCGCCTTCCCGATCTCTTCGCTCATGCGCCTCGTTCTCCCTCCACGGAATCCGGCAGCGGTACTCTGACCACTACTAGCGTTCCGCTGCCCGGACGGCTACGTACCTCAAACTCTCCGCCGAGCAACCTCACCCTTTCCTCCATTCCGGAGACGCCAACACGCTCCCCTGGACCTCCTCTGCCGGTCTGGGACGCTGGCTCGAATCCTTTCCCCCGGTCCCTGACACTCAGGCGAACGTTCCGCCCCAACTGGCCGAGCTTTATGCGTACTCGTGTAGTATCCGCGTGTTTGCGCACGTTCGTCAATGCTTCCTGTGCGATCCGGTACAGCGCCGTCTCGTGCGTGGCCGGAAGTCGTTTGTCCTTCAACGTTTCTTCGTAGCCGATTTCCCAACCTTCGGAGCGAAGCGTCTCCACTTGCAGCCGGAGGGCGCTGGCGAGCCCGAAGTCATCGAGCGCGGTCGGACGCAAACCTCCAATGACCCTGCGCGCCTCTTCGACCGTCTGCTGGATCAGGTCAAGGTTCCAGTCGAGGCTCCGTCTGCCTTGAGAAGACTCTGGAGGATGCTGTATCGAGAAGGCTTGAAGGTGTTGCTGGACGGCGACGATCATCTGCGCGAGACCATCGTGCACCTCGTACGCTACGCGGCGGCGTTCTTCTTCCTGGGCTGCGACGAGCTTGCCGAGCAACTCCCTGAGCCTGGCCTCGCGCTCGGCCAGTTGCGAGGTGCGTACGGCTACTCGCTGTTCCAGGGTCTCGTTGAGGCGGCGGATCTCCTCTTCCGCCTGCTTGCGATCCGTTATGTCCCAAAGAAACCCCTGCCAGTAGAGCGGCTCGCCGTCTTCGTCGCGCACCAGCACGGACTCTTGCCGGATCCAGACGTAGCGCCCGTCGCTCGCGCGCTGTCGGTACTCGATGCGCAGGGGTTCTCCGGTCTCATTGGTGCGCGTGTCTTCCGCGAGGACGAGGGCACGGTCATCCGGGTGCAGCAGGGAGATCCAGTTCTCACCACCAGAGGTGAGGTCCTTCCTTGGATAGCCGAGGATCTTCTCGGTGTAGGGGCTGATATACGTTAGAGCCCCGGTATCGTCGGCTGGCTGGATGTAGACGGCCGCCGGGATGTTCTCGATTATCGTGCGGTAGCGGGTCTCAGCCTCTCGAATCCTCGTCTCCGCACGCTTCCTGTCCGTGATGTCACGGGCGACGGCGACGACCGTACCTTCGAGCATCGGGGAGACGGTCATGGTGAACCACGTACGCCTGCCGCCTATGTCCAGGTCGTACTCGACGGCCTCCCTTTGCCCTGTCTCCAGCACGCGGCGGATGCTCCAAAGTACCAAGTCAGCCCTATCTGGCGGCAGAACTTCGTGCAGCGTTTTTCCGGTAATCTCATCGGCAGGGCGGTAAAGCAGCGAAGGGTGCGTCGGCGCGACCTCAAGGTAGCGACCCTCCCCGTCGAACACGAAGATC
>Ga0081539_10006642_pt1 | contig 10972 bp, 11 predicted proteins | sample TabmetS4T2R2_FD_71023 | JGI IMG/M metagenome (GOLD analysis project Ga0081539, IMG submission 71023) | Tabebuia heterophylla rhizosphere microbial communities from the University of Puerto Rico - S4T2R2 | ecosystem: Host-associated > Plants > Roots > Rhizosphere ... | reverse complement strand
ACGCCTGACATCGCCGCAGCCATCGGCCTCGGTGCTGCGGCCGAATACCTGATGGGCATCGGCATGGACAACGTCCGCGAGCACGAGCGAGAGCTCGTGTCTTATGCGCTTGACGTCCTCCCGCGCGAGCTGCCGATGCTCCAGCTCTACGGGCCGCTGGACCCCGACAAGCGTGGCGGCGTCGTGCCGTTCAACGTGCCCGGTGTCCATCCGCACGACGTCGCCCAGGTCCTCGACCGCTTTGGGGTCTGCGTCCGGGCGGGCCACCATTGCACGATGCCGCTCCACGAGCGCCTCGACCTGCCGGCCACGGCGCGGGCCAGCTTCAACGTGTACTCGACGAGGGCGGACATCGATGCTCTGATCGTCGGGCTCCGCGAGGTCGTTCGACTCTTCGACGTCGGAGGCTGATTACAGCCTCGTCAATTCCCCCAGCGCGGGGCGAGGCCGTTCGACGTGACGCGGCGGGCGTTTCCACCGTTGGATGACATCACCAGGATCGGCCGGTTGCCGCTGCCAGGTCCCTCGAACGCGATCTGTGATCCGTCCAGGGACCACGTCGGCAGGATGCAGTCGCACATCGATGCCTTTGTCAGCTGGCGCAGACCGCTGTGGCCGTTGGCGCCGGCGATGAAGATCCGTGGGGTGCCGCTGACGACGCGTCCGAATGCCATGCGCTTCCCGTCGGGCGACCAGACGGGATCGAAGCCGCCGCCATCGGCCAGGGTGATCCGCGCGGAAGCCGCGCGATCGTCGGGGTCGACGACCCAGACCTCCATCTCCTGGCCGATCTTGCGGGCGAAGACGATGAGGTCGTTGGCCCCCCAATCCGGCCGAACGTCGTCACCGCCGGACGTCAGCCGCCGTCGGTTCGAGCCATTACTGGCGTCCATGACCCAGATCTCGCGCGAGCCCCGGGCTCCCGTCGAGAACGCGATCCGACGGCCGTCGGGTGACCAGGCGGGGTAGGCGTTCTCGCGTCCGTCGTCGGTCAGCGGCGTATACGAGCCGTCGGCCTCGAGGACCCAGATGTCCCGCTTGCCTGTGACGCGCCGGCTGTCGTAGGCGATCCGCGTCCCGTCGGGCGACCAGGCTGGATCGCTGTCCGGCTCGGGGTCGGTCGTCAACCGGCGCTCGGCCCCGCTGCGGGGGTCCACCGCGTAGATGTCGGGATTAGGATCGCCGGTGGCAGGGTCGGTTCGGCTCGAGAAGAAGAGGATGTCGCGGGCCGGCGCGGGCGGCGGTGTCGCCTTGGCCGTTGCCCTTGGCTCCGAGGAGCTTGCTGGGCTTGCCGAGCCGCCGGCCGCCGTGCTGTCACTCGGCTGGCCCGTCGCCGCCTGGGTGGGTTCCGCCGTCTTCGACGGGTTCGAGCTCGGCATGTTCGCGAGCGTCGTCACCAGGACGGCGAGGGCAGTGATCATGCCCGCGAGGGCAGTGATCAGGCCCGGCAGGCTCGACCAGAAGCTCTGACTCTTGTTCTCGCTCATCTCGCAACTGCTCGTCGGCTTCGTCCACGCGCGTCGGACGAGCCGCTGCGCACGCACACTATGCCGCGCGGTCCTGGCCCGCGTCACCGTGCTGGCGGGTACCACCGGGCTGTTGGCGAGCTCGTGCGGGGCGCTACGCTCCCGTCTGATGGACGGCCTGGGCGAGAGCGCAAGGCAGATTCGGGTCGGCGTCGTTGACGACCATCCGTCGATCGTCGATGCGATCTCCCGCGCAGTACGCGAGGCCGGCGACCTTGTCCTGCATGGCGCCGGCCGTACAGCGGCTGACGCCACGGCGCTCCTCGAGCATGTCGACGTCCTCGTGTGCGATGTGCAACTCGCAGGCAAGGCCGAGGGCCTGCGGATCGCCGAGCAGGCACGATCGCACCCGAGGCGTCCCTCCGTTCTTCTCCTCTCGGGATTCCGGCACGGGTCAGTCGTCCGCGCTGCCATCGAGCGCGGCGCCGCCGGTTACCTGGAGAAGTCGGTCGAGATCGAGTCGATCATCGACGCCATCAGAACGATCGCCTCGGGCGGGACGGTCTTTCGCGCGGCCGACCTGGAGGCGCTGCGATCCGCGGCGCGCAGGCCGTCCGACCGTGAGCTCGACGTAATCGCGGGTGTCGTTGCCGGAGAGACCAACGCAGAACTCGCGGGCAGGCTTGGCGTTTCGGAGAAGACGATCGAGAGCCACCTACATCGACTCTTCGACCGGTACGGCGCGCTCTCTCGGACGGAGCTCGCGGTTCTCGCACTGAACGAGGGCTGGGTGGTCGACCCGGCACGGGTGCAGCGCTGATCAACACGGCGCAACGAGTCGTGTCGCTCGGGGCGGTGTGCGCCACCGTCATCCTCGCCATTCTTCGGGTCGGACTCGTGTACCCGGACTCATCGGTGACTCCGCAGAGCCTCATCGCGCTTCTGGCGGCGACCGCGCTGCTGTGTCTGGTCGGCCTGACCAAAGCTCGGTATCCGACGGCCGCCTGGATTTCCGTGATTGCAGCGACCGGGATCGTGACGATCGATCTGGCGACGTATGCCGCCACGGTGTGGAAGGACGTTGACGACCGTGCCTGGGTCGGGCTGGTGATCGCGATCTGCCTCGATGCGCTTTTGACGACCGGGGCGGCAGCGGCGTATGCGTTCTCTCGGCCACGCCTGCCACGCGGCTGGATCGCCGTGGCCGGGATCGGAGTGTTGGTCCTCGTCGCAGCCGCATCGGTGACGGCCGTCGCGACGGTGCCGTTGGCGGTCAGCGATCCTCCTCTCGGGAATGCACGACTCGTCACCCGGGCGTTGCTTGTCGTTGTCCCGTTCCTGACGGTCCTCGGACTGATCGGCGATGCCATAGCCCCAGCTGAACGTGCTGCCAGACAGGTCGCTGTCGTGGGATCGGACGGCGGTCGACGGCGTGTCGCGGCCTGGGTCCGCGCGTTCGCCGGCGAAGTCGCGCCAGGTCGGACACGAGCGCGACGTGCCGTAATCGACGAACGCTCGAGGATTGCCCGCGACCTGCACGCCGATGTTGTTCCCGCCTTACGGCAGGCGCTGGAAGACGCCGAAGAAGGCACGCCAGCGGAGACCCTGAGCAGGTCGTTGCGGGAGATCCTCGCCGGTCTCGAAGACTTCGGCGCTTCGCAGCACCCGATCCAGCTCGAGATCGGCGGCCTCGTTCCGGCTCTTGAGTGGCTCTCCGAACGCGCAGAGAGCCGCTCCGGCATGAGGGTCGAACTCAATATCGCAGACGCCGTGGATGCGACCGATGGAACCCCTCCGACCGACATCAGCGAGGCGGCATTTCGTGTGGCGGCGCTCGCGCTCGACAACGTCGTAAGACACGCAGCCGGCAGTAACGCCGAGATCCTGGTCAGAACGGAGGCCGATCTGGTCGAGCTCGTCGTCAGCGACGACGGACCGGGGATGGCTCCAGACGCACTGACGAACGCGGTTGCTCACGGACGCCGCGGCGTCGCGGACATGCGGTCTGAGGCCGCGGCGTGCGGAGCCGAGATTGAGGTCGCACGACGCCTGGATGGCGCTGGGACCACCGTGCGCTTCCGCTGGCAAAACCCTTCGCGGCAGGCGAATTAGGGAATTTCCCTATTGCGGCGTGCAGGGGTGATCCCGATTGGCGTCCGCGATCTGGGGCCGCATCGTCGCGCGGCCGGCTGTGCTCGGGTGTCCCGGGCGGCCGGCCGCAGACGGAGACATCGACGATGAATGCTGTTGCAATCATGGCCGCCGTTGTCGGCCAATCGAGTCGCGACCATTCTCGCGGGCAGGGCCTCGCGGAATACGCACTCATCCTTGCCCTGATCGCAATCGTCGCGATCGTGGCACTCGTGTTCCTCGGTGGCCAGATCCAGACGATCCTCTCCACGATCAGTCGCTCGGTCTGATCCCCGGGGCATGGCCCGCGGTGCCCGGGGGAAGCGCCGCGGGCCACCGCCCACGATCGCGCTCAGAGCTCAAGGCCGCCCGACAATTCGAGCGCCTTAATCCCGACCCCTGTGGTCGGAATTGAGGTGACGCGCTACACTCCGACGGCGATGGACGACCTGTACCGCGACTACATCCTCGAGCACTATCGCCGGCCCCATAACTTCGGCGTGCTCGAGGACGCGACCGCCTCCTACGAAGGCGCCAACCCGCTGTGCGGCGATCGCATCACGATGATGCTCGGCGTGAAGGACGGCGTCGTCGAACGGGTCGGCTTCACGGGTCGTGGCTGCGCGATCAGCCAGGCGAGCGCGAGCCTCCTGACCGACGAGATCAAGGGCAAACCCCTGAGCGAAGTCGGGAAGCTGACGAACGACGACGTCCTCGACCTCCTCGGCATCGAGATCAGCCCGGCCCGCCTCAAGTGCGCAATCCTGTCGCTGGATACGGTCCAGCACGCCCTCGCCGAATCAGAGCCGAAGGCGCAGGCCGCCGGATGACGATCCCGGTGTCCTGCAGGTGTTCGCGGCCGGCCTGACGCCGGCGCCACCGATCGCGGCCGCCGCGGCGGCCCTGCCGAAGGTCCCACGCCGTTCGTTGACGGCGCTTCCAACCGCAAACGGAGCCCCTGAACCCATGCCGAAGTCCTATCCCGATCTCCTGCGCGAGGCCCGCGCGACCATCCGCGAGGTCACGCCGGCCGAGGTCGCCCAGATCCGCGAGGGCGCGCCGGGCACGCACGTGGTCGACGTCCGCGAGGCCTCGGAATGGGACCAGGGCCACCTGCCGGGCGCCGTCCACATCAGCAAGAGCTACATCGAGCAGCAGATCGAGGGCGCTGTCCCCGATCGCGACGCGCCGGTCATCCTCTACTGCGCCGGCGGCGTCCGGTCGCTGTTCGCGGCGAAGACCCTCCAGGAGCTCGGCTACACAGACGTCGCCTCGATGTCCGGTGGTTTCCAGCAGTGGAAGTCGCAGGGCCTGCCGTGGACCGCACCGGTCGTCCTGAGCGACGCCCAGAAGCAGCGCTACAGCCGTCACCTGCTCATCCCCGAGGTCGGCTCCGAGGGCCAGGCGAAGCTCCTCGACTCGAAGGTCCTGCTCATCGGCGCGGGCGGTCTCGGCAGTCCGGCGGCGCTGTACCTGGCGGCGGCCGGCGTCGGCACCGTCGGCATCGTCGACTTCGACGTCGTCGACGCATCGAACCTCCAGCGCCAGATCGTCCATACGACCGACCGCATCGGCGAGAAGAAGACCGAATCGGCACGGCGCTCGATTACGGCCCTCAACCCCGACGTGAATGTCGTCCTCCACGAAGAGATGCTGGTCGCCGACAACGTCGAGCGACTGATCGAGGGCTACGACGCGATCCTCGACGGCACCGATACCTTCGAGACCCGCTACCTGCTGAACGACGCGGCGGTCAAGGCGAACATCCCCGTCGTCCACGCCAGCGTTTTCCGCTTCGAGGGCCAGCTGACGGTCTTCAAGCCGTACGAAGGGCCGTGCTACCGCTGCCTCTATCCGACACCACCACCGCCTGAGCTCGCGCCCGGTTGCTCGGTCGCCGGCGTGCTCGGCGTCGTGCCGGGGATCATGGGTCTCCTCCAGACAAACGAGGTCGTCAAGCTCCTGCTCGGCATCGGCGACTCGCTCGCCGGCCGCCTGCTCCTGTTCGACGCCCTCGAGGCGACGTTCACGGAGCTCAAGCTCAAGCGCGATCCCCACTGCCCGGTCTGCTCCGACGAGGCGGTCGAGGCGCGCAAGGCCGGCCGGCCCCTGGAGGTCGCCCAGGTTGGTGCCGACGCGCCCTTCGCCCTCGGTGGCGTCGGGGGCGCCGCATGAGCGCAGTCAAGATCCCCTCGGTCCTGCGACCCGCGGTCGGCGGCGCGCGCGAGCTGAACGTCGCCGGCTCGACGATCGGTGAGCTCATCGCCGCTCTCACGCAGCAGCACCCGAGCCTGCGCCAGCAACTCCTCGCCGAGGATGGTGGCCTGAATCGCTTCGTCAACGTCTACGTGAACGGTCAGGACGTTCGCTACCTGCAGGGTCTCGACACCCCGATCGAGGATCGCGACGAGGTCCGACTCCTGCCGGCCATGGCCGGCGGCTGACTTCAGCCATGGCGCTCCCGAAGCCGACGGTGATCCCGCCGACCCCGGTCGCCGATCGACCGCGGAAGGTTGTCTCAGGCTCGGCTCATCCGCGCGCTTACGAGGACATCCTCGACGCGATCGGCCATACGCCGCTCGTCGAAATCCCGCGGATGTCGCCCAATCCGTCTGTCCGGATCCTGGCCAAGCTCGAGATGGTGAATCCAACGGGCTCGGTCAAGGATCGCGTGGCCAAGTACCTCGTCGAGGATCTCGAGCAGCGCGGCCTTTTGAAGCCAGATTCGATCATCCTCGAGCCGACGTCCGGAAACACGGGTATCGCCCTGGCGATGATCGGCCGGCGGAAGGGCTATCGCGTCGCACTCGTCATGCCCGACAACGTCACGAACGAGCGACGCCAGATGGCGGCCCTATTCGGCGCCGAGGTGATCGACTCGCCGGGCCGTCTCGGCTCGAATGGCGCGATCGCGCTCGCGAAGCACCTCGTCGCCAAGGACCCACGGTTCGTCATGCCGTACCAGTACGGCAACGAGGCCAACCCGCGGGCCCACTTCGAGACGACCGGCCCGGAAATCCTCGCCGACTGCCCGGAGATCGACGTCTTCGTCGCCGGTCTGGGCACGTCGGGAACGCTGATGGGCGTCGCCCGTTACATGCGCGAGCACAAGTCAACTGTTCGTATCGTCGCGGCAGAGCCGCTGCCGGGCGAGACGGTCCAGGGTCTTCGCTCGCTCGACGAGGGGTTCGTCCCCGAAATCCTGGACCCCGACCTGCTCTCGGCGAAGTACCTCGTCTCCAACCGGGATGCAGTCGCCGCGCTGCGCGATCTCGTGTTCCGCGAGGGCATCTTCGGGGGCCCGTCGTGCGGCGCGGTTCTCGTCGCCGCTGCTCGCGAAGCGCGGAAGATGACCGACGGCACGATCGTCGCCCTGTTGCCGGACGGTGGCTGGAAGTACCTGTCGGTCGGGACCTATACCCGTAACCTGAACGAGATGGAGGCGGATCTCGAGGGCGGGGTCAACTGGTGGTAGAGGGCGCGACGGCGCCCCACCCGGGACCGGCGACCACCGAAATTCCGGCGACGATTGTCCAGCAGCTCGTCGACCAGGCCCGGGCCGAGGATCCAAACGAGGCCTGCGGGGTGATCATCGGCGACCGCTATGCCGCCGATGGCGGCCACGCGCTCCGCTTCGAGGCGGCACGCAACAAGGCTGCGTCGCCCTACCTGTACGAGATCGACCCCGACGACCTGCTGCGGCTCACGATCGAGACCGACGATGCCGACCAGGTCTTCTGGGCGATCGTCCATTCCCACACCCACACGCCGGCCCGACCATCTCCGACCGACATCCGGCAGGCGCTCTACCCCGAGGCGCTCTACATCCTCGTGTCGCTATCGGCCGACGAAACGGATCCGACGAGCGGGGCGCCGAGTGTCCGCGCCTGGCGGATCGTGGACGGCGAGGTCCACGAGGTCGAATTGGCCGTCGCGAGATGAGCCGCTGACGTGGCGACACGACGGGCGATGACCCAGGCCGACGAACGTGCGATCGACATCCGTGCGGTCCTGCCGTTCGCGATGGGCCTTGCGGGGCTCGCGGCAGGGACGGCTCTCGGTTGGGACTCGCGCCTCGTCGCGGCGCTCGTCACTCCGCCGGCCGTCATCCGCGCGATCCTCGTTGGGGCGTTGGTCCTCGTTGGGCTGTGGCTGCTCCGCGCGAGCATCCGCCGCCTCCGGGAATCACCGATCCGCGAGGGCGCCCCGGCGGCGGATCAGGACGTGGCGGGCATGGTCCGCGGCATCCGGCTCACGTTCCTCGCGGTTGCCGCGTTCGCGGCCGGCAGCGGCTGGCTGCTCGGTCATCCGTTACCGCTCGTGCTCGCGCTCGTCATCGCGGCCATCGACGTCATCGAAACGTCGTTCCTTCTCGTGGTCGTAACGTTCCGGTCGAAGCGCTGAGGTCCTCGGCCTCGGGCGCCGCGAAGTCTGGTTGCGGGCTCCCGGCCGGCGCCAGATCCTCGTCCGCAGCCGCCGCCAGCGTCTCCTCGTCGGCGTCGAGCTTCGGCTCCAGAACAAGCCGCTCCCTCGAGTTCCCAACCTGGTGCATGAGGGCAACGGCCGACCGCACGCAGTGAGTCTCGCCCGTTGACTCGCTGCCTGCCGCGGCATAGCTTCGTCGCAGCCGCGGACCTGTCCCTTGATGGAGGAGTCGGAGGATGGACCGTCCCGCCCGCCCGTCGGCACGCGACCTCGCGCTGCCCGCCCTCGCCGTTGTCGCGCTCATTGCCGGCGTGCTCGGGATCGGCATCAGCGCGCTCGATCAAGGCGGATCGGCCGGCCTCGACGACCATTCCCGGGGCGGTGCGGCGGCGGCCAAGCCAACAGCTACCCCGTCGCCCACCGCGACGGACAAGGCCGAGGAGCCAGACGAAGAGGACGAGGACCCGAACGAGGAAGCCGAGGAGCAGGCCGAAGCGACCGAAAAGCGCCTCCAGGCCCTCGAGGAGGCGATCGCGGCTGGCAGATTCGGCCAGAAGGCTCTGGCTCCGTCGGCCGCGACTCCGGCTCGTGGCTGGGTCGGCGAGTTCCCGTTCGGGACGACGGCTGACGACTGGGAGCCGGCCATCGCGGCGGACCCGACCGCCCCGTACGTCTACGCGCTCGTGACGCGCTATGGCACGGACAAGCCGTGTCCCGGCAATTGTCCGTCGCCCTACATCGTCCTCCGCATCAGCGCCGACGGCGGTGCGACCTGGGGCGCGGACAAGCCGCTCTGCGCCTGCAAGGGTGGCGGCCAGTTCGATCCCGTCATCGAGGTCGTGCCCTCGAACGGGCACGTCTATGCCGCATTCATGATCGGGTTCAACGTCTGGTTCATCAAATCGACGAACCACGGCCAGACCTGGTCCGAGCCCGTCAAGACCTACGGCAACGTGTCGTGGACCGACAAGCCCGTCCTCGCCATGAGCGACAACGGCCAGGACGTCTACATCTCCTTCAACGGGCCAACCGGTGGGGATCCCTACGCGGCCGTGTCTCACGATGCTGGCGCGACTTGGAGCCAGACAAAGCTCGTCGACTCGCGCGAGTACTTCTTCGCCTTCGACGCTGACGTCGCCTCCGACGGCACGGTCTACTTCTCCCAAAGTGCGTTGGACTACGGCAGCGCGGGCAAGGGTTCGGCAGTCAACGGCACGATCAAACACCACGTCTTCATCTCTCGCGACAGGGGTGCGACCTGGGAGAACAAGGTCGTTGCCACGGTCGCACCTGGTGTCGTGTGCACCGCTGCCGGATGCTCACCCGATTTCTACGTCGGCCACACGGCGCTCTCGGTAGATGCCAGTGGCGCCGTCGTCATGCTCTATGACGGCGCGGCCACGACCGGTGGGCCACAGACGATCGCTGCGCTCAGATCGACCGATGGCGGCCGATCGTGGAGCGCGCCGGTCACCCTGTCCGTGGCGGGCGAGGAGTCGACGGCGCCGGCGATCGAATCGCGCGCCTCGGGCGATGTGCGGGCATGGTGGTACCAGACGAACGGCGGCAACGTCGACGCCTGGAACATCTGGTATCGAAGCTCGACTGACGGCGGCGCGACCTGGTCGTCGGCGCTGAAGATCTCGGACGCGACGAGTGGCGCGGGCTACAAGACCGCGGCGGGCTTCAACGAGGTGTACGGCGACTACGGCGAGATCGCGATCAACAGCGCCGGTCAGTCGGTGGCCATCTGGGGCGAGGGCTACAGCTACACGGGCCCAGGCGGCGTCTGGATCAACAAGCAAAAGTAAGCGGCGCCTGGTCGACGTACCATGGGCTGACCGCCCTGGGAGGACTTGCCGATGTCGGCGATCGCGACATCGGGCACGCCTGACGTCCAACCTGACGAAGCGCCGCTCACTCCAGACGAGCTGCGGCGGATCGACGCCTACTGGCGTGCCGCGAACTACATCTCGGTCGGCCAGATCTACCTGCTGGCCAATCCACTGCTGCGCGAACCGCTCAAGGCCGAGCACGTCAAGCCGCGCCTGCTCGGTCACTGGGGCACGACGCCGGGCCTGAACTTCCTCTACGCCCACATCAACCGCGTGATCCGCAACTGGGACCTGAACGCGATGTACATCATGGGTCCAGGTCACGGTGGACCTGCCGCAGTTGCGAACGCGTATCTCGAGGGGACGTACAGCGAGGTCTACTCGCACATCACGCGCGACGAGGCCGGTCTCGCTCGGCTGTTCAAGCAGTTCTCGTTCCCGGGCGGCATCCCCAGTCATGTCGCGCCTGAGACGCCCGGCTCCATCCACGAAGGTGGCGAGCTGGGCTACGCCCTGGCTCACGCGTATGGCGCCGCGTTCGACAACCCCGACCTCTTCGTGTTCTGCATCGTCGGCGACGGGGAGGCCGAGACCGGACCGCTCGCGACGAGCTGGCACTCGAACAAGTTCCTCGACCCGGTCCACGACGGCGTCGTCGTCCCGATCCTCCATCTCAACGGCTACAAGATTGCCAATCCGACCGTCCTCGCCCGGATCCCGGAGGACGAGTTACGGAGCCTCATGGAGGGCTACGGCCACAAGCCCTTCTTCGTGAGCGGCGACGACCCCGACGCCATGCACCAGCAGATCGCGGCGACCCTCGACCGAGTCGTCGAGGAGATTCAGGCGATCCAGCGTCCCGCCAGGAGCGGTGGCGGAGGCGATGGGCGCATTGCGGAGCGGCCTCGTTGGCCGATGATCGTTCTCCGAACGCCGAAAGGCTGGACGGGCCCGAAGGAGGTCGACGGACAGCAGGTGGAGGGCACGTTCCGATCGCATCAGGTGCCGATGTCGGAGGTCCGCACGAACGCGGACCATCGGCGGGTCCTCGAGGACTGGCTGCGGAGCTATCGACCCAACGAGCTCTTTGACGAAACCGGGGCACTCATTGCGGAG
>Ga0081539_10006641_pt1 | contig 10973 bp, 17 predicted proteins | sample TabmetS4T2R2_FD_71023 | JGI IMG/M metagenome (GOLD analysis project Ga0081539, IMG submission 71023) | Tabebuia heterophylla rhizosphere microbial communities from the University of Puerto Rico - S4T2R2 | ecosystem: Host-associated > Plants > Roots > Rhizosphere ... | reverse complement strand
CATTGGGCAGGGTTAAGTGTAACAATTCATCACGAGCTAAACCTTCAAGAATCGACAAGTGTGCCAGAGCGACAGCGTTCTTTTTCTTCTCTTTCTCTAGTGTCGTTTTCAGTGACTTATATCCGCTGAGAATGTTCTGCGTGTCATGTATCTTAGCGATCAATTCACGTTTCTGGCGGACACCTCGGCGTGGTGTTGCTGCTGTCGTCAGCGCCGTTTTACTCTTCATGACCCTGAGTTCTCCTGTTTTGTTTTGTCGGTGCGGTGCATCCATATGCTTAGCAATGGGATTCGGGCTAGTATTTCCTTCCCTAGAAGCTTTTGTTCATTTTGCCGGATAAGAGAGAAACACTTTTCCGAAGAAAAAGGAAACGCCTGTGAACGCGACTTCACAACATGTGTTTGCTTGGCTTTCTTCGCGTGGGACTTGGAAAGCATGATAAGTAACCTTCGCAACATGTTGCCAATGCCATAGGTACACGTGGTGCGCAGTCCCCCTTCCCGCCTCCCTGAGCTGTACGAAATCCAGCCCGCGTCTTTCAGTTGCGCGAGAAGTTGATTACACCACTCTCTAGTCACGCCAATTTTGTCAGCTAACGCGCTTTGGCTAATGGTGAGGCTTGCAGTTCGGAGATCGCCGTAACCTTCGCTGTACAGCCGAATAACGATGAACCGGAGTAAGTCTCGGGACTGTCGCCGTTTGATGCCTGGGCTCCATGCGCGGGCGTGAAAGTTCATTGCGCTCAAGATGGTGTCGAGCGCAAGCGTACCACTTCCCATACCTTCCCCCAGTCTGAGGCAGGCAGCACTCCACTAATTGACTCACACGAGGGATTATCGCTAAGGTGGGGTTAGTTAGTCCCCCACGCGAAGAATCTCCCGCGTGAACAAGTTATAGCGCCTCGTGTTGGTAGCACGGGGCGTTCTCGCATCTAACGTCAGTGTCGCCTGCTTACTACATAGCGGTATCCTTACCCGCTTTTATACACGATACTTAAACATATGTCCTCTATTTTTACTGGCTGTTGGGGGGAATTGTTGGGGAAAAATGACGTAAGGATATACTTAGTATATGAGTATATCCTTAGTATATCATTCAAATGAACGTAAGAGCTTGGTCAATTCTTCTGCGCTTTTCGCTTTCATCAGAAACAGACCAAGCCGGATTAACTCGCTTTTGTTCGTTTTGCGTCGCTTTTTCTTCAGGGTAGCAACGGTATAGTCGAGCCACTCCAGATCAGTAGCATCCACTACAAACAGTGCCTTCCGTAAGGTACTCTCTGGACCGAGCAAGTTTCGACTGAAGTCTTGGCGCTCTTCGTCAGTCAAGCTGCGTTTGGGGGAGGAAACAGCTTTACGTAATCGTTCACGTTTGTCTGCCATAGGATATACCAAGGATATAAATATATACTAACGATAGAGGTTCAATAGCTCTTTTGTGAGGGCGTCGTAATGCTGAGCGCCTTTACTTTTGGGATCAAAGGCAAAGATGTCCTCTCCAGCAATCTGCGCTTGATTCAGTGCCTCGCTAGTAGCGATTTGGGTTTTCAGGACATGTGGTTGATACGGCTTGAGCAAGTCCTGAAAAATATCGGCAGTAATGCTCTTCCTCGCATCAATCATGGTGAGCAAGATTCTCCATTCCGTAAAGTCTTCCCCTTTCAGAATGTGAACAAGGTTTAGTAGGTCACCGAGTCCATCCAGGGAGCGTGCTCCCATGTGGCAGGGAATAATAACCGCGTCTGCAGCTCCTACGGCATTAGCTGTCAACACACCAAGGGCAGGGGGGCAGTCAATGATGATCCAGTCGTACTGTGGCGCAATTGGCTTCAGCGCCCGTCCGAGGCGCTCTTCTCTTTTTACCTTGGCGTAAAGTGCTTCGCTTTCCGTCGCTAATCGTAAATTACTAGGGGCAATCGAGAGGTAAGAGACTTTGGTTTCTCGGATAATTTGCTCAATCGGAAGACGCCGGTCACTAAGAACATCAGCGATATTCTGGTCTTCATACACAAGCTCAATCCCGAGCCCCAACGAGCTATGTCCCTGCGGGTCCATATCAATGAGCAAGGTCCGCTTTTTGGTGCGGGCAAAGCCAGCAGACAGGCTAATGCTCGATGTCGTCTTTCCCGTCCCGCCTTTATGCGTAGAGAAGCAAATAATCATAAGATTTCTCGCTTGAGTCTATAATTAGTATATACTTATATAGTAGAGATATAATTTTCAAGGGTCTTGAGGTAGACTTACCACCTAGGGACTTTGCTTCAGTACGGGTATAACCGATAGAAGTAACGGACGCTTTTAAGCATTAACAAAGACTACCAAGGCAAAAATTTATGAAGCTGACGATGCTCAAGACAAATGTGGTGGTGACGGCGTCAGTCCATAATCCGTCAGTTCTTCATCCAGAATTTCTGAAGTCTCAAGGGATTGTGACTGGAGTGGACTTAGTAGAGCCACCAATATGCACTCCTGCATTTGCAAGCGTAAAGTACAAAAATGGCCTTGCTTTTGCCGTAACGGCAGGGCGCATGGACATCACAGACACGAAACTTGAATCAGATTTTACGTCTTCTGAGGCTCCTTCTGTAGCGATCAAATACATCCAGGTTCTACCCCACGTTCGTTATACTGGCGTTGGTATTAATTTTACTGGCCTTATAGAATGTCCAGCTCCGGGAGAGTTTCTTATCAACAAATTCTTGAAGCCAGGTGATTGGAACAGCGACACGCTTAAAGTAAAGGACCTAAACCTCAAATTGAGCTACGATGTCCCAGGGGCAGTCTTCGGATTTACCTGCCTTGTCGCTAAAGTGAGTCACCCAAGTTTCGGTGACAAGTATGGGATAGTCGTAGAAGGCAACTACCATACCGATCTATCCAAAGAAGCAGTGCCCGTAGAGGCTTCAGAACAAGCTATCAATCTTTACCGTGAGCGACACACACATTTCTTAGATTCTACAAAGCGTATTATGGGACTTGAGAGTTGACCCATGTCGGATTTGCAAATTATTCCCTCAACGCCTACTCCATCTATAGACGCATATCATTTCCTAGATGAAGCGGTAGTCTACTTAAATGCTTGGAATCAACCACGGTCAATTGCAGAAACAACCGCTATTATCTATTCACAAGAGGCGTTTCGTGAAGCGCAAGAAGTTTCGAAATTAATCAATGGCAGAGAATTACAATCTTTCTTGGCCGATTTGTCAGGCACGGTTCTTCAATCAGAATCGCAACGACCTTTTAACGACTTGAGAGAGGGAACGACAGCAGGAACATGTCTTATCTCGACTGAAGAGTCGGTTAAAAGCATAGTTAATGACCTTACTGTAGTCTTTGCATGGCTTAATGTTCATGCAACAAGTCGTAGAACAAACCGTGAAGAAGAGTGGCGTGCATTTATCGCAAGTCTAGCGAATCCTCCTTGTGCATTCGACATAAAGCACATCTCTGCTGTGTTTACACGGTGGGATGAATTGAGTTCGTACTTTGATAAGCAATTGTCTCTTCCCCTGACTCAACCCACGAATGCCGGGAATATTCAGCTTGCTTGGGATAAAGGACGACACTATGTCGAGGTTGATATCTTGCCTGATGGACGCCTTGAATGGTTTTATCGGGATCGAGAGACGAATGAACTCGACGGAACTGAAGAGGAACCCGATTCGGCCATTTCTGAAGCGCTTGTCCTGCGCTTGGACCAGACGGTCTGGTAGTTACATGCCCATAGCAGGGGAAGAACTGGCAGCAGGGAAGCGTATTCTCCGCCTTGTGAAAGATATCCCACGCTTTATCCCTCCAGGGTATTCACTTCCGACTGGTGACGCGTTTGAGCCTTCGACGGATGATAAAGAGGAAGCAAGGAAACGTGCTCAACCTGTTCGCGTGTCAGTTTGGGATCTTGAATTAACTACCGTTGAACAAGCCAAGGCATTTCGCGCGTCTGAGCAACTACTGGCGTTTGACTTGATGGTTCAGGATGTAATTGACGTTCGCCAGCTATTTAATTGCCATAGATTGAGAGTGGTCGCAGATCCTTTTGATGTCTCACAGCCTGGAGCTTATGGACATTGCGGTATAGAAGGTCTTGATCGTCAAAAAGGCGAGGATAGGAAAACATATAGAGCCACCCTCGATGAGCTAGCCAAGAGAGCAAAGCCTATATAAGGCGGGTCCTCATCCCCGCTGCCGTGTTAGTCAAGCATACGGGCCCGTCAGCAGTAGGTGAGCGAAAACTTACGCTAAGGGCTCTCAAAAATGGTGATGAGAGTTTGTTTTGATCCCGAAAGAGATCTTTTTAGCGATTTTTGCCCTTTTGTTGCGTACAATGAATGCGTACAACCCGCATTGCGTGCAATATTTTCGCACAACGATCTGTATTGTACGCAACAAAAGCGGGGTCTAAGCGGGGGGTCAAGAATGCGTACAATCCAGTCTTCATCCACAGATAACCTGTGCAAATTCAGCGATGTTGATTGATCCGGAAACCATTAGTGCAATCATTACCAGCACGGAAGATACATTAGCGTAAGTTTTCGCGCGGTTGCTGCTGGAAGGCCATACGGGGAAGGAACACCAACGGCGCCAGCGTCAGCAACGCATAGACCAGCAATAGCGTCACTACCAGTGTGAACTGGGTCTCCAGACGCAGGAAGCCGATATACATGACCGTGGCAATGGTCATCGCGTTCAAGGAACCAGCGAGCGGGAAGAGCGCCATTAGCTCAGGTGGCATCCCTGCCTTATCGCGCAGGTCTGCGGAGGTGGCAAGGCTCAATTTGTGTGTCAAGAAGGACCTAAACGAAGCAGAGGAGACTCTTCATTAGATAACTGCCTGTGAACTTCCTTCTTTCATCAGTCAGGAAACCTAAAAAAATTAGGCGGAGAGGACAGGGCAGGGGGTCAATATGGCTGTCCGGTTTTTGTTGATTTACTGGACTTCCTCCAGAACCAGAAACGGTTGTCATCCTACCTTAAGATATCCCCCTTCAGGCCGAAGTATCTCTAAAGTACAGCCTTCTCCTCCTAGGCAATGGCTCCAATTCGGGGTGGTGTCATATGGTCACTTGGCAAGCTTTCTTCCCTCTAGCACTCAAGTACCTTGCCGTCGTGGCAAGTGGGATGCTGGGGATCATTGGGATTCCTCGGGTACCTGATGCCTTGGCCGACACCGCGCTCTCTGGCTCCCGGCCGAACACGCTACTGAACGTAGCACTCCCTGAGGAGTCGGACTTCCAGACCCTTTTACTCGGCTCTGGGGTCGCCATTGTGGATTCGGCACGCGGGTATGTCTTCTTTTGCACGGCGGCTTTCCTTTCCGGACTTCCCCCTATCCCACAAGGCCAATGCACAAAGATCGGGTCGGTGGGCACTAGCTCCTTAGGCTTTACGATGCTGGGGAGTGGAGAGAGCAATTTCTTTATTATCAACAAAACTACGGACCACATCTTTCAATGTGTCACCACTTCCTCCCAGCATACCGGCACGCCCAACGGGACGTGCAAAGAGATTGGGAACATTCGGGGGATGTGAGCCGAGGGGCCGGAAGCTATCACCCTGGCGGTCGGCAACACGGACAACTCTCCAAGCGTTGGATTCAACCGCCTTGGGTATCGGTGCTTCGGCTGAGGAAGCTGACGTAGTGTCACCAAAGACCAGACAGGTCGTGACGAATACCCGTATCAGCACGTAGATTATATTTAGAGGCATAACTATTTAGTATACAGCTCTATCTTACCAGCTGGATTCACGAAGGGCGAACAGCGCAGGAAATTGACCCAAACGGTAAGGCAGCAGCGGAAATTAGGGCATTATTGCTGTGGTTGAAGAAGAGAGTTAATCTGTTACCTAAATCACAAGTTAATAAGGTAGCAAGAAAACAGGTAGGTAAACGATGAAACAACGTAAGCCTATGACCTTCGACATGGACCGCAGCCCCAGTGCCGCGCCCAAGATCGCAGGCACAAGGAAACCTGCACAGGACCGGCAACAAGTCGGCGCGCGTATCCCAACAACGCTCTACCGTCAGTTGAAAGCAAAGGCAGGATTAGAAGGCGTGAAGGTCCAAGATTTAGTGGAGCAGGCGATACGGCAATTCATGGCAGGCACCAAAACCAAGTCGTAATCTTGCCATTACCCTCACGTGATAACTTGAACTATGGCACCCGGTGCTATAGTATAGACTCTGATCGTTACTACACCCCTAGAGGCCCACGAGGTCCATGGAGAGGAATGCGTGTTTTTAAGACGAGATGGTTTGTACGTTTTGCGCGGAAAGAAGGACTAACTAACCACAAACTGGCAGAAGCTATCCGCGAAATTGAAAGCGGGCTATACGAGGCAGATTTAGGCGGTGATCTTATCAAGAAGCGTGTCGCACGGACCGGAGAAGGGAAGCGGGGTGGGTATCGAACTATCATTGCTTACCGAAAAGGGAACCGTGCCGTGTTTCTCTATGGCTTTGCAAAGAACGAAATGGCAAATATAGGAGCGAGGGAATTACAACATTTTCAGAAGCTCGCGCGGCTTTTTATCGGATTCAGCACCACTCAAATAGAGACGGCCATAAAAGGCGAGGAATTGCAGGAGATACCCGAGTATGGCGAAGAAGTACCGCAGTAAGCCTCTTGCGGCTATACATGAAACAGTAGAGGGGTTGCATCGGCTCGGATTGGTTGACGCAACTACCATGCGCGAGTTTGATGCATCGTGTCTAACGCCGATCAAGCCCCTTTCTCCACGGCAGATAACATCGGTCAGAAAACAGGCAGGGGTGAGTCAGGCGGTCTTTGCCTATTATCTGAACGTCACCACGGGCTTGATCAGCAAGTGGGAACGTGGGGAGAAGCGACCACAAGGACCATCCTTGAAACTCTTAGCACTCGTACAAAAAAAAGGATTAGAAGCTATCGCGTAAGTCACCTTACTGCACCGCGAGCACTCCGCTACAAATGCAGGAAAGTGCTAACAAGGGTGCAAACAGCAGCATATTTCCTGGCGATTTGGCCCTTGTGACATGCCGCCGAAAAACCGCAACGAGATCAACCTCACAGATTGACATACTTGTCCCTTATCGGACATCGCCTATTGGTAAAGTTCACAGGCTCGTCCCTCGCTACACGAATAGCAACGCGTCACCTCCTATAGTGACGGCAAGCGGCAGTTGATTGCCGCTCCGGACGGGAGATTGGAAAATGGAGATGCGCGATGCTCCCTTCCTCCTGGGGGAGAGTGAAATTTTTCGCCGCCATTCAACTATGAAATTTCATGTTAGCAAAATAATCTGTGACTAAACTAACTTAATCTTAAATACACTTGTTACCAAGGTAACGACTCAAAGGCGTCACGCCCGTGCTGAGATACATATTTCGACTTCTCCGCTACCGTCATTGAACCGCGTCTGGGGCCGCCGTAATCGGCATTGGCGGTAAGCTCTTTGACCACCTCCCGCGCGGCCCTTTCAAGTCGGTCGTACTGTTCAATCAATGACCTTGCGTACGGGCTAAATGGATCGGCGCGCAAAACGTCAACAGCGGTGCTTGCGGCGGCCACGTGGGTGGTCAGGGATTTTATTTCCACACGTGCACTCGACCCCACGCCGCAGGTTGAATTGTTTAGGGCATGTCTAAGAGCATTCACGGAATGCTGTGCGAGTTCGATCTCGTTTTTTGAAGCAACCTTGGTCATCTTTTCTTTACTCCTCTGTTGTTGTTTACTGTATTGTCTTTTTTACCCAACCGCTCGGCGGCTCTTCGATCGTGTCCGGCGTCACCGCCACGGTCTGGCAGGGGTCGCACCGCCACAGTGTTAACGTTCGCTCACCGTCTAGCGAGGGACAGACATCATCAATAGTGACAGGTTGGCCACAATGCGGACACAGCAACAGGGAAGGTTGATAGCTTTTGAGCAACGTCAGGACTTCTGCTTTGTGCTGCTTTAGTTCTTCCCGCAATTCTGGTGTCAATTTGCTTTTCGGTCGGACCTCAAGCTTACCGTCCGCTAGTGGCGTCAAGATAAAGCCTTGTCGGTGCAACGTACTCAGCAACGTCTGCGCATGCATACTTACAATACCTCCCTGTCGTCCACTGCGGAGTTGTCGCCGTGGGTATTTTCTGCTTCTCGCCATTCGGCGGCGACGAATTGAGTGTCGCTGTAGACCCCATGAATAGTGGTCTCTACAGGCACATGTCGTTGCCTCCCGCTCTCAGACCGGTCGGCGACGACAACATCCTTTCCAAAGGATTCATTCTTTGAATCATTGAGCCTGTCATTATTACTGTCGGCGACGAGCCCCATATCTCTAGAGCCCTTGTCAGTTGTGGATTCCTGAGTCACGCGTCGTCGCCGTTCGCTCTCAGTGTGGTCGGCGACGAATGGTGCTTCTCCAGAGCAGGTTTTAAGCGGGTTCCTTGTGTCGTCGCCGTCGCCGTCGTTTTTGGTGAGTAGACACCAGGCAGCTTGTTTGCCCTCTCCTTGGCGACGATTTTCAAGCCGCCAGAGCGAGTTGTCCTCGCTCAGGAGTTGACGCGCCTCGACACGCTTCAAGCCCTGTACCTGGCAAAGGAATTCTTCGGCTTCAGTCTTGTTTAGTGGGGTTCCCTTCGTTCCACGTTCCTTCACCAGGACTGCAAGTGCTGTCGCTGCTTTCTGTCGCTGATCTTCCTTGGCCTGCTGTCCTTGCGCGAGGGAATTTTCTCCGGCTTGAAGAATCTCAGCGGTGACATCGCGTAATGTCCAGGTCTCATCTTTTGGTAGATGAAGTTCGATGGCGAACGGTTCGGGCTCTGCAGCGAGACGGAATTTACTGGCAATGAACGCAAGGCGGAAATCAATTCGTCCTTTCCGTCTCGCTGCACGGTCTGCCCACGCCGCCTCACCACCATCTGGCAGCTCCATCCACCAGGATTTCTTGCCTGACGGCGTGAAGTCGGTTGCGTCCCGCACTTCATAGATGATGTCCGCCCGGTCTGCCCACTCGCCGCGCCCCTTGAGGCTGAGCGCGTCCTTAGTACAATTGGTCAGCAACAGAATTGCAATCCCTTTCCGTGCTAGGTCAAGGATGGTCGCGAGTATCTCGGTTGTTAGTTTCCCTTCTTTTTCGGTGACTCCCTCGGTGGAGGCTCCGACTGAATCAACTATGAGGACATCATAGGAGTCAACCGGAAATACTGACCACGCGGCCTTGTCGCGCAAATCTGGTGCATCTTGTCGCGTCAGCACCTTGAGATTGTGCGCTTGGCTTGCACCCCATGAGCGCAAACGTTTTCTAGTAGTGGATTCCGGATTGTCACGATCGAGAAGTAAAACCTTGGCTGCTTCGACTTGCTCACCGCGAAAAACACCGCCCGTGGCAAGAGCAACAGCCAAGGCGTGCGACGTCTGGGACTTGCCAACGCCACGGGGGGCAGCAATCAATGTCACCGCGCCAGGAGCGAGAATATCCTTCGCGAGTCCTGCAAACTCTTTCTCTTCTTCAGCGAGAAAATCGGGAGCAGATTTTGCCCGTGACCATGGATTGTCGCTTGTTACGCTTGGTGACGCTGAGACAACTTCTTCCGCTGTCAGTACCGCCGTTGCCTTGACAATCGCGGCGAGTTCATCCTTTGTATGACCTTGGTCCAGCCAGTTCGATATATCTCCTTTCTGCGGGAGGTCAGGGAGTCGAACAATTTTTACCGCTTTTGCTACTGGCAACAGGGAATGCGCAACCTGTAGTGCGTGTCGCTCGCCCACGCCGTCATTGTCAGGAATAATCACTATCCGTTTGTTACGTAAGTTTTCGTGTACTCTTCGCGCCACTTGCCCGCCCCTTGCGCGTTCGTTGTCGCCGGAAATCCTAATGACCAAAGACGATCGCAGTCTTTTTCGCCCTCAACGATGTAAATAGTTTGCTGAGAGAGGATTTCGGGAAGTCGATACAGTACGCGCCGAACGCCGTTGAGGTTCCATATCCACCCACCGTTGCCCTCTGGCATACGCTGCGCGAAGCCTTTCGGCTCAAATCTTACAACCTGGTAGAGCAATATCTCGTTTTCATCTACATAATTGTAGATTGCGACAATTTTGCGTTCTTGCGATTCTGAAAAGAGGTCAGCAGTTGTAATATCCAGTTCTTTGACAATGTCACTGACAGTGCATCCGGCAAAGCATTTTAAGAGAATCCGACCTGTATCTGTCACTGATACGGAAAGTGACGGAGTGTGATCGTCGTGTGCCGGGCAGCGAGCGATGTAGCCATTGTTACATTTTTTGTGGTCGAGCTTCGATAAGAGAGCATTGATTGCCATCTACTCTCCCCCCTCAACGTGCTGAAGCGCTTCCTCAACACCGACCCCGTCTAGAGAACGCAAAAACTGCTCAAGCTCGTCGCGAAGAATAAAGACACGGCCTCGCCAGCGCCGATGCGGAATCTGTTTCCGGAAGATTCGCATTCTTACCGCTCGCTCAGTTTCATCAAGCAGAGCAGCTGTTTCACAAATAGAGAGTGTTATCGACGGTTTTCGTGTTTTTTCCGACATGTTCAGAAGTCTCCTCAGTGTCAATATCGCACACTGAGACCTCTGGACCGCAGAAATTGTCACCTAAGAAAACTCGCAGTTTTCCGAGTGACAGTTTTCTATAGGCGAGAATCTTGATTGACCTTTTGATCGAACGACTTGCGAGCTCCGTTGATGGCAGGTGTGTTTTGTGAGAGCAGCGTTACCCTTATGTTCTGAGCGACCCGCTTTATATCAGCTGGCTTGGTCATTTCTTGCGTTTTGCTTTGGTATTCGGTCCAGGCTTTGTCTAAATACTCCGTCATCCGCGTGTCCCTCTTGATCTGGCGATTCTGTGCTTTTCTCTCTTGCGCCTGTTCGTACGGGTCACGCTTCTTCAGTGCGCCCTGCGAGCCTTTCGCCAGCGCCCCACATGCTTTCCGATAGGCCTGTAGCGCCTGAGTGTCTCCTTGGACCCCATCGCGAAATAGCTGCACC
>Ga0081539_10006640_pt1 | contig 10974 bp, 7 predicted proteins | sample TabmetS4T2R2_FD_71023 | JGI IMG/M metagenome (GOLD analysis project Ga0081539, IMG submission 71023) | Tabebuia heterophylla rhizosphere microbial communities from the University of Puerto Rico - S4T2R2 | ecosystem: Host-associated > Plants > Roots > Rhizosphere ... | reverse complement strand
TATCCACCGTCTGAAGTTGGGTTGAAATATTACCCACTTGAGCGAAGGTAGACTGACGATAGTAAACGGCTACCGGGCGGCTCGTCGGTGCGTTCCGTGAAGCGTCAAAAACACGATCTTGATGCCCCTGCGACTTATATCGTTCGTGACCTGCCATGGTGCTTCCCTCCTCTTCTGAGCCTGCGCCGGTCTAATCGAACGTGTACGTAGCCTTCAATCAGAGCAGCGTAAGCGGCTTTCAAATCAAAGCCATTGACGAACGGTTGGTTGGGTTTCTTGGGTTCATGCATAGACTCCCGATAAATAAACAAAAAGCCGTCGATGCTGGAATCGCATTGACGGCCCTCCGCGCAATTGCAATAATTGCGCCTTAGCCTTCCATGCTGCTGGTTCCAGCGTGGTTGGTTAGCCCTCAGGAGGAGTTCCCGCTCCCTCTGGGGGCGATTAGTTTAACCCTTACTATACTATAGGTTAGCTCATATATTCTATTAAGTCAAGCTCGATGGTGCCTTTTATAGCCTCTTGCAGCGCCCACGGGGTAATACTTCGGCAAAGGAAACAAAACCTGGGTGAGCTGATGCATTCGATACGCCACCCTGGTGAAGTAAGGATAGTCTTGGAAATAGCGCATGATCTTTTTTTCTTCTGCTACAGCTAAGTTCCAGTACGCCCTGCTGACGCCAGCGTGCTTTTTGCGCTTTGCCCAGGTCACTAAGCGATACAACTCGTTGCGGCGATTAATGGTACACAGGATTTGATAAAAAACTTGTGACGTTGGAAGCGGTTTTGCCGCTTGCGTCTTCAGCGAAAAATCATATGTTTGCATAATACTATGAGTCTATCAGGACGGCGCTGGATGAGTCAAGCGGATCCTCAAACGGTGATGTGCTGCATCAAATTGGGCGACAACCACAAATACTCCGTTCGTAAGCCCGCATTAAAGGTCCGCGCGTGCTTGGAGACCTGGGTCCATCCTGTATACAGCCGCTCATACAACGCGGACTCATAGCCGCTCAGCACCACCATCCCTTCGGCGCTGTTGAGCACTTGAGCCAGTTGGACATGCTGCTCATCCGTCATTTCAAAACGATAGCCGCTCATCCGTGTGGATGGCGTACGCGTGCTCGCCACATACGGTGGATCAATGTAAAACAGTGTTTCCGGGCTGTCGAATCGACGAATGACACTCACCGCGTCGCTGCACTCGATATGGACCTGCTTTAGTCTCCTTGCCACCGCCCACAGACGCTGGGTGTCATTCCATGACTTGACCGGCGAATGATGGCTGCTGCGCTGAAAACGCCAACCTGTGGTTCGCGCCTGTGCCGTCGGAGGCCCAAACGCTTGCCAGCAGCGGACGTAAAAGCGACGCGCCTGCTCCAGAGGATCGTTAAGCGCAGGTTCCCACGAAAGCCGTACCTCAACACGCGAATACGGTGTTCGCTCGATCATCCGAATGAGTTCCTTCGTCCGCGTCCGCAAGACTTGAAAGAAGTTGATGACTTCCCCATCTAGGTCATTCAGAACTTCAACCGGAGCTGGGAGTTTGCGAAATAGGAGGCTCGCTCCCCCAGCGTAAGGCTCCACATAAATGTGGTGATCACTAAAATACTGCAAAATCCACTGAGCAAGCCGCCATTTCCCGCCTAAATAGCGAAGCACTGGTCGCTCTATCAATTCGACTTTTGATTGAATTCGAGGAGTGCTTTTCGACGATTCCAGTACACTTGTCGTTCCACAACGCGAATGGGTTGTCAACGAATGGGGCTTAGGGAATGGTCTAGTTCTCATCATTAAAAGTTTTGTTTTTGGGTTTGCCTGCTTCCCGCCGGTCAAGATTTGCCGTCGAGCACCTGTTTGCCGCAATCCCACAAATCCGCCTCGAATCGGCTGTTCATATACTGCTTCCACATCTGGCGGCGAATGGCTCTCAAATCCCCGTCATCAAACTGAGCAATTTCCTCCTGAGTAAACCCAGCTGCCTGCAAATGAGTCAGCATGATCTCAGGTAACATATAGCTATCCTTAGCTCGATGCCCTTCTGGATAGAGCTGGTACAGAACCTGCTCACGCACCCACGGACTCCACTCGTTGACAAACTCTGTACCCAGCAGCTCCAACACGACGCTCGCCTGATATTCAGACGGTATCTGCCGCCACAGCGCAATCAGCTTGCCTTTACGCGACATGAGCCGCTCCAGAGGATCGGAGGCTTGACCAGGTTCTTCCCCTTTTAAACCAAGTTCACGCGCGAATTTCGCAGCCGACTCAGCCGTCACCATAAGCAACTCATCGTGTCGATTTTGGACTTCGCCTAAGGGGGCGGGCTCAAAGGCGTCGTCAACCTCAATTAACATACCCGTCTGCCAGACAGCCTCTTCACAACCAGAGAGCGAAAACCGTCCAACCTGCGTTTCATAAAAACTCACCCACAACCCCAACAGGGTGTCTTCTCCATCAAAGGCAGCCACATAGAGCGACCAAGTCGGCGCATCAGGCGCAACGAACCGGACGTGCGCCGTTGCATCAAGGATGTCTCCTTCCACCGCCTCTATTTTCGGCAAGCGATTTCGCATTGCTTCAGACAAGAGTCGATGGGCGGGTCGGTGCCCGCTCTCACTTGCAGGCTTGGGTTTCGGGTCAAATTCGGGAGACATACAGGCAGAGTAACAGCCCGGTGATCCCCCGTCAACAGGCAAAATCCTATCGTCACGCTGCCTGGTTTTTTCGAGTACCGTCATACTCGGGCCAATCCCAATCCGCCTCTTGATCGTCGAGGATTGGGTCGATGGGATCATGACGATGCGAGAGCGCAGCGCCAGAGTGTCGAAGCAGCCTCGATTTGATTTGAGCCAACGTTGCTTCATCCACGGGGGGATCCTTCAGCGCCACCGTCCAGAGTTGCTTCGAGTGTCCGCGCGGATCGCGCACGACGGCCTGGCGCGGACGTTGGTTGGCAAGGAAGGCTGCCCACGCATTCCACTGTTCTAGCAGCGGTGTATAGAGCGGATGCGGTGCCCCCATCGGCGCTTCATGCTTGACCTGCTGCGGATCAATATTCCCCAGGCTCATCCACTGCGCCAGAAGCTGGGCATCCGCTTCCGAAACGCCAAACACAATCTTTGTCCAGACGTTGCCCAGGATCGCATCCTGCATGGTGCGAGACAGCTGTCCCAGATACTGGTGTGCCAGCGTCAGAACCAGCCCAAATTTGCGTGCACTGACCAATATTCTTGCCAGGGACTTGACCGACCCATCCTGTGAAGAAAAATCCTGAAACTCGTCCACATACAAGTAAAATGGGCGTCGCTTGTCAACCGGCATCGCCTGGCGAGTCATCACCGCCTGCTCAATTCCGGTAGTGATCAGACTGCCCATCAGCCTGCGGCTTTCCTCGTCACAGCTCCCAAGGTCCACCAGAAGCACGCGTCCTTCGTCCATCAGCGTCCTGAAATTCAGGTGATTTTCCGCCTGCCCGAGCATCCGCCGCAGATGTGGATTCAGGGTCAATGCCGTGATCTTGTTGAGGCTGCTTTCCCGCATGATGGCCGCCTGACCCGATTTTCCCCAGGCGTCAAATCGACCATGAAAAAACGCGGTCAAGTCGCGCTCGTCCGCTTTGTGCAGCAGGCGCTCGCGGTAGGCTTTGTCGGTGAGCAGTTTGGGCAGCGCCGTCAGCGGCAGCGACACTTGGATCAGCAGCAGCAAGGAATGCAGCATTAAATTGGAAAAGTGCGGCGCTTCCGTCAGGCTGCGCGGCCAGGTGCGCCGCAAGGCCTCAATCACGTTCTGGGCAGTTTCGTAGGGATGACCTGAAGCCGCTAAGACGTTAAAGGGCACCACAGACTGATGCTGCGCGGGATCGAGGTAGACGATCCGCTTCTCCAGCTGCGGATCAAGCGCGCCTCGTCGGTGAAGCTGCCCAAGCAGGTCGCGGATCAGATCGCCGTGCGGGTCAATCACCCCACAGCCTCTCCCCTGCACGATGTCTTGATAAAGGCAGTGCTGGAGCAGTTTACTCTTGCCCTTGCCGGTCTTGCCGACAACGTAGACGTGTCCCACGCGCTGCGACTCCGACAGCGTGACGCTGGGAAAAATCGACCAAGGACCTGACTTCCCCAAAACCAGTCCCGTAGGAAACCCGAACATAGGAGGCTCATTGTGGTCGTCTTCCCGAGGGGTGTCAACCGGCAACCGTCGTTCCTCACAAGCCTTTCATCGGAAGCCCAAAACAAAATGAGCTGCCTCACGTTCCGGCAGCCCATTCTACTGATATCACCCTTACTCACGCAATCAAGGCGCGCGGGGTCTCCTCTTCAGCGAGATACCACACCGGCTCGCTCAAAACTGTTTCTGGGGTCAAGTCCGATGCCAGCGCAAACCAGAAGCGCTGGCGTCCCCGAGTTCCCTCGACTTCCTGTCGCGTCGCCGCCCGCAGATTGGCAAGTCGCCCCTCACCCGTGGCAATGGTGAGAATTCGCAGGGACCGCGTGCCGTAGCGTCGTTCGTAGCCGCCGCTCTCGTGATACGCGATATAAGCGCTCACCTTCTGCTTGAAGCGCTGCAAGGTCTCCGTGCCCCGATCCACTTCGACGAAGCAGTGCGCTTCACCCTTCGGAGTATCCAACACGAAATACCCGTCCGGGATGACCGACACCGGCTGCCGGCTATCCGCGATCCGCACCCGGTCGTAGTCGGCTTTCAATTGGCTCTCTGAAGCCCATGTGGTGAGGTTTAAGCCGCGTCTGCGCGCTGCGACGACGATTGATACTCGGAAGTCATTCAGCGCCGTCGTATGCTCGATAAAATCGATCTTGAGGTCTTTGCTGGACGAATACCAGATCAAGTGCTCGTACCCACGCTGGCTGCGGAGGAGATCCGCCCCGCGTTTGTCCAGAACATATAATCCCCACGACCATGGACTGGCGCTCGCCGTCCACGATCACCATGGGCAAGTGCGTGCCGTGTTGTAATAAGTGTTCCTTGGAATGGGCAACGACATCTTCGAAGGATCGCCACTCAGGGGGTGGGTTGTGGCGTTCGTGGTTCATCAGGTTGAGGGTTTCGAGGCAAATGAACCTCTTGTACGGTATAGCATAACGAAGCCAGCGAAGTCAAGGTCGCCCTGCGAAGGCGAGAGGAAATTCTGGACAATGCTTAGTCGCTATCTGACTTCCGTGGCGTCCCAAACGCGAATACGGATTGATCCTCAGGCGGCTTGATCGAGTGCGTGTTTGATTTCGCGCAAGGTCAAGCGTTGCGATTGTTGGAGGGAGCGAACCTGCTTCACGCGCTCGACAGTCTCCGGCACATACAGGTGGTAACCGCCTGCGCTTTGCCCTGAAACGCGCAACAGCCCTTCCTTGGTCCAGTAACGTATGGTCGCGGTCGTTTCGTCCGTCGCTTCGGCAACCTCCCCGATTTTGAGTAACTTTTGTCGCTGTCCAGCAACCGGTTGGACAAATGGAGTGAGTGCGTGTTTACCACTCGCAGCGGCCAGCCAAGCATCCAACGACCGCTCAGCCGCTTGGTCGATCAGGGCATAAAATGGCTGCAAATCCCCTTTCATCTGTCCTCGGCTGACCGCATCCAGATAGCGGGTGCGCTCCTCGGAGCGAATGACCGCCATCGGATACCCGTGAAGGTGAAGAATCAAGTTCATGAGAAGGCGTGCCGTTCTCCCGTTGCCATCGACAAACGGATGAATACTCACGAGCTTAAAATGTGCGTCGGCCGCAAGCCGGAGCGGATGCTGATTCTGGTCGCGCTCGAGCCATTGGATAAATTCAGCCATGGCGTAAGGGACGCTGTGCGGCTTGGGAAAAGCAAACGTCGTCCCTTTGACAAACACCTCACTCTGGCGATAACGACCTGCCCACTGCTCATCGATTCCACTCAAAATGAATTTATGGATGGCGAGGAGATCCCGCTCTTGAATGGACGGATAAGTTTGGCGTTGTTTGGCGAGCTGTTGGACGAAATCGAGGGCCTTGGCGTGGTTGAGGGCTTCCAACTGGTCTTTGAGCGATTTACTGACCGTGGCCGCGATCCCCTTCTCCAGCACCTCTGCCGTTTCCATTCGAGTCAGGGTATTGCCCTCAATCGCATTGGACGTGTAGGTCAACTCCACGCGGAGCCACTCGTCCAGCGCCTGCTCCAACTCCGGCGCGAGCGGGCGCAGCTGGTCGAGCTGAAGCTTTTTGGCAGAAATAGTTTTGAGAGGGGATTTCATTTGTGAGGAATATTAAGTAAAGTATAACGTGATACTTTAAGCTTTGTCAATCTGCGCGATAGAGGCGCATTCCACCGGGGATTTTTTGTAAAAGTGAACGCTCGGCACTACAGTTGAGTCCGTTCACACAATTTCAAGGAGTTCACACGCCTATACGACCACGCGCATAGCACCTGACTCCGCCCCGTTGGGAGACCCATGCCCGGTGATAAGCAATGGATCACCGTAGCCGAGGCGGCTGAGAAATCGGGCGTTTCTGTTCGAACCATTCAACGTTGGTTAAAAAATGGTTGGATAGAAGGCTGGAAACCAGGACATGACTGGTTCACCACTTTGGCATCGGTGATCGTCTACAAGGAGAATATCAAGCGCGGACGACCCAAAAAGACCAAATAAACGATTTGCAAAAAAGTGGCGTATATACGACAATTTACAGCAGCTTCGGGCTGCTTTTTGTTTCGCTTTCCAGCCCGCCAGTTTCTCACGACTACTCCCTGAAGGCGGCCGCCTTGCCTCGAACATAATCCTGGAGAAAGGAGGATTGCCATGCATAACAGCGGCGGTGACGGCACCTAAGTGTGCCACGGTGGGCGGCAGAAGCCGCCCACAACCCCTACCATTCCCACCGCAAGACGTAACTTTGAAACAGCTTCGGTTTCTCCGTTGCCCAGGTGATTTGCCGCCTTCCATCCGGCAGTGTTTCCAAATCCTCTATACTTAAATCTTGAGAGCGCTGGGTTTTCTGCTCCATCACCTTCACCCGTTTGGGGATGCGTTCTTTCGGAAACACCACTGTCAAGGAGAGCTTGCGGGTGTTGTGGTCCACATCGACCTGATAATCTTCGATTGTCCGGACAAACCCATTTCGGATGGTACGCTCAATGTGGAAGGTTTCAATATCCCCCCGATTTTTCGTCTCGCGCAGCGAAATGAGCACGCGATATTTATTCCCATCGCGGTAATGATCGACCGGAAAGCCGGGAGAGCATTGATAGTCGACGAAGATTTCGCCATCGCCCCATGCCTGATCTTGAAAGGCGATGACGTTATCTTGGAGAAACTTCACTTTCTGGTGTTTGGTATAGCGTGCGAGCTCGCCTGCGGCATCCAGCAATTCGAGCTTGGTCTCGTAGTCCAGCACCTCATAAGACCCAGTGAGTTGTCGCAACAGACGGGGCAAATGTGGAAGAACAAGGGTGATAAAGAGGGTCACGACATCGGCGCGGAGCAGCGCGAGGATAATCTCACGAAATGGAACTGATTGAGATTCTTCGGATTCTGGTTTACTCATCCTCTCATAGGATAGCATGGGCAAGCCCAGCAATTCTAGCAGCAGGTTCAATACAGCTATTAAGAGTCAGGGGCGTATTGGAGCTATGCCTAAGCGCACAACGCAAACCACGTGCCACTCAAATGCGTCGCCCTTGACGAAGTGGAGAAACTATATACGCTCGTTATGCATCCAACGAAAATCATCTTTTCGTTGGAGCCACCGCGCGGCGACCATGCTTCACTTCTGTACTATGGAATCGCGCAGCTTTCGGGCGCGGTGGTCAAGTACGGATCATAGTCAACGTTGCTACCATTGATCGTTTCCGCTCCGCTGGTATTGGGTCCACTCGCGGATGCCCACCAGTTATTTTCAGCGTTTACTGCTGAATCATAGAAGTTTGACAGACCCGTTCCAGTATCATTGGGAGCAATATTGTTTTCTAAGCAGTTGCCATTCATCCGCATTCTTCCAAGCGTGAGGACTGCCCCGCCGTTACCTAGAGTTGCTTCATTCAGAGCGAAGTAGTTATCTTCAATTACAGTAGTGTTGTCGCTCCAGATCGAAATGCCACCACCAGAAGATGCGGAGTTACTTTCGAACTTGCTGTCGTTTATGTTTAGGGACGCGCCACCATCCAATATGGCACCGCCTGCAATGATCGCTGAATTCCCTGTGAAGCTACTCTCATCAAGCGTCAATTGACCCAAATTATGGATCCCACCTCCGTGCATCTGGGCAGTATTTCCAACAAAGTCGATGTCGGTCAGCGTCATAATACCGTAGTTATTTAGGATCGCCCCTCCATTCCCAACACTGGCAATGTTCGAAGTGAAAGAACTACTTTCAATTGTGCCCGTACTTTCATCCCACAGGGCAATTGCACCACCCCAGTTTGCGTTATTAGCCTCGAACTCACTGTCTTGGATATCAAGGGACCCGTTGCTGCCTCCACGTATGTTAATTGCCCCTCCTCCAGCACCGGCGACGTTATCTCGGAATATTACTCCTTCTATCGTAACGGATCCGATACTAGAAACCGCGCCGCCTTCCGTCGTTGCTGAATTGCCAGCTAGCGAAGCATTCGTGAGCGTGAGGCTGCTTCCACTGTGTCTGATAGCACCTCCCGTCTCCGCTCCATTGGCGATTAAGGCTCCTCCTATTATTATTAAATTGCCTGAGCTTGAAACGCCGCCCCCATCTTGAGTTGCCGTATTATGTTCTACGAAACTGTTCGTAAGTGTCAGACTACCTGCGTTATGGTAGATGCCGCCTCCATGGCCGTTGAGGGCTTCGTTAAACACGATGAAGCTGTCTTCAATAGTTAATTCCGCCCCATTCCAGGTAGCGATTCCGCCGCCGAAGTATGCCAAATTATATTCGAAATCACTGTCCTGGATGTCGAGTAACTCGTTCGCGTGACTGATTGCGCCTCCACCGGTCAACGCTAAGTTGTCATCAAAAGTACTGTTACTGACATAAAGTTGATTCGAACTGTTGATCGCACCACCGTAATCGGCTTGATTGTCGGAAAATATGCCTAACGTGATTGTTAGAACGCCGGAACTGAGAATTGCTCCTCCATCCGCCGATGAATGATTATTGATGAAGGCTGCATTCGTCATCGAAGCAGTCGTCGTTGAGACAATTGCGCCCCCAGAGTTAGTTGCTTCATTTCCCACAAAGTCCGTATTTACAATTGTGTTGCTGGTGCCACTCCATATTACGATAGCGCCAGCCATTTGGGCTTCATTTTCTTCAAAGGTGCTGTCAACAATTTGGAGGGATAAACCGTTCTGAGCAATTCCACCTCCCTCGTCTGATGCTGTGTTGTTATCGAACGTGGCAGCATCAATTAATAACACGCCTTCGTTATAAATCGCTCCGCCATGCCCACTTGCGTGATTATCAATCAAGTTCACGCTGTTCAAACTCAGAGCACTCGAACGATTGAGAATAGCCCCGCCATAGCCGTTGAGGCTATGATTTGCGATGAAAGCCGTGTCCGAAATCGAGGTCGGATCTTCGTTCCAGGTGGAAATTGCACCTCCGTTGTTGGACTCATTGCTGTCGAAGTCGCTCCCGCGAATTTCGAGCGTTGAAGCATGGTGGGCAATCGCTCCCCCCTCGGTTGCAGTGTTCTCATTAAAATTACTATCTATAATCTGTAGAGCGGCTTCACTGTAAATCGCGCCGCCTTCGCCGCTAGCGTTGTTGTCAATAAAGGAAACATTGCTCAGATTCAGCGCACTCGAACGGTTAAGAATAGCGCCTCCGTAACCGTTGAGCGTTTGATTTAGTGAAAAAGATGTATCCGAAATCGAGGTCGGGTCTTCGTTCCAGGTGGAAATCGCCCCACCGTTGTTGGACTGGTTGCCTTCAAAGTCGTTGCCGCGAATCTCAAGTGTTGAACCATGGTGTGCAATGGCTCCCCCCTCGTAAACGGCTGCATTATTATCAAAAATGCCATCAACAATGAGTAATGAATCTTCATTGTAGATGCCGCCACCCTCACCAGCAGCATCATTGTCAGTGAAGGTCACACGATACAAACTCAGAGCACTCGAACGGTTAAGTATAGCTCCGCCATGACCGTTGGGGGAATAATTTGCAGTGAAGGAGGTGTCTGAAATCGAGGTCGGGTCTTCGTTCCAAGTGGAAATCGCCCCACCATTATTGGCTTCATTGCCTGTGAAGTTGCTGTCGATTATTTCGAGAGTGGGACCGTAATGTACAATTGCACCACCTTCCTGATCCGCTACATTGTCGCTAAAAGAGCTACCATTGATATTTAGTTGTCCGAAGCTGTATATCGCACCGCCTGACCAGAAAGCCGTATTGTTGCTGAATGACACGTTCGTGAGGTAAAGACTCCCTCCGGAGGAAATTGCTCCGCCATCGCTACTAAGGCCTTGTTGCAATGTAAGATCGTATAGATACAATGCTCCTGTGGTGGTGACATCGAAGAACTTCAAATCATCGCCATTCTCGTCCCGCTCAATAGTTGCATTATTGCCGCGGACGATCAGCGGTTCGGTTACACTAGGTAACCCAATCTCCCAATCGTACGCCGTTGAAATCGTATAAGTTCCATCTGTCGCTAAACATATGATGGTGATATTGGAATTACTATTGGCTTGATCAATAGCGTTCTGAAGCGCGCTTACATCCCCCGTTGCGATGGTGTAATCACATCCAGCAACACTCGTTGGTGTCGGCGTCACAGTTGAAGTGTATGTGGCCGTCGCCGTAAGCGTTGGTGTACGAGTTACAGTGGGCGTTCGAGTTGCCGACGGCGTGAGGGTGTTGGTAGGAGTCCTTGTCAAAGTTGGCGTGCGGGTTATAGAAGGCGTCCACGTAATTGTGGGAGTATAAGTACTGGTTGGCGTTGGCGTCAAACTAGGGGTAAAGGTCAGGCTAGGGGTAAAAGTATTGGTTGGGAGAAATGTATTGCTGGCGGTAGGCGAAGGTA
>Ga0081539_10006639_pt1 | contig 10974 bp, 10 predicted proteins | sample TabmetS4T2R2_FD_71023 | JGI IMG/M metagenome (GOLD analysis project Ga0081539, IMG submission 71023) | Tabebuia heterophylla rhizosphere microbial communities from the University of Puerto Rico - S4T2R2 | ecosystem: Host-associated > Plants > Roots > Rhizosphere ... | reverse complement strand
GTAAACACGCCGGACGCCAGCGCCGGCTTCGCGTTGTGGCGGGGCGGCATGGAGCCGCAGCTCCCCGTGGGCTCGAAGGGCGGGGTCGAAGCGGCGATGAAACGGGCCGTCGCCGGCGCCGAGCGCGAGCAGCAGGCGGGTGCCAGCGGCAAGTGGGTCGCTCACTGGAAGATGGTGCACATCGTCCGGCCGGTCTGGGAGGGTGTCGGCGCCGCCAATCAGCTTGGACGCTCGTTCCCGGCGCTCACCTACACTGACGCGGACGCGGCCGCCCTGCTCGCCCTCGACGATGCACCGCGGACGATTCGCGGCGCGCGGGATCTCATCAGCGTCGGCCTGCAATACGCCAACGCGTTTGGACGCGGACTCCAGGCGGCCGCGCTCAAGCCGGCGGACTTCTTCGGCAACGACGATGTGCTCTATCTGATGGAGGACATGGCGACCGGTGAGATCCGTCTCAGCATCCTGTGGGAGTGGATCCACAAGCACGCCACACTCACCGCCGACGATGAGATCGGCGTCAAGGCGGGATCGCGGTTCACGCCGGACATCTTCAAGCGGCTGCTCCAGGAAGAATTCGAGAAGCTGCAGCGCGCCAACCCGCGCGACGTGCATGAGGACTCCAAGCACACCACGCTGCCGATCGCGCGGCCGATTGTCGAACGCTACGCGACCGAGCCGGTCAAGCTCCCCTGGTTCATCGACCTGCTGAACATCGTCCTCGGCGTGAACGATCCGCAGGAAGCCCAACGGCGAATCGATCGCCTCGCGTCAGAATTCCGCGACCACGGCAAGCGCCTGACAACAGCCTAGGCTCCCCGGTAGGCTCCCCTGTAGGGCACCGCTTTAGCGGTGCCGTCCGAGCGGTGCCGTCCGAGCGGTGCCGTCCGAGCGGTGCCGTCCGAGCGGTGCCGTCCGAGCGGCGCCCCTGAAGGGGCGCCCTACGCAGGCTGGTTGCACCTCCGATTCACGATCTCGTCGCGCTTGGCTTTGAAGGCTGAGACCCACTCGTCGATCGAGCCGAGCGCCGGCGATGACGTGTCTGGCGCGCGGCGGCGCAGCTGAAAGCGTGAGACCTCGAACAGGTCGCGCAGCTGCGCGTCGCCGAGCTGGACGAGAAGATCCGCCAAAAAGCGCCGCCCCGCTTCGCTGATCCGCGGATGATCCAGTGTGCCCGTCCAGGACTTCGCGATGTTGCCGACGCAGCCGGACTCGCCGCGCCACACATGCGTCCTGGACCAGCGCGCGAGATTCACGCTGCTGGCGTCGCCGGCGTTCGATCGGCTCGCCGCGCCAAACGTCAACCCCACGTCGTTCAGCATCGCCCAGGGATGCTCGCAGCCCTCTGACTCTCTGCTCTCGTCCGATTCGTCTCCGTGCCCGGCACCGAGACAGATGAGACGCTGCTGCTCCGATTTGCTGTCGCTGTGCTGCAGGAAAACCGCGAGCAGTTCGAGCGCTTCGACTTGGGCGCGCGGCGCGCCCCCAGCCTGCTCGTCCACGAGATCCAACTCCGGCCACGTCCAGCCCTGGCGATCGGCCAGCACGACTTCGCGGCCCCGGAGCTTCCGCTCGACCGCGGCGACGTCGAAGGCGAACGTCTTTTTCTCGATGCGACTCCCACCGAGTTCGGTGGGACACTCGCGACAGACAATCTGCACCGGGTACATTCGATCGGCTGCAAAGCCGAGGGCCCAGAGCAGTCGCGTGGCCGCCACTTCCCCGTAAACCTCGCCATTGTCGCGGCCGTACTTGACCTTGAGCCGATCGTCCTTGGTCCGGTCCTCCGCCGTGATGGCGCACGAGAATTTCGGGGAGCGACCGCTCAGCCGGACTGGAACGTACTCGCAGGAAATGCGCTCTTCGGGATGAAAGGCTGCCTCATCCTGTGGTCCCTGCCGGAGATCCATGTGCGGAGTATCGACGGCAGCCCAGACCTGCGCCCGCTTCAGCATCTCGAGCCGGCGCTGCGCCGAAACCGCTTTGCCCGGCGACGAAATGACGACCGCGCAAGCACCGCCGCTCAGCCCGATGAAAGCGACCAGAATGGGCACGCGCATTTCGAGCACCTGCAGAGCAAACTCCGTGCAAGCTCAACACCGCCGAGCTGGAAGTCCGGCGTACACCTTGCACTCGGGACCGCAGTAAGAGAGAAGGCCGAAGTCCATGGCTACCGTGACCCAGCGTGAACGCCTCTTTCGAGGCCAGGTCCACTCAGAACACATCGTTCACTTCGTCGACGACGACGCGGCCCGCGTGAAGATGATCGCCGACTTTCTCGCGGCCGCGCTGTCCAAGGACGCGAGCGCAGTCGTCATCGCCCGCCGCGCGTATTGGCCGGACGTCGCCGCGCGGCTGGTGCAGCGGCGGATTGCGACGAGCCTCGATACCCGTCTCGTCGTCCTCGACGCCGAGCTGACGCTGGCCGGTTTGATGCGAAGAGGCCGCGTCGATCACGAGGCGTTCGAGAGCACGGTACCGCCCCTGGTGCGCAGCCTTGCCGCGTCCTCTCCAGCCGGTTTGTATGCGTACGGCGAAATGGTGGATCTGCTGGCGGCCGAGGGGAACTTCGACGGTGCCCGCGAGCTCGAGGAGTCCTGGAACCGCCTGGCGGCCGAAACGCCGTTCACGCTGCTCTGCGGCTACTCGTCGGCACATTTCGCGGCGGCGAGCACGCGCGATCAGCTGACGGCGATCTGCGGCTGCCATACCAAGGTCCGCACCGATGCCGCCGACACACTGGGCCAGTGGATCGTCGGCCGGACGGTGCCGCTCTCCGCAGCAGCTAGGACGTCTTCTTCAGCTGCGCCAGCAGCGCGCTGAGGATCGACGAGTAACGGTCGTCCGCGGCGTTGAAGGCCTTCATATAGTCCTGCTCGGACAGCTTCTGCTTCTTCCAGTCGCCGTCGAAGATTGTCGTCTTGCCGGCCTGCTCGAAGGTGTCGGCGGCCTGATTGTCGTCGCGCTTGGCCCGGAAGCCGTCCGCGCTGGCGTCCTGGATGAACACTTTCGTCTCCGGCACGGAGGCGCTGTTCAAGTCGATGTAAGTATCCCGATACTCTTTCTTGCCCAGCCGGCTATCCAGCAGCTGCGGCACGGTGTACTTGGCGGACACGACCAGCAGCGACGCCCCAGGAAAGTAGAGCGCTGCCACGAATGTGTCGGGCGCGGAAGGGTCCTTGGCCGCGACGCTATCGAGCTTGCCGGCGTCCAGCGCGGCGACGAGCTGTTTGGCGAGGGGGGCGGATTTTGTTTCCTGCGCGGAGGCTGCGGACGGAAGCCATAGAGCTGACAGGAGAGACAGGAAAGCGACGGCGCGCAGCAGACCGGCGGCGACTCGCGTCATGAATCCTCCCCGCGGCAGAGTTTGTGACGCTTCTTTTACACCGCCGTCGTGCGAAGGTCAAATGAACAGCGCGTCTTCGTCCTCACCCCGTCCGCCCCGCCCGCGTCCGTTGCGGCGCATCTCGCGAATCACGTCGAAGGCGGCGCGAAAGGCGCTCATGAGCGCGCGGCCCTCGCGCGCGGGCGTCTCGATGGTCGTTTGCACCGTCGCGAGTGCCTGATCGACACGGACGGCGACGTCCGCGAACAGCTTGTCGGCGCGCTCGACCTGCACGGCGGCCAGGGCGGCCGTCCGCGACGCTTCGCGGCCGATCGCATCGAGGTGACCGAAGATCGGTTTCAGCTCCTGTTCGACGGTCTCCGTGAGCTTCGCGACGCGGCGCGCCATCAGGCCAGCGAACACGACGACGCCGATCTGGCCGATGGCCATCGCCAGGGTGGCGGCGGCGATGATGCCGAGAAAGAGCTCCGCGCGCGCACTCACACGTTGTCTCGCGTCCTCGCCTGCTGATACGCCTCGCGGCCGCGATCGATCGCGTTCTGCAGCGTCTCGCGGCCCTGCGCCAGCGCCTCGCGGCCCTTGGCGGCGGCGTCGGCGGCGCGTGCCCGCGCCTCGTTGGCCCGCTCGCCCAGGTATTCGCGCGTCTCGCGTCCCGACTGCGGCGCGTAGAGCAGCGCGACCGCCGCGCCGCTCACCGCGCCGAGCAGAAACGCCAGCAGGATGCTTCCCGCTCCGGCTCCGTCGTCGTTTCTCGCCATCAGAAGATGCTCACTTTCACGTTGAGGTACTTCCTGGGATCGCGGCGAATCTCCGTCAGCAACGCCCGGAAATCGTTCACCGCGCTATTCATGTTCTCATATAACTGCTTATCTTTCAGCAACTGTCCGGCGGTTCCCTCGCCGGAATTGAGCCGCGTGACGAGATCGTTCAGCCGCCCCGTCAGATCGTTCATGCGGTTGAAGAGCGCGGCGTCGGTCAACAGCTTGCCCGCGGTGCCCTCGCCGCGGTTCAGCCGATCGGTGAGCGTGCGCAGGTTCGTGGTCGCGCCGTTCAGGGACTGCGCGAAGGCGTCGTCTTTCAACAGCTTGCCGATGCTGCCCTCGCCGGCGTTGATGCGGCCGGTCATCGTCTCGAGGTTCTTCAGCGACGCCTCGAGCGCGTCGGCCGCCTTGCGGTCGTTGATTAGCTTGCCGATCGTGCCGCGGCCCTGGCGGATGGCATCGGTGACGCCGTTGGCGCTCGCCGTGAAATTGCGCAGTTCCGTGTAGAGCTGCTCGTCGGTCATCAACTTCCCGACCGTCCCCTTGCCGGCGCGCAGATCCTTGACGAGGCCGGTGATCTCGTCGATGCCCTGCTGGGCGGTGTCGGCGACGTCGGTGATCGAGCCCTTCGCTTTCTCCGTCTGCACGTAGCCGAAGTCCGGAATCGGCGTGCCGTTGGGCGCGGGCGTGATGTCGATGGCGCTCTCGCCGAGCAGCGACACCGAGCCGAGCGTCGCCCTCGAGCGCTCGGTGATCCGCGGCCGGAGGTCCTTCTTCACCTCGAAGACGACATCGACCTGCTCCGCGGCGAACTCGATGCCCGTGACGGTGCCGATCTCGACGCCCGCGACGCGCACGGGCGACCCCTTGGCGAGGCCCGCCACGTTCGGGAAGCGCGCCTTCAGCGTATAGCGCTGCCACGAAAAGCCCTTCGTGCCGGTCAGGCTGAAGATCAGGGTGGCGGCGATCATCACGGCGACAATCGTCACCATGCCGATTTTCAGCTCCGACCACGCCAGCGATCGCGTTCTGGGCATTGCAGTCTCCCGGATTTCAGAGTTCAGATTTCAGAGTTCAGATTTATTCAAAGGTTCTGAAACAAATCTGAAATCTGAAATCTGAACTCTCATGACAGGAACTCCCGAATATACGGATCTTTCGAGGCGCGCAGCGCGTCGGCATCCCCTTCGAAAATGATCAGGCCGTCGCGCAGCATGATGAACTCCGCCTCGCGCTCCTTCTCCGGGGTCGCCGCCTCGATCCGCACCTGGCCATCGGGATCGCGAACGGCCATGTGCGTCGCCACGTAGAAGGCGTCGCGCAGCTGGTGCGTGACGACGATCGAGCTCACCCGCTCGAGGTCGCGCAGCTTGATGATCTCTTCGTCGACCGTCGTCGCGGTGATCGGGTCGAGCCCGGTTGTCGCCTCGTCGTACAGGAGGATGCTCGGCTTGAACGCCATCGCGCGGGCGATGGCGACGCGGCGGCGCTGGCCGCCCGACAGCTCGGACGGCATCTTGTCGATGTGCTCGGCCAGGCCGATGAACCCGAGCACCTCCTCGACACGCCGGCCGACCTCGTCGAGCGGCATCTGCGTCTCCTCGTAGAGCTTGTAGCCGACGTTCTCGCGGACCGTCAGCGAATCGAACAGCGCGCCTTCCTGAAAGATCATGCCGAGATCGGCACGCACGGGCATCATCTGGGCTTCCGTGAGCTGATCGACACGCTGACCGTTGACCCAGACGACACCCTCGTCGGCCTTCAGCAGGCCGGTGATGATCTTCAGCGCGGTCGATTTTCCCGAGCCGCTGGCGCCGAGGATGATCTTGGTGTGCCCCTTGATCAGCGTGAAGCTGACGTCCTTCAGCACGACCTTGTCGTCGAACGCCAGCTTGACGTGATCGAACACGATGACCGGCGCGCCCGTCTCCGACAGGATTTGCTTGACGTCTTGCTCGACGTCCGGCGGTGCGGTGGTCCGGCTCGCCATCAATACAACAGTGTGAACAGTACCTGAGTGACGAAGAAGTCCGCCGCGATCACGGCGACCGAGCCGGCGACGACGGAAATCGTCGTCGCCTTGCCGACACCCGCGGTGCCACCGCGCGTGCGCAGGCCGACGTGACACGCGATCGTCACGATGAGGAAGCCGAAGACGAACGGCTTGATGAGCCCCATCCAGACGTCTTCCATGTAAAGCGCCTTGGTGATCGACGACCAGTAGAGGCCGCTGTTCACCTGCAGCGTGAAGCGCGCGACGACCCAGCCGCCGAGGATGCCGACGAAGTCGGAGATGACGGTCAGGATCGGCGTCATCAGGAATCCGGACAGCACGCGCGGCACCACCAGCTTGCGGATCGGATCGGTGCCGAGGGCGCGCAGCGCGTTGATCTGGTCGGTCACCATCATGGAGCCGAGCTCCGCGGCGATGCCGGAGCCGACGCGGCCCGTCAGCATCAGCGCGGTCAGCACCGGACCGAGCTCCTTGATCATCGAGGCGCTGACGAGGCGGCCGACGACCGGCCGCGCGCCGAACTGATCGAGCGTCTGGCCGCTCTGCAGCGCCAGCGCCGCGCCGGTGAAAAGGCCGGATAGGAGCACGACGGTCAGCGAGCCAACGCCGATGGCGTCGAGCTGCTCGACCAGGTCGTGGCGATAGATCGGCGGCGTCACGGTGCCGCGGAACGCGGCCAGCGTCAGGCGAACGTATTCCTGGGCTTCCAGGGCCGCGGCTTTCAGCCAGCGCTCGGCGAGCGAGTACACGCGCGGGTCAGGCCCTCCGGGCCGGGGAGGCCAGCACCAGCTCGGGATTCCGCAGGCGCTTGATCTCGTCGCGAATCGCGGCGGCCTTCTCGAAATCCATGTTCGCGGCGGCGGCGCGCATGTCGTCCTGCCGCGACGCGATGTAGGCGTCGAGCTGCTGCTGGTTGTGGAAGCGCTCCGTGCCGTCGACCGTCGCGGCCGGGGTGAAATAGTCGCGCTCCGAGACGCTCGCCAGGCCTTCGTCGATGGCCTTGATGATCGACTGCGGCGTGATGCCGTGCTCGGCGTTGTACTGCTCCTGAATGGCCCGCCGGCGGTCGGTTTCGTTCATCGCCGCGCGCATCGAGTCGGTGACGGCATCGGCATACATGATGACCCGGCCGTTCAGGTTCCGTGCCGCGCGCCCCGAGGTCTGGATGAGCGACCCGGCCGAGCGCAGGAACCCTTCCTTGTCGGCGTCCAGAATGGCGACCAGGGACACTTCGGGAAGGTCGAGGCCTTCCCGCAAGAGGTTGATGCCGACCAGCACGTCGAACGCCCCGCGCCGCAAATCGCGCAGGATCTGCACGCGCTCGAGCGTCTCGATGTCCGAGTGCAGGTAGCGGACCTTCACGCCGAGCTCCTGGTAATAGGACGTCAGGTCCTCGGCCATCCGCTTGGTCAGCGTCGTCACCAGCACGCGCTCGCGGTTGGCCACACGCGCGCGAATCTCCTGCAGCAGGTCGTCGACCTGCCCTTTCACCGGACGCACCTCGATCGGCGGATCGGTCAGGCCGGTCGGCCGGATGATCTGCTCGACGACCACGCCCTGCGACTTCGCCAGCTCGTAGGGCCCCGGCGTCGCCGAGACGAAGACGATCTGCCGCGCGCGCTCCTCCCACTCCGCGAAGTTCAGCGGCCGGTTGTCGAGCGCCGACGGCAGCCGGAACCCGTAGGCGACGAGCACTTCCTTGCGCGAGCGGTCGCCGAAGTACATGCCGCGGATCTGCGGCACCGTCTGGTGGCTCTCGTCGATGATCACCATCGCGTCCTGCGGCAGGTAATCGAGCAGCGTCGGCGGCGGCTCGCCGGCGTTGCGGCCGGTGAGGTGCCGCGCGTAGTTCTCGATGCCGTGGCAGTAGCCGATCTCGCGAATCATCTCGAGGTCGAACATCGTGCGCTGGTGCAGCCGCTGTGCCTCGAGCAGCCGCCCCTCCGACTCCAGCTGCGAGCGCCGCTCGGCGAGCTCCAGCTTGATCGTCTCGACCGCGCGCCGCGTCCGCTCGCGCGGCGCGACGAAGTGCGATTTCGGATAGACGGCGATCTTGTCGTGACGGCGCAGCGTCTTGCCGGTCAGGGTGTCGAACGACAGCAGCTCGTCGACTTCGTCGCCGAACAACTCGATGCGCAGCCCCTGCTCCTCGTACGACGGGTAGACCTCCACGACGTCGCCGCGGACGCGGAAGGTGCCGCGCCCGAAATCGTGGTCGTTGCGCTCGTACTGGATCTCGACCAGCTTGCGCAGGATCTCGTCGCGCTTGATGCGCTGGCCGCGCTCGAGCGGCAGCAGCATGCCGTAGTAGGCCTCCGGCGAGCCGAGACCGTAGATGCACGACACGCTGGCGACGATGACGACGTCGCGGCGCTCGAAGAGCGCGCGCGTCGCCGACAGACGCATGCGATCGATCTCGTCGTTGATCGTCGCTTCCTTCTCGATGTAGGAATCGCTCGCCGGAACGTAGGCCTCGGGCTGGTAGTAGTCGTAGTAGCTGACGAAGTACTCGACGGCGTTGTCGGGAAAGAAGCGGCGGAACTCCTGATAGAGCTGCGCCGCGAGGGTCTTGTTGTGCACCATCACGAGCGTCGGGCGGTTCACGCGGGCGATGGTGTGCGCCATCGTGAACGTCTTGCCCGAGCCGGTGACGCCGAGCAGCACCTGATGGGAATCGCCGCGCTCCAGCCCCTCGGTCAACTCGCCAATCGCCCGCTCCTGGTCACCGGCCAGCGAAAACTCGGAGACCAGATTGAAGCGGTCGTACGTCGAAGCCATGGCAATTGGCAATCGTACTACACGGAGCGAGCGGGGCGTGCGGGGCGTGATTTGGGATTGGGGATTCGGGATTCGGCCGTCTCACTCGTCACTTCTCACTCCAAATCCCAAATCCCGAATCCCAAATCACTTCCGAAACGCCGCAAAGTAGCCTTTCCTGGCGCGGACGCGGAGGCCCGCGTTCTTCACCTTGATCTCGACCTTGCGCCAGACGCCGTCCGGCTTCGTGTTGGTCGACATGTAGCCGAGCGTGTACTGCGCGCGGATTTCCGCCAGCACCTTCTCGTAGACCTCGTCGAGCTGCTTGGCGGAGGTGGGAAAGAACGCCTGCCCGGCTGTTGTCTGCGCGATCTGGAGCAGCGAGAGCCGCTGGGCCTCCTTCGTCGACGCCGGCTGGTGCTCCAGCGCGCCGATGACGTAGACCGTGACGTCGGAGGCCTTCAGGAGGTCGACCAGCTCGTGAAACGGCAGCGAGCTGCGCGTGTCGCCGCCGTCGGTGTAGAGCAGCATGATCTTCCGGCCGTCCTGGCCGGCGGCGCCGTCCAGATACACGCCGATGGCGTCGTAGATCGCGGTGTAGCCGCCGACTCTCTTCTGGCGAATCCGCTCGATGAGCCGCGCGAACTCCGCCTGGCTGTAGCGCGCGGCCCGGACTTCGGTGTCGAAGTCCATCACCGTGACGTCCCTGGCCTCCGTCATCCGGTTCAGGAACTTGACCGACGCGGTCTTGGTGAAGGCGATGTCCTCACCCATGCTCTCGCTGACGTCGAGCAGCAGGCCCAGGTGCATCTCGGGCGCGAGCGCCGCATCGTCCGGCTCGCCTGCCATGAACTGCGAGACGTCCTGCCGCTTCCCATCTTCGAACACGTCGAAGTCGTCGCGCGTCAGGTCCGTGACGAGCGCGCCCTTTCGATCGGTCACCGTAACGCCGAAAGTGACCAGATCCACACCACTCTTGTACGTTGGCTGGATCGCCGACCACAGTGAGAAGACGAGCGCCGTCAGCGCCGCACGCGCCACAGATTGGCACTGTAACATCTGGGTCCCGCGCACGAAGCGTATAATCGGAGGTTGGCGCCCATGGGCCTGTAGATGCGGTGTCTAGCCGTCTGCCAGGACGAGCTGGTCATCAGGATGCTCGACGAGATCCTGCTGCCCGGCTTCGAGGTCGAATTCATCGTCGAGACTCGCCCGCTCGCGCGGCGCCTGCACGAAGCGGGCGTCACGGTCACGGCCGGGGACCCGCGGCGCACCGAGACCTGGGTCAAGGCCGATCTCGGCCCCAGCACCTGCGTCATCGTCGAGGACAACGGACGCCGCAGCCTGAAGAAAATTCTCGAGGCGGTCCGCGACGCCGGCGGCACGCTCGTCTACGTGCTCGGCGTCGGCGCCGGTTCGACCGGATCGAGCGGCGAGCGCGCTGAAGAGTACCGGCAGGAGTTCCCCGACGTCGCCTACCTGTCGATGTCCGAGCTGTTCGGCGGCCCGCTGCTGACCGAGTTCAGCCGGTCGCTGACGCGGGCGCGGGTGCAGCAATACCAGCGCTACTTCAGCGACGCCGATCGCGTGCTGATCATGCTGCACAACGATCCCGATCCCGACGCGCTGGCCAGCGGCCTCGCCCTCCGCAACGTCCTCCGGCGCACCAAGACCACCGCCATCATCGGCGCCATGCACGGCGTGACGCGGCCGGAGAACATGCGGATGGTGAACCTGCTCGACATCCACGTCGAGCCGATTTCCACCGAGGCGCTGCGGGAATACGACCGGATCGCGATGGTCGACGTGCAGCCGCACTACTTCGGCGAGCTGATCGATCGCGTCGACCTCGTCATCGACCACCATCCCGAGCAGCCCGGCTACACGGCGGTGTTCAAGGACATCCGGCCGGACTACGGCTCCACCTCGACGATCCTGACCGAGCACCTGCGCGCCGTCGACGTCAACATCTCCGAGCGCGCGGCCACGGCGATGCTCTACGCGATCAAGTCCGACACGCTGTTCTTCAATCGCTCGACGAACCGCGTCGACCTCGAGGCCTTCTCGTATCTCTATCCGCTCGCCGACGCGGCGCT
>Ga0081539_10006638_pt1 | contig 10975 bp, 10 predicted proteins | sample TabmetS4T2R2_FD_71023 | JGI IMG/M metagenome (GOLD analysis project Ga0081539, IMG submission 71023) | Tabebuia heterophylla rhizosphere microbial communities from the University of Puerto Rico - S4T2R2 | ecosystem: Host-associated > Plants > Roots > Rhizosphere ... | reverse complement strand
GGCGGGGGAGCGCCGCGGCGCGCAGGCGCCGCAGCCGGCGACTGGTCCGCACGGCCAGTGCCAACGCGGCGCCGATCGCCAGCAGGCCCCCCCCGCCGGCGCCGATGGCCGTCAGCCAGGCGCGGCGGGTGGCGGACTGAGCCACGTCCGTCCCGAGGCGGTCGAGGTCGTCGGAGAGGCTCAGGCCCACCAGGTTGACCTTGCGGATGGTGCTGCTCTGTGCCACGTACCAGGCGTCGGTGTCGGTGCTCAGCGCGGTCGGGTCACCGCCGAGCACCGCGTTCAGCATCGCGGACGCCTTCTCGATGTCCGGCCCGGTGACGATGTCGGCGTACCGGGCGCGGGCCTCGTCGGTGGCGACCCGGGCGAACTCCGCCTGCCGTTGTTCGCGGGCGGCGTCGAGGCGGGCCAGCGCGATCATCTCGCTGCCGCGTATCGAGCCCGTGCTGAACACGGTACGCAACAGGTCGCGCTCGAGCGCGCCATAGTGCTCGACGGCGGCGACGGCGGCCACCTGGCGGGCGGACGACGCCAGGTCCGGGTCGCGCAACTGGGCCGGCAGTGCACCGGACACCACAAGCAACGCGTCGGTGATGGCGTGGAACACCGCGTCGGTCGCGATGTCCGACGGGCTGTCCGCGGCGCTCTCCGACGTGGCAGCGGCCCGGGCGGCGGCCACTCGGCTCAGCTGGACGTCGGCGGCGCGGAACTGCGCATCGAGCGCCGGAGCGTACCGCATCGCGTCGGTGGCGGCGCCGCGGTATCGATCGAGGGCCTGGTCGGCGCGCGAGCGTTGGGCGGTGACAAGTTTTTCGCCGGCCTTTCCACCGCGCTGACGGAGCGCGACCGTCTCGGCCAGCTCCCGGTCGAGCTCGTGAATCAGCAGCACGGTGGCCGTGGCGGTGGTGGCGACCACCTTCGCGCGCTGGGCGTCGCGGGCGTTGGCGACCGCCGCGGCGGTCTGCGCGGTGCCCAGTAGGCCCAGACCCACCATCGCGACGAGAACAGGAGCGAGCAGTTGGACCTGCACCGACCACAGGCGACGGTGGCCGGCGCGCCGGTGGCCCGCGACCGAATGATCGGCGAACACGGTACGGTCCTCACCGGTCGCGGCTGGCGGCGTGGGGGTGATTGCCATTGCTCTCCTGGTAGGCAGCGGAGGACCCGCTCGGAGCTGGGGTGGCGGCCGGTGGTTGCTATGTGGTGCCAAGCACTGCTGAGAGCCTCCACAGAGTCCCGGTTCCGTAGAAGACGGTCCCTTCACCGGCGGTGTCCAGACCGGCGCCCATGGCCGGCGCGTCGGCCCCGACAAGGTCGGCTCGCTCGTCAAGCGGCGCCTGGGCGAGCACGTGCGCGCGGCGAGTGTCCACGTCGTCCCTTTCATGAGCAGCACGTTGGCACCGCGATGGTGGGACCGCGGCGGCGGTCTGGTAGGTCGCCGCCGGGATGGACCGGGACTGGTCGGCCTGGTTGGTCTTCCGAATCTTAGGTGTCGGCGGCCCAATGTCGATAAACTTCACCTCTTCGGCCATGGCGATGAGCGGATCGGCGACCCCGCGCCGCCGATCATGCATCGGATCCGGTACATACGTCGATATCGGCATCGTTCGTTCGGCCGATGTGCCGGGCTCGCCGCACGACGTGGTCCAGTTTCCACTGCGGAAACTGGACCACGACGTGCGGAGCGGAAATCGGTTTCTCAGGAGGTGCGAGCCTCGGCGGTCAGGCAGCGGCTGTAGATGTAGCCGTTCTTGCCGACGGCGCCGCTGATCCGCCAGTACGGCCTGATCGTGTGCGTTCCGGCCGGCACCCAGAGCACCGACATGCTGTGCCGGGTCTCCCAGTATTCCGTGTGGTTGGCGAAGTTCTGCGCGCCCGGAGTCTGGATTCCGCCGAGGTCGACCCGGTAGCCCAACCGGATCTCGGCAGCGGTGTCCACGCCGGCGTCGGCGTTGAAGTTGACCACCACCCACCGGCCGACGGTCCCGTTGTAGACCGTCACCGAGGAGTAGTTCACCGGCCGCCAGCCGTTGACGGCGGTGTTGCTCTGCAGGTTGTAGGCGATGCAGGATTTCTCGTAGTAGGGAATGGCCTGAGCGGACGAGCTGGCGGCGACGGTGGCGCCGACGGCGAGCAGTCCGCCGACCGCTGACGCTGCCAGCACATTCTTTCGCGATCGGATGGACATTTTTGTACCCCTTTCGATGGGCGATCTCCTGCCTTCCGGCACCCGTAGAGACGGAGCCGATCATTCGGGAAATACGTGTCCCCGCACTTTGTCCTCGATCCGACGAGGGCGCCGGGAATGCGATGAGGACACGGCGGCGCGCCGGGCCGTCATCCCGGCTTTATCATTTCGAAATACTCGATCGAGCATTTTCCGGCCAATGCGGGCGGAACCGCGGACCCGCTTCGCCTTCCCCGCCTGTCGGCCGGCGCAAGCCGCCCGGCGATCCGGGCTCGCGTGCCGGCGAACGCCGAATTCAGGCGGCCCGGTGGGCGCGCACCATGAGCGACACCCCGGGCAGCCGGCTCACCGGCAGGTACCGCTCCGCCGCGATGATTCCGGTCAGCGCCAGGTTGACGGCCGCGGGCAGGTCGGTCAGGTCGCTACCGTTCGACGAGCGGCGGCGCCACGCGGCGACCGGTCGTAGCAGGACGTTCCAGCTGCCGATGGAGTCGACGACCAGGCCGGCCTTCGCGGCGAGCCGGAGGATCCCGCCGCGGTCGTACCGGCGGACGTGCCCCACCGCGTCGTCGTGCGCGGACCAGAGGCGCATGTCGCAGGGCACCGCGATCAGCGCGGTGCCGCCGGGGCGCAACACCCGGACCATCTCCTCGGCGGCCAGATGATCCTCGTCGATGTGCTCGAGGATGTCGAACGCGACCACGAGGCCGACTGAGCCCGAGCGCATCGGGATGCAGCGCGCGTCGGCGCGCACGGCGTCGAGGCCGCGGTCGCTTGCCACCGAGGCGCCCTCGGCGCTGTACTCGAGCGCCAGCGGCCGCCAGCCGTGCGCCCGCATCACCCGCGAGTTGCCGCCGCCGGCCGCCCCGATGTCGAGGGCACAGCCGGGGCGGACGCCGGCCTTGGCGAGCCGGCGCAGTTCCCGGGCCAGCAGCACGCGGCGCTCGCGGTACCACCAGTGGCGGTCTTCGAGCGCGGCAAGTTTGCGGATCTCGAGGACGTCCACGACCTGCTCCTCGCCCATGCGGCCGGCGGCGCACCCGCCCTCCACAGCGAGCACACGGAATGGGACCAGCCTAGATCCACGGAGCGCCACGTCCAAAACAGGCCGGCCTGGCGCTACTCCCCGACGACGTGGGCGACCGGTAACCCGAACTTCTTGAGCTTGCTGGGCAGGTCCTGGCGCAACCAGCGGGAGCGTGCCCGCGGCAGGGTGGATAGCAGGATCTCGTCGAACTGCCCGTTCTTCAGTGCGTTGCCGACCGCCCTGTACGGATCCGGGTCGCCGACCTCGCCGTCGGCCTCGGCACCGGCTTCGTGGAGTCGTTGCAGCTCGGTGTCGAGCCGCTGTTGCGCCAGCGACTCCGCGGCGTCGTCCCGATAGCCGGAGTCGATCGTTCTCGTGTCGTACGGATCCTCGCCCAACGTCATCGGATGGCCGGCGGCATATCGTTCCGCGAAATGAGCGGGCCTGGTCGCGGGAACGAGAACCCAGAACTCCGAGTGCTCGCGCAGCATCCGTTCCCGGACCGCCTGGACGAGCTGATCGCCGCCGAGCGTCTGATTCGCCACTACAAGATATCGTCGCATCTGACCGCTCCCTCCTACGGACTCGAACGGGTCAGCCTTTGACACCGGCGGAGGCGATGCTGCTGATGAAGGCGCGCTGGAAGGCGAGGAAGAAAATCAGCACCGGAATGGTGATGAGGGTGGAATAGGCCATGATCTGGCCCCAGAGGACGTTGAGCTGCTGGAAATAGGAGACGCCGACCATGACCGGCCGCAGGTTCTCGGACTGCACCACCATGAGAGGCCACAGATAGGAGTTCCAGGCGGGCAGGAAGGTGAGGATCGCCACGGTGGCGGTCGCCGGTCCGGCCAGCGGCATGATGACGCTGCGGTAGATGCGGAACCAGCCGGCCCCGTCGACCCGCGCCGCCTCGTCCAGGTCCTTGGGGATGCTCTGGAAGTAGGAGTAGAACAGGTAGATCGAGAAGGCGTTGGCGATGAACGGAATGATCTGCACGCGATAGCTGTCGAGCCAGCCGATCGAGTACAGCGGGACGAAGTCCTGGATGACGATCCAGGGCAGCTTGTTGACCCACCAGACCAGCGGCAGCGCGTACGTCTCGAACGGGACGACGAGCGTGGCGATGATGCCGGCCAGGACGAAGGACTTGCCCCGCCAGTGCATCCGGGACAATGCGAAGGCCGCCATGCTGTTGATGAAGAGCCCGAGCAGAACGGTGACGGCGGTGATGATTATGGAGTTGATGAGGAATCGTGCGGCGGGGGCGGTGTCGAACACCCCCGTGTAGTTGTCCAACGAGATGTCGCCGACCGGCAGGAACGCCTTGAGCGAACCGAGATCGGCGAAGATCTGCTGGTCCGGCTTGAGCGAGGACACGAACATGAAGACCAGTGGAAAGGCGAAGAAGAACACCAGGACGATGCGCACGACGTATTTCCACACCGTGCCGGCAGGGCCGGACCGCTTCTCTCGCACGGTGGATGCGCGCACCGACGGCGCCTGGAGCCGGGCGATGGTGGTCATGATCAGTCCTTCTCGCGAGTGAGGTAGCGCTGGACGAGGGACACGGCCAGCACGAGGACGAAGAACACCAGCGAGATCGCGGAGGCGTACGCCGTCTGCTGCTGCTGATAGCCGACGCGGAAGGCCTGGAAGACGACGGTCGTCGTAGCGTCGAGCGGCCCGCCTTTGGTCATGATGTTGATCTGCGCGAACAGGCTCAGCGCGGCGATCGTGATGGTGACGAGGATGAACGTGCGGGTGTTGCGCAGACCCGGCCAGGTGACGTAGCGGAACTGCTCCCATCGGGAGGCACCGTCGAGGTCCGCCGCCTCGTACAGGTCGGGCGAGATGGTCTGCAGCCCGGACAGCCAGATGATCATGTGGAAACCGACGGCCTGCCAGATCGACATGACGATGATCGCGGGCATGGCGGCGGCCGGGTTGTTGAGCCAGTCCGTGCCCTGGAGGACGTTGAAGGACAACGATTGCAGGACGTTGTTGACCAGGCCGTCGGGCTGGTACATGAACTGCCACAGGATCGACACGACGACGATCGAGGTGACGACCGGGACGAAGTACATGATCCGGAAGAAGTTGGTGCCGCGGATCTTCTCGTTCACCAGCAGGGCGAGCAGCAGCGCGAACGCCGACTGCAGCGGAACGACCACGACAGCGAAGTACAGCGTGTTGCGCAGCGACTTCCAGAACAGCGGGTCCTGGAACAGGCGGGTGAAGTTGTCCAGCCCGGTGAACGAGATCGACGGTGAGATCAACCGTGCGTTCGTGAAGGCCAGCAGGAACGCCAACCCGACCGGGATGAAGAAGAACACGATGAGCAGGAGGACGGAGGGGGCGACCATGAGCGCACCGGCCAGTGCCTCACGGCGTTCGGTCTTCTTGAGGCTCGGCCCGCGCGCCGCCGCGACCGATGCCGTGGTTCTGGTCTGCCTTGGCGTGGTGACAGACATGATGTCTCCAGGGGTCGGGCGTCGGGCCGGAGGCGCGGATGTCTCCCGCGCCCCCGGTGCTACGCGACGAGTTACTGGTAGTAGTTGTTGCTCTTGTAGTTGGAGTCGATGTCCTTGACCGCGCGGTCGAGGATCTGGTTGGCGTCACCGCCGGCGACGATGTCCTGCGTCGCCTTGGCGAACGTGGTCGTCAGGTACGGGTAGCCCGGCGTGGGCGGCCGGATCATGGCGAACTTCTGCGACTCCTCGAGGAAGAACCTCTTGGGCTCGCCCTGCTTCCAGCCGGGCGTCAGCGCGGCCGCTTCCTCCGTGGCGGGCACGACGTTCTGCTTCGTCGAGAACATGGCCAGGTACTTCGAGTCGAGGGAGAACTTGAGATAGTCGAGCGCGGCGTCCTTCTGCCCGCAGCTGGAGCTGATCGCCCACTGCCAGGACCCGCCGCCGATCTTCGGGCCGGCACCGAAGTCCGGCGGCGGCAGGAAGATTCCGTCGTCGCCGAGCTTGCTCAGATTGGCGGTGCTCCAGATGCCCGACCACACCATGGCCGATTTGCCGTTGAGGAAGTCCGCGAAGGCGTCGGCGCCGGACTTCTTGGGCGCGTAGCCCTTGGTGATGAGCCCCTGGAACCAGGCCGCCCAGGCCTTGGCCTTGTCGCCGTTCAACGCCCCCTCGGCACTCTTGTAGTCGGCTCGATTGATCAGGTCGCCGCCGAAGCTCTGCAGGAAGGGCGAGTATGCGTACGTCCACCATTCCGTTCCGGTGTCGCCCGTGCCCAGGTCGAACGCGTACTGGTACTTCCCCGCGGCCTTGAGCTTCGCCAGGACTTCGTCGAACTCGGTCGCCGTCCAGGGCTGTGCGATCGTCGGGATGCGGGCGCCGACGGATTGCAGCGCGGACTTGCGGGTGAAGATGGCCAGCGCCGCGTCGTAGTACCCGATCGAGTACAGCTTCTCCTGGTACTTGCCCAGGGTGCTGGGCAGTTGCTTGGCGACGAGATCCTGCGGCAGGTTCAATTCGCTCAGATAGCCGGCGAGGGCCCAGCTCGGCACGGTCGGGGCGTCGGTGTCGAGGATGCAGGGCAGCTTCTTGGCCGTCGCGGCGGCGACCACGGCGTCGTTGTACGAGGCCTGCGGGAAGGCCTGCACCTTGATCTTCGTCTTTCCCTGTGCGTTGTAGTCGGCGACGATCTGGTTGACCACCGCGAGTTCTTCCTTGTTGCCGGCGTTGTGCGTCCACAGCGTCAGTTCGCCGCTGCCGCCGCCGCTACTGCTGCTCCCGCCGCCGGTGTCGGCCTTGCCGCAGCCGGCGAGGACGACGCCGGCCGCCAGCACGGCGACAGAGGCGAGCGCGATGGGCCGGATGGTCCCTGATCTCATGCCTGTCCCTCCAGTTTCTCCGGTGGTGCTCGGCACGCGGGCCGTTGTCTCGTTTCGTCCAGGGCGCGCCGGGTCAGAGATCGGGTGGTGAGGTCACCGACCCGCGGCGGACCAGCGGAGCACGCAATCGCGCCTGTTTGACGCGTCCTGGCGTCGTACCGGTCAGGGCGAGAAGTTGCCGGGCCGCCCACACGCCCATCTCGTAGTGCGGTAACTGGACAGTCGTGAGCCCGGGCGCGAGACCGGTCACGACCGGGTGCATGTTGTCGTAGCCCACGACCGACAGATCGCGGGGAATACGCAGCCCGACCTCGGCCGCCGCCCGATAGGCGCCCATGGCCATGACGTCGTTGAAACAGAACAGGCCGGTGGGGCGGTCACGCCGATCGAGCAGATGGTGCGCCGCCCGGTAGCCCCCGTCCGCACTCGGCGGACCGCCGGATATCAAGGTCATGTCGAAGGCCACGCCGGCCCGCTTCAGCGCCGCTCTGTACCCCCGCAGCCGGAGCCGGGTGGCCGGGATGTCGTTCTCGTTCGTGACGAAGCCGATGCGCCGGTGCCCGTGGGCCAGGAGGTCCCCCGTCGCCTCCCGGGCCCCGGCCACCTCGTCCGGAACCACCCAGGAGATCTCCGGATCATCGATCTGGGCGTCCAGCAGCACGGTCGGAACCGCGCCCAGCGAGTGGGGCAGCCGGTCGAGCCGGCGGTGGTACAGCGCGGCGTAGAGGATCCCGTTCACCTGCTGCTGCCGCAGCGTGGTGATCTGCCGGGCCTCGAGGTCCGGGTCCCCCTGGCTGTCCATCAGCACCATGAGCTGGTCGGCCCCCAGAAAAGCTTCCTGCGCGCCGAGGATCATGCGGACCGCGTACGGCGTGGTGGCGACCCGGTCGCCGATGAAGCCCACGATCCCGGAGCGCTGCCGGCGAAGGCCCTGCGCGAGCCGGTTGGGCGCATAACCCAGGCTCTTGGCCACCGCGCGGATGCGCTCCCGGGTCTGGGCGCTGATCCGCGCTCCCTCCACGTCGTTGAGCGCCACCGAGACGGTGGAGATCGAGACTCCAGCCGCCGCGGCGACGTCCGAGATTCCCACTCTGTCTGCCATGCCCACCCCTGCAGAAACGTTGCGTCATTCCATGATCTAACAGGCATGGACTCCCCCCTTCGGAAGAGGGAAAGAATCGAGCAACATCCCGGCAGGTACCGCCGGTCATCGAGTCTTCAGGTGGTCCACTGCAAGGCAGAAGCCGTACGCCACCGGACACCTGCCGACCCCCGTAGGGCTTCGTCGACACGTGCTAGGGATGTCGACAGGCGTCTGCACAAACGTTTCGACAACCACCATCGCATGCCGGTGCGGCACGCACCAGAGCGACCGACCCCGTTACAGGATCGTTACCAAAGCGGCTTCGGGCAGGCGACGGGTGGTGCGGGCCCCTGCCGGCGGCGATCAGGCAGCTACTGTGTACGGATGATCCCCGTGCATCCGGACCCGGCGTTCCCCCGGCTGCACGGCCGTCCGGACCGCGGATGGATCAACGACCCGAACGGCTGCTCGTACATCGACGGCCGCTACCACGTGTTCTTCCAGTACAACCCCGACGCGCCGGTGCACGCCGGCATCAAGTGGGGACATGCCAGCTCCGCCGATCTGGTGCACTGGCGGCAGGAGCCGGTCGCCCTGGTCAACCGGCCGGGCGAGCGGGACGCGTACGGCTGTTGGAGCGGCTGCGTGGTGGACGACGCCGGGGTTCCCACCGCCGTCTACAGCGCGGTGGCCGACGACACGCACCGCGCCGACGTGCTGCTGGCCCGCAGCAACCGGGAGATGCGCAGCTGGCGGCAGGACAGCGAGTCCGTGGCGCACACGCCGGACGACCCGTCCATCAGTCACGTGCGTGACCCGTTCGTCTTCGAACTCGACGGACACCGGTACGCCATCCAGGGCGCCGGACACGTCGACGGAGCACCGTGCGTCCTGGTCTACGGATGCGACGATCTGTCGGCCTGGACCGAGCTGGGCGTTCTGCTGTCCGGCGACGATCCGGTCGCCGCCGGGGTGGCCGCGGCCAACATCTGGGAGTGCCCGAACCTGGTCCGGTTCGGCGAGCAGTGGGTGCTGATCCTGTCGATGTGGCGCCGATCGGGCACGAGGTTCAGCCTGGCCGGCGTGCGGTACCTGGTGGGCACGCTGGCGGTGGGGCCGGACGGGCCCCGGTTCGCGCCGGTCTCGGGCGGGATGCTCGACCGGGGTCCGTGCTTCTACGCACCTCAGGTGCTGCGCGCGGGCGAGCGGATCCTGCTGTGGGCCTGGTCGTGGGAGCGGGGCCGGGCCCGGCCGGACATCGCGGCCGCGGGCTGGGCCGGGGCGCTCACGTTCTGCCGGGAGCTCTCCCTGGTGGACCACACACTCGTGTCCCGGCCGGCGGCCGAGCTGGCCGGGCTGCGCCGCGACCGGCTGCCGCTGGTGCCGGATCGGCCGTTCCGCGCCGAGGCGTACGAGGTCGCGCTGCCACCCGACGCCGGCCGGGTGGACCTGTGCCTGGTCGACGCCGGTGACGAGCGATCGGTGGCCGAGATCGACGTCGCGCCGTCACCGGTCGTCCCGCCACGGATCCTGGTCGACGGCTCCATGATCGAGATTTTCGACGGCACGGCGACGCCCTACACGACCCGGGCGTATCCCACCGCGACGAGCCACTGGCTGCTCCGGACGGAACGGCCGGCGGCGCCGCACGCGTGGCACCTCGGACCGGCTTCGACGAAGGCTTGAGGCGGACCTCCGGACCGCGATACCCCGTGCGAACGATTGCAGTCGAGGCTGTCGATCGCTAACCATGGAGCAGGGACACGTCGACGTCGGATCGTAGGGATACGTGATGAGCATTGGTCCAGCGTGCGCACCACCGTTCGCGGTCTCGGTGGAGACCTCGGACCTCGACGAGGCGCGCCAAGTGTGCGGCGAACACCTGTACCCCCGTACGCTGCGCCTGCTGCATCCCACCGCCCGACTCTCGGCCCGCTTCGCCTTCCTGCGCCTCGGCGAAGTGACCGTCGCGGACATCCGATATGGAGCCGACATCGCCGGTGACTGCGGGGAGCTCGGCAGCTACCACGTCAACCTGCCCCTGGCCGGCACGTTCAGCGCCACCCACGACGGCCGGCTGATCACCGGCGATCCGGCGCACGCCGGCGTCTACCGCCCGGTCGGCACCAACGTCCTGCACCGCTCCAGCGCGGACTGCCGCTTCCTCGCCCTCAAGATCGACACGATCGTGCTGGAACGGACCATGCAGGCGCTGCTCGACGCACCGGTACGCGGCCCTCTGAAGCTGGGCGGCCGGCTCGACCTCCGCGAGACCTACGGACGCGGATACGCCAAACTGATCCGCCTCGTCGGCCGCGAGATCGACAACCCTACCGGCCTCATCTACCAGCCCATCTTCGTGGCCCCGTTCCAGGAGGGCCTGCTCACGGCGCTGCTGTACGCCACCACCCACCAGTACGAGGAGGCCCTGCACCGCGCCCCGCCACGCGGTGCCCAGCGCAACGTCGCACGCGCGATCGACGCCATCCACGCCGAGCCGCAACGCCCGTACACGATCGCCGCCCTCGCCGAGATCGCCGACGTGAGCCCGCGCTGCCTGTGTCGCGGATTCCGCGATCACGTCGGCATGCCTCCCCTCGCGTACCTGCGCAAGATACGCATCGGCCGGGCCCACGCCGACCTGGTCGCCGCCGACCCGGCGGAAACCTCGGTGGCCGACATCGCGCGCCGGTGGGGCTTCGCCCGGACGGGGCGGTTCGCCGCGCACTATCGAGCGCGTTATGGTGCCCATCCGGCCGAGACCCTGCACCACCGGCGCCGCCCGTGATGTCGTCGGACGACGGAAAATGGCCAGGGTGCCGGCTG
>Ga0081539_10006637_pt1 | contig 10976 bp, 8 predicted proteins | sample TabmetS4T2R2_FD_71023 | JGI IMG/M metagenome (GOLD analysis project Ga0081539, IMG submission 71023) | Tabebuia heterophylla rhizosphere microbial communities from the University of Puerto Rico - S4T2R2 | ecosystem: Host-associated > Plants > Roots > Rhizosphere ... | reverse complement strand
GCCCACGGCCGGCCGGCGTCCTGTTGGGCGTTCCACTCGGGTGAGCAGACTTCGGTGAGGAAGCGTTCCATCGCTTCCTCGTCGTCGAACATGGAGCGGAAAACGTAGCGCGGGTTCCAATCGATGAGGACCCCGCCGAAATCGAACACGACGTTGTCGATCGCCATCTCCCTCAAGGATGGCCCAAATTGAAGAATCCGGCGCCGCCTCTCCTCACACTCGACATCGGGCGCGCAGCGGCCGAGTCACGGAGCGAGGCATGGATCGAGGGCTCGTGGAGAGAGCGACGCGAGGCGACCAGGAGCCCGTACGGCATGCAGTGGCGACGCGATCACCCTCGATTGGGTGCTGAGGCTCACCTTGCCGATCCAGTCCCGGCGGCGGAGGTGAGCACGAAGGCTCAGATCGCCGGAGCCACGCCGCAGCCGTGAGCGACACGGGGCGCCGTTTCGGGCCTGGGTTCGTTGGCAGAGGGCTGGCGTCGATGTGCGAGTTCGACGCGCCAGCGTGGGGCATCGTCTTCCTGGGTCGCGCGCCGAGCTGCCGGCTCCCTGTATCGCAGCGGCAGGCCGCGCTCGAGGTCGATCCCGCCGCCCGCCACGAGCAGGACGATCGGGATGGCGACGATTCCGCCCGCGATGATGGATTGAACGACGTCGATCATGTTTTCCACCGGGTACCTCCTGGTATCGCGCTGGCTTCAGCCGGGCGACGCTTGTGGTGTCGGGTCAGGAGGCTGCGCCATGGAGTGAACTCCAAGTCAAGAGGTGAAATCTCGTGCTCCGTTTGCGTGCCAGGGCGCCGAAAATGGCGCGGACCTGCAAATCGGAGTCGGGCTATTGACTTGGAGTGGACTCCAAGGATTAGGGTGGTCCCATGGCAATGCAGTGGAGCATCCAGCGAGCCGCGGCGGAGACCGGACTCAGCGCCGACACCCTCCGCTACTACGAGAAGATCGGGCTGATCACGGGGGTGGCTCGATCGCAAAGCGGGCACCGTCGATTCAGCGAGGACGATCTCGGTTGGATCCGGTTCCTCCAGCGCCTACGGTCGACCGGGATGCCGATTGAGCAGATCCTCCGGTACGGCGAGCTGGCTCGGGCCGGCGACCATACCGCCGCTGAGCGACGTCACATCCTCGAGACGCATCGGCAGACGATCCGCCGCGAAATCGCGGCCCTGAAGGACGCGCTCGAAATCCTCGAGCGCAAGATCGCGCACTATGACGCGCTCGCCCAGGGCGAGTTCTTCGACTGCGACGCGAGCGCTCCCCCACCGCGCCGCCGGGTCCGACTGCCAGGCAAGGTCGCCACAGCCTAAGGTCCGGCCAGCCCCCTCGCTCAACGGCCGCCTGGATCCCTCAGGGCTCCAACCAACGAACAAGGATGGTTTTCAGGCCGAGAAGTCGGCCTTCCTTCGCGGTTTGGGGCCGCAGGTGATCCAACGAGCGATCGAGGGCGGTCTCGGCGGGCCGTGCGGCTCGCTCCTTCGTCGCTTGGGGCCTCCAGTGATCCAATCACACCGGGTCGCGGGCCGGAGGCATCCAGAAATTCGAATCCGCCAAGCGGCGAGCCGTTTGGCACGGCCAGCGTGCCAAACCGCGAACAAGGGCGGCGCCGAGGCGGTCCTCAGAGAGCCGTTCCTTCGTCGTTTGGCACGGCCAGCGTGCCAAACAGGGAACGAACGCATCGAAGTGTTCCTTGGAGAGCCGTCCTTCGTCGTTTGGCACGGCCAGCGTGCCAAACAGGGAACGGAGACGCCCTGACGCGTCCAGCACCTCCATTTGGCACGGCCAGCGTGCCAACTCGGTCTTCCGCGCGAGACCACGCTAGGTCCGGTTGCCCGGACCACTCACGCAAACGTATGCTGTCCACCCAAGCAAGGGCAGCATCGAGGGCTGATCCGTCGTGAGCCGCCACCAGATCAGGCACCCGCGATGAGCTTTGCCGCCCTCAAGGCAGAGGTCGCCGCGGCCAATATCGACCTCCACCGATCGGGACTGGTGTTCCTGTCGTTCGGCAACGTCAGCGGTGTCGACCGGGCTGCCGGGGTGTTCGCGATCAAGCCGAGCGGGGTGTCCTACGCGAGCCTCAAAGCCGACGACATCGTGGTCGTCTCGCTCGAGGACGAAACGGTCGTGGAGGGAGCCCTTCGGCCGTCGAGTGACACCGCGACGCACCGCCACCTCTACCGCGAGTTGCCCGACGTTGGCGGGATCGTCCACACCCACTCGCAGCATGCGACGGCATGGGCGCAAGCCGGCCGGGCGATCCCACCGCTCGGAACTACGCACGCCGATTACTTCCGCGGGCCGGTCCCGATGACGCGGCCGCTCACCGACGACGAGGTCGAGGGGGAATACGAGCGGGCGACCGGTGTTGTGATCATGGACACGCTGCGAGCCGCCGGGCGAACGTCGATCGACTGTCCGGCGATCCTTGTCGCGTCGCACGGTCCGTTCGCATGGGGCGACGACGCGGCCGCGGCCGTGGCCAATGCGATCGCGCTCGAGAGTATTGCGGCGATTGCGTTCGAGACGCTCGCGCTCGATCCCAGCGCCCCGGAGGTATCGGACACGCTCCTCAGGCGCCATCACGATCGCAAGCACGGCCCGGGTGCCACGTACGGCCAGCCCGCCGCGAACCTACGCCGCTAAAACTAGATGCACGTCGTCCGCCTCCACCCAGACGGGATGCTGCGCACCCACGATGAACCCGATCCGGAGCCGGGTCCCGGTGAGGCCCTGGTCAGGATCACCGCCGTCGGTCTGTGCGGCTCGGACCGCCACTGGTACCTCGAGCACGGTATCGGAGACGCGAGCCTGGACCGCCCACTCATCCTCGGCCACGAGTTTGGTGGCGTCGCGGAGTCGGGGCAGTACCATGGCAGGCGCGTAGCCGTGGATCCCACGGCTCCGTGCTGGCAGTGCGACCTGTGCCGGAGTGGCCGCGAGAACCTCTGCCTCGACCTCCGGTTCGCCGGTCACGGCAGGACCGATGGCGCACTACGCGAGCTCATCGCATGGCCGGAGCGATCGATCCACCCCCTCGTCGACGAGCTCGGCCGGGACGAGGAGGCCCTCGTCGAGCCGCTCGCGATCGGCATCCACGCCCTCGATCTCGGGGAACTGAGGGCAGGCGCGAGTGTGGCGGTGCTGGGCGCCGGCCCGATCGGTTTGCTGATCGTGGCGCTCGCGCGCGAGGCCAGCGCCCGCGAGATCGTGGTGACCGATCCCCTGCCCCATCGTCTCGACGCCGCGCGGTCTTTTGGCGCAACGGCCGCCCTCGGTCCTGAAGACAAGGAGGCCGTCAGCGCCGCGATCGGCAAGCACGGCGCCGACGTCCTGTTCGAGGCCGCCGGCGACCAGCCCGCCGTCGACGACGCGATGGAGCTCGCCGCTCAGGGCGCGACGATCGTGCTCGTCGGCATCCCCGGCGAGGATCGAACGAGCTTCACCGCGTCGGTTGCGCGACGGAAGGGCCTCGTCCTCAAGCTGACCCGCCGATCGACGGCATCGGCCTTCGGACGGGCCGTCCAGATGGCCAACCGGCGCGAGATCGATCTCGGAGCCCTCGTGTCGCTGCGCGTCCCGATGGACGACGTCCAGCGTGGCTTCGATGCCCTCGTCGAGCGAGCCGGGAACAAGGTGATCGTCGAGCCCACGCGGGTCGTCGAGCGACCGGCCACCAGTGCAGTCAGGACGGAGGAACGGGCGGCATGAAGTACGCCATCGGCGTGGACTTCGGGACGGAATCGGGCCGCGCAGTGCTGGTCGACGTCGCGACCGGTGCGGAGCTGGCGAACGCGGTCCACGAGTTCGCGAACGGCGTCATCGACCGCCACCTCCCCGCCCCCGACGAGGACGTCCGCCTCGAGCCCGACTGGGCCCTCCAGGACCCGGACGACTACATCGAGACCTTCCGGGCAACGATCCCGGCCGTGCTCGCCCAGACCGGCGTCGATCCGGCCGACGTCATCGGCGTCGGCATCGACTTCACGGCCTGCACGATGGTCCCGACGACCGCCGAGGGCACGCCCCTCTGCCGGCTGCCCGAGTTCCGGCGCAACCCGCATTCGTGGGTGAAGCTTTGGAAGCACCACGCCGCCCAGCCCGAGGCCGACCGGATCAACAGCGTCGCCGCGAGCCGTGGCGAGGACTGGCTGCCACGCTACGGCGGCAAGATCTCGTCGGAGTGGTTCTATTCGAAAAGCCTCCAGATCCTCGACGAGGCGCCGGACGTCTATCGCGCCGCGGACCGACTGATCGAGGCGGCCGACTGGGTGATCTGGCAGCTGACCGGTGTCGAGACGCGGAATGCCTGCACCGCGGGCTACAAGGCGATCTGGTCCAAGAGCGACGGGTTTCCCGAAGGATCGTTCTTCGCTGAGTTGAATCCGGGTTTCAAGAGCGTCGTCGACGACAAGATGTCGCGATCGATCGCGAGCCTCGGTTCGGCGGCCGGTGGCTTGACGGCCGAGGCCGCGTCCTGGACCGGCTTGCGGCCCGGCACACCGGTCGCGGTGGCGAACGTCGACGCCCACGTGTCTGTCCCGGCCGTCGGTGTCGTCGACCCGGGAACGCTCGTCGCGGTCATGGGCACGAGCACCTGTCACCTCGCCCTTGGCCGCGAGCTTGCGCTTGCCGAGGGGATGTGCGGCGTGGTCGAAGACGGGATCGTCCCCGGGCTGTTCGGCTTCGAGGCCGGCCAGTCGGCGGTCGGCGACATCTTCGCCTGGTTCACGAAGCGGGCCGTCCCGCCTGATGTCCATGAGGCGGCTCGCGCAGCGGGTTCGAGCGTCCACGAGGTCCTGGAGCGTGACGCCGCTCGTCTGCGGCCCGGCGAATCCGGCCTCCTGGCCCTCGATTGGTGGAACGGCAATCGCTCGATTCTGGTCGACGTCGACCTGAGCGGGTTGCTCATCGGTGCAACCCTGGCCACCGAACCGGCCGAGATCTATCGAGCCTTGCTCGAGGCAACGGCGTTCGGAACGCGGACGATCATCGAGTCGCTCGAAGCGGCCGGTGTCGGCATCGATCGGGTCGTCGCGTGTGGCGGCCTGCCCGAGCGCAACGAGCTGCTCATGCAGCTCTCGGCCGACATCACCGGCCGGTCCTTCGAGGTCGCGGCGTCGACCCAGGCGCCGGCGCTGGGTTCGGCGATGCACGCCGCGGTCGCGGTCGGCGCCGCTGGCGGTGGCTACGACACGATCCAGGACGCGACCGCGGCGATGGTCCGCCCGAGCGTCCGGACGTACGAGCCCAACTCGTCAACGAAGGCCGTGTACGACGCCCTGTACGCGGAGTACCGGACGCTCCACGACTACTTCGGCCGTGGCGCGAACGATGTCATGAAGACGCTTCGACGGATGCGCACCGCCTCGTAGACCAGCACCAGGATGAAGGAAACCGGCGAGCGTTTCAGCCCTCTGAAGTCTCGGTGAAGTAGCGCGTCCGACTGTCGAGAACGACCGCCTCGCCTTCGAGCTCGAAGCTTCCGCAGAGCGGCAGGTCCGCCGATGACGTGCCGACATAAACCTCGATCCGGCCGGGCTCAAGCCGGAGTCGCCGATCGACACCCGTGAAGGCAAGCTGCTCGGCGGCAAGCCGGAAGGTCACGGTCGTGCGTGCCCCAGCCGCGAGGGTCGCGCGGCGGAAACCCTTCAGCTCGAGGCGTGGCCGCGTCACGCTCGCCTCGACGTCGCGGACATAGAGCTGCACCACCTCCTCGCCTTCGCGGTCGCCGGTGTTGGCCACGGTCGCCGAGACCTCGAGCTGGTCGTCGAACCCGATCACGGCATCCGACACGCGCAGGTCCGACACCTCGAAGGTCGTGTACGAACGCCCGAAGCCGAACGGCCACAAGGGCTCGTGCGAGCCATCGACATAGTCGCCCTTCCAGTTCGACTTGCCGCCCGATGGCTTGTGGCCGTAGTAGATCGGAATCTGCCCGACCCGGCGCGGCACTGTGATCGGCAGCTTGCCACCCGGGTTGACGTTGCCAAACAGGACGTCGGCGACGGCCTGCGGTCCCTCGTCACCCGGCGCCCAGGCGAAGAGCACCGCGCCGACGAGGGCCGCCTCGTCGGGGATCCCGAGCGGCCGCCCGGAGACGACGACCACGACCGTCGGCGTGCCGGTCGCCACGACCGCCCGAACGAGGTCGGCTTGCCGGCCGGGCAGGCCGATCTCAAGCCGATCGCGGGCCTCGCCAGATGTCGCCGCGCTGTTCAGGCCGGACCGCTCGCCGACGACGAGGATCGCCACGTCTGCGTCCCGTGCCACCTCGACCGCCTCGCTGATGCCGGCATCGTCGCCGTCCAGGATTCCGGTCCCGCGGGCATAGCGCACCTCGGTCCGGCCCGCGGCCTCGCGGATCGCGGTCAGGACCGTCGGCAGATGCGCGAGCTGCGCCTCCGGATCGAGCTCGAACGGGATATCCGCCGTTTCAGGGACGGCGACCCCGACGACCGTCGAACGGTCACGCATCTCCATGAGCGTCTCGAGGTGGGCGATGTGGCTGTAGTCGCCGAGGAGGTTTCGTGCGTTGTCAGCGTTCGGCCCGATGACCGCGATCGAGCGCAGCCCGGGCCGGAGCGGCAGGATCCCGTCGTTCTCGAGAAGGACGATCGACTTCCGGGCGAGCTCGAGGCCGATCGCCCGCGCCGCAAGGTCGCCTTCGGTGTCGTCGGCGACCGCAGCGGCGTCGACATAGGGCCGCTCGAACAGGCCGAGCTCGATCTTCTCGCGCAACACACGGGCGACCGAACGGTCGACCGTCTCGATGGCGATGCGACCGTCGGCGATGGCGTCCGCCAGCGGGCCGCCGTAGCACACGGTCGACGGCAGCTCGACGTCGATGCCTGCGTCGAGGGCGCGAGCGGCGGCCTCAGAGCGGTCGCTGACGACGTGATGCGACACGATGAGCTGGTCGATCCCGCCGTAGTCGGCGACGACGATCCCGTCGAAACCCCACGAGTCGCGCAGGATCGTCGTGAACAGCTCGCGCGAGGCCACGCAGGGCACGCCGTCGATGTCGTCGTAAGCGTGCATCATCGAGCGCAGCCCAGCGTGCCTCACGGCCGCCTCGAACGGGAACAGAAAGACGTCCCGCAGCTCCCGCTCGCCGATGTGCGCGGGGGCCTGGTTCAGGCCTCCCTCCGGCAGACCGTGACCGACCATGTGCTTGCCGGTCGCCAGGAGCGCGTCGGGCGCCCCCCGGTCACCCTGGATGCCGCGCAGGTACGCGACGCCCATCTCCGCGATGAGGTACGGGTCCTCGCCGAACGTCTCCTCGCTCCGGCCCCAACGCGGGTCGCGCGTCACGTCCAGGACTGGTGACAGGGCCTGTTGCACACCGCCCGCGCGGAGCTGCTGACGCATGTTCGTCGCCATGGCGCGAACGAGCGCGGGATCCCAGGTCGCAGCCTGACCGATCGCCTGGGGGAAGCTGACGCGGCCGCGACCCAGGATCCCGTGGAGACATTCTTCGTGGACGATCGCCGGGATCCCGAGACGGGTCTCCTCGACGAGGTGGCGCTGGATGGCGTTGGCGAGCTCGGCGGAGGGACCGGGCAGGAGGTTGGTCGCGCCCGCAACGCGCGTGATCTGGCCGATCCCGTTGGCCAGCACGGTTCGGGCCTGGGCCGGGTCGAAAGCGTGGTCCTTCGTGAGCTCGAACGCCCACGCCGATCCGAGCTGGGCGAGCTTTTCGTCGAGCGTCATGCGGGCCAGGAGGTCCTCGACCCGCTCGTCGATCGTCAGGGCGGCGTCGCGGTAGGCCGGCGCGAGCGTCATCAGCCCTTCACCGAGCCGCTCGTCAGGCCGCTGACGATGTGCCGTTCGGCGATGACGTAGAAGACGACCGCCGGAACCATCGAGAGGGTCGTGAACGCCAGGATCCGCGCCCAGTCCGAGCTGTACTGGTCGCTGTAGTTCATGACCCCCAACGGCAGGGTCCATTGCTCCGGTCCCTGGAACACGAGGAGCGGCAGGAAGAACGCGTTCCAGGTGCTGACGATGGCGAGGACCGTGACGGTCGCGAGCGCAGGCCGCGAGAGCGGCAGCAGGATCCGCCAGAAGAACCCAAAGACCCCGCAGCCGTCGACCCGCGCCGCGTCTTCGAGCTCACGCGGGATACTCCGGAAGAACGGCCGCAGGATGATGATCGTGAGCGGCAGTCCGAACGCGGCCTGTGGCAGCGCGACGCCGAGCGGGTTGCCGAGCAGGTTGAAACTCCGCAGCTCGACGAAGAGCGGCAGGATCGCGACCGCGATCGGGAACAGCAGGCCCAGTGTGAAGATCGTGTAGATGAGCTCGCGGCCGCGGAACGAGAAGCGTGCCAGGACGTAGGCCGCGAAGCTCGAGAACGTCACCACGAGACCGACCGAGATCAGCCCCACGATCACGCTGTTGGCCATGAAGCCCCAGAACTCGCCCGAGGCCAGGATCTCCGTGTAGTTGCTCGTCACCCATTCGTTCGGCAGCAGCGCGGGGCTGCCGACGAGCTCGCCGTTGGTCTTGAAACCGTCGAGGACCGCATAGAGCAGCGGAACCATGATCACGGCCGCAACGAGGCCGCCGACGAGCCACATTCCGCAGTAGCGGAGGTAGCGCCGAACGGGACGCCGGTCGCGAACAGCGACCTGGAGACCCGGGCGGCTGGTGGCGGTATGCGTCGCGGCCATGCCTAGCCGGCCACCGTGATCGCGCCTTCGGTGTCCCGCCGCAGCACGAAACGCTGGTAAAGCAGCGCGAACACGAGGCATACGGCGAAGAGGATCACCGCGACCGCGCTCCCGTAACCCATCTGGCTGCGGATGAACCCGACATCGAACATGTAGGTCGCCATCGTGTCGGAGGCATGCAGCGGCCCGCCGCGCGTCGTCGCATAGACGATGTCGAAGAGCTGAAGCGCGCCGATGATCGACAGGAACACCGACACGCGAAGCGTCGGTCCAAGGAGCGGCAGCGTCACGTAGCGGAACGCCTGCCAGCGACCGGCGCCATCGATGAGGGCCGCCTCGGACAGTTCGCGGGGGATGCCCTGCAGCCCGGCCAGCAACAGGATCATGTGGAACCCGAAGTACTTCCACGAGATCACGAAGAACAGGGTCCACATGACGAGGGCGGTGTCGCCAAACCAGTCCTGGACGAATCCGCCCAGGCCGGCCCAGCGCAGGACGCTGTTGACCATGCCGTCCGGCTGGAGGAGCAGATAGAACATGATCGCGGTGATGACTTCGGAGATCACGTACGGCAGGAAGAAGATCAGCCGGAACAAGGCCCGACCCGGGAAGCGGGCATTGAGGTACGTAGCCAGGGCCAGCGAGAACGGGATCTGGACGGTAAGCGACAGGATGATGACGAAGGCGTTATTCCAGACTGCGTTCGTGAACTGCCTCGTGCCGAGCGCCTTCGCGTAGTTGTCGAGGCCGATGAAGTTCGTCAGCGGCTGCAGCCCGTTCCACTTGAACAGGCTGTAGTAGGCGCCCTGGACGATCGGCAGCAGGACGAAGGCCGCATAGAGGACGAGCGCCGGCAGGAGCAGCAGGATGATCGGCAGCCAGCGGGCCGACCGCCCTCCCGAGGCCGATTGCACGCGCTGCGGCGTAAAGGTCGCCATCGGTTCGTTACTCGTGCGTTGAGTGCGAGCGGGCCGCCATTATCGGCGGCCCGCTCGTTGTCTCGCGCGGTTGACGGCTACTGGCTCTGAGCCGCGTCGGTGATCGCCGAACAGACCTCTTCGGGGCTGCCCTTGCCGGCGAAGAGCGTCGCGGTCGAGTCGTTGATGACCTTGCCCATCTCCGGCGAGGTCGCCTGGTCGAGGTAGAGCTGGATGAACTGGGCCTTGCCTCGGGCATCGAGGACGGCCTTGAGGTTCGGGTCGGTGACAGACGTCTCGGTGCCGACCGTCGTCGGGAGGCCGAAGCCGTCCTTGCCGATGATCGAGGCGACATCCTTGCTCATGAAGTACTTCATGAAGTCGATCGCCTCGGGCGGCGCGTCCTTGCCGAACGCGATCCCATTGCCGCCGCCGACCGCATCAGTTGGGGCACCCTGGCCGCCGGACACCGACGGGAACGGGAACCAGCCGAGCTTGTCGCCGAAGATGCCCTTCTTCGTGGTGCTGTTTGCCGCCTGGACAGACGGTGCCCACTGGCCCATCAGCTCCATGGCCGCCTTGGCGTTGCCGAATGTCGCTGCCTCGCCCTTGTCGTAGGTCGCGTTCAGGTAGCCGGGCTGGAACGGATCCTTGGCGACGAGCTTCTGGACCTCCGCTCCGGCGGCCTTGCACGCGTCGGTGTTCCAGTCCTTGTTCTGGATCATGTCGGTCAGCGCCTGGCTGCCGCCGAGGCGGAGGAGGAGATACGTCCAGGCGTGCATGCCTGGCCACTCGTCCTTGCCGGCGAGGGCATAGGGCACGATCCCGGCCGACTTCAGCTTGTCGACGTCGGCGAGGAACTCATCCCACGTCGTGGGTGGGGCGCTGATGCCGGCCTCGGTGAAGAGCGCCTTGTTGTACCACACGCCGATGATCCCGACGTCCCACGGCAGGCCGTACTGCTTGCCGTTGTATTGGTAGATGCTCAGGGCGCCGGGGTTGATCGTGTCCTTCCACGAGGCGATGTCGGCCGTCACGTCCTTGAGCAGGCCTGCGTCGGCCTGGGCCGCCATCGTGCCGCCACCCCATGAATGGAAGATGTCGGGCACGTCACCTGACTGCATCGTGGTCTGGAGCTTCTTCTTGAAGGCCTCGTTCTCCAGGACCGTGATCTTGATCGTCACGTTCGGATGGTCGGCCATGTAGTCATCCGCGATCTTCTGGAAGTCCTTCTTGCCCGGGTCGCTGATGGCGATGTGCCACCAATCGATCGTGACCGGACCACCACCCGAAGACGCGCTGGCCTCGGCCGACGAAGGCGCGCTGCTCGTGCCGGCGCTGCTGGGGCTCGGCGTTGCGCCGCCCCCGGTACAG
>Ga0081539_10006636_pt1 | contig 10979 bp, 9 predicted proteins | sample TabmetS4T2R2_FD_71023 | JGI IMG/M metagenome (GOLD analysis project Ga0081539, IMG submission 71023) | Tabebuia heterophylla rhizosphere microbial communities from the University of Puerto Rico - S4T2R2 | ecosystem: Host-associated > Plants > Roots > Rhizosphere ... | reverse complement strand
CGCTCGCGCAGGACGCCGTGGCCGACACGAAGATGCGCCAGAGCCCGCTCCGGGACTTCAAGCCCAAGGGCGCCCTCGCCGCTCAACAGATCCTCGACGAGCTGACCGCCGTCAACCAGCTCGTCTCCGAGATGGCGACGCCGGAGGAGGCGGACGCCTACCGCGCGTGGCTCAAGGCCGCAGCCCAGGACGCCGCCGACGCGGCCAAGGAGGGTGGGTTCCTGGGGTTCCACGCCGAGCGCGTCAGCGAGGGCGAGCAGCGGATGCTCGACAAGCTCGCAGAAGTGCTCGCGCCGCCGGCCTGACGTCCGCGCCGCCAGCGTTGGGCGTCCGCCGGGTCGCCCGGTCGCCCGGCCGCTTCTCTGTGGTGGCTCGGTGGGGTGGCGCAGCATCGGCCTCGGCCATATGCACCTTGAAAGGACGCGATCGGAATACCGACGCCGGAGGATCGCCGCCGGTCTCCGCTTGGAGCTGGCGGCCGGCCGTCTGATTCAACGATCGCTGCGGCTTCGCCGCGCAAGGGCGCCGACGCCGCGCCGCCGCGGAAGCGCGCCTCGCCGGCCGATCGGTCGCGGCGAACTCCATCACCGCGCGTTCCGCAAACCACAACTGGCGATCGGCATCGCACTCTGCCCTGACGGGGGTTCCGACGGCCTCGGCTTGCTCGGCCCCCGCACGTCGGGCTCGGCACCAAGCGCGACGAAGGTGCTGATATGTCGGCTAGCGTGCCGTCATGCACGATCCACTCCTCGAGTGGCTGGGGGGTGGGCTCGTCAAGGGCTATAAACCCCCACCCACCCGCGGCCCCCCGCCACTACCACCGGCGCGACCTCGAGGGCCTGCGCAAGCAGATGGTGGGGTACGGCACCGGGCTCGCCGCGGCGTACACCGGTCTGCTCCTCGCCCGCCCGGGCCTGTTCTGGTCGCTGCTCCGGCTGGCCCCGGCCGCGCTGCGCGACCTGACCGGCCGCGACAGCCCGCGGGTGGCCACCCTGCGCGACGACTTCCCGCGCGAGCTGCTCGGCGCCAACCGGCGCGGCATGCTCGCCGGGCCGCTCGCGTATCTGCGGGGCCGCCGCGCCGCCCGGGCCAGGGCCCGCACCGTCTACGCCTGATCGCACAGTTCGGAGGTCCTTCAGAGATGCGGCAACGTCCGATCGGCAAGCAAGCCGTCCCGCCGGCCGGCGGCGGCACGCTGGTGCGGATACCGCTCGGCGGCGACGACGAGACTGGCACCCGGGTGCTGCCCGCGCCGGTCGTCACCGCCGGTCTCGGCGTGCCGGACCCGGACCGGGAATCGGAACCCGCCCCGGCCGGCGTCGAGGCCGACAACCGCGCCGAGTTCGCCCTGCTCGGCGTCCTCGCCGGAGCCGCGGGGACAGCGGCCCAGCTGGTGCCGCAGGGCACTTGGCGGCTGGTGCTGCTGCTGGTGCTCGTGTCGTTCGGGCCCGGCGCGGCGCTGCTGTCCTTCGCGAACGTCCGCAGCCGCCTGGTCGCCTGGGCGCTGACCCTCGCCGGCAGCCTCACGATCACCTGCGGCGCCGCCGTCGGCACCCTCTGGACCCACGTCTGGGACCCCGCGGCGACGCTCGGCGTACTCGCCGGCGGCACCTTGATCGCCGGCGCGGCGCGGCTGACGCGCCTGGTCCGGGCCGGCGTCCCGTGGCGGCCGCCCGCGTTCGGGACCGGTGAGCCGGCTGCCGGCGGGCGGCTGACCGGCGCGCTGCCGCTGGTCGCCCTCGCCGCCGCGGTCGCGCTGTGGATCGTGGCCCTGGTCCGGCTCGGCCCGGCGGACGTCGGCGCGTACGGGTTCTCCGCCGCGCTCGGCGTACCGTTCCTTCTCGCCGTCCTGTCGCTCTGCCTGGGGTTCGCGGCCGAGCTGTTCGGCCGCGCCCGGCCGGCGGTGCTGACCGCCGTGCTGCTCGCGGTGCCGGTGATCATGCAGGCCGGCGTGCCGATCCTGGACGGCACGACCGAGTACGCCTGGACGTACAAGCACTTCGGCGTCGTCGACCTGCTGCGCGACAACGGCCACCTGCTCAGCTCCACCGACATCTACCAGCAGTGGCCCGGCTTCTTCGCGGTCGTGGCGCTGATCTCGCGCGTCGCCGCGGTCGACGCGCTCTCCTTCGCCGCCTGGTCGTCGCTCGCCTTCGGCCTGGTCAACATGCTGATGGCGGCCGCCCTGCTGCGGCAGTTCACCGCCGACCGGCGGATCGTCGCGCTCGGCGTGCTGCTCTCCCAGGCGGCGATGTGGGTCGACATCGGGTACTTCTCGCCGCAGGCGTTCGTCTACTCGCTGATGCTCGCCTTCTGGATCATCGTCGCCCGGTGGCTGCTCGGCGCGCCCGCCGCGCCGGCCGGGCCGGCCGGGCGGATCGCTCGCGTCCGGGCCTGGCTGACCCGCGGCCTGCCGGCCCGCGCCTGGTCCTCCGGACGGCGCGGAGAACCCGGGCCTCGGACCAGACGGCTGCTAGCCGCGGCGGCTGCCACCGCGGTGTTCGCCGCGATCACCGTGTCGCACCAGCTCACCCCGGTCGTGATGCTGGTGCCGGTGACGGCCCTGGCGGTGCTCGGACTGCTGCGGCCGCGCCTGCTCGCCGTCGTGCTGGCCGCCGTCGTGGTCGCCTTCGTCGCCCCCCGCCTGGCGACGGTGAGCAGCCAGTACAACGTGCTCGACTTCGACCTGCTGGCGAACGCCTCCGGCAACGCGAGCGACTGGCGTACGCCGCAGCAGGAGTTCTCCGCGGCGGTGGCGCGCAGCCTCGCGCTCGGCGTCTGGCTGACCGCCCTGGTCGCCGTCTGGCGGTCCCGCCGCCGCCCGGGCCGGGTGCTGGTGCCCGCGCTGCTCGGCTTCCTGCCGATGGCCACGCTGGCCGGCGGCAACTACGGCGGCGAGGCGATCTACCGGGTCTTCGCGTTCTCGCTGCCGTTCGCCGCCCTGCTGATCGCCCGGTGGTGGGCGGGCCGCGGCCGGCGGGGCGCCCGCGCGACGGTCGCCTCCGCAGTGGTGCTGGCCGCGGTGCTGCTCGCCGCCCTGCAGGGCCTGCAGGGCCAGCTGGCCGTGCACCAGGTCCGGGCCACCGACGTCGCGGCGGCCGAGTACTTCTACGCGAACGCCGTGCCGGACTCGGGCCTGGTACTGGCCGCACCGAACTTCCCGACCAAGCTGACCGGCGACTACGGGTCGTTCAACCGCGGTCACGTGTCGGTCGACATCTCGCTGGTCGGTGACCCGATCTTCACCGGCACGCTGGACGGCGGCCGGGTGGCCGATGTGGAGCAGTACGTCCGTGCCTACGGCTACGCCACGAACTACCTGGTGGTCAGCGACGCGATGGCGGACTACACGGATTACTTCGGCACCGAGCCGCCGGGCGCGATGGCATCTCTGGACAGCGCGCTGCGCGCCTCGACGCATTGGACGGTCTGGTACCAGGCGCCCGGGGTGACGATCTTCAAGCTCATCCCGTAGCGGTGCTCTTGGAGTCGTACCCGGTCCGGGACCGCCAGTCGGCGAACGACACGGCGGTCTCGGACCGCGCCCCGTCCGGCACGGCGAAGCGGCCGCCGCCGCGGTACCGGTTGCCGTCGATGGTGACCCCCGGGCGGCCGGCGGCGTACTGCAGGCGGTAGGCCACCGTCCCCTTGCGGTACGTCACCGTGTTGCCGGTGATCCGCAGGCCGTCCAGGCTGCCCGCGAACGATCCGCCGGTGGCCAGCAGAAAGGTGAATCGGTCCAGGTCGGTGAAGGTGTTGCCGCTGATCACCGAATCGGCGGCGCAGCGCAGGACGAGGCCGGTGTCCCGGTCGAAGCCGGCCGGCGCGGCGCCACCCACCGCGGTGTTGCGCGTGAACACGTTCCCGGTGCAGCGACCCCCGGCGCCGGTGCCGGTCTCCAGCACGCCGTCGTTGGCCTGGAACGTGTTGCCGGTGACCGTGGTGTTGCTGGCCTGGTAGAGCTCCATGCCGCCGCCGTCGACCCGGTAGTCGGTGGACGGGCCGTGGTTGCGCAGCACGATGTTGCCGCGGAAGACCGGGCCGGGCTTGTCGGTGATGAACGTGGCACCGAGGCCGTAACCGCCGAAGTCGTCCTCCGGCGCCGCGGTGTTCTGCACGATGACGTCCTGGTCGTGCACGTTGTTGCCGTCCACCAGCACGCCGCGCCCGCCACCGTGGATCACGATGCCGGCGCCGTTGTGGTACAGCTCCGACCCGGTGATCTGCACGTCGCGGGACTCGGTGACCAGGATGCCGTAGCAGCCGACCGGCTTGCCCGCGGAGTTGGTGCCGTGGCTGTCGCGCACCGTGACGTCGCGGATCGCGACCTGGCCGGCCTTGGTCACCCGGATGCCGCTGCCGTGGTCGCCGCTCACGTTCACGTCCGGGTCGCGCTTCGGCACGCATCCCCGGACGGTCAGATCCGCGACGGTCACGCCGCTGGCGGTGATCAGGATGACGTCCCGGGTGCCGGCCCGGCCCACGATCTCGGCTCGCTCACCGGGGGCGCTGCTGATCGTCAGGTCGCGGCGCGGCACGGTGAACGGGCTGTAGCTGCCCGCGCGCAGGAAGATCCGCGCGCCGGCCGGTGCGGACCCGACCGCGTGCCCGACGGTGCGCCACGGCCGGCCCGGCGTGCCCGGTGCGTCGTCCGACCCCCGGGTGGAGACCCAGTAGCCGGGCCCGGCCCGGGCGGTGTCCGGTGGCGGCTCGCGGACGAACGCGAAGTAGCCCGCCACGGCCGCGGCGACCAGGGCAAGTCCGCCGGCCAGCGCGACTCGCCGGCGGGACCACGGCGCCCGGTGCAGCCCGGTCACCCGCGGAAGACCGGGTCGTCGGCCATGGCCCATCCGGCGAGCGCCGACAGCGTGCCCAGGCCGAGCTGGCGGCGGCGCCTCACGTGAGATTCCAGCCGAGCAGGCGGGCGCCCCGGCGGGTCAGCCGCCAGCCCGGCCCCGCCAGCCGCTTGAGCCGCGGCACCAGGCTCGGGCCGCCGCCGGCCACCAGGGCCACCAGGTCCGCACCCCGGTGGTCCGGGGTGGGTTGCAGCCGCGGCACGGCGAACCTTCCATCACCCGGGGTGTACAGGCGGCGGCCCACCTCGGTGGCGTTGTCGTGCCCCGTGGAGGCGACGACCCCGCGGACGCGGCGGCTGTGGTATCCGTGCGGGTAGGCGAACGAGCGCACCCGCACCTGCAGCCGCTGTTCCAGCTGCTCGTGGCTGCGCGCGACCTCCCGGCGGAGCTGGGCCGCGGGCAGGACGTCCAGCGGGTGGTGGACCAGGCTGTGATTGCCGATCTCCACCCCGGCCGCGGCGACCTCGGCGAGCTCCTCCCACGTAAGCATCGGGCCGAAGTCGGTGGCCCACCGGCCGAGCCAGCCCGCGGAACCGCCGAGGTGCCCGACCGCGGCGTACAGGGTGGCGCCCGCGCCGGCCTCGCGCAGCGCCGGGACGCCCGCGGTGAGGAAGTCGCGGTACCCGTCGTCGAAGGTGACCGCGACCAGCCGGTCGCCGGCGCCCGCGTCCAGCAGGTCGAGCGCCTCGCTCAGCCCGACCAGCCGGTAGCCCGCGCCGGTGAGCGCCCCGAGCTGTTCGGCGAGCAGGTCCGGGGGCACGGCCAGCTCCCGCATCCGGCCGGCGACGGCCGACACGGAGTGGTACATGAGCGCCGGCAGCGCGGTCCACACGGTCACGCGGTCGTCCTCGTACAGCTCGGTCTGAGGTTAGAACGCTAGGCGGATCCCGTACCCGATGGAGGCCTTTCACCGTTTTGCCCTCCCGGTTTCCCGGATGCGGGGTGAACCGTCACCGGGCCCGGACCGTACCTCCGGGTGACGACGTGGTCCGCTGCACCTGGGAGCGACGAGATGTTCCGACTCATTCAGCTGCACACCGAGAACGGCGTGCCCCACATCGGCGTGGACCCCGACGGCTTCGTCAGCGCCCGCATCGCTCTCGCCCGCTACCGCGGCTCGCCGGCGGCGTGGTTCGGCGTCGGGCGCTTCGACCACGAGGGGACCCTCGCCGAGATCATCGTGGACCGCCTCTGCGGCCCGCTCGGCGACTGCCCGCGGCCCGCGTCGCTCGTGCACGCCCGCACCTACCAGCGCCTCTGCCAGACCTGCGCGTTCGGGCTCGACGTGCTGACCGTGCCCGAGCTGGCCCTGCTGCTCGGCATCGCGTGCCGGCTCGGACCGGCGCTCGCCCGTTCCGGCCGGCGCGCTCTACGCGAGCCGGCGTCTCCCGCCGGCAACCGGATCGCCCGCGAGTTGGGCGCCCGGGTACCCGACCCGGACTGGCGCCGCGAGATCTGCGCCGAGCTGGACCGCACGCCCAGTGCGGTCAACGGCCTGCTCATCGGGATCGGCGCGCTGACCCACCGCGACGTCCTCGACCTCTACCCCAGCCTGCGGGCACTCGCCGACGGGCTGCCCGCGGTAGTGCGCGACGAGCTCGCCCGTGCGACCGCCCGGCCGCTGTCGCCGGCCGGCGTCGCCGGGCTGCGCATGGGCCTGGCGCCGGCCTGAGCCGCCGGCAGCCGCCTCGCGGCGCCGAGCCCCGGCGGCCGGTACCGTGCCGGCATGACTCTCGCGCTCGACGCGCTGGCCGACCGCGCCCGCGCCCTGGTGGCCGGCGGCCGGCGGGCGGTCCTCGGCATCGCCGGGCCGCCCGGAGCCGGCAAGACGACGCTGGCGGAGGTGTTGGTCGCCGCGCTGGCCCAGGCGCCGCCGCCCGGCCTCGTTCCCGGAGCCTGGGTGGTGCACGTGCCGATGGACGGCTTCCACCTCGCCGACGTCGAGCTCGAGCGGCTCGGCCTGCGCGACCGCAAGGGCGCGCCCGAGACGTTCGACGCGCTGGGCTATGCCGCCCTGCTGCGCCGTCTGCTCGAGGACGAGGACGACATCGTCTACGCGCCCGGCTTCGAGCGGGTGATCGAGCAGCCGATCGCGGGCGCCATCCCGATCGAGCGCTCCGCCCGCCTGATCATCACCGAGGGCAATTACCTGCTGCTCGACCAGCCGCGCTGGCGGCAGGTGCGGCCGCTGCTGGCCGAGGTGTGGTACGCCGACCTGGACCGCTCGACCCGCCTGGACCGGCTGATCGCCCGGCACCTGCGGTTCGGCAAGACGGAACCGGCGGCGGTCGCCTGGGCCACCGGCACCGACGAACGCAACGCCGCCTTGATCGCGGCGACCCGGGAACGCGCGGACCTGGTGGTCCCGGCCGGGCTGCTGCGCGGCATCGGCACCGCCCCCGCCTGAGTGGCATGCTTCAGCTGTGTCTGTGGGTGAAGCGGTCGAGACCGAGCCCCGTCGCCGCGCCCGGCGGGCGATCCGGTTCACGCTGATCATAACCGGGATCCTGCTCCTGCTCTTCGGCGTCCCCTGGTGGCTGCTGATCGTCGCGGGCAACCACTGGCCGGGCGCCGTCACCGCCGCCGGCACGGCGGTCTTCGCCGGCGCGCTGGCCGCCTTCCCGGTCCTGATGTTCACCGGCCACGGGCGCCGCCACCGCGACCGGGCCGCGAGGGTCGCGGACACCATGCTCGGGGTGATCTGGGTCCTGTTCGCCTGGTCGGTGCTCGGCCTCCTCGCCGGCCCGGTGCTGTGGCTCGCCGGCGTCGCCGACCCCGTGCGGTCCCGCGCCGTCACGGCGGTGGTCACCCTGATCGCGCTGATCCTGCTTCTCTGGGGGTACGCCGAGGCGATGCGCGTCCCGCGGATCCGCCGGATCGAGGTGACCCTGGCCCGGCTCGGTCGCGGGCTCGACGGCCTGCGGCTGGTACTGCTGACCGACACGCACTACGGCCCGATCGACCGGGCCCGCTGGTCGCGACGCGTCGTCGAGGCGGTGAACCGGCTGGACGCCGACGTCGTCGCGCACACCGGCGACATCGCCGACGGAGAAGTGGCGCAGCGCCGAGCGCAGGCCGCCCCGCTCGGCGACGTCAGGGCCACGCTGGCCCGCGTCTACGTCACCGGCAACCACGAGTACTTCAGCGGCGCCCAGCGCTGGGTCGAGCACATGGCGTCGCTGGGCTGGGAGGCCCTGCACAACCGGCACGTCGTCGTCCGGCGCGGCGGCGACGCCCTGGTGATCGCCGGCGTCGACGACCGCACCGCGGCCGGCTCCGGCGTGCCCGGCCATCACGCCGACCACGAGGCCGCGCTCGCCGGCGCCGACGCCGCCCTGCCCGTCCTGCTGCTGGCCCACCAGCCCGCCCAGATCGCGGGCGCCGTGGCGCACGGCGTCGACCTGCAGATCTCCGGGCACACCCATGGCGGCCAGATCTGGCCGTTCCACCACCTGGTGCGCCTCGACCAGCCTGTGCTGCAGGGCCTGACCCGGCACTCCGAACGCACCCAGCTCTACACGAGCCGCGGCACCGGCTTCTGGGGTCCGCCGTTCCGGGTGTTCGCCCCGAGCGAGATCACGTTGATCACGCTGCGGTCGCGCCGAACACCCAAGGGCCGGTCCCGTTAGGAGCTCGATCCGTGAAGGGGTGCGGAGATGGCCGGGTCCAGGCTGACGATCGAGGACGTCGCGCGCGCGGCTGGTGTGTCCCGCGCGACGGTGTCGCGGGTGATGAACAACGTGCCCGGCGCTACGGAGGCGGTCCGCCGCCACGTCAGGGAGGTCATCGCCGACCTGGGTTATGTGCCTCACCAGACGGCGCGGGCGTTGGCGTCGGGACAGCAACCCGCCATCGACGTCGTAGTGGTCGCGCCCGTGTCGGCGGTCGGGTGGGTCGGCTCGCACCCGTATTACAGCCGGGTGCTGGCCGGGATCATGACGGTACTCGACGGCAGGGATGTGCAGCTGCGCCTTCATGCCGTGGGAAAGCCGGATGAGTTCGAAGCGATCGACGCCATCGCGCGGCGCGCGATGGTCGGCGCAGTGCTGGCCGATGCCCCGCCTGAGCTGGCTTCGTGGTTCCAGCGGCGGTGCCGGCGGGTGGTGTCGCTCGTGGCGACCTCCAGGTCGGTGCCGGCGATCGAGGCGGACAACGTGGGTGGCGCGTACGCCGCCGTGCGGTACCTCCATCAGCTCGGCCGCCGGCGCATCGCCGCGATCCATGGCCCGGACGACAATTCGTGTGGGATCAACCGCCGGGCCGGATACCTGCGCGCGATCGAAGACCTCGGACTGGAGGACCTCGGCGACGGCGGCGGCTTCCGGCGTGAGGTCGGCTTCAGCGCAGCAAGCCGGCTGCTCGACCGGTACCCGGACATCGATGCGATGTTCGTGGCGTGCGATCTGACGGCCGCCGGCGCGGTTCAGGCGATCACCGCGACCGGCCGGCGCATCCCGCAGGACGTCAGCGTGGTCGGGTTCGACGACAGCATCGCGGCGGTGTGCTCGAACCCGCCGTTGACCACGATGCGGGTACCGGTGGAGGACATGGCTGCCACCGCTGCGCGGCTGCTGCTGGACGGCTCCGTTCGGGGCGGTTACCGGCAACGTTTCCCGGTCGAGCTGGTGCTGCGGGCAAGCACGGCACAGCACGGCTGAAGGCGGGCTGCTCGGCCGGCGCTTCTCGGGCGCTGGCGATGAGAGCGCTCTCGCCCCTACCGTGCGACCCGGTACGTAGCGTGCCGGGAACCCGTCAAGGGCGCCGGCGAACATGCGGAGGGCGCAGCTCATGGCACTACCCGAGTCGGTTCCCACCACGGACGTGCCGTTTGCCGAATCGACGGGGCACAAGTCCGCGGTTCGGTTGACGCTGGCCTCGCCGCTGTACCGCGGGGCCACCATCGCGATGTTCCTGTCCGGTCTCGGGTTCTCGGCGGCGGCCCCGCAGATCGCGTTGTTCCTGGTCAACGATCTCGGGGGCTCGCTGACCGCCGCAGGGTTGTTCTACTTGACGAATTTGACCGCGCCGGTGGCCGGCTATCTGGTCGGTGCGCGGTCGGATCGGACGGGCGGGCGCTTGGGCCTGTTCCGGGCGTGTGCCGTCGCCGGATTCCTCAGCTGGGCCGCCATCGCGTTCTCGACCCAGCTGTGGATGCCTTTCGTCCTCAGCGCCGTCGTCGGCGCGTTCGGCGGCGCGGCGACCTCGCAGCTGTTCGCGGCCATCCACGACGAGACCAGCGCGCACCCGAATCCCAACGACGACGGGGTGGTGGCCACCGTGCGGATGGCCCTGACCGCCGGCTGGGTCGTCGGCCCGGTCGCCGGGTCGGTGCTGGCCGCCCACACCTCGCTACGGACCATGCTCGTCGCGACGGCGATCGCCACTCTTGCGCAGATCGTCCCGCTCGGGACGCGCAGGACGCCGCGTGCCGCCACCACCGCCGGGCCGGCATCGCACCCTGGTGCGCATAGCCCCGGCCTGCCGGCGATGCTGCCGTTGCTGGCGTTCACGGCGCTCTACGTCCTCGTCTACGCCGGAGAGTCGATCAAGTACGCGTACCTGCCCATCTACATGAACGACCAGCTCCGTTTCCCCGCCGGTCTCAGCGGCGCCGTCATCGGCATTCAGCCGCTGGTCGAGCTGGTCCTGATGCCGCTTGCCGTGATCGTGGCACGCCGGATCGGGATGATGCGGCTCATGGCGATCGGCGCCGGCTTCGGCGTCGCCGCCAACATCTGCTTCGCCACCACCGGGACCGCCGCCGGGCTGTTCGCGGGGCAGATCCTGATGGGCGGCGTCTGGGGAATCTTCGCCGCCCTGGGAATCATCGTCGCCCAGAATCTTCTTCCGACGGCCGTGGCCACCGCGTCCGCGATCTTCCTGAGCTCCACCGCGATCAGCTCCGCGCTGGGCGGAGCCGCCGGAGGTATCGGCGCCGCGGCCGTCGGTCTGCCGCTGGTGTTCATCATCCCGGCCACGCTGGCACTGCTGGCCGTCGTCGGTCTGGCCGCCATGACCCGCTGGGAAGGACGCAACCGCCCTGCTTGAAGACGATCGACTCGTCGACCATATTGCACACATAGGAGAACATCGGGACGAACTCAAGAACATGTCGCCGGCGGA
>Ga0081539_10006635_pt1 | contig 10980 bp, 9 predicted proteins | sample TabmetS4T2R2_FD_71023 | JGI IMG/M metagenome (GOLD analysis project Ga0081539, IMG submission 71023) | Tabebuia heterophylla rhizosphere microbial communities from the University of Puerto Rico - S4T2R2 | ecosystem: Host-associated > Plants > Roots > Rhizosphere ... | reverse complement strand
CGACGGCGCCGCCCGTACGGACGTCGAAACGCGTGTCGACGCCGCCTTCGACGCTCTGGCCCAGGTCGACGCGCGCATCGGCGAGGCATTGCAGTTCACACCTGAAGGCCTCGGTCAGCGCAAGCGCGAGCACGTCCGCGTCGAGACTGTTCGTGGTGAATGGAGCACGGTGAAGGAGACGTCACGCGCCGCCGCCGCCCAGCACGTGTCCACCGTAGCCGTGGCGGAGGCGGATCGCCACCTGATCGCCGACATCCGGACGATGATCACGCATACCGGCGACACGTCGAATCTGATCCTCGATCCTGACCTCGATTCGTACTACACGATGGATGCGACGCTGGTGGCGTTTCCGCAGACCCAGGATCGGATCGCATCCATCCTCACGCTCGTGCAGGGACTCGGCGATCGGCGAACGCTGACGCCGGCGGAACAGATTCAACTTGCAGCACAGGCGTCTCTGCTCGAAGAAGCCGACGTCGTTCGAATCATGGGTGACGTCGATACCGCGCTGAACGAAGACGGCAACTTCTACGGCAGGAGCGACACGTTGCAGCAGACACTGAAACCCGCCGCGGACGAGTACGCCAACGCGGCCCGTGGGCTCATCATCGCGCTGCGCGCAGCAGCAGCCGCGCCGGCGGAGCAAGCCGACCTCGCCGCCATTCTCGCAACGGGCAGGCAAGCGCACAAAGCGAGCTTCGCCGCGTGGACACCTGCGGTCGACGCGCTCGATGTCCTGCTGCAGGCGCGGCGCGGTGCGTTCGTCCAGGCTCGCGCGTGGACGTTGGCACTCAGCAGCCTCGCCTGGATCGGCGCAGTGGGCATTGCCTTCGTCATCGGGCGCAGCATCACACGACCGCTGGCGGCGATGGGCCGCGAGCTCGGCGACGGAGCGCGCGACGTCATGTCGACCGCCGGCGTGGTGTCGCAGTCGGCACAGGCGATCGCGCACGCCGCCAGCAACCAGACGACGTCGCTCGAGCAGACGTCGGCGTCGCTCGAGGAAATCGCGGCGATGACCCACGTCAACGCCGAACAGTCGGGCCGCGCCGCGACGCTGATGCAGGAGACGCGCGCGCTTGTCGACGGCTCCCACGACATGCTCGACCAGATGGTCGAGTCGATGAACGGCATCCGGCAATCCAGCGACCAGGTCTCGCGCATCATGAAGGCGATCGACGAGATCGCGTTCCAGACCAATCTGCTGGCGTTGAACGCCTCCGTTGAAGCCGCCCGTGCCGGGGAAGCTGGTCTGGGTTTCGCCGTCGTGGCCGACGAGGTCCGCGGTCTGGCGCAGCGCTCGGCGGAGGCGGCGCGCAGCACCGCGGGATTGATCGAGGATTCCATTCACAAGACGCAGCAGGGAAGCCGAAACGTCGAGCAGGTCGCGGCACATGTCGGTGCGATCACCGAAGCCGTCCGCAAGGTGAAGACCATCGTCGATCAGGTGAGCGAGGCCAGTCGCCAGCAATCACAGGGGATCGATCAGGTCACGCAGGCGGTCGCGCAAATCCAAAGCGGCACCCAACGCACGGCGGCGAGCGCCGAGGAAAGCGCCGCTGCCAGCACGCAGCTCGCCGGGCAGGCCAATCTGACGCTGTCGAAGCTTGCCCATCTCGAAGAGATGCTCACCGGTACGCAGCTGAACACCCACGGACGCCGCGCCAGACATGCGGCAACGTCGACCGGGACAGGCGCAGGACGCGTCAGCGCTGCTCGAGCGGCGTGAAACGCTGCGGGTACTCAGGTCCGATGTAGTCGGCGCGCGGGCGAATCAGTCGGTTGTTCGCGTACTGCTCGAGGATATGCGCCGTCCATCCCGACATGCGGCTCACGGCGAAGATCGGCGTGTAAAGGTCGATCGGAATTCCGAGCGTGTAGTAGGTCGACGCCGAGTAGAAGTCGACGTTTGGATTGAGCTTCTTCTCCGACTTCACGAGCGCTTCGATGCGCTGCGAGATGTCGAACCAGGCGGTGCTGCCGGCGCGCTTGCCGAGGTCGCGCGACATCTGGCGTAGATGCGTGGCGCGCGGATCCTCCGTCCGATAGACACGATGGCCAAACCCGGGGATCTTCTCCTTGCGCGCGAATTTGCCGCGCACGAACTCCTCGACGCGCTCGCCGGTCGCCGTCTGACCCAGGTCGAGCAGCATCTTCATCACTTCCGCGTTGGCCCCGCCGTGCAGCGGTCCTTTGAGCGTGCCGATCGCGGCAACCACCGCTGAATAGACATCCGTGAGCGTCGCGGCTGCGACACGCCCGGCAAACGTCGATGCGTTCAACTCATGATCCGCGTGCAGGATCAATGCGACATCGAACGCACGAATGGCCGTGGCATTGGGCCGCTCGCCGGTGAGCATGTAGAGAAAGTTCGCGGCGTGGCTCATCACCGGATCCGGGGCGATCGGTCCGCCGCCCGCCTGCAGCCGTCCCCACGTTGCGACGATCGTTCCGGTCTGCGCCGTCAAGCGGATGGCTTTGCGATATTGCGCCTGCGGCGACGCGTCGTTGGCCTCGGCGTCGTAGTGCGCGAGCGCCGACGTCACCGTCCGAAGCGCGTCCATCCCGTCGACCGGCGGCAGGCTGCGCATCAGACGGAGGATCGGCTCGGGCAGAGACCGCGCCGCCGCCAGCTGCGACTGCAGATCGCCCAGCTCCGCTCGCGTCGGCAGCCGCCGACGCCACAGCAGGTAGCAGACTTCTTCGAATGTTGCGGATTTCGCGAGATCGTGGATGTCGTACCCGCAATACGCGAGGACGCCGCGATCGCCGTCGAGATAACAGATGGCGGAGGACGTCGCAACGACGTCCTCCAGTCCGCCTTTGGGTCTATCGGCTACGCTCGCCATGAATGGCGATCGTAGTAATGCAAAACGCAAAATGCAAAATGCAAACACTTTCTTGGAGCGCCGACGGGGCAAAAGGCGTGGCGCGTTCCACCCGTGTACCGCAAGCCGTGCCGGGTTTGCATTTTGACTTTTGAATTTTGAATTTACACCGCGGCTCGCCGCGGAACTGCCACAGACGAGGGCTTGTAGACCGCGCCGATGATCGCGCCATAGATGGCGGCCTCGACGATCGAGTCGACCATCATCGCCACGCCGAACTGCGCGTTGAGCGGGAACATCACCCACATCCACACCGTGCCGAAGCCGACGATGATGACGCCGATGGTCACGCCGTAGCGCACGCCTTCGACGATGCCGCCGCCCTCGTAGCCCTTGGCGTAGGCACAGGCCAGCGCAAAGAACGCGATGAGCAGAACGCCGAGACCGATCGGCAGATTCGCAGTGATTGCGGACTCCGGTCGCAGCGCGGCGCCGTTGGCCGCAATCATTCCGGCGAAGAGGTAGTCGTTGACGAAGACACCGATCGCGAGGGAGACGAGCCAGGCCACGACAGCCGCCAGGGCGATCCGTCGAATATTCATGCGCGACTCCTTTCAGTGAGTGCGCGGATTGTATCGCTCAGCGAACGATTTGATCGAGTGGACGCAACGGGCGCTCGGTCACCCATGCCGGCACGTCGGCCTCGAGGTTGCGGCGCGCATCCGCATACATCGGCCACAGGTCGAGGGCGCGCTTGAACGAATTGAACGCCGACCGCCGCTCCCCGCATCGGAAGAGGGCGACGCCAAGGTTGTTCCACCCTTCGGGAACATTCGTCGCGTCGACCACTGATTGCAGCGCCGCGCGCGCGTCGGCGTCGGAGCCGAGCAGCAGGCGGAGCGTCGCCGCCTGGAACTGCCAGCGCCGGTCGGCAGGCATTCGAACCTGCAGCGCGCCGGCCAGCGTCAATGCCCGCGGCCAATCGCGGCGCGCGATCGTAATCCAGAGGCGGGCTTCGTCTATCGCCTGTTCGTCACAGCCGGCGCGTCGATAGCACTGCGTGATCGTCTCATCACTGAACCGCGCGAGGACGGCAGCCATATCGGCCCGTGTGTCCGCCTCCTGCGCGACGAGCGATCCACCGTGCACGCGGTAATCGAACAGCAGCTCGTCGACGTAGCAGAAGCCCGTTCCCTTCTCGACGAGGCGGAGCCAGAGGTGAAAGTCGCCGCCAACGCCGCGAATGCTTTCGTCGATGACCGGCACCGGAAGGCAGTCGCGCCGCGTCAGCGCGAAGATGATGTGGTTACGCTCGAACTCGCGGACCCAGGTCGGCTCCGACCGCACGTTCTCCGGAACACGGATGGTCCTGCCCGTGGGGACACCGCGCTCGTCGATCGCGCGCACCGGCACGACGGCCGTGCCGTGACCCGACTCCTCGATTGCCGCCGCCATTCGCTCCAGGCACCGCGGATGCATCACGTCGTCACCCGCTATGAAGGCCACGTACTTCCCGCGGCTGTGCGCCCATGACAGGTTGACGCCGTGCGCCCACCCGAGACGGTCGGCGTCACGGACCACGATGAGCCGCGGATCATCGAATGCTCTCGCGATCTGCACGCCCTCTTCACCGTCGCTGGCCTCGCACAGAATGAGCTCGAGACGCGGCTCCGACTGCCAGAGGACGGATCGGATCGCAGCGGGCAGGAACTGCGGAGCATTCCGCGAGTTCATCAACACGCTGATGCGCGGAGCGTCGCTCATGCTCATGCGTCTAAGTCCCCTGGGACTAGCGGCACACGTCAGTTGGCGAGGACAGGCGCTGTCTGCGAAGACTGCGCGAACGGTACCGCGTACTTGCGCCGCAGCGTGTGCGTCGCCATCGCGTCCACGTGCGCCACTGCCGTCGGCCCGAACGTGGCGAGCATCATCGCGCGATAGCGCTCGCTGCGGAAATACGCGTCGAATGCGTGATCCCTGAACGACAGCACGGCGCCGGCCGGCACCGCTGCCGTCGACAGCGGCAGCGTTTCATACGCGTGCTGCGAGTATCCGATCCAGCCCGGCCCCCCTGGGTGTTCGGGGAGCACGACCTGTTGCGAGGACGCGGTCGCATGGAGCGCGGAACCCGGATAGGCCATCGCCGAATAGAAGTTGGCCCACTCGGTGTTGAGCTCGAGCGCCATGTCGAGCGTGTTCTGCATCGTCTCGAGCGTGTCGTCGGGCAGACCGAAGATATAGTTGGCGCCGACGTAGATACCCGCCTGCCGGATGCGGTTCACGATGCCGGCAATCTTCTCGTCGCTGAAGCGCCCCTTGTCCACGCCGTCGCGTACGAACTTGCTGGCCGACTCGATACCGATGCCCAGCCAGTTGAACCCGGCGCGCTTGAGCCTGTCCAGGAACTTCTCGTGAACCGTGTCGATCCGCGCGTACGCCCAGATGTTCAGGCCATAATTGCGCTCGATCAGCAGATCGCAGAGACCGAGCACGTGCTGCTGATTCAACACGAACATCTCGTCGGCAATCTTCAGATTGCGTACGCCGTACTTCTGCACCAGCTCGTCGATCTCGCGGATGATCAGCTCGGGGCTGAAGTAGCGGATGCTCGATCCACCGAACGGCGCGTTGATGCAGCAGAACGTACAGCGATACGGACAACCGAAGCTGGTGTAGATCGAGGCGTAGCCGCTCCGCTGGTCGACGTGATCGAAGCAGTGCCAGTTGTGCGCGCGATAGGCCGCCATCGGCAGCAGGTCCCACGCCATCCCGGCAAGCGTGCTCAAGTCCTTGATCGTCGCAGCGGGCGGGGTATGTCGCGTGAAGTACTTGTCGCGGTACCACAGGCCTGGCACGCGGTCGAAAGCGGGCGCGGAGGACGAAAAGGCCTCCAGAATGGCCAGGATCGTCAAGGGACCCTCGCCTTCACACACGAAGTCGGTCGCCTCGTCGAGCAGCGTCCGCTCGGGCAGTGCCGAGGGGTGTGTGCCAAGAAACAACGTCGGCAGCGACTGGTCGAGCGCCTTGACCTGGCGGCACACGGCGCCGGCCGCTGGCATGCACTGTGTGGACGCCGACGGCTGTTGACCATAGACGGTGAACACCGTCAGACGCGGCTTGCAGTCGACGATGGCACGGGCGGTCTCGTCGATCGTCATGCGAAGGGCTTCAGCGTCGAGGATCGCAACACCGTAGCCGGCGCGCCGCACATAACCGGCAATCAGCGTTGCCCAGATTGGCGGCTCGTACGCCGCCAGATCAGTCGCAAGCGACTGGTAGACGTGCGCCTTTCCGGGCGCGTTCACCAACAGCAGGTCCAGGGGCCGGGCATTCATCGGTACTCTCCACATAGCAAGCCGTCAAGACGGCGATCTGGGACACAGGCGCGGGCTTTGCCGCCGGACGCAAGCGATCGGATTCGCGCCGCGATGGCATCGACCGACGGTGTCACGTTCTCCGTGGCCGGCGCCGCCCCACACACACGGTCTTCAATGGCGAGCGCATGAACGGGGACGCCGGTCCTGTGCATCAACTCGTAGGCGATAGATTGCGACGCGCCACATAGCTCGAAGTCGGTGTCGACGACGAGCCCTACGCCTGTGCGCTCGAGGCTGGCGACCATCTCCGGCGACGGTGTAAACGGCTTCAGCCACACGGGATTGAACAGGTCGGCGTGCAGACCCTCGCTGGCGAGCGCACGCACGGCATCGAGCGCATTGAGGCGGGCCGCCGAGATCGCGATCACCGTGATGCGCGCATCCGATGACGTGCGGTCTGGCATCTCCTCGCGAAGGCTGAAGCTGCGGCGATGCTCACTCACGTAGACGGGATCGTCGTGCTCGATGAAGTACTCCCAGACCGCCCGGTACTCGCCGGGGGTCATCGGAGCCGCCACCGGCAGCCCTGGCGCGTGCATGAACAGGCTGTGCAGCGACGACGATGCCGTGTGACCGATACCGTTGCCTTCCATCGCAATCGCGCGGATGAAGATTGGCGCGGGCTTTCCCCAGATCTGCTTCGATCGCGCGGCGTAGTTGACGAGCGAGCTCGAGTTCAGCCACATGAAGCCCTGATAGCGAACGACGAAGATCGGCCGTCGTCCCATGAGCGCGCATCCCACCGCGAACCCAGGCCCGGCAACATCGGTCATCGGGATCTCGACGATCCCGTCGCAGTCCGGCACCGTACCGCCAATCCAGCCGACCGCCGTCACGCACTGCCCGAGAAGCAGGCCGCCGTGGTTGGTCAGGTGATTACGGGTGATGGCTTTGATCGTGTCTGCAGTGGTCATGTCCATAGGGAGCGAGCCCATGCCTGCGCCGCGGCTTCGGCTTCCGCGAAATCGGCGGCGCACCCGAGGCGCGCCATCTCCTCCTTGACCAGCTGATAACGGTCCCACGCCGGTGGACCGTCCTGCCCCGTCCCGGCATGCCAGAGGACGCGGACCGTCCGGATGTTCACGAACGCCGGCATACGCGTGCCGAGCGATCGGACGTGATGCGCGATCAGCCACGGGTCGTCGGCGATATCGATCGCTTCCAGACCGACACCGCGTGCCACGTCGACCGCCGACCACGAGCGCCGTGTCGCCACAGGCGTGAGGATGCTCAGGTCGTTGTCTTCGCAGACGAACAGCATCGGCAGCTTGCGCGTTGCCGCCCAGCCCAGCGACGGGTAGATGTAGTCCTCCTCTACCGAGGCGTCGCCGCACACGGTGAGCGTCGGGCGCCCCGATGCGTACGCGGCGCCGACGGCAATCGGCACCTGCTCGCCCATCAGGCCGCTGTGGCCGAACATCGAAATCTCCGGCGCCTGGATCGCATTGGAGCCCGACATTCCCCCGGCGCACCCACTGGACAGGCCTCTCAACTCGTCTCGCAGTGCCTCGGGCGCTGCGCCAAACGCAAGGTAGTAGCCGTGCGCGCGGTGCTGAGCAAAGATCTGGAAACCCGGCACGACCATCGACAGTGCCGCCGCGATGAACTCGCTGCCGACCGCGAGGTAGATCGGAATGACAAACTCATTGCGATCGCGTGCCGCTCCGACCTGATATTCGAACGCGCGGATGCGCAGCGCCCGCCGGCACATCTCGATCGAGAACTCGCGGGAGAACCGCCGCGAGACGCCATCGATACCGCCGAGATCGGCGCGACGAGCGTTGACGGCCGCCTGACAATCGGGAACCAGTACGGTGCTCATGAACGTGATGATCGACCTCCGCTGGCGCTCACGGGCGACGCCGCCACCGCGCCAGGCTGCTCGAGAGTCAATGCGACGACAGGGCGGAAACCGTGCGGGCGACACATTGAAGCCGCCAGCGGCGACACGGCCTCGCCGATACCGGCGACGATGTTCCCGTGATGATCGGTGAGCCCACCACTCAACACCACGAGCGCGCGTGATCCGGGTGCGGTGCCCCACTCCGATAACGTGTGGGGCGTCCGCGCGCCCACCGCGATGCGGAACCGGCCGCGGGCGTCGGTGTAGGTAACAGCCCCCGATGTGCCGCGAGTGGACAGCAAGGAGAAGTGGTCGAACCGTTCGAGACGATCGCTGTGCATGTGCCGCGCGTCTTCGTAGCCGACGCCCTCGCGGCCATACAAGTCGTTGAGCCTGACGAGATCGGTCTTGCATCGCGGCGTTTCGACCTCGATGAGGTCGACACCGTCAGGACCAGTGGCTTTCGTTGCGTGAAACACGCCCGCCTCGAGGATCAGTACGTCGTGCGCGTGCAGCGTGTAGCGGCGACCAAACACGTGACACAGCGCGGACCCGGCCAGCACCATCAGCGCAGTGCGCTTGCGCGGATGGCAGTGCATCGACGTCGAGTGGCCGGTGTTGATGCGCAATCGCCACGCGGCCACATCCGGTGTGTCATACGCCAGGAACTCGAAGCCCCACGGCTTCTGGACGACACACCCGCGATAGTCCTGTTCCACTGCCGGGGGCTCGGGGACACGTCCGGCCCGGCGCAGCTGCTCGAGCGCGGCGCGATCGCGCGGTCCAGGCATGACGCGTGGAAACGCCGCTGCCGACGGCATCGTCGGGGTCACGCCTGTCCTCCGTGAATGCAGAGAAAATCCTCGTACGTCCGCTGAAGACCAGCCCGGAGACTCGTCCGCGTCGACCAACCGAGCGCCGACAGCACGCTCGTGTCCTGCAGCCGATGCAGCATGCCTTCCGGCCGCGTGCTGTCGAACGCGAGCACGCCGGTGAACCCGACGATCTCTTTGATTGTTTCGGCGAGCTCGCGAATCGTGTAGTCGCGTCCGGTGCCGACGTTCGCAACTTCCGGCGGCGTCTCCGCTCCCATCACGAACAACGCCGCATCCGCCACATCGTCGCCGTACACGAAGTCGCGTGCGGCACGGCCGGTGCCCCACACCGACACCTCGTCTCGTCCCTCGACTTTGGCCTCGTGACACTGCTCGATGAGTGCGGGGACCACGAGCGAGTTCAGCGCCTCGTAGCGCTGGCCCGGGCCGTAGATGTTGGCCGGCACCAGTGTCATGAACGTCGTGCCGTACTGACGGTTGTACGACTCGCACATCTTCCAGCCCGCCAGCTTCGCCACTGCGAATGGCTCGTTGGTCGGCTCGAGCGGGCCTGTCAGCAGGGCCGTCTCGCGGATCGGCTGCTCACAGAGTCGTGGGTACATCGACGAGCACCCGAAGAACAGCAGCCGCTCGACGTCGTGCAGATACGACTGGTGGACGACATTGGTCTGAATGGCGAGGTTCTCGTAGATGAACTCCGCGCGGTACGTATCGTTGGCGTAGATCCCGCCGGTCTTCCCCGCTGCAAGGAACACGTGGGTCGGCCGATGCCGCTCGAAGTAACGGGCCACGGCGAGCGCGTCCGACGCATCCAGCGTGGTGCGATTCGGCGCCAGGACGTCGCTGAACCCGCGCGCCGCGAGTTGCTCGCGGAGCGCGCGGCCGACCAGTCCGCTGGCGCCGAGCAGGAGGATGCGATCCGACGTCTTCACGCAACCTTGTCGGCCGCACGTGCCGCCATCCAGTCGACGACTGCCCGCATGAACTCGGGATTGTTCTGGTAGTGCGGCGATGTAATCAGATTGCCGTCGACGACCACGGGCGCTTTGTGCTGGTAGTCGGCGCCCGCGTTCCGCAGGTCGGCCTCGATGCTCCAGAAGCCGGTCATCTTGCGGCCGCGGCAGATGTCCGCGGTGATGAGAATCCACGGGCCGTGGCAGATCGCCGCAACCAGCTTGCCGCGCGCATTCATCTCACGGACGAATGACGTGACCTCCGGCAGCAGGCGGACGCGATCGGGTGCTTCGAAACCGCCGGGCAACAACACGAGGTCGAACGTGGAGGCGTCGAGCGCCGTCGTCGCCATCGTGGCGCGCGCGGGGACGCCGTATTTGCCCTTCACTTCGACGCCGTCTTTCGTGGCGACCTGGACGTCGAATCCTTCTTCGAGCAGGCGGTAGTACGGATAGACGTACTCTTCGTCCTGAAATCCCGGACCGGTGATGATGACTGCGCGCGAGCTACCCATGGCTACTCCGGTGACAAACCGTCTGTGTTTTCGGCAACATGCCGATCCGCATCAGCGCGACGCCGTTCCGACGTGACTGCCGGAAAACCGTCACGCTTGGTGTCGGCAACGCCCAGAAAATCGCCGGATTCACAGGGCGTGCTTGCCGTGGCACGCACTTAGGCATATTGGCGGCCATGTTGGACTGATGGCCGACGTCATCCCCCCAAAGGCGTCGGTCCGTGCCCATGGCTCCCTCAGTGGGAGGTCGGGCTGGCACGCAATGCGCTTTGCACGTATCTGCGGAGGGATTCAGCGTGGGTTCCCCGCGCTACGAATGAAGCACTGCTGCGTAGATCCGTGAAAGTGCAGGCGATTTCGTCGCGAGCATGCGCCGCAGGGCCTCGGCCCGTTGCCGCATTCTCGACCGCATCGTCCGAGGTTCCGACACGGACTGGGTGACTTCGACTCGACGACTCGGCGCACTGACCAGTGGACCAAGGAACGCGCATCGCTTGCTCGACGCGCCAATCGGAATCCACGGTTCGAACGAGCACGAATGAGACTGCATCCGTCACAGGTGATCTTTTCCGCGATGAGGCCGGGACGGCTGTCGAACGCGGATCTCGCGAGCGACCCGCCACTC
>Ga0081539_10006634_pt1 | contig 10982 bp, 9 predicted proteins | sample TabmetS4T2R2_FD_71023 | JGI IMG/M metagenome (GOLD analysis project Ga0081539, IMG submission 71023) | Tabebuia heterophylla rhizosphere microbial communities from the University of Puerto Rico - S4T2R2 | ecosystem: Host-associated > Plants > Roots > Rhizosphere ... | reverse complement strand
CTCCCTTTTCGATCCCGCTGGGGGGGCTCGATCGGGGAGGGTGCCTGGAGCCACAACAACCGCTGCTCCGAACATTCATCCGGGTCGAGTCGCCAGGTCGTCCCGATCGGCAGGACGAGGTAGTCCCCCGGCCCGTACGGCAGCGGCCCGAAGACCGTGTCGCAGACGCCGCTCCCCTCGTGGATGTAGAGCATCTCGTCGGCGACGCCGTTCCGATAGAAGGTGTTTGGCGGCATCGGCCCTGCCGGCCTGGCGACACCCATGACAACGTCGCGATTGAAGTAGAGCGGGACGCGCCCGGTGATGGCGTCGCCGGAGGGCTCGAGAGCGCGCGTCTTTGTCAGCCGATGGCGATGGAGCCCGTCGTCGGCCGGGACGAGCTCGACCCGACGGACGTGCTCGACCTTGTGGGTCCGGGTTGGCGGGATCAGGTGGTAGAGAAGCGAGCTCCGGCCCGTGAAGCCCTCGACGCCGAAGAGCTCCTCGGCGTAGAGGCTGCCGTCGGGCGCACGGTGCTGGGTATGGCGCTGCGGCGGGACGCTGCCGTGCTCGACGTAATACATGCCGACTGGCCTCCTCGAGTCAGGAGATCAGTCTAGGCAGGACCACGCATCGGCGGCATCATCGCGTCGTCGGCATAGTCCCACGCATCTCCGACCCCCGATGGGCGTGACTCCGGCCTCGGCGCCATCCTGGTTGTCGACACGGACGCGCTCCGTGTCCCTCGTTCAGGCGGGCGAACGAACGGTTGGGCTACGGCGCTCCATGAGGACGACATCGCGCCAGTGGCCCTCGCGGTCCAGGCCGACCCGCTCCTGGACGCCGATTCGCCGGAAGCCGGCTCGCTCGTGGACGCTCAGGCTGGCAGCGTTCTCCGCCATGACGCCCGCCATGAGCGTCCAGATGCCGGCCGCCTCACTGGCTTCGACGACCGCCGCGAGCAAGGCTTGACCGATACCTCGTCCCCGTACATCCGCGGCGACATAGACGCTCTCCCAGGCAACGCCGCGGTAAGCGTTGCGTCGCGAGTACGGCGCGAGGGCGACCCAGCCAACGACCCGGCCATTCAACCGCGCGACGAGCCGGCAATCCGGCCGGTGCGCGGTATCGAACCTGTGCCAGTCCGGCGCCTTCGTCTCGAAGGTGGCGTCGCCGCTCGCCATCCCCTGCTCGTAGACGCGCCGCACCTCTGGCCAGTCCTCGGCGGTCATCGGCTCGATAAGCGGCGCGTCATCGCCTCCGAGCGTCAACCGTTCAGGCCCCGCGCATCGACCGGCCATCGATCGACGACCGCGCCGTCGCGCACGACGACGAACTCGTCGACGAGGTTGATCACCGGGCAGACGTGGTTCGGGACGATCGCAACGACTTCGCCGAGGTGCGGATGCGCGCTGCCCGGCGGGATTCGGACCATCCCGTGGTAGTCGTTGACCCGCTCGACGACCGCACCCGGGTAGCCGACCAGCTCGCCGAAGCCCGGCAGGAACGGCGCCTGGTCCTTGGTCAGGATCTTCGCCCCGGCATCGACGACGACCTGGCCCTCGACCGAGGTGCTCACCACCGTCGTTGCGACGGCGACCGCGATGCCGTCGGCCGACGAGCCGCCCAGGGCGAGTTGCTGCCCGTCGCCGAGCAGGTAGGTCCCCGCGCGCATCTCGTTGACCGGCGCGGTCGCGGATCGGGTCGCGGTCGGTGTTGCGCCGGCACTCACGATCCGCGGCTCGACACCAGCGGCGCGGAGGCTGCCAGCGGCGTTCTCGAGACTCGAAACCTCGTCCTGCGACGCGGCTGCCACCCCATCAGGGCTGCGGTAGGAGTGGCCGGCGTGGGTAAATACACCGTCAACCTCGAGACCCAGTCCCGCCGCAGCCGCAGCGACCGCGCCTGCTCGCTCTGCCGCGACACCGGTCCGGCCCAAGCCCGAATCGACCTCGACGAGCACGCGCAGCGGCCGCCCGACCCCATCAACCGCCGCCGCGAGACGTTCGGCCCCGGCGACCGAATCGATGCCGACGGCAATAGGCGCCTTTTCGAGAAGGGCCCGCAGCCTTGCCGCCTTCGGCCCGACCGCCCAGACCGGGTAGGCCACGAAGACATCCTCGATCCCGGCGTCGACGAGCACCTCCGCCTCGCCAAGCGTCCCGGCCGTGATCCCGCGCGCTCCGCCATCGAGCTGGAGGCGGGCCAATCGAACGCTCTTGTGGGTCTTGAAGTGGGGCCGCAGCGCGACGCCACGTTCGGCCATCGTGGCTGCCATCCGCGAGACGTTCCGCTGGACGACGTCGAGATCGACGACCACGCACGGCGTGTCGAGACCCTCCGGGATCGAGAAGCCGAGGGCTGGAGGGCCGGACTCGGTCATCGATCGACCCGCTGGACGATCGGGCTTCGCAGCTCACCGAGCCGCTCGACCGAGAGCAGAACCTCGTCGCCCGGCTCGAGCCAGCGGCCGAGCGTCCCCTCGCGCGATTCGAGGAGGCAGCCCCCACCGAACGTGCCGCTGCCGATGAGCTCACCGGGCCGGAGACGCACGTCGGCCGATGCCCGGGAGAGCATCTCGCCGAAGCTGAACGCGATCGTCGACCAGCTGGTTCGTGCCACCTCGACGAGGTTACCGTCGGGTACGCGAACGGAGGCGACGCCGTCGAGTGCGAAGCCCTTGCCGGACCGCGCGTCGGCGAGCTCGTCGGGCGTCACGAGCCACGGCCCGATCGACGTCGCGAAATCCTTGCCTTTAGCCGGCCCGAGCCGAACCGTCGTCTCGTCCCGTTGGAGGTCGCGGGCCGACCAGTCGTTGAGGATCGTGTAGCCGCCGATTGCCTGCTCGCCAAGGGCTTCGCTCAGGTCGCGCGCCGGCGTATCGATGAGCACGCCTACTTCGAGCTCGAAATCGAGCTCTGCCGAATCTCGGGGTGCCGCGATCGACTCGCCGGGCCCGCGCATCTCCGAGGTGTTGCCGAAATAGAAGATCGGCAAGCGGTACCAGGCTTCGGGAACTTCCCCGCCGCGGCGCTCCCACATCGTTCGCACGTGCCGCTCGAAGGCGTAGAAATCGCGGAGGGAGGGCGGATCGAGGATGGGTGGGCCGAACACGAGATCGGCGGCATCGAGGACGGCGTCGTCATCCTCGTCGCGAGGCTGGAAGCCCTCGACGAGCTCCGCGAGCGCCTCGACCCGCAGCCCGAGGGCGAGGAGCGCGTCCAGCGTCGTCAGCGGCTGCCGGAAGAGCGCGTTGTTGTGACCGCGCCGCGGATCGGCGGCCAGCAGACGGCGCCGTGAGACATCTAGGTCCAACCAGCTCGCAACGTCGCCGGTCTGCGCGGAGCCGGTCAGCGCCGCGACAAGGCGCCACGGGGCACCGGACGGACCGTGACGCTCGCGCGCGTGAGCGATCTTCATCCCGGCACCACGCGACAAAGTCTAGCGACGGCCCGATGGCAGGCGAGGCACGGCGGCCCGGTGTGATCATGCACCACGAGGCCGCGGGTCCCATGCAGGGATCGTCCCTTTTGGGGATGACGCTCGTTGCGTGCAAGCGCCAGGCTGCCCAGCATGGCCGTACTGCACCCTGGCCGCGACCGAACTGGCGTGCCCGACCACGACGGGCGTCGTCTCGACCTGACAATTCGCGCGCTTGCGCTGATCGCCTTCGGGTTCGGGCTGATCGACCTGCCACTCGGGCTCGTCCTGGGGCGGGTTGGCGTTGTTGCCACTGGCGTCGTCGCGATCCTTGGCGCCACGTGGTTACTCGCAGAATCGGCTCGACGCGGCCCGGAAGCGCGGCTGACCCTGATCTCGCGCCTGACCTGGGTCGTGATCTCGATCTCGCTCTTCGGATCGGTCGCCCAACCTGAGGCCGCTCCCGCGGCTTCGCTGGCGACACTCGTGCCGCCGCTCCTTGCGTCGCCGTTCGTGGGCGGCCGGCAGCTTGCCCGGATCCTGATCATTGCCGGAGTCGCGGGCACCGTCTGCGCCATCGTCGGCCGGGTCGGGTTGTCCGATGGCGACGACATCCTCGGCCTGACCCTGAGCCTGCCCGGGTTCATCGGCGGATTTCTCGCCGTCCTCCTGTTTATCTGGACCCTCAGCACCCAGCTCAAGGGCTCCGCCGACGACCTCCGCAGCGTCGTCGCGATGTCGGCCGATCTATCGAAGTCACTCGACCCCGACCGGATTGGCGACCAGATCGCGCTGCACGTCGCGCGAGCCGTCGGGGCTGCCGAATGCGGCGTCAACTACCTTGATCGGGAGGGGGTCCGGCTCTCGGTCCACGGCTACTACCCGCCTGAACGGCGAAAGCACCTCGAGTCGAGTTACGCCCTCGACGACTTCCCTGCAACCGTCGAGGTCGTCGAGAGCCAGGTGCCGCTCATCGTCGACGCCGACGACCCCGATGCGGACCCCTCCGAGATCGCGTTCCTGCGCGAAATCAACCATCGCTCCATGGCGATCGTGCCGCTTGTCGCCGCGGGCAGGACAATCGGTGTCATCGAGTTCACGTCACGCGAGCCAGGTGTCTTCGACGCGCGCCGCGTGCGCCTGGCGGTCATGCTCGCGAGCGAGGCCGCGATGACGCTCGAAAACGCACGCCTCTACGACGCGATCCGCCACCAGGCCTTCCACGACGCGCTCACCGGGCTGGCCAACCGGGCCCTCTTCCGTGACCGCGTCCAGCATGCGATGGAGCGAACCGCGGGCCGTAGCGACGCGCAGCACGCCGTCCTCTTTGTCGACCTCGACGACTTCAAGACCCTCAACGACCGGCTGGGTCACGCGCGCGGCGACGAGGTCCTCATCGAATCGGCTCGGCGGGTCACGGACTGTCTGCGGCCAGGCGATACCGCCGCGCGTCTGGGTGGCGACGAGTTCGCCATCCTCCTCGAGGACATCCCCGACGAGCGCGTTGCGATCGCCGTCGCCGAGCGGGTCAGCGAGACGTTCCACGAGATCATCATCCTCGACGGCGCGATCGCGACGACGGCCGCGAGCATCGGTATTGCCCTGACCGGCGACGAAGACGATGTCGAGGACCTGCTGCGCAACGCCGATGTGGCGATGTACACGGCCAAGAGCCGCGGCCGCAATCGGTGGGCGCTCTATGGCCCCGAGCTACGCCAGGAGGCAGCCGAGCGGACCGAGCTCGCGAGCCTCCTCATGGGCGCCGCTGCGCGTGGTGAGATGCGTCTCGACTTCCAGCCGATCGTCGACCTCGACGCGGACCGGGTCGTTTCGGTTGAGGCGCTCGTGCGCTGGCAACCACCCCATCGGCCGTTGCTCATGCCTGGTGAGTTCATCGAGCTGGCCGAGGAGACGGGCGCTGTCGTGGGCATCGGCCGCTGGGTTCTCCGCGAGGCATGCCGCCAGGTGCGCGAGTGGCAACTCCGGCTGGAGCTGCCCGAGCTCGAGGCATGCGTCAACCTTTCGGCTCGCCAGTTCGAGCAGCCCGACTTCATCGACACCGTCCGGCGGGCGCTCGACGAGAGCGGACTGCCGCCCGGCAGCCTGACGCTGGAGATCACCGAGAGCGTCCTCATGAGCCACACGGCCGACTCGGTCTCCCGTCTCGACGAGCTTCGGGCCCTGGGTGTGCGGATTGCGATCGACGACTTCGGGACAGGCTATTCGTCGCTGAGCTACCTCGAACGCTTCCCGGTCGATGTCCTGAAGATCGATCGCTCGTTCGTCAGCGGGCTCGGCAGCGGCGCCGATCGATCGGTCCTGGCACGGGCGATCGTTGAGCTCGGCAAGGCCCTCGGCCTCGACGTCGTCGCCGAAGGCATCGAGCGGGCCGACCAGGCAGCCCGCCTTCGTCAGCTCGGCTGCCGGCTGGGCCAGGGTTATCTCTTCGCGCGGCCACGCGCCCCACACGCGATGGAGACGTTCCTCGCCAAGCCGGATGGCGTCCGCCAATCGCGGCTACGCGCGTCGCGGACGTCAGGCAAGGACCGGGCGACGGGACGCCGGAGCGAGCGCCGGCTTCGCCTCGTCAGCGGGAATTAGCCTCCTCGCCCAGCCTCAGAACGGCTTGAGGATCATCAACCAGAGGATGATCAGCAGGCCGCCGAATCCGACGACGGCGATCTGTTCCGGCCGCCGCGTGTCGAGCATCCGGACCACGTCCTCGACGGGCCGCGGCGGCCCGGGCTCCTTGTTGTTCATCGACGGCAGCCCGAGCGCCTCGCGGATACCCGCGTAGTACCGCGATGCAAGCCCGTACATCGCGCCGACGACGACGACCAGGACGACGATTGCGGCCCACGGCCAACCCTGGCTGAACCAGTTGCGGTTGATCGCCGCGATGATCCCGGCGACGAGCAGGACCAGCAGTCCGACGTACATCGCGATCAGCGATGCGCCTGACAGCTCGAGGAGGGCGGTCATCCGGCCTGTATCGCGCTCGGCGCGGAGACGGAACGCAACGAGCGCCGACACGCCGTGGGCGAGCACGAACAGGAATGCCCCGCCGATGTGCAGAAAGACCAGCCAGGGATAGAGGTCCATCCGATCCCACCTCCATCGGGCGTGTTGCGTCGGGACGCGGCTGACGCCCGGCCGGAGCATACGCTGCGTGGGTACGGCGAATGGAGCGGGCTAGAGATTTCCTCGTTTGGCCTGCTCGCGCTCGATCGCCTCGAAGAGCGCCTTGAAATTGCCGACGCCAAAGCCGCGAGAACCGTGGCGCTCGATGATCTCGAAGAAGAAGGTGGGCCGGTCCTGGACGGGGCGGGTGAAGATCTGGAGGAGATAGCCCTCCTCGTCCCGGTCGGCCTCGATGCCGAGCTCCTCGAGCGTCTCGATTGGCACGCCGACGTCGCCAACGCGTTCGGCCAGCGTCGCGTAGTACTCGTGCGGCAGGCCGAGGAACTCGACACCGTTCTCGCGCAGCTGCCGGACGGTCCCGACGATGTCCTTGGTCAGCAGGGCGATGTGCTGCGTTCCGGCGTCCAGGTACCAGTCGAGGAACTCCTGGATCTGGCTCTTCTTCTTGCCCGTCGCGGGCTCGTTGATCGGGAACTTGATCCGTCCGTTGCCGTTGGTCATGACCTTCGACATCAACGCGCTGTATTCGGTGTGGATGACCTTGTCGTCGTAGTGGATGAGCTGGCTGAAGCCGAAGACGTCGCGATAGAAATCGACGAATCGGTTCATGTCGCCCAGGTCGACGTTGCCGACGCAGTGGTCGATCTCGAGCAGGTTCAGTCGTCCCGCCGCGCGGGCCGGCTTCTTGACCTTCCGGTAGCCCGGCGCGAAGACGCCGTGGTAGTCCGACCGGTCGATGAACGAGTGCCGAACCTCGCCGTAGGTCGCCACCGCGCTCCGCCGCAGGACGCCGTCCTCGCCGCCATCGATGTCGGTCGGCTCGACCACCGGCCGGGCGCCGCGCTTCGTCGTTTCCTCGAACGCCGAACGCGAATCGTCGACTGCGAATGCGATGTCCTTGACCCCGTCACCGTGGCGGTGGACGTGCTCCGCGACCTCGCCGTCGGGCGTCAGCGGCGCGGTCAGGACGAGCGTGATCGCGTTCTGGCGCATGACGTAGCTCGTCCGGTCGCGGACGCCCGTTTCGAGCCCTGAATAGGCAACCGGCGTAAAACCCCACAGGGCGCGGTAGTAGGCAGCGGCCTGGCGGGCGTTGCCGACCCAGAACTCGACGTGGTCAATGCCCTTGAGAGGGAGGAAGTCCTGCGCCTCGGCGTAGGCGTCCTTGTTGATGCGCGCGCCGGCCTGGTTGGCCGCGCCGCGAGAAATCGTCTCGGTCATGCCGGGACCTCCCTGCAAATCGCAGAGCTCGAATGTGGCTCCATCGTAGTCCCGTGGGTCCAGCCGCGCGTGTCAGTGGATGCGAAACTGGTGCCGATGACGTCGAAGATCGCCGCCGACCTGCGCGAGCGCCTCGTCGCCGCGAGAGCGGCGCTGCTCGCGCTCCGGCCCGACGTCGAGAAAGGCGAGCCGTGGCCCCTCAGCGACGAGTTCGGTACGTCGCCAGAGGCGTCCTGGGGACCCCGTGAGACGTTGGCCCACACGCAGGAGATGCTGCCGTTCTGGCTTGGCGAGATCGAGCGTGTCCTGGAAGGCGGAGCGGCGCGCGGAGGCGTGCCGTTCGGACGGGTCGCCGACGACGCGATCCGCCTCGCGATCATCGAGCGCGACCGGACACTCCCACTGCGTGAGCTCTTCGCGCGGATCGACGTCGGGGTCGACCGGCTGGCCGGGCGCCTCGATGAGCTCGACGATGCATCGGTGAACACGCTCGGCGCGCATCCACGCCTCGGGCAGATGAGCGTCGGGCAGATCCTCGAGCGGTTTGTCGCCGGCCATCTCGAGGAACACGCGGCCCAGCTCCGGGAGAGCCTGACCCGCCGCTGATCTGACTGGAACCTGTCGCGGCGTCGGGTGGTGCGCGCCGGAAACTCCCCCGACCGCGCGTTCGGGACTGGTACCCATGGGCCATATCGACTGGCCCGATGGTCGTCGTACGGTCCCACTCGAGGGAACTCCCCTCGGGGACTGATCAGAAGGGACGACCGACGAATGAGCATCCTGAAGGCACAGGCGACCAGGGTCGTGCTCGCGCTTGGCGCGATCGCGGCATCGGGTCTGGTCCTGGAAGCCGGCCGGCGCTGGCTCTAGGCCCAGCCGGCCCGGACCGGGCCAACCGTCAGAACGAAATGAGCCGTCGGAAATGACGGCTCATTTGATTCCGGCTCAGTCGACCTCTGGCTTGTCCTCGCCGAGGACATGCCGTTTCAGGAAACGCAGGATCCGGCGGTAGGCGTCGCGGCGGGTGTCGAGCTTCTCCCAGCCGTGGCCTTCCTCGTCGTACCACTGGACCTCGTAGTGCTTGCCTTCGATCTCGAGGGCCGCGACCATCTTCTCGGTCATGAGCGGCACGACCCGCTTGTCCTTCCGGCCGTGGAGGATGAGGAGTGGTGCCTCGATCCGCTCGGCGCGATAGACCGGTGAGCCGCGCCGGTAGAGCTCCTGGCGCTTCGGATCCTCCGGCGAGCCCATCATCCGGTGCAGGTCGAGACGGCCCACGCGGTCCCCGTGACGATAGCTCTCGGCGAGCTCGGAATCGCCGTAGAGGTCGATGCCGGCCGTCCACATCGATGGCTCCTCGACCAGCGCGCAGAGTGTGAGATAGCCGCCGTACGAGCCGCCATAGATCACGAGCCGCCCGTCCGACCAGGGCTGGCTTTCTGCCCAACGGCCCGCGTCGACCATGTCGAGGGCATCTGCGTGACCCCACTCGTCGGTGTTCGCGAGCCGGAACGCTCGCCCGTAACCTGTCGAGCCGCGGAAGTCGACGTCGATGAGCGCGAAGCCCTCGCGCACGAGCAATTGCTTGAAGGGCGCCCACGATCGGAGCGCCTGCGCGCGCGGGCCGCCGTGTGGGTAGAGGATCGTCGGGACGCGCGTGCCGCCACGCCGGCCGGTCGCCCGGGCCGGCCGCCAGAGCGTGCCCTCGATCGCGAGCCCATCTCGTGCCTTGAACGTGATCCGCTCCGCCGCCGGAGTACGGCCTGGAACGAACGCCGCGGCGACGACCGCCGGCATGGAGTCGGTGATCTGTCGTGCGCGGGCGCCATCCGCGGCGGAGCCAGGAACCGGCAGCAGCCACAGGTCGGGCGGGCGGCTGTCGCTCTCGCCGATTGCAGCGATCCAGGCGCCATCGGGCAGCCAGCCGATCGCACGCCACACGCCAGGCCACGGATTGACGACGCGTCCCGGCGAGGCGACGGGCCGCGGGTTCTTCGGTGGCCGGCCGCGGCCGCGTTTCGCTGGGGCCGTCCCGAGCGGCGCGACCAGCAGGTCGACGAGCCCGTCGTGGAACTCGGGATGGGTGAAGCGTGCCCCGTCCGGCGACGACAACGGCTTCCAGCCATCCGCGCCGGACGCCTCGCCGTGCTCGCGCTCACCCGACGTGACTTGCACCGTCTGCGCGCCATCGGCGGAACGGCGGGCGACCTGGAACCAGCCGTCGCGATCGGTCACGAAGAGCAGCCCACCGTCCGGCGCCCAGACCGGCGACGACTCCCAGTCCGCGGCCCGGTTGACTGGCTTTGCCTCCCGGGTTCGAACATCGACAAGGAGAACCGGCGAGGCAGTCGCCGGTTCGTCGCCCCGTGCACCGACGACGGCGATCGTGCTCCCGTCGGGTGACCAGGCGTACTCGAAGACGTCGAGACCCGAAGGGCTGATGGCCTCCGGTTCCGGGGCGCGTGGCTCTCGAGCGGGGCGGCCTCGGCGGGGTACAGGCGCATCGATGATCCAGACCTGGCCCCAGCCGCGCCGCCGTGAGACGAAGGCCAGCCGCAGGCCGTCCGGCGACCAGCGAGGCAGGCTCGTGCCCGCTGGGTGGCCGTTTGCCTTGGACTCGCGCGACCCGTCAGCCTCGACGACCCACATTGCATCGTCGCGGACAAACGCCAACCGGCGACCGTCCGGTGACCACTGCGGATCGCTGACCGGCTTCTCGGACGCGGTGATCTGGACCGGCAGACCGCCACGCAGCGGGAGGACAAAGAGCTGCCGCGAGCCTGCCGCGTCGGCGACGAAGGCCACGGCCGTTCCCCGTGGATGGAGGCGATGATCGCGGGGCGGGTCGACAGCGACGATCTGCTCGATGGTCAACTCGTCACGACCCGCTCGGGGCCGAGGCGCGCCCGGTCTGGGCGTTGCTGCGGGTTGCTTGTTGCGGCTGCCGCGCGGCCGGCCGGGGCGTCTACGGGTGGGCGGTTCGCTCGTTGCCGGCGCCTCCGCCGCGATCTGCTCGTCAGTCATGAGGCTCCGACATCGCCGGGCGGGGCCAATGCACCTCCGCACACCACGGACCGACCATCGCGAGGTGCGCCCGAACATGACCGTGGAGGCACTCATACGTCCATTCGCCGGCTTCCGGCGAGGCGAGCTCGTCGGGCGCCATCGCGGATGCCGCAGCCTGAAGCTGGAGGTGACCCGCATCGAACCGTGCCAGTGCG
>Ga0081539_10006633_pt1 | contig 10982 bp, 9 predicted proteins | sample TabmetS4T2R2_FD_71023 | JGI IMG/M metagenome (GOLD analysis project Ga0081539, IMG submission 71023) | Tabebuia heterophylla rhizosphere microbial communities from the University of Puerto Rico - S4T2R2 | ecosystem: Host-associated > Plants > Roots > Rhizosphere ... | reverse complement strand
AGCCCCGCCGCGTCGCCGACGGCCGCCGCGCCCGCCGGCCCGGGCGCGGCCGGGCCGAGGGCCGGTGCGACGGCGCCCGCCACCCGCCGCAGCGGGACGGTCAGCGTGAACGTGCTGCCGCGGCCCACGGCGCTCGTCACCTCGATCGTGCCGCCCATCGCCGAGGCCAGCTCGCGGCTGATCGAGAGCCCGAGCCCGGTGCCGCCGAAGTGCCGCGTGGTCGAGGCGTCCGCCTGCGTGAACGGCTCGAACAGCCGGTCGACGTCGGCCGGCGCGATGCCGATCCCGGTGTCGGCGACCGCGAAGCGCACAGTCACCTGTTCGGCGGCGGCCGGGTCGGCGGCGGCCGGGTCGGCGGCCACCGTCAGCGTCACCGAGCCGGCCGGGGTGAACTTCACCGCGTTCCCGAGCAGGTTCACCAGGATCTGGCGCAGCCGCCCGGGGTCACCGCGGACGACGGCCGGCACGCCGGGATCCACCTCGGTCACCAGCGCCAGGCCCTTGCCGTGCGCGCTCGGCCCGAGGATGGCGGCGACGTCGTGCACCAGCTCCGGCAGCGCGACGTCGGTCTCCTCCAGCGAGATCCGGCCGGCCTCGATCTTCGAGAAGTCGAGGATGTCGTTGATGACGTCGAGCAGCGCGGTCCCGGCGTCGTGGATGCCGCCGGCGTAGCGGCGCTGGTCCTCGTCGAGGTCGGTGCGCAGCAGCAGGTCGGAGAGCCCGATGACGCCGTTCATCGGGGTCCGGATCTCGTGGCTCATGGCGGCCAGGAACCGCGACTTCACCTGCGACTGCGCGAGCGCCTCGTCCCGCGCCACCTCGGCCTCGCCGAGCGCGCGGCGCAGCTCGGTGACGTCCAGCGAGACGCCGCACGTCGCGTAGAGCTGCCCGGCCGCGTCGCGCAGCGGGAACTTCACGGTCTCGTAGATCCGCACGCCGCCCGGGCCGGTCGAGGTCTCCTCGACGCGCAGGATGCCGCTCCGCGCGCGCACGTCGTTCGCCCGCCACTCGATCGCCCGCGAGGGGTCGATCGCCTCGTCGGTGCGGCCGACCAGCTCTGCCTCGCGGACGTCGAACCGCTGCTCGAAGGCCTCGTTGACCATCAGGTATCGCCCCTCGAGGTCCTTCACGTAGACCAGGGACTGGCTGCTGTCGATGACGGCGCGCAGCATCGCGGCCTGCGCGTCCCGTTCGGCCTCGGCCGCCGCCCGGCTCGAGGCGAGCTCCTCGCGCAGCGTGATCTCGCTGAGCCGCTGCTGCTGGCCGGGGTCGACGAAGAGCGCGCCGCGCCCGAGCAGGACGCCGTAGCCGCGCCGGAGCGTCCAGTAGTAGACGCCGATGGCGGCGGTCAGGGAGTCCCAGACGGCCGGCGGCCACAGCGACCAGGCGGGCGCACCCGCATGCGCGGCGTGCGCGGGCGAGCCGCCGAGGATCTCGGCCGCCGCGGCCGCGTGCAGTCCGTGGCCGACCGCGCAGCTGACGAAGATGAGGCCGGTCGTGGTGGCCAGCCGGTTCGTGCGCAGCTGGCCGGAGCGGATCACCGGCCGGAGGATCGCCACCGTGATCGCGGCGTAGGCCAGCGCGATCACGAGGTTGCCGACGAGAACCACGACACCCGCCACGTGACCTCATCGGCCGCGCACCGCCCGGACTTGACCCGCGAGTGTGGGGCGAATGGCGGTAATGGAGGCCCGAAACCGCGACTTGCCCCACACTCGCGGGTCAAGTTCTGGGGGCGGGGGTCAGGGGATGTACATGCCTGAGACTGCTCGGGCGATCACCAGGCGCTGGATCTCGGACGTTCCCTCGAAGATCGTGTAGATCTTCGCGTCCCGGGCCATCCGCTCCACCGGGTACTCCCGGGTGTAGCCGTTGCCGCCGAGGATCTGGATCGCCTGCGTCGTCACGCGGACCGCCGTCTCGCCCGCCACCAGCTTCGACATCGAGCCCTCGGCGGCCGTGAACGGCTTGCCGTTGCGCGCCATCCAGGCCGCCCGCCAGACCAGCAGACGCGCGGCGTCGATCGAGGCCTTCATGTCGGCGAGCACGAACGCCACGCCCTGGTTCTCGATGATCGCGCGGCCGAACTGGCGGCGCTGCTTGGCGTACTCCAGCGCGTACTCGTAGGCGGCCCGCGCGACGCCGACCGCCTGCGCGCCGACGCCCGGGCGTGAGCGCTCGAACGTCGCCATCGACGGCTGGTGCCCGCTGCCGGCGCCCTCGCGGGCCCGGGCCAGCCGCTCCTCGAGCCGATCCCGGCCACCGAGCAGGCACTCGCCGGGCACCCGGCAGTCCTCCAGCACCACCTCGGCGGTGTGCGAGGCACGGATCCCGTGCTTGGCGAACTTCTGCCCCTGCCGGAGCCCCTTGGTGCCGGGCGGGACGACGAACGTCGCGTGGCCGCGCGCCCGCAACGCCGGGTCGACGACGGCGGTGACGACGTGGTGCTGCGCGATCCCGCCGTTGGTGGCCCACGTCTTCGTGCCGTTGAGCACCCACTCGTCGGCGCCCGCGTCGTAGACCGCGCGGGTGCGCATGGCCGCGACGTCGGACCCGGCGTCCGGTTCCGAGGAGCAGAAGGCGGCCACCTGTGGCTCGGACTCGGTCCCGTACATCGGCGGGATCCCCCGGACCCGCTGCTCGTCGGTGCCGTTGGCGACGACGGCCGCGGCGGCGAGCGTCGTCCCGGTGATCGCCAGGCCGATCCCCGCGTCGCCCCAGAACAGCTCCTCCATCGCCAGCGGGATGCCGATCCCCGACTCGTCGACCCACTGCGTCGCGAAGAACTCGACGGAGTAGATCCCGGCCTTCGCCGCCTCCTGCAGCACCGGCCAGGGGAACTCCTCGCGCTCGTCGTACTCCGCGGCCGCCGGCCGGATGACGTCGACGGCGAACCCGTGCAGCCAGTCGCGCAGCTCCTGCTGGCTCTCCGTCAGCTCGAACGACACCGTCATGCGTGGGCTCCTGGACGTCGGCGTGGCTGGGCATGGGCGGGAAGGGACCGGCAGCGCGGTGCGGCGGCCTCGGGGCTCGCTCTCACGATGCTCCGGCCGCGCCGGATCCGCCACCTCCGCAGGCGCGGTCGGGACGGGCCGCCCGGGAACGGCCCCGGAAGGTCGACGTGCCGACGCCGTCCCGCCCGGGGCCGCTCCCTCGACGGGTCGTGGTGTCGTCTGGTTCACCGGGACCCGTGACGGCGCACGTGCCTCCGCCGGCGCTCCCTGAAGACGCCGTGGCGGATGTCCCAGAACGCCGCGGGACCAGCCTCGCGGCCCCGCGGCGCGGACTGCCACTCACCGGCGCGAGCACTTCCGGGCGGCGGTCGTGTCGGGATCCGACAACCGCCGGCACCCCGGTCGCGTGCTGTCGCGCCTCGACAAGTCGGTGGCCCGGTTCTTCACGCCGCGGCGCATAGGCACGCGTGGCGCCGAGTGGCAATGTGCCACACCTCAATCGGGGACGCCGGACTCGCCGTCGCGGCCCGCATCCTGGGGTTGCGCACCACGCACACCGCCCGGTGTCGGCGGACCGAGGCACCTGTCCGTTCTGACCAGGCGGACAAGGTCGACCAAGACCGGGGCGCCGCCCGCCTCGCCCGCGGGCGGCGCCCCCTCTCGGGTCTCGGGGTTCGCGCGGTCCGGCCGCGGCTCAGTCGCGCCGCTGGGCGTCGTCGCGCCGCTGGGCGTCGTCGGCGTTCGAGCTCCGGACCAGCCAGCTCAGCGACAGCATGAGGTCCAGGCGGCGCGAGGGATGGCGCAGGTCGGCGTCGAGGATCTCGTCGAGGCGGCGCAGCCGGTACCGGACGGTCTGCTCGTGGACGCCGAGCCGCGCCGCGGCGAGTGGGGCGCTGTCGCCGCATTCCAGGTAGGCGAGCAGCGTCTCGATCAGCGGCAGCCGCCGGCGGCTGTTCTGGCGCAGCAGCCGGCTGAGCCGGCGTTCGGTCACGATCGAGAGCAGCTCCTCGCCGGCGTGCGCGACGAGCGTGGCGGTGTGGTCGGCGCAGCGCGGGGCGGGCTCGGCCGGGAGGATGCCGCGGTGCACGAGGTCGAGCGCCCGGCGGGCCCAGCGCCGCGAGATCGCGCCCTGGGTCACCGACACCGTCGGGCCGATCGCGGCCGGCCCGAGCCGCCGCAGGTTCGTGCCGAGCCACTGGCCGGCCGGTGACTCCGGGTCCGGGACGACGAGGTACGGCGACACGTCGCCGTGGCTGTCGGCGTCCCGGCTGCCGAGCACGTTCGGCGGCAGGATCACCGGGCCGCCGGCGGCGCCGGGCGTCAGCGCGACGACGGCGATCGTCGCGGGCACCGGCCAGTGCGCGGCCTTCGCCAGCTCGGCGATCGTGTCCCGGTCCGGTGCCGGGTCCGCGACCAGCGCGTCCCGCAGCCGCTCCTGGCGGCGCTGCAGGTCGCCGGCGCGCAGGCTCTGCTCGCGCGCGTAGCTGCGGGACGCGACGTCGGCCGCCTGCCCGAGCAGGGCGAACAGCGAGTCGGTGAGCAGCTCCAGGGTCTCCTTGGGCCAGTTGTAGCGGTAGGCGTCGCGGATGAACCGCCGGCAGGCGACCTGGCTGCTCATCCGCAGCGCGCTCTGCACGTTGTCCAGGCTGTAGCCGTTGCGCGCCGAGAGGACGCCGAGCTTCGCGAACAGCTCGTTGAACTCGGTCGGGTCCGGCTCCGGCGCGGCGAGGTAGTCGACGAACAGCCGGGTGGCGACGGCGACGGCGTGCCGCACCACGCGCTGGAAGTCGTCGGTGTCCTGCTCCGGTTTCTCCGGGATGTGCCGGATCACCGCGTCCTCGATCTCGGACGTCGCCTCCGGGACGTGCTTGCGGAACGTCTCCCCGAGGCCGGCGAGCGCGCGCACGTCGGGGGCGCCGGGACGAACAGTTGTCGATGTCACGGGAGCTCCCGGGCGCGATTGTGGGAACGGGCGCAGTCGGGCCAACGTATGACGCCGACGGGGCTCCTGGATGCTCGAATGCCGATAACTGTCGCCGGAGGCGATTGTCGGAAGCGCAGAAACGGCCCGGTCCGGGCGGTCACTCCCAGGCCGGCGGCGGGCCCGGCGCGGTGTCCGCGGCGTAGCGCGTGGTGAGCTCGGTGCCGATCCGGGCCAGCTGGATCCGGACCGCCGGCGGCTCCTCGACCTCGACCAGCGATCCCCAGCCGGCGAGGTTGCGCGCGACGTCCAGCGGCGTCGGCGCCGCGATGCGGACCCGCGCCCGGCCGTCGTCCAGCAGCTCGTCCAGGTGGCAGTGCCGGCCGAAGTGGCCGCGCAGCACCGGCAGGAACCGCGCGTCCAGCAGGACGGTCGCCCAGGTGCGCGACCGGCGCCGCTCGACCTCGCCGACGACGTCCTGCCACGCCTCGTCGAGCGCGAAGTCGTCGGGCCGCTCGGCGGGCTCGTCGGTCGTCACGGCGTCCGTCACGCGGTCGAGGCGGAACGTGCGCTGCCCGCGCGACGTCCCGGCGACGAGGTACCAGACGTCGTCCTTGTCGACCAGGCCCCACGGGTCGACGAGCCGCTCGCTGCGCTCGCGGCGGGCGTCGGTGTAGGTCAGGCGCACCTTGCGGCGCCGGACGACGGCGTCCTGCAGCAGGTCGACGGCGGCGGGCCGCGGCCGCTCGCGTTCGCTCCAGCCGGTGGGGTCGAGCATCGTGGCGGACGCCGCCGCCTCGGCGTCCGCCCGGAAGGTGCGCGGGAGCGCGCGGACCAGCTTGCGCATCGCCGCCTTCGCGTCGCTCGAGAGGGCCGCGGCGGGCCCGACCAGCAGGAACAGCGCCCGCGCCTCGGTCGCGGACAGGCCGCTGAGGTCGGTGCGGGCACCGCCGACCAGCGCCCACCCGCCGCCGCGGCCCGGCCGCGGATATACCGGGACGCCGGCGGCGGAGAGCGCCTCGAGGGCTCGGCGCGCGGTGGCGACCGAGACCTCAAGCTCGGCCGCCAGCTCGGCGGCGGTGATCCGGCCGCGGGACTGCATGAACAGGAGGGCGGCGACGAGACGGTCTGCGCGCATGGGACGAACCTGCCAGAAAAAGTGCTCAGTTGATGAGCACTTTAGCGGCGAACCTGGAGTCATTCGAAGCGAAGACCCAGAGAGGACCCCACTGATGTTGCGAGGACTCACCACCGCACGGTTCGTCGCCGACGACGTGGCCGCCGCAGTCGCCTGGTACACGGAGGTACTGGGCATCGAGCCGTACTTCGTGCGCGAGATCGGCGGCGCGCCGGCGTACGCCGAGTTCCGCGTCGGCGACTACCTGCACGAGCTCGGCCTCGTCGACGCGCGGTACGTGCCGCCGGCCTCGGCGGGGCCCGGGCGGGCCTTCACCTACTGGCACGTCGACGACATCGAGGCGTGCTTCGACCGGCTGCTCGCGCTCGGCGCCACCGAGCACGAGAAGCCGGTGGAGCGCGGGCCGGGATTCGTGTCGGCATCGGTCGTCGACCCGTTCGGCAACATCCTCGGCGTGATGTACAACCAGCACTACCTCGACGTGCTGGCGTCGCGGTGAGGCTGGCTCGGGTGGCCGCGTGGCGGCGGCTCACTATCGTGGGCGATACCGACGTCGTCGCCGGAGGGCAGGGACATGAGCAAGAAGCGCAAGGGTGCTGTGGCGGCCGCCGCGGCGTTCGCCGCCAGCCCGCAGGGACGCCGGCTGCTGCAGCAGGCGAAGGAGTACGCCCAGCGTCCGGAGACCAAGGCCAAGGCGCGCGAGCTGATCGCGCAGGCCCGCACGCGTGCCAAGGCGGCCAAGGCGGGCGCGACGGCATCGCGGCCGTCCGGCGGTACGACGACGACCCCCGCGTCGACGTCGCCGACCTACGGGTCGCCGCCCGTCCGGTAGGGCGGGCGCACCCCTCAGGACGCGCGCCGACCGCGACTCGCGGCGCGGTTTCGGCGGCGCGCAACGGCACCGGTCTCGGCGGTCGGGACCGGGGCCGATGCTTTGGCCGCTTCGTGCCGTCGCTCGGCCGTGGTGACGGTGGGTCGGGCGCCGGGTCGCGGCGGCCTCGGTGCCGCTGCTCCACGTGTCGTGGACCGCCGGTCACGAGCCGCAGGTCGGGGAGCGGGAGCCGCGTCGCGAGAAGCTCACGATCGGCAGCACCCGCGGCTGGCTCCGGTGGTCGCAGGCGCGTGCCGCCGCCTGCGCGTGACGGGTGGTCGCGCGCCGGGTGTCGGCAGCTGTGTGCCGCTGCCTCGGCGAGTGGGTCCCCGGTGCGTCAGGATCCGATGGTCGGCAGGTACTGCGGTGGCCGGCGCTCGTGGGTGAGCTGCTCGAAGGCGTACGCCAGCGACAGCACCTCCGGCTCCGACCAGCGGGTGCCGATGAACGACATCCCGATCGGCAGCGCGCCGTCGAAGCCCGCGGGCACCGTGACGCTCGGGTAGCCGGCCACGGCCGGCGGCGTCGAGGATGACGGGCCGACGAACGCGTCGCCCTGGCCGAGCGTCGAGACCCAGGCGGGGCCGTTGGTCGGCGCGACGATCGCGTCGAGGTGGTGCCGGGCGAGGGTGTCGTCGATCAGGCGGCGCGCCGTCGTCGTCGCGCGGGTGCGGGCGGCGACGATCGCCGGGTCCGTCGTCGGCGGGCTGGCCTGGGCGTCGAGGAAGATCTGCTGGCCGAAGTAGCGCAGCTCCACGGGGTCGGCCTCGTTGAACGCGATCAGCCCGGCGAGGTCGGCGGGGTGCCGGCCCGGCGTCGCCGCGAGGTACGCGTCGACGTCGCGCTTGAACTCGGCGAGGAGCGCGGTGAACTCGTCGTCGAAGACGACGCTGTCGTCGATCGCGACGTCGACCGTCGTCGCGCCCGCGGCCCGCAGGTCGGTCACCCGCTGCTCGACCAGCTTGTCGACGTCCGCGTCGACGCCGGACAGCCGCCAGACGCCGATCCGCTTGCCGCGCAGGGCGTTCCGGTCGAGCCGGTAGTGGCGCGGCTGGTCGGCCGGGATCTCGGCGGTGGCGGCGTCCCGCCGGTCGCGGCCCTGGACGACGGCGAGCGTGAGGGCGGCGTCGACGACGTTGCGCGCCATCGGGCCGGCGGTGTCCTGCTGCGCCGAGATCGGCACGACGCCGGCCCGGCTGACGAGGCCCAGCGTCGGCTTGACGCCGACGACACCGGTGGTGCCGGCAGGGCACACGATCGAGCCGTCGGTCTCCGTGCCGATGGCGACCTGCGCCAGGGACGCCGCGACGCCCGCCGCGGAGCCGCTGGAGGAGCCGCAGGCGTTGCGGTCGAGCACGTAGGGGTTGTTGGTGAGGCCGCCGACGGCGCTCCAGCCCGAGGTGGACCGGGTGTCGCGGAAGTTCGCCCACTCGGAGAGGTTGGCCTTGCCGATGATCACGGCACCGGCCGCGCGCAGCCGCCGGGTCAGGGTGGCGTCGCCGGGCCTCGCCTTGAGCAGCGCGCGGGAGCCCGCCGTCGTCCGCTGGTCGCGGGTGTCGATGTTGTCCTTGAGCAGCACGGGGATGCCCTCGAGGGCGCTGCGCGGGCCGTGGTGGCGGCGGTGGCGGTCGCTGGCGGCGGCCTCGGCGAGGGCGCGCGGGTTGACCGCGAGGACGGCGTGCACCTTGCGGTCGACGGTGGCGACGCGGTGCAGGTACGCGGCGGTGAGCAGGGTCGACGTCAGCCGGTGCCGGCCCATGAGCGCCTGGAGCTGCGGGATGGTGACGGCGTCCAGGTCGACGCCGTGGCGGCGCAGCTGCTGCTCGGCCGTGGCCGGGGCCGTGGCGAGGCGTGTCGCCGTCGCGGTGGCCGGGGCGGTGGCGGACCGTGCCGCGGTGGCGGTGGCCGTGGCCGGCCCGGCAGCGGCGCCGCCGGCGAGGAGCGCGGCGGCGAGCAGTCCGACGACGTACCGGCCGGGGGCAGGGGAGAAGGGTCGCACGTCGGGTCTCCGATCCTGGAGCCGCTCAGTCCTCCGGCCGTGGCGCGGAGCCCTGAGGCCTCGCCCACGGCCCCTGCTCGACGCGCGAACGAAGCACCCGTTTCCGGACCGAACGGGCGTTCGCGACGCTATGCCGAGTCGCGACCCGCTGGCAACAGCGCCGCGACGGCGGCGCGGGGCGGCGTCAGGGCGGCGTCAGGGACGGCGTCAGGGGCGGCGGCTTCCGGAGCCCTCGTCGTCGTCCTTTTCCTCGCCGGGCTCGTTCCCGGACCGGCGGAGCCGCTCCTCGCGCCTGCGCAGGTCCTGCTCCCAGCGGCGCAGGGCCTCCTCGTGCTCCTCGTCGACGCGGCGGAGCTGGGCGAGGAACTCGGGATCGTCGTCCGGCGCCACCGGGCGGCGCGGCCGCGGCCGCTCGCTCTCGGGGAAGCCGCCGCCGGCGCGCCAGGCGCTCCGCTGGCGCCGATCCGGACGGCCGGCGACGAGCCACGCGACGCCGCCGATCACCGGGAGCATGATGATCAGCAGGACCCAGAGGCCCTTGGACAGGTTGCGGACCTCGTCGGACGGCGTCTGGATGACGTCGATGAGGCAGAAGACGAGCAGCCCGATCTCCAGGAAGACCGGCAGGCCACGCAGCAGCACATGATCCCCTTTCGGCGAGGGGCATCATGCCAGGAACCGCCCCCGGGGGGCGCACGTTCCGCGCACCCCGACCCGGAGAGCGCCCTCGATCGCGCGAGGCGGGCGGCGCGTACGTCGGGCCGAGCCGACGCCGGGGGCGGCCTCGACCGCGCGGGGGCCAGCGCGCGGTTGCGCCCGCGTTCGGATCAGTCGGGGGCGGGGGCCGGCTCGATCGTGTAGGGCGCCGGGACGCGGGCCAGCACCGCGGGCTCGTTCCACGGACGCCAGCCGAAGTAGAGCGTGAGCAGGCCGTCCCTGCGCAGGAAGAGCTTCGTGCCACCGAGGAGGCGGAACCCGGCGTCCGCGTCGAGGTGCGCGGCGACGCAGGCCGCTGCCGCGGCCACGGTGTCCTCGGCCGCGTGCCGGCCGCCGGGATCGTCCTCACCGGGACCGATCGAGAACCCCAGGCTGACGGCGACGTCGAAGCCCCACGCGTCGCGGTAGGCCTCGCGCGAGTCCGAGTCGTCCACCACCGCGCCGGTCACGACGACGGCGTCGCCGACGACGAGCTCCCCCGCCGCGGTGACCTGACCGCCGGTCAGCCCGCCGACCAGGCGGAGCGCGTCGTCGGGCGTCACCTCGGAGGCCAGCACGAGATCGAAGCTGAGCGCCACGGCGTCACTCCACCGGCGGTGTCGGCTCGCGCCTGTACGGATCGGCGATCGCGGCGAGCACGTCGGGCTCCCGCCGGGGACGCCAGTCGCCGTACAGCGTGAGGTGCCCGTCCCGCCGCAGGAAGAGCTTCCGGTCGTTCTGGTCGTCGAAGCCGGCATCGCTGTCGAACCGTGCGGCCAGGTTGACGGCCGCGATCGCCATCCGGTCCTCGGAGGCATGCCTGGCCCCGGAGTCGAACTTGTGTCCCATCGCGAAGCTGACGCGAACCTGCAGGTCGAACCCCCATTCCTCGCGGAATACCGCACGTGAGATCGGGTGCGTCACCCGCCGGCAGGTCACGAGCAACTCGTCGTCGAGTGCGAGACCGTCCTCCGTGACCTCGTCGGGTTCCCCCCCGACGAGGTCGCGGACGGCGTCGAGGGCCGTCGACGGATCCACGTCCCTGGCCAGCCCCAGGTAGTACCCGTGAGACACGTCCCTGATCTCCTCTCGTTGTCAGGGAAAGAGGCGGCGGACTTCGCCACGCCGGATGACCAGCACCTCTTCGAGGGCCGGGATGGGCCGGCGGAACTGCTTGCGGAGGTCGTCCACACGAACCCTGGCGCCGTCGAGGCAGACCACCACTCGCGTAGCCTGCCCTCGATCATCTTCTCCTCCACGCGGCTCCAGATGTTCCGTACCCGATCCGTCTGCGGGGCCACGTGGTCGAACACCCGACCTTCGATCAGATGGTCGGGCCGCTTCGGGCCGGGCACCGTCGGATTCTGCTCGACGTCGTAGCCGTGGCGGGCCAGGATCCGGGC
>Ga0081539_10006632_pt1 | contig 10985 bp, 7 predicted proteins | sample TabmetS4T2R2_FD_71023 | JGI IMG/M metagenome (GOLD analysis project Ga0081539, IMG submission 71023) | Tabebuia heterophylla rhizosphere microbial communities from the University of Puerto Rico - S4T2R2 | ecosystem: Host-associated > Plants > Roots > Rhizosphere ... | reverse complement strand
CGAAATTCCTCGGCATCTCGCGTTTTTCCTGCATCAACACGCCAAGACGACAGGTCGACCTGATGCCGTTTTATTTAACGGCGGCGCGCTGACGCCACATCCAATTCGTGAGCGCATCGTCGATATTCTATCTCATTGGTTTTCTTCGTCTAATGAACGTTGGCGGCCGACTGTTCTGAGCAGCACTAGTCTTGATCTTGCGGTTGCGTATGGTGCCGCGTATTACGGTTTGGTTCGGCGCGGGCAAGGAGTGCGGATCGGTGGTGGGAGTGCGCGCGCATATTATATTGGTGTTGACGCACAGAAGCAGGGCCTACCTTCACCGAATGATACCATAAGCGTTCTCTGTCTCGTTCGCCACGGTATGGAAGAAGGTGAAGAGGTCCACCTTAGTGAGCCGGAATTTGAGGTGGTTGCAAATCAACCTGTGAGTTTTCCTCTTTATGCTTCTAGCACGCGTATGACCGATCAACCTGGACAGGTAATAACGCTTTCGTCAGAAGAGGTGGCGACACTTCCGGCGATTCGTACGGTTTTGCGTTTCGGGAAGAAAGCTGGGATGATAAAAATCCCGGTTCAGGTGTCTGCCCGATTCACCGAGGTCGGCACCTTGGAATTGTGGTGTGAAGCACGACAAACCAATCATCGCTGGCGACTTCAGTTTCAATTGCGTGGAGAGGGAACTGTCGCTCCAGTCTCTACGTTGGGAACAGTGAGTGAAGAGCATGTCATTGATGATGCGCTCCAAGCGGAGGCCGCACAACTGATTCAAGCCGTGTTTGCGACGGGCACGGTCGCTAGCCCTGAAATTGTGACTGTCCAGAACCTTACTCGTCAACTTGAGCAGGTGCTTGGTATCAATAAAGATGGTTGGCCACTAACTGCGATTCGTCAATTATGGGATAGGCTGTGGGAATATGAAAAAGCGCGTACGCGCAGCCCAGAACATGAGGCTCGCTGGCTCAATCTTATTGGTTTCTGTTTACGTCCTGGATTTGGGCACACCACTGACGAATGGCGACTGCAACAATTGTGGAAGATCTATCCGCGCGGACCGGTACATAACAATGCAATTCAGTGTCGCGCGGAGTGGTGGAATTTATGGAAACGCGTGGCGAGCGGACTCAGTCGTCAACAACAACAAGTATTGTACAACGACACTGCACCTTGGTTATTGCCCAAGCTGAAGAACCGGATCAAATCTGGACGCTCGAAAGTCGGACCGCAGGAAATCCGCGAGATGTGGCAAGTACTGGCGAGCTGCGAGCGGTTGACACCCGAGGCGAAGGCGGAATTAGGCGAAGAGCTATTTCGGGCGATAGAAAAAGGGAAAGCCTCTGATCAAGAAGTGTGGGCTTTCGCGCGTATTGGTGCACGCGCGTTAATTCATGGACCGGCGAACTGCGTTGTGCGACGCGAGGTGGCCGCGCGCTGGGCCGAACAACTGCTCCGCAGTGAATGGCAGAATCCCGAAAGGCTCGGCTTTGCAATAGTGCAACTGGCGCGCTGCACTGGAGATCGGAGTCGTGACTTTGAGGAAGATGTGAGACAACGAGTTGCTGACCGCGTGCGACCTCTATCTTCAGGAGAACGTTGGGCCAAGCAAGTGCTTGAAGTTGTCACACTCGAAACGAAAGAGCAAGCACAGATTCTTGATGAGTCACTGCCTGTGGGGCTGCGGATCAGAAGTGAAGAATTAAAAATGAAGAGTGAAGAATGAGAAAGGGAAAAATGATGGCCTTCACCCTCGCTCCCTTTCCCGCATAGCGGGAGAGGGATGTCCGAAGGACGGGGTGAGGGCCTAGCCCATCGCATTCACCCGCTCGACTGCGATCTTGTAGATCACGCGCACTTCACCAGGTTGGCGGAAGGGGTACTGATCCTGTCCCAAGTATTTCTTGGCTAACGAATCGATATGCGCGTCAGCTCCACTTTCTGTGACGTCTGTGACGGTACCGCGGATCTGCATATAACGATAGGGGTTGTCGGGATCGAGAATTGACAACGCAACTTTCGGGCGGCTGCGCATGTTCTTATCTTTCCACCGGCCTTTGGCGGAGTTGATGCGAATATGCGTGCCGTCATAATCGACCCAGATTGGTGTAACCTGGGGGCTGCCGTCTTTCATGACGGTACCGAGGTGCGCGAAAGCTTTCTTCTCCAACAGATCTTTATATTGGTCGGGAATTGCGGCCATGATGTACCTCCTCTGATTAGGATCGTTCTCTTACGTGGGAGATAGCTGTACCCCAAGACTCGTCGTGATCCAAGCAGGGAGTTAGCTGATAAATTGCTTTTTCCACCCTTCATGACGACATGACTGACTACTAAGGTAGTGGCCCAAAGACTACACGATTGTTGGTCTCATCGCCCTCCGCCACTTGTGCGTCGGCATCGACAAACGCCACCACAAATTTGCCGCTGCCATTCACTCCTGACGGTAAGCGCAAATCTACGTTGATGAACTGCTCACCGCCGGCATTCAATCCAGAGACTTTTTGATCTTTGAGTACTACATACCCGGCGTTAAGAGTTGGATCGTCTGAGAGAAAGAACCGCGTGATGAATTTCCCAGCACGCACCGGCCCTACGTTGAGCACTTTTAGTGTGCCGGTTACACGACAGCGAGGCCGGCGCTGTTTCCCACTGACGGTGCACGCTTGGGTCAAGTTCACCCACTGTGCCGTGAGTCCCGTGGCTAACGCGAAGTCCGCTTCCACCGCGAGATCACCGTTGACGGTGAGTTTACAGAATGACGAGGTCTCAGCCCCTGCACAGGCACCGCCCCAACGGCGAAATGAAGATGTCGTCGCCTGTGGCGTGGCAGTGAGAATAACCGGCGTTCCTGGCGGAAATGCTTCAGTGCAATCCGGAGGGCAGGCAATTCCCTCGGGGCGGCTCGTTACCTGGCCGCTGGCACCTGTCTCATTACTGACTGTGACAATCACCTGATTGCCGCCAACAACGGCAGTATCCACTGCGGCGGTGTCGTTGCTCTCATTAGGGTCTGGCCCTGAGGCCGTAACCGAAGCGCGGTTAATAAGACTTCCTGGAGTCGTTGCTATACCAACGATAGTAATCCTCTCAGTTTTCGTCGAAGGAATAGTCCCAAGCTCACAGGTAATCGGACTTGTCCCAGTACACGATCCAACCGACGGGGTTACACTCGTTAAGGTTACGCCAGCCGGAAGGATATCAGTAACGATGACGTTGGTTGCCAGATCAGGCCCAATGTTTGAAACTGCGAGTGAGTATGTAATCGTACCTCCGACTACAGTCGGATCGGGTTCAGCGGTCATGGTTAAGCGCAAGTCAGTACACGGGGCATTTGAGAGCGAGTCGATTTTCGTGACGAACGCATCTTCTTCGCCTTTAAGTTTCACCTGAAAACTATCGGGCGTAATCGGGAATGAGGAAGAACGGGTAAATCCAGCAATGTACATATTGCGGTCACTATCGAGCGCAAGCGCGTAGGCTTCATCTCGCTCACTACCACCCAAGTAGGTTGAGTATGCAATTCCACTGTCTTTCGGTGTCACCACTCCCTTGTCGTCCGGTGCGTTAAAATTGACCCCCATCTTCAACAGAAAGGCATCGGAGGGGCCACCACCATAGAGCGGCTGTACGGCGCAGCGCGAGGGAAACGAGGAACTGACTCCAGCTCCAGTAGTGCCTGCCACATATGCCACGATACGTTGACTGGCATCACGGTCGGTACCGCGGGTGACAGCGCTCTCAACCGCAAGCCCACTGACGCGTAATATATTACTTCCTCCTAGATAGGTAGAATACAAGGGTTCAGGATCTTTATCGTCGGTCGGGACCGATGCGTTCACATCGAGGATGGTCAGAAAGCCATCCTGTGTCCCGCTCAGCTTCTCTGCTATGGCTGCAGCGGTGGTGGGAAAATCTGGAACGCGCGTAACTCCAGTGACAACAGCGTCATCCGCCCCATCAATGGTCACGGCAAATGCCGCTGTTCCCCGCGGGTCAGAAATAGTACCTTTAATACCTCCGAGGAGGGTGGAGTATAGCAATTGTGTCCCTGTAGCATCGAGCTTAGAGACGAATGCATTACTGTCCCCATCAACACCTCTAACTCTTATGGAATTCGGTGTAATCGGAAAATCTCTTGAGGATGTAGTTCCGACCACATAGGCTTCTCCAATGGCGTTGACGGCAATCGCTGTAGCCTCTTCATAGGCCCTGGCAGAAAAGACCGTAGTGTATTGTCGTTGGCTCCCATCGGCGTTGAGTTTGACAACAAAGGCATCATGAGGAAGTGCCGTGTTATTGTTGGGTGCGATCGGCCCAAGTCCGAACTGTGTGTTGGTTTCCGAGCCGGGAAAAAAGAAATTTGAGAGAGTCAAGCCGACGACATATGCACTTCCTGTGCTATCGATAGCGAGGCCATTCGCACGGTCGGAGGCTGTACCACCAAGATAGGTTGAATACACCAGCTCACTACCTGTTGGATCAAGTTTCGCAACAAAGGCATCAGAAGTACCACCGCCCGCCTCTCGTTGAGCAGCATTAGCTGTCGTGGGAAAGACTGGGGTCTTACCGTCGGGGGCTATAGTCTCTCCAGCAATATAAGCATTCCCTTCAAAATCGACAGCAATGGCCTTCGCCACGTCAGCGCCAGGGCCACCCACAAAGGTCGTATAGAGCAATTCTGTGCCGGTCGCATTCAACTTTGCGACAAACGCGTCGCCATTATCTACATCCGCACTAGTGTTAACCACTCCCGGTGTCAAGGGAAAATCGGCTGAGAGGGTTTGCCCAGCCAGATAGACGTTATGATCGGCATCGACTGCCATCGCAAAAGCGGAGTCACTACGAACCCCGCCAAGGAAAGTGGAGTATACGATCAACCTGGGGTCAATCACTAACGGTTTGCTTGTGTCATATGAGGTGACATGAAACCCTACGGTTGATCCATCAAGTTCATAGCTTCCTGCGAGCTCTGTTCGGATGCCGTCGTGTTCTTGATAGATAAGCGGTTTGTGTAGTTGGACTTCTCCTGCCGACGAGCGCAGGATGAGATTGCCCTGAGCATCCAGCGTTTGGGATAACGATTGCCCCGCTGTATCGGTAAAGCGGAGGCGAATGGCCGAAGGAGCAGCCCCCGGTGTCACAACAAAGTCATACTCAAGCCGCCGTTGCTGTCCGTAGTACACTAGATCGATGCCAGGATACACATTGTGATATTGAACTTTGCTATAGGTTGGAATGTTGGTATGCCATAATGTTGGATCGCTGCCGTGCAGGTAGTTCACTTTGCCAGACAGTTCCTCGACTCCGACGACTTGAGGTGCCGGGTTTGCATCCAACATGCGCATACGTACAACCGTCGAGGAAGGTAACGGTGAGTGAGAGTTTGGCTGGAGGGTCAGGACAGCTTCGGTTGCAGTGAGAAACAGCGCGTATCCGGGTCCATGCGAGAGAAACTGAACTTGTGGCTCAGCCTGCCCGTGGTTGGCTTCAAAACTTAGAGGTAATTTTCCGTACAGCTCCCGTTGAAGCTCGGTGCTTTTCCCTGACCCAAAAACAGGGCGTGGTAGTGTTCCCGCAATGAAACAGCAGATACACAGCAGAACCAGTACTGACGACATCACATACCGGAGCGATAGAGAACCTTTTGAGACCATGCCATTTCTCCTTCTGCACAGGTGGTTGTGTTTCCACCCAGACTAGAGGTTGGCCAAGACAGCGATTGAGGTCTTATTCTTCTTGCCCAACGACACGAAGCTGGACCACAATCGTGAGCCCACCAAATAGTTTTCCTCCCACGCACAAGGAGACTATAGGACAATCGGTGATAGAGAAGCAAATGGGTCAGTCGTTGGAGAGAGGGGTTTCCTGTAGCCCTCCGTCTTCTGATACAATCGATAGCTGCTTCATAGGAAGAAGGTGGTGGCGGTTGTACCGGATGGGGAAAGACAGCACAAAAAGAAGACCTGTATGGAGGATTCCCGCATGCAGACAGCTATTCAGACACAGTCGAGATGCCCTGCGGTAGCAATCGACCGGTTCATTCCCCGCATGCTGGCACACAGCGGCCTCGGTGTCTGGTCGCATTTCTTGGCGAATGTGTTCACTCTGCTCCTCCTCTCACCGCTTGTGGCACATGCAACGTTGAGCATCCCTGTGTCTGAAGACGACCTTGCGCAGTATGCTGCGGCAATTGTAGTCGGCCAGGTGAAAGAGATCGAAAGTTATTGGGACGACAACGCCAAACAGGTGTTTACCCATATCACCGTGACCGTGCAGGAAACCTTGAAAGGAGACGTGAATGCTGGCGAATTTACGGTCAAACAGTTAGGCGGGACAATTGGCCACCTCCATTCATGGGTTGTCGGATCGCCAGAGTTCACAGTTGGTGAAAAAGTTCTTCTCTTTCTTGACACAAATGCTGACGGGAGCGCTGGCGTTGCCCATCTCTATCAGGGGAAACTCTCTGTGTTCATTGACCGTGATACGGGCAATGAAGTTGCCTACCGTGGAGAGACTCCGGATGGGGTTCAGGTGCTAACAAATGCAAAAACTGCCAAGGCTCAGACTGCCTCCACCTCCAGTGGGTTCTATGAAATGACTGCGCTGACAGACCGGATTCGTGAGGTGCTCCAGACAGCACCGACAGAGCAACGGGCATTTTCTGCGCCCTTCCCGCTGCTACAGATTCCACCTGGTAGTACTGCGGAAAAACAGGAAGGATTCGTGGTAGTTGGCATTCCACCTGTTCGCTGGTTCGAACCTGACAGTGGAATTCCGGTCACTATGTCCCTCAACCCGACCAACATCCTTCCGACCGGAGAAGAACAGATTGATGCGGCGTTTCATGCCTGGAACGCTGCACGTCAGTCAACTTTCCGCTTCAATAAGGGCCCAATCACAGACTCTATTGGGTTCAAGGCTGACGGAGTGAATGCCATTTCATTTAACGACCCGTCGTCTCAGCTTCCTGACCCGATGAATTGTAGCGGCGTCTTAGCGGCGGCTGAGTATGTCACCGTCTCGGATGAGAGTCGTACGTTACACGAACAGACATTTTTGCGGATTCTCGAAGCTGATCTTGTTTTTGCCAATGGCTGGGAGAATTGTACTGCGTTTAAGAGTTCGGCCAATATAGCGGAAGTTGCGACTCACGAGTTGGGTCATGTGCTCGGTCTTAACCACAGTCCGAACCCTGACGCGACCATGTTTCGCCTCGCCCATTTCGATGGGCGTGGTGCCGCGCTGCACCCAGATGATGAAAAGGGTGTGGCCTTTCTGTATCCAGACGCTTCTTTCCCTCCATGTACGTATGGAATCTCTCCCTCTAAGCGTACCCTTGCTGGCGGAGCAACATCGGGAAAAATTACGGTCTCGACTCGTGACGGTTGTGGTTGGACCGCAGGGAGCACGGTGCCGTGGATCAGCATTAGCGAAGGGAGCGGGAGCAGTGGGACCGGTACAGTGGTGTATGCGGTGGAAGCCAATAGCGCAAAAACCGCACGCCGAGGTTCGATCGTCGTTGCCGGCAAAACCTTTGCTGTTACCCAGAAAGGCGCGTCGTCTCGCAGTGGCATTCCACGTTTCTTTGCGCGGTAAAACTCGCGGCTGTTGCTCGGTCCTATATGGCAGGATCTCGGATGGCTTCGCCCGCGATCACACGTCTTTTCCAACTGCGTCTCGGATGTGGCTCAAACCATCATGCACTAACCGCTGACTCAGACCGCTCACGAGTGCGCGGGGGAAGAGCGGCCCGCGATAGATCAGTCCCGTATAGATTTGGATGAGCGAGGCGCCAGCGCGAATGCGCGCATAGGCATCTTCAGCAGAGAAGATACCGCCCACACCGATCAGCGGAAGTTTGCCTTCTACTGCGCAATAGAGAACGCGGAGAACTTCGCATGCGCGTGCGGCAAGCGGCTTACCACTTAACCCCCCTTCTTCCAAGATTGGAGTTCGTAATGACGGTCGAGCGACCGTCGTATTGGTGGCAATGAGGCCAGACGCACCAACAGCGAGTGTGACGCAAGCGACTTCTCTGATGTCATCGTCAGTGAGGTCTGGAGCGATTTTTACTAGAAGCGGTTTGGGTGCAATCTTTGTCTGCGTGGCGAGTTGTTGGTTCCGTGTTTGCAGGGTTTCAAGCAGTCGTCCGAGTCGTTCGGATTCTTGGAGTTTGCGTAGTTCTGGTGTATTTGGAGAACTGACATTCACAACAAGATAATCGGCAAAAGGAAATACTTGCTCAAGACTGAAAAGGTAGTCACTTTCAGCTTCATCGAGCGGTGTGACCTTAGACTTACCAATATTGAAACCTAGTGGAACTGGATGTGAACGGCTCCGAGGCAAAATGGTGCCGAGCCGCCGAGCGACAGCCGCTGCGCCATCGTTGTTAAAGCCGAGGCGGTTGATAAGAGCTTCGTCCTGTTCAAGGCGAAAAATTCGTGGTCTGGGGTTACCTGGTTGTGCTTTCGCGGTGATGGTTCCTAACTCAGCAAATCCAAATCCTAACGCAGACCATGCAAGAGGAACTGCGGCATTCTTATCGTACCCGGCAGCCAAACCAACAGGATTGGGAAAATGTAAGCCCCATACAGTCTGACTCAGTCGTGGGTGAGACGGCAGCGGAAAAGGAACTGGTGCTGCCTGTAACACTCTGAGAGCATCGATCGCGAGATGATGCGCTTGTTCCGGGTCAAGAGTGAACGCGAGCGGGCGGAGCAAAGAGTAGAGCATAGAAAATAGAGGCTAGGGGTTAGCAAGAAAGCGGGGCTGGCTGGCAACTACACCCGTCATTCCGGCCAAAGCCGCAGGCCGCGACCCCGAACCCACTCCTCCTGGATTCCGCCTTCGCCGGAATGACGACTTGGGAATTTGCAACAGTTGCCCACACTAAACTGGAGTTCCTTTTTCAGGGGAATCATAACTTTATTCTTTGCCACTCCCGTCGCGCAAAGTACGGTCCGCGCCACGGCTGTTCATGGGTAAACACCATCGTCCAGGTGAAATCTGGCGGAGAAACATAGAGGTCAAGCTGGAGCGAGGAGAGGTCGGGAGGAATAGTACCGGTGCATCGTAACCCTGGTAATGCGTCATCCTCAGGGAGGATGAAAATGTCTGGAACTTGGGTACGCGCATAGAGACCTAAGGCAGTAGCGCCGTCACGGCACACCGCCTGTTTGGTGCCAAACACATGCCAATCACGGTCGCCGGATTTTCGTCGGCTCAGGTATGTCCTCAGGTGATTCGCAAAAGCCGCTCGCCACTGTTGCCGTAACTGATACTTTTCTTGCTGACCGATTTCAGCAGCTGAGATGCCAAGCTGCTGTATGTGGCTGATAAATTCTTCTGCTGACACGATTTTTGTCTCCGGCTTCCTGGTTCCTACTTGAGTCTAAACTGCTCCGTCTTCCTTTCCTCTCCCTTGACGGGAGAGGATACAGGAGAGGGTGATGCAACGGGAGATCGTTGATTGAGGATTGTCGATTGGGGAATACTGAGCCAGTGTCCGATTCCTGCTTCCGTCGCCAATCTGCATTTATCATTCCGCAATTTCTTTGTTCCCCTCCCTAGCCCTCTCCCACGAGGAGAGAGGGAACCTTTCCGTCTTGCTAAGGGATAAATAGTGGCTACAGAATTTACCACACTAATTGTTATCCTATCCCGTACAATGCAGCACAGTTACTGGCGATGATTTTGTGAACCTCTATTTCTGGGACACCGGCGAAATCACGCGCAATCACTTCTTTCGATCGCGGCCACGTCGAATCAGAATGGGGAAAGTCTGATGCCCACATGAGGTTATCGACGCCGGCGTATTCACGGGTGAGTACGCCAATGCGATCATCTTGAAACGTGGCGTACACCTGACGTTTGAAGTAGTAGCTTGGAGGTTCGGGAATCACTGCTCCCTTTTCAAGATATTTGTATTTCTCGTACGCATGATCCATGCGCTGCAGATAGTGACCGACCCAACCGATATCGTTCTCAGCTGAAACAATTTTCAGGCGCGGGAAGCGTTGGAGGACCCCACCAAAAAGAAGATCGCTTAACGAACGCTCGATAGCGTGCGGCAGAGAAGGGTAACTTTTCATCACGCTGGGACCGATGCCGCTGCCCTTGCGACCAGTAAGAATATGGAGCGATAATGGCATCGTACAGTCTTGCGCGGCAGCCCAGAGTGGGTCCCACACAGGGTTGTCATAGGTACGATCTTCTGGCGGAATGCCCCAGATCAAGCCACCTTTTAAGCCAAGCTTGGTGCAACGTTGCACTTCCCGGACGGCTTCCTGAACATCATCCATCGGAATCAAGGCGATACCAGCAAAGCGGCGGTGATGATGGCTACAAAACTCCGCAAGCCAATCGTTATAAGCACGGAAACTGGCGGCACGGAGTCCACCATCTTCGATACCATACAAGAACATGCCAAGACTTGTGTAAAGCACCTCGCCTTGGACACCGTCGATTTCCTGATCTTTCACTCGTTGCACGGGGTCCCATGCCCCAGGGCGAACACCAGGATAGCCTTTGACCATTTCTATGGAATAGTTTTTAGGATCAACCCCTGCGACAGCAAAACCTGACACCGAAAAGGGCTGCAGCCCTTCACAGACGAAAAAGTCGCCTTTGATACCGTTGGCTTCCTTCACAATATGTGGGGCTCGATCGCGATAGTGCGTGTCCATACGTGCGGTCCACACATCAGCCGGTTCGACGACGTGTGAATCAGCGGAAAGAACTTTTTGCTGGGTCATACTTCCCTCCTTCGACGGTTGCTCTTGGCGGGACTGTACCGCCTGACTCATGGAGGGTCAAGGAGAAAAGGGCCTTATATCGGCATGCTATTCGCAATGAAGACAGGCTCGTCGAAGCATGAACGGGGCTCAGATCCACAACTGATTTAGGAGTTGATTATGCACGCGACGCGCACCACAGGGAATGAAAAACCGTGGCCTCGCGGCCGGGAGCGGACCCACAACAGGTCGGAT
>Ga0081539_10006631_pt1 | contig 10987 bp, 8 predicted proteins | sample TabmetS4T2R2_FD_71023 | JGI IMG/M metagenome (GOLD analysis project Ga0081539, IMG submission 71023) | Tabebuia heterophylla rhizosphere microbial communities from the University of Puerto Rico - S4T2R2 | ecosystem: Host-associated > Plants > Roots > Rhizosphere ... | reverse complement strand
GTTTTGATGCGCGCTGGTCAGTGCCCGAACCGGAACTGGTGGTGGTGCTCAATGCGCGCATGGAAGTGGTTGGTTTCACCATCGGCAACGACATGAGTTCGCGCGACATTGAGGGCGAAAACCCGCTCTACCTGCCGCAGGCAAAAAACTACGAACGTGCCTGTGCGCTCGGTCCGCGCCTGTGGCTGCAACCCGGCGTAGAGACGTTTCCAGAGGTCGAAATCGTGCTCAACATCGAGCGCGACGGAGCATCTGTGTTCAGCGGGCAGACCTCGACGGCATCACTCAAGCGTTCGCTGCCGGAATTGATCGACTACCTGGGGCGCTGCAAGCGTTTCCCGCGCGGCGTAATGCTGTTTACAGGAACAGGCATCGTCCCACCGGACGATTTTACGCTGCTTGAAGGCGATACTGTGCGTATCCGCATCGACCCGATTGGCGAACTGGTGAACACAGTTTGCATCGTCGGCAAACCGCACGAGAGAGGTTAGTCAACATGGAGCGATACCAACTGCTGATCAATGGTGAATGGCGCGACCCTGCCAGCGGACAGTGGGAACCGAATCTGAACCCCGCAAACACCGACGACGTGATCGGGGAGTTTGCGTCGGCTGGCGCGGACGACGTGAACGCGGCAGTAAACGCGGCGCACGCTGCCTTCGCGGGCTGGCGCGGGACGCCGATGGTCAAGCGCGGTGACATTCTCCACAAAGCAGCGAACCTGCTTGAAGCGCGGCTGGAAGAAGTCGCGGTTGCCATGACGCGCGAGGAAGGCAAGACGCTCGTCGAAGCGCGCGGCGAGACTGCACGCGGCGTTGCCATTCTGCGCTACTATGCGGGTGAAGCCTCGCAGCCGGAAGGCGAAGTGTACCCGACGGCGCTGCCAACACGAATGCTCTACACCCGCCGCGAACCTGTCGGCGTGGTCGGGCTGATTGCGCCCTGGAATTTCCCGGTTGCCATTCCGCTGTGGAAAATTGCTCCGGCGCTGGTTTACGGCAACACAGTCGTGTTCAAGCCCGCCGAACTCACGCCGCTGACCGCCTGGCACATCGCCGATGTGCTGACGCAGGCAGGGCTACCGAGAGGCGTGCTCAATCTGGTCAGCGGCATGGGGGCGGTCGCCGGAAACGCGCTGGTCGAACACTCGAATGTTACCATGATTAGCTTCACCGGCTCGAACAAGGTCGGGCGCGACATTCAGCGCAAATTGACCGAGCGCGGCGGCAAAGCCCAGTTGGAAATGGGCGGCAAGAACCCGGTGGTTGTGCTAGATGATGCCAACCTCGACCTCGCCGTCGAAATGGTCACACGCGGCGCGATGAAGTCCAGCGGGCAGAAATGCACCGCGACCAGCCGTGTTTTTGTGCAGAAGGGCATTTACGCCAGCTTTGCCGAGACCCTTGTCGCCAAAGTCAAATCGCTGCGCGTCGGCGATGGAATGCTGCCTGATACTTATCTCGGTCCAGTGGTTTCGCGCAAGCAGCAGGAAACGATTCTGAATTATCTGCAAATTGGGCAGCAGGAAGGCGCGAAGCTGGCGGCGGGTGGCGGCACTTACCCCGGCGAATCCCGCGAAAAGAGCTTCTACGTCCAGCCGACGGTCTTTGTCGATGCTGACCCGAACAGCCGCCTTATGCGAGAGGAAATCTTCGGTCCGGTGGTCGCCCTTACACCCGTCGATACGCTTGACGACGCGATTGCCGCCGCCAACGGCGTACCTTATGGCTTGAGCGCGTCGATCATCAGTCAGGATATCGGCAGGATCATGCGTTTTATCGATGGTATTCAGGCTGGGCTAGTCCACGTCAACGACGAGACGGCAGGCGCGGAGCCGCAGGTTCCTTTCGGCGGCTTCAAGGAGTCGAGTTCCTATTCGCGCGAACAGGGCAAAGCCGCGCGCGAATTCTACACGCAGATCAAAACTGTCTACCTCGACTATCCGGTCTAGCTGCCAGACTCTAAAGCGGGGAATCAAAAACCTGTCCTCAATTTGAGGACAGGTTCAGAAGCTCAAGGGAATAGCTTAGCTGTTGATGACGGTGACCGAACTTGCCTGCTTGCCCTTCTTGCCTTCGGTGATCTCGAATTCCACCTTGTCGCCTTCGTTAAGGGTGCGGAAGCCGCTGCTCTGAATTTCGGAATAGTGGACGAAGAGATCGGGACCGCTTTCTGGGGTGATAAAGCCGTAGCCTTTTTCACTGTTGAACCACTTGACGGTGCCTTGCGTACGTGCCATTGTCTTATTCACTCCTGAATGAATAATTTGGTTTGCCCAAGCCTACTGTACACGCAAATCCTTTTTAAATTCAGGAAGCTTATGCAGTACGGGTGGAGAAGTGCAGGGGGCGTAATGTCACACTACGTTTCTGTTTCTCATATCAGGCTTATGGATGTTCAACCACAACACCCATGTGGACGAGACAACATTGCCTACATATTTCCACATTGCATTAATAGTATATCACTACTTTTTGCCAATATCGAGAGCGAAATTCACAAATTTAGATAGGGCTATGTTGTGAAACTCGCAATATCAAAACCGGAGCGTCATTTGGCGCTGGAAGCCGCTTAGCCTTGTCCTTCATCTCTCACAATCTGCGCTGCACGTACTGCCATCTGCCGTACTTTGTCGCGTAGTTCCTCTGGCTGAAGGATCGACACCGGGAAATCCAGCTTGATCAGCGCGATGGCGACCCAATCCAACTGGTAAGGCGCGCGCCGGAACAGCACGCCGCCTTCCACTTCCTCGACGGTTCCCAGCATCTTCGCAGCGGCTTCCTGTGCGCGTTCGAGCGTCGTCTGCATCAGCACTTCAATCTGGCGCACGTCTGTCCAGGTCGCTAACGACTGGAGGACATGCTCCAGTGCATCGAAGTTTTCTGGGCGCTCGAACGTCCCTTCAGTCGGTTCGAGCGACACTACCCGGTCGAGCCGGAACGTTCGCAAATCCTGCCGCAGGTGGCAGTACCCAGCAGTGTACCAGTAGCCGTCGTTGAAGACGATGCCATAGGGATCGAATTCGCGCTCGCTTTCTTCACCGGTAAATGAAAGATAAGACAGGCGTATACGCTGCCGCCGCTGCACCGCCGAACTCAGCGGCAGCACCAGGTCGTTCTGCGGCGGGGTGGGGGCAAGCTGCACGTTGAAGCTGATCGCTTCCTGCAAGGAACGCGCTTGCTGGAGCAGCTTTTCCGGCATCACCCGCTCGGTTTTTGCGAGCGCCCCTTCGACCGCCGCCACATCTACCGGGAAGCGAAATTCGCGGATCGCCAGCAAACCCAGCGTCAGCGCAATCGCTTCGGCGTCGTTGAACATCAGCGGGGGCAGCTTGTAACCGCGCTGAAGCTGGTATGCGCCATACGGTCCGCGCTCGGCTTCCACCGGAATGCCCATATCCTGAAGCATAACGATGTAGCGCCGGATCGTGCGAATATCGACCTCCAGCCGCCTCGCCAGCTCCGAGCCGCTCATTTGCTTGTAAGACTGTAAAATCTCAAGGATCGTCAATAAACGGGTGGTTGGTGAATACATAGGTTTTCCTTTGCTGGATTAGGGCGTATTCTGTCCTGTTCCTCGCATATTATCAAGGTATGGCGGTTTACGAGAAAGGCTCAGTGGATGACGAATTTCGAGGTAGCTCAGCAGCGGCTTCAAAATCAGCGCCTGGCAGGCGAGAAGTTTGCAACACCAGGCGAGGTGGTAGGCTGGCTGGGCGCGGTTCAGTCTCAGGATAACGCGGGTGGCAAATGGGCGGTTGCTCAGCGCATTAACGGCATGACCGAAGCAGCTATCGAGCAGGCAATCAACGAAGGCACGCTGGTTCGTACCCACATCCTGCGCCCGACTTGGCATTTCGTCACGCCGCAAGACCTGCGCTGGATGCTTGATTTAACCGCCGTTCGTGTGAAGATGAAGATGGCTTCCTACGCCCGCAGCCTTGCATTGGATGAAGCAGTTTTCGCGCGCAGCAACGATGTAATTGCGAAAGCATTGCAAGGCGGCAAGCATCTTACACGCGCAGAACTCGGTGAGGCGCTTCAGCAAGTGGGCATTGCCACCGACGATTTTCGCCTGGGCTTTCTCATGGGGAACGCGGAACTGGATGGAGTAGTATGCAGCGGGGCAATGCGCGGCAAACAGTTCACTTACGCGCTCATCGAGGAGCGGGTGACGCCTGCGCCTTCGCTCAGTCGCGATGAAGCTCTCGCCGAACTCGCGCGGCGCTATTTTATCAGCCGGGGACCCGCGACGATTCAGGATTACATCTGGTGGTCAGGCTTAACCATCGCTGAAGCCAGAGAAGGCATCGAAGCGGTGAAGAACGAACTCGTTGAGGAGACGATTGAAGGCGAAATCTATTGGCGTTCGCCCACCACACAGCCTGCGCAACTTCAGTCGCCAACCGTCTATTTACTGCCGAATTATGATGAATACATCGTCGCATACGCAGATCGCAGCGCCATTTACGACGAGCAGCACGGCGACAAACTCGATTCGCGGGGCAACGTCCTGTTCCAGCACACGATTGTGCTTGATGGTGTCATCGTCGGCACCTGGAAGCGCACGATCAAGAAGCGCGAAGTCGTGATCGAGCCGACTTTCTTTGTGCTGCTTACACCCGCCCAAACCGATGCTTTCACACAGGCGGCGCAGCGTTATGGAGACTATCTCGGCTTGCCCGCGACGATTAAATATTCTGAAGCTTACTAAGCTTCAGGACGAGGCTTTCCGGCAGCTTCGGGAACTGTGGGCGTAGCGTGAGGAAAGCTTTGCGCGCTTCCCGCGTGTCAATTGCCGGCATATGCGCGTCGATCAAGTCATAGGTTTCCAAGCGCAAGTCGCGCAGCAGCGGCACAACATCAATTGGCGCGCTGGTGAACGCCTGCTGTATGCGTGCGCTCAAATCCTGCGGCTTGATCGTCATCTCAGCGATCATGCGGTTCATCCATTTGAAGCCGGGGTGATAAATTTTGTTCAGCCCCAGCAGCACCGCCAGCGTTCTTTTCGTGATCTCACTGAACGCCGAGTATGCCATCGGCAGATCGCCCCGCTGTGCCAGCAGTTCCGCCCACCAGCACCACTCATCTGCTTCCAGGTTTTCCCGCACCATCGCTTCACCCAAGCGTGCAGGATACTCGCTAATCTCTGTCTGCCACCGCTGGATCAACGGCTCGTTGTAAAGCGGAATCGAGTGCTGAATTGCCGAAAGCGCCGTCTGCCGAAATTCGCCGGTATCGCCTTCGCGCACTACGGTCATAATCCGCTGCAACCCATCGAGCGTCATGTTACGCATGTCCATCTTGACGCCACCGAGACCCCATTCTTCCATCCAGGTGAAATCGTCTTCGTTGTACGGGTCAAGCTCCCAGAAGACACCGCCCGAAGGCAAGATCGGAGTCATCCGGTCGTCTTCGGTTGGGTCGTCCGACCAGAACACACCAATCTCAATATCCGAATAGCTGTCGGCATTGCCACGCGCCGCCGACCCGCCGAGCATGACCGCCTGTACTTTTGGGTTGCGGGCGATGATCGACGCGACGAAACGTGCGACTTCCAGACGCCATAAGCTGGCTTCATTCATCGTTCGATGACCTTCACGTGCTTGCTGTGAGCCATTATAACATCTCAAAAACTAACACCTTGATGTTATACGAAAACATCATTTTGGGAAGGGGATATTGCGTGCGGATTGTTATTGAGGCTGTCAAATTTGCGGTGTACAGATATGCTAGGACAATAAATAAAAGAGGGCTGGCGTAAGTGTTTATGCCAGCCCTCAGGTTCGCGTGTAAGCTAGCCTTTCAGCCCGGTCATCACGATGCCCCGGATGAAATAACGCTGCGCGAAGAAGAATAGCAGGATCACGGGCAAAATCATCACTGCCGCTGCTGCCATCTGCAAATCCCAGCGCGTCGTCATCGCGCCCCTGAACTGCGCTAAGCCAATTGCCACCGTATACGTATCCGGTGTACGCAGGTAGACCAGTGGACCGATCAGGTCGTTCCACGCCGCCAGGAACGTGAAAATTCCTACCGTGATCAGCGCGGGTTTCGAGAGCGGGAGCATGATGCGCCAGTAGATGCCGAACTCCGAACAGCCGTCGATACGCGCTGCGTCTGCCAGTTCTTCGGGGATCGTGCGGAAGAACTGGCGGAGCAGGAAGATATTGAACGCGCCGCCGCCGAAGAACAGCGGCACCGTCAGTGGCAGGATCGTGTCCACCCAGCCCAAACGGCTGAAGATGATGAACTGCGGCACCAGCGTCACGATGCTCGGCAGCAGCAGGGTAGCGATCACGATGCCGAACCAGAACTCACGCCCCCAGAAGCGAATCCGTGCGAAGCCATAGGCGCACAGCGACGACGTAAACACCACTGCAATCACGTTCAATGTGGCGATAGTGAGGCTGTTGCGAAGGTATAGCCCGAACGGGCGGAACGTGAGCGCGTCCACATAGTTCTGCCACAGCAGAGGGTAGGGAAACCACTGCGGCGGGTACTCGAAAATCTGAAGCTGCGACTTCAATGAACTGCTGACCAGCCATAGGAACGGAAACAGCATCAGTATCGAGACGGCGATTAAGAGAATGTAGGTGATGATGCGCGTCGTACTGCTGCTTTTCCGCCGCCTGCTTCCAGTGTACGGGACGGCAGCGGCTTCCGCGACCGACGTCATTTCGGCTGAACTCATCGCATCACCTCGCGCCTTATTGCGTGCGTCATCGTGTTATTCGCCCGGGTTTTCATAGTACACCCGGTTGCCGAGGTAGCGGAACACCAGGAACGACAGCCCCATCAGGATGAAGAACAGCAGCCACGAAAGCGCCGCTGCGTAGCCCATGTTCAGGCTGCGGAACGCTGTCCGGTAAATATACAGCACCATAAACAGCGTCGCGTTGACTGGACCGCCGTCGGTGATCAGATAGCCCGCTACAAATACCTGAAACGAGTTGATGAACCCGATCACCAGGTTGAAGAAGAAAACCGGCGACATCAGCGGCAGTGTGATGTTCCATAGCCGTTGCCAGCGCCCTGCACCATCGATTTCAGCCGCTTCATAGTAAATATCAGGAATGCCTTGCAGCCCTGCCAGGAAAATGATCATTGAGCCGCCCACGCTCCACAGGCTCATGATGATCAGCGCAATAGGTGCCCACGCCGGGGCTTGCAGCCAGGGGATTTTCGTCCCTCCCAGCCCACGAATGATCACATTGATCAAGCCGAACTCGGTGTTGAAAATCCACGCCCACAGCGCAGCGCTGGCGACTGCCGGGATGATGCTCGGCAGGTAAAAGATCGTGCGGAAGATGGCAATACCGCGAAACTCGTTGTTGATCAGCATCGCCAGCCCAAAACTGAGCGCAAGCCCAACCGGAACCGAGACGATGGTGTATAGAAACGTCGCTTTCAGCGCCTGGGGCAGTAGCGGATCGGTCGTCAGGCGCTGGAAATTTTGCAGCCCAACAAATTCCGGCGCATTGATCATATTCCAGTCGTGAACGGACAGATACAGCGCGATCAGTGCCGGAATAAGAAACCAGATAAGGAAGCCGAGGATGAAAGGGGAGATGAATAGATAGCCCGTGATATTGCGCCGCTGCGAAGGCGTGAGCCGCCCCGTTCGCGCTTGCGGCTGCACCCCCGGCTTGCGAATTTCGGTGATTGTGGTCATGGATTTTTCACCTGCGCCTGTCTCAAGTGGCTCGCCGAACGCGAAAGCAGCAGATTCTGAAGTAGAACATCAGTGATGGAGAGCCGGGAAATTGGATTCGTCAGTTGTAGGGCGTTGTGCAAGCGCAGGTTGCCGCATACTGCGTATGCCTTGAACGCCCCTCTCCAATGATTTCCTTAACAAAGCGAATCTGCTGCCCCGAGACTCCGTTCGTTAGCTGGCTGTCTGAGCGGCGGCGATCACTTCGTTGGCTTGCCGGACAGCTTCTGGCATCACGTCGGCGGCGGGCGTGCCATCCGAGATCGCCTGGTAAGCTGGCGTGATGAAGTTGCTATTCGCTTCCACGTAACCTGCTGGAATGCGCGTTGCAACGCCGTACTTGGGCAGGTATTCCGAAACGAATTGGCGGTAGTTGTCCGGGTGAATGCCTTCGGTTAGCCACGCCGCCAGTCCTTCTTCGGTAGTCTGTGCAGTCTGGCTCGGCAGCCACAGCCCGATCTTCATGAACTGTTCGGTATAGAAGGGGGTCGCCAGGAAGCGAATCCACTGCCACGATTCGTCAGGGTGCGGGGTCGATGCGAGCGCCGCATGGAAGTGCGCCTGCATGTAAGTCGCTGTGGTGGACATCTTCGGCAGCGCGCCAACGCCTAGTGGCACTTCCATCGTCGAGGGATTAATCCACGATAGCGCCCACGAGCCATCGACTGCCATTGCTAGACGCCCGGTATTCATCATCGCCGTGTTGTCCATACCCAGGCTGGCAATCGCGCTGCTCGGCGGGGCAACATGATGGACATGGATCAGGTCGGCGAGGTTTTGCAGCGCCTGCATCGCTTCGGGGCTGTCCAAGCCGCTCAGCCCTTCGTCGGTGATGAACTTACCTCCGTTGGAGTAGACGGCTGCCGTCAGGTAGGTCGGGTTCGGCACCAGCGGGTAGCTCGCACCCCACTGTACCACGTCGTCGGGGTTGAATCCCTCGTCATCCGGGTGCAAGCCAGCCGAGTCCAGCGTCAGCAGCTTGGCGTTGGCGACGAATGTATCCCAGTCCCAGATTTCGTCATCGCCAAAGCCAGGCGGCGTGATGCCCGCTTCTTCCAGCAGGGCGCTATTGAAAAACAGATGTGGCGCAACCCAGGTCGAGCCGATGCCGTGCCAGCGTCCATTCTTATCTGCACAACGCTGTGCTTCCTGTGGCAGGAAGTAGCCTTCCTGTCCCAGCAGCGGGTCGCTCATCAACTGGTCGGTGATGTCCAACAGCAGACCTTCCTGACGGTAGGTCTCGTAGGCATCCGACCCCACGAAGCTGGTATCCGGCGGCGTCCCGGCGGCGACGTTCGCCAGGAAAACGGTGCCGAAGTCGGTATCCGGTGTGTGTCGCCATTCGACATGGATGCCGGGATTTTCCTCTTCAAACTTGGCGATGGCGGCGAGCACACCCTCCTGCTCGGCAACCTGCCCCCAACCCGCGAACGAGATGGTGACCGGTTCCTGCATCATCGGCGACGCCAGCAAATGCGCAGGGAGTTGAATCCCGGCGGCAGCTAATGCGGATAACGCACCCGACATTTTCAAAAAGTCTCGACGTGAAAGTTTATTCATGGGCATGATAAGTGTCTCCTAATGCTTTCCTCTAATTTGTACGATTGAACCAAAGTTTCGATCTGCTGCCTTGACCAGCCAGCCTCCTTCCGTTCTATGCCGTTCCGGTTCTGCCTGTTTAGCTGTTGCCTGTTCTCGGTTGCCCGACCGCTGTTATGACGGTGGGCGATGAGCTGGCGATGAATCTAGGGCAATCAGCATCTAGTTTTCGCGTATCCACACCCGCATTTCGCCCGGCTCCCGGTTCGCCCAGAAGCAATACGGAATCGCCTTGAACGTAAATGGTTCGCGTGCCAGTTCAATCTGCGACTGCGGTTGGTACAAACCGCCCTTCCAGTTCGCTGGCTCGATGCGATAGGCTTGCCCCGTGATCACGCCCACGCCGCCGAACAATTCGCTGTCGAACGAGGCGTTGAGCTGCGATTCCGGCGGGATCACCACGTTCGCCAGATGGTTCACGTTGTCCACTTCTTCCAGGCAGTACACCACTGGACCACGTTGCAGCGCGATGTTACCCGCATCCTGGCGAATTTCCGGGTTCGGCACAATCCGCTCAACCGGCATTTCTAGCACCAGTGAAACCTGGTCGCCGTTCGCCCAGGTGCGCTTCAGCCGCGCGTAGCTTTTGCTCACGGTGACTTCAACCGCGTCGCCGTTCAGCTTCAGGCTGTAACTGTGGCACCAGCCGGGAATACGCAGCGCCAGCTCGAACGTCGTCGGCTGTTCCGTCGTGATCGTCAGTTGAACCGCGCCGTCCCAGGGGTACTGGGTCTGCTGCTCAATCCCGACATTGCCGCCGCCCACTTCCACCTGCGCTTTGTTCTGGTTGTACAGATGAACGTAGAGCGTCTCCCCGTCCGTCGAATAGAAATAGCTGTTGATGCTGGCGACGATGCGAGCAAGATTCGGTGGGCAGCACGCGCAGTCGAACCACTCGGAGCGGCGGTAATAATCCGCGCTGGTGATGCCGCTCCAGCGTTCGTAAGGGTTGACCTTCGGGTACGACGCCAGCGGGTTCGCGTAGAAGAAGGTCTCGCCGTCGAAAGCAACGCCGGACAGCACGCCGTTGTATAACGCGCGTTCCATCACGTCGATGTACTTGCTGTCTGGGTCAATGTGGAACATCCGCTGCGCCCAGAATGAGAGGGCAATTGACGCGCAGGTTTCTGCATATGCGGTTTCGTTCGGCAGGTCATAGGCGAAGGTGAAGCCTTCATTGGTGTGCGCCGGACCGAGTCCGCCTGTGATATACATCTGGTGCGAGGTCAGGTCATCCCAAATGTCTTTCACCGCCGAAAGCAGTTCAGCATCCCCGAACTCCGCGACAATATCCGCCACGCCCGAATAGAGGTATGCCGCGCGCACCGAATGCCCGGTTGCATTATGCTGGTGGCGGATCGGCTCGTGCGCCTGGCAGTAGTGATAAGTTTGTGCCCAGTAGTTGCGCGGGTCGTCGCCGCGTGCATACGCTTCCACGTCGAAATAGTGCGGCGACTGTCCGCGCTCGTCCACGAAGTATTTGCTCAGGTTCAGGTAGCGTTCTTCGCCGGTTTCGCGGTACAGCTTGACCAGCGCCAGTTCCAGTTCCGGGTGACCGGGATAGCCGCGCTTCTTGCCTTCTTCTCGCCCGAACTGCGTGATGATATGGTCCGCGTAGCGGCTCAGCACGTCTAGGAGCTTGCGCTTGCCCGTCGCCTGGTAGTACGCTACCGCT
>Ga0081539_10006630_pt1 | contig 10988 bp, 9 predicted proteins | sample TabmetS4T2R2_FD_71023 | JGI IMG/M metagenome (GOLD analysis project Ga0081539, IMG submission 71023) | Tabebuia heterophylla rhizosphere microbial communities from the University of Puerto Rico - S4T2R2 | ecosystem: Host-associated > Plants > Roots > Rhizosphere ... | reverse complement strand
GCCCCCCCCCCCCCCCCCCCCCCGAGGGGGGGGGGGGGGGGGGGCGGGGGGGGGGGGGGGGGGGGGGGGGGGGGGGGGTGGTGACCTGTGCAGGGGCAGCGAGGCCAACCTCAGCCAATCCGGATCGACAGCTCGACATCCCCGCCGAACGGCATCGACAGATACCCATTTTCGGGCGCACACACATGCGCCAGATAATCCGGGCTGTAGTCGGCGTTGTCAGCCACGATGAACGCGCCGGGCCTGAGCCGACTCTCCACCAGCGCCAGGATGTCCGGGTAAAGCCCCTTGGCGCCGTCGAGCAGCAGCAGGTCGATCGTGTCGGGAAGGCCAGCGCTCAGCGTCTGCAGCGCATCGCCTTCCCGGATCTCGACCAGGTCGATCAGCCCGCCCGCCGTCAGGTTCGCGCGTGCCCGCGCCACCTTGGACGGCTCGAACTCGCTGGTGATCAGCCGGCCGCCGCCATTGTCCCGGAGCGCCGCGGCGAGATACAGCGTCGAGAGGCCGAACGACGTCCCGAACTCGACGATCGTCCGCGCGCCGCCGCCCCGCGCCAGCATGTAGAGCAGCATCCCGGTCTCGCGCGACACCGCGAGGGGGAGGTCCTTCAGGCGGCCATAGAAATCGAGGTAGTCGGTCTTGCTCCGCATGAGCCGCAAATGTTCGTCGGGCGAGAGTTCCACGGCGAGGAGGTTCGCCGCCGGCGATGCCTCGCCCGCCTCTTCGAACAGGCGATCCAGCAGCGGGGCGAGCGGAGGGGTAGTGAGAATAGTCATCGAGGTCTCCAGTGGGCGGAAGCGCAACCTTGCGCCGGAGCCGAAAATACGAATAATTCGTCAGGTTACCTATTCGCATTCCCCGGACGTCCGATGACCGATCGCCGAACCGCCTCGATCTCCTCGCGAAAACAGCCCAGGCAGGCGCGCTCGACCGAGCTCGTCGCCACGATTCTGGAGGCGGCGGTTCAGGTTCTGGCGAAGGAAGGCGCGCACCGCTTCACCACGGCGCGGGTGGCGGAGAAGGCCGGCGTCAGCGTCGGCTCGCTCTACCAATATTTCCCGAACAAGGCGGCGATCCTCTTCCGCCTCCAGAGCGACGAATGGCGTCAGACGACCGAGCTGCTGCGGCGCATCCTGGAGGATGCCGAACGGCCGCCCTTCGAACGGCTGCGCGCGCTCGTCCACGCCTTCGTCCGCTCGGAGTGCGAGGAGGCGGAGATGCGTGTCGCGCTCGACGATGCCGCCCCGCTCTACCGCGACGCGCCCGAGGCGCGGGAGGCGAAGGCGTCGGGCAGGGGCATCGTCAGCGCTTTCATGCAGGAGGCCTTGCCGGAGGCTTCGGAGGCGACGCGCGCGCTGGCCGGCGACCTGATCACGACGACGTTGAGCACGGTGGGGAAGCGGTTCTCGGAAACCCCGCGGACTCCGGCGGAGATCGCAGCCTATGCCGAGGCCATGGCCGACATGTTCTGCGCCTATCTCGCGGAGCTTCAACGCCGCTGAAGCATGGCCTTCATCTGGTCGATCTCGCTGCGTTGCGAGCGGATGATCTGCCGGCAGAGCGCGACGATCTCCGGGTCCTTGAGCGACGCCTCGCGGCACATCAGGATCGCGCCCGAATGATGCGGGATCATCGAACGCAGGAAGGCGCGGTCGCCGATCGTCGTCTGCGTGCGGATCAGGGCGAAGCTGGCGAGGAAGACGACGACCGAGCCGGCGATCAGCGCCGCGTTGGCGCGCTTCGACGGGAACATGTGCGGCATGGCGGCGATCATCAGCACGATCATCGGCGTCACCATCATCAGCGCCATGTAGGCGGTGTTGAGGTTGTTGAAGAAGCTGCCGAGGCTGTCGATCATCACGAACATGACGAGGTACATGACGATCCCGCCGATCACCGACTGCACCGCCAGGCTGACATAGGCGTTCTTCAGCATCGCCCTGCTCCTTTCCGGGCGCTCCCTTCTCTGGTCGGAACCAGGCTCTGATCCCCAGAACGAAATCGGCGCCGCCGGTATCCTCGCCGCGCGGGCGAAACCGGCGGACCGGATCGCCGGCTGGTCAGCTCGTCTGGACGAACTGCACGTCGTCGACCTTGATCCATTGGTTGGCGCCGGCGGTCGAGGTGAAGGCGATCGTCGCCTGGCCGTTGGTGACCGAGATGCCGTCGATGGTGATCAGCGTCCAGCTGTTCGTGGTCGGCAGCGTCTGACGCAGCTCCGGCCCGCCGAAGTTCAGCACCCGCATCACCGCCTCGGGCTGCCCGCCGGAGCTCTTCACCCGCGCGGTCAGGCGATAGCTGCCGTTCGGCAGATATTTGAGGTTCTGCTTGGTCGTGACCTGATAGGCGCTCGTCCCGGTCTGGATCAGCGCATATTTGCCGTTGTAATGGTCGTCCCCGACCAGATAGCTCGCCGGCCTGTCGTAATTCTCGATCCAGCCCGGCGGGTTCCAGAGATGGAAGGCGTTGTTGGGCTCGGCGTCGAAGCTGCCGTTGCCGATCAGGTTCGCCCCGATCAGCGGCTTGCGGTAGAAGCGGAAGAAGTCGAACTCGGAATAGCCCGGCAACGCCGCGGAATTGAAGCTCGCCGGCATCGGCAGTGCGGTCAGCCAGAAGGTCTGCGGCGTGAACACATAGCCGTTGGTCGTGTTGTCGATCGTGAACCTCAGCGTCCCGTTGATGTAGAATTTCGTCGAGGTCGGCGTGTATTCGTAGGCATAGAGGTTCCAGTCCGCATAGTTCACGCCATAGGTGCTGCCCGGGCTGAACGGATAGCGATGCTGGGTCGTGCCGCTCGACTGGACGACGTCGCCGAGGCCGAGGCTGTCGGGCGAATCATGCTCGAACCCGTCGATCTCGTAGAGTTGGTTGTTCTCCGGCTGCAGCCCGGCGTCGATGTCCTGGTTGATCCGCGGATCGCCGCCGGCGCCGCTGATGTCGTGCCGAACGCCCATCGACCAGAAGGCGGTGTGCAGCCCGCTGGTGGCGGTGAAGAGCTTCGCGCAAACTTGGTAATAGCCGTAGCCGAAGTTGCTGCGCGACATGATGCCGCCGCCGGTGCGCTCGGGCTGGCCGTCGCCGGTGACGTCCTCATAGCCGTAGCGCAGCCTCAGCGCGCCGTTGGCGGTCGAGACATTCTCCGCCCGGTTGTAGCCGCCGGAATATTGGCCGGTGATGCGATAATACCAGTCGCCGGTGTTGAGCGCGGTGCCGTCGAACTCGTCGGCATAGGCCTGGACATAGCCGCTCGGCGGAGCGGCGGAGGCGCAGTTGGGCGGCGGCACGCTGTTCGCGATCGGATCGCCCGCCGCAACACCTCGTGGCGTCACCGTGCCGGCGGATTCGGGCGTGCCATCTCGCGCGATCCTGATCTCGCCGGGCGATGTCGGCTCGCTCGGGCCGATGATCCCGGTCACGGCCCATGCCGCACCCCCCGCCACGACCGCCGACGCGGCCGTCGCCAACAGCTTCCGCTTCATCCTGCCTCTCCCATCGTTGATGCCGTCTGTTGACGGTCCGGGAGAAGAATGTTGCTTTTTAAGCAAAGAGTCAAATGAAGTATTGAGCTCTATGCTTATAGAATAGTCTGTTTTCTCTTATGAAATTATGGGCGCCGCGTTTCTCATCAGCAAAAATCATTGCTATTAAAGTCTCAGAAGTGCCTGATCACCCGAGCTTCCGAGCCCTCTCCCAGAAGCGTGCGTTCGGCGTCACGCCGAGGCCCGGACCTTCGGGCAGCAGGAAATAGCCCTCGCGGCAGTCGAGCCGGCCGTCCATCAGGGTCGCCGAATGGTGGAAGATGCTGTGCTGATACTCGTGCCAGGGCAGGCTCAGCACGGTCGAGGAGGCGTGCAGGCTGGCGGCGGCGAAGATGCCGGCGCCGATCGTCGCATGGGGCACGACCTTGGCATGATGCGCCTCAGCCAGATGCGCGATCCGCACGAACTGGGTGATGCCGGTATGGCCCATCTCCGGCTGGACGATCGAGACGGCGCGCCGCTCGAGCCGGGCGAGCGCGTCGTAGGTGGTGCGCCATTCCTCGCCCGCCGCCACCGGGATCGGCGAGCGCGCGGCGATGCTCGCCAGGCCGGCCACGTCCTCGGTCTTGCACGGCGCCTCGATGAAGGCGAGGTCGTAGGGCGCGAGGCGCTCCGCCAGCGCGATCGCCTCGGCCGGCGTGTAGATCCAGTGGCAGTCGACCATCAGCGCGACGTCGGGCCCGAGCCCTTCGCGCAGCGCCGCGATCTCGCGCTCGACGCCGTCGTAGCTGACTACTGCGGCGATCTTCACCGCGCGATAGCCCCGGTCGACGAGGCTCTTCGCCAGATCGACCTTCTCCTCGAGCGTCGGCCGCGGCAGTCCCGAGGCATAGGCGGGGATGCGGTCGCGATGCCGGCCGCCCAGCAGCTGGTGGAGCGGCAGGTCGGTCAGCTTGCCCATCAGGTCCCACAGCGCGATGTCCACCGCCGCCATCGCGTCGAGCCAGAAGCCGCCGGTATAGCCGCGCACGCGCATCAGGTCGTAGAGGTCCTCCCAGATCGCCTGGACCTCGAACGGCGAGCGCCCGGCGACGAACGGCGAGATGAGATCGTCGACCAGCGCGAAGATCGCGTCGGGGGCGACGAGCCCATAGGTCTCGCCCCAGCCCTCCTCGCCGGATTCCAGCGTCACGCGCACTACGGCGGAGCGCATCTCGGTCGGGTAGATCGTCCGGTTGCCGCGGCGGACGACATAGCCGCGCGCGTTGACGCTCTCGCCGGGGCCAAGGCCGCCGAGGTAGGAATCGTCCTGCGGTATCGTGACCGAGAACACGTCGATCGCCTTGATGGCAGGTGCTTCGGTCACGTCGCTCTCCCCTCGTCGTTCTTATGAAGCTTTATTAGCAACAATCATTCTGTTCAACCCACCTTGGGGCCCACCTTGGGGCAAAGCATGTTGACATTGCAGGGCCACGCCCGCCACTCCAGCTAGCGCTTCCTAAGCAACGACGGTGACCGCGACGAGAATGACGAGGAAAGCCACCCTGAAGGCGTCGGCCGGCGCGCAGCCGAACCAGAGCCTGATCGACGGGATCACCGTGCTCCAGGCGCTGGCGACCTCGACCGAGCCGGTTGGCTGCCGCGAGCTGGCGCGCCGGGTCGATCTCGAGACCACGCGCGTCAACCGCCTGCTCAAGACGCTGACCTATCTCGGCATCGCCCGCCAGACCAGCGACCGCAAGTACCGCCCCGGCTCCGGCATGACGGTGCTGGCGGCGCAGAGCCTGTTCGCCTCCGGCCTGCTGCGCCGGGCCTTGCCCGCGCTCGAGGAGCTGCGCCGGTTCGGCCATACGGTGGCGATGGGCGTGCTGTGGCGCGACAACGTCAGCTATCTGTTCCATGCGCCGCCGAACATGCCGGAGACCGACGCGGTCGGCCGCATCGGCCTCTATCCCGCGACTCAGGGCGGGATCGGCATGGCGCTGCTCGCGGCGCAGGACGATCTCGAGATCGAGGAGACGTATGCCGGGCATGCCATCCCCGGCTATGCGAGCCTTGCCGAGCTGCTCGCGGCGCTGAACCAGGTGCGCGCCGCCGGCTATGCGCGCCTCCGGGTCAAGCAGGATTTCGAGCAGCATACGGTGGCGATCACGATCGGCACGCCGGTCCATGCCGCGATCGGCCTGTCGGGCTGGATCCCCGAAGCGGCGATGCCGGAGATGCTCGACGCGCTCCGCCGCGCCGCGCAGCGCATCGAGGAGAGCAGCGACGCGCGCGGCGTCGATCACGGGCCGGTGGTGCCGGTGCTGGATTATCGGACGGCGGTTTAGGACGGGTCGACACTTGAAGCCCTGAACTTTCACTGCCCCCGTTTCCCAAACCGTCACCCCGGACAGCCGCCAATCCGCCATCTCCCTTGCAATGTAGGATTTCGCCTGCTTGGCTCGCCCGATCCGAGCCACGCGCGCCCGGTCCGCTCTTTGACCTCGTCGATCTCGCCCATGGCGCGCCACTGTCGCGTTGGTGTCGCCTCGGTGTCGCGTCCGCGTCGCGTTGGTGTCGCTTCGGTGTCGCGTCGCGGTCGCCTCCGCGTCGCGTCACTGTCGCGCCTGTGCCGCATCGCCGTCGCATCTCCGGCGCGTCGCCGCTGCGTCGGCGTCGCGATCCCGCCGCTTCCCCGCAGCGTCAAGATGGAGCGGCGCGCAAACACGTGACCTGAGTCAATTTAGTCAACTTTTCTGGCGGCCCCGGCACCGGAAAGCTTCATCCGGAGGGGACCGTTCTACCTATGACTTTCGTGACCTTCGACGGATTTCCGCGGGTTTCCGATGCCTGCCCTGAAACCCCGCGAGCGGATCAGGTCCGGCGAAAACGCTCCTCCAACCGGGCCAGCACCCGCGTCAGCTCCGCATGATCCCCGGCATCGAACGCCGGCCCGGGCGCACGGGTGAAGCAGCCCGCGATCACGCCGCGCCGGCGCAGCACTTCCTTGGTCAGCCGCCAGCGGAACACCGCCTGCATCATCAGGATCGGCAGCATCGCCTCATAGAGATCGCGGACGCGGGCCTCGTCCCCGGCGCGATGCGCGGCGAACAGCGCGACGTGGATTTCCGGCGTCTCGGCAGCGGGCATCGTCCCGATCGCGCCGCGGGCCAGCTCGTCGGCGATGTAGCGGCCGCCCGCGCCGCCGAAGATGCCGGCGAGGTTCGGCGGCCGGTCGCCGAGCAGCGCGCTGATCCGCTGGCCGCACGGCATGTTCTCCTCCTTGACCCATCGGATTGCGTCGGTCGAGCGCACGATCGCGCCGACCTGCTCGGTCGAGAGGCCGAGCCCCATCGGCGACGGGGCGTTCTGCACCATGATCGGCAGGGCGGCCCGCTCTCCCAGTGCGGCATAGAAGTCGTGCTGGGCGGCGAGGTCGGCGCCGACCGCGGCCGGCGTCATCACCATCGCCGCCCGCGCGCCCGCCGCGGCGCCGGCGGTCGCCAGCCGTGCGCTCTCCTCGGGATCGGCGGTGCTGGCGCCGACGATGAAGCCGGCGCGGCCCGCCACCGCTTCGCCGACCACCGCGATCAGCTGCTCGCGCTCCGCCAGCGTCAGCGTGTCGTACTCGCTCGCCAGGCCGGGGAAGACGACCCCGTCGACGCCGGCGGCGATGGCGAAATCGACGACGCGGCGCAGGCCGTCGGGGTCGATCGCGCCGTCGTCGTGGAAGATCGTTGGCAACACCGGGAACACGCCGCCGATTTCTTCCGTCATTCTTCCTCCTCTACGGAAAGGGCGGCGCCGGTCCGCTCCCCCACCCGGCCACCCATAGGGTAGCCTGGCTGGGTGGCCGGGTGGGGGAGTGGGCCGGCGTCGCCGAAATGTGCCGTCAGGCGCATTTTCAAACAGGCTCTCAGAATTTTGCGCTGAAGCCGGCCGAGAAGCGGCGGCCCTGGATGCCGTAGAAGGACGTGGCCTCCGACGATTCGACGTAGCGGCGCTGGACTTCGTTGGTCAGGTTCGCGGCGTCGGCGAAGATGGTGAAGGGCCCGAACTCGTAGCGCACCGACGCGTCGAGCGTGCGATAGGGCGCATAGTAGATCGCGGTGCTGCCAGGGCCCACGCTGTCGAAGAACTTGTCGCGGTAGTTGTATGCGACGCGGACGCCGAAGCCGTATTTCTCGTAATAGCCGACCAGGTTGTAGTTGACCTTCGACAGCCCCTGGAACGGCAGCGACTGGCCGCGCCGGTCGAGCAGCGAGGTCGAGCTGTCGATGTAGGAGAAGTTGGCGATCACGCCGAACCCGTCGAGCGGCGAGGGGAGGAAGTAGAAGGGTGCTTGGAGCAGCACCTCCACGCCCTTCACCTTGCCGCCTTCGCCATTGTAGGGGCGGGTGATGAGGAAGCCCTGGCCGGCGGGGTCGGGGGCGACCTCGCCCGGCGGGATCTCATAGGCCGCGCGGCTGTAGATGAACGACTTCACGTCCTTGTAGAAGCCGCCGACGGTCAGCGCCGCGCCGGGCGCGAAATACCATTCGAGCGCGGCGTCATACTGGTCGGCGCGCAGCGGCTCGAGCTCGGGGTTGCCGGCGCTGCCGTTGAACGGCGTCAGGCGGTTGAGCGTGAGGTTGGGCGACAGGTCGATGGTGTCGGGCAGGCCGAGCACCTTGGCATAGCCCAGGCGGAACACCAGCTTGTCGGTGAGGCCGAGCTTGGCCACCGCGCTCGGCAGCCAGTCGGTGAAGCGCTTGTGCACGGTCAGCGGGTCGACCGCGCCGCTCGCCCGGCGGATCGACCCCAGCGCGCTGCGTGCCGTGTCGGTGTAGCGCAAGCCGATGTTGCCCGACAGCGGCATCGATCCGATCGAGGTCTCGAAGTTGAGCTTGGCATAGGCGGCCATCGTGTCCTCGATGACCTCGAACGTCTGGAGCGGATCGACCACGCGCGGCGTGCACAGCGCGCTGCCCGGCGCGATCGTCTCGCAGGCCTGCCCGGCCGGCAGCGTCCCCGGCAGCGCGGCGATGTAGCGGGTGGCGATGTCGGGCGCGTCGCCGTCGATCAGGCCGGCGAAGTCGCGGATGTCGTAGATCGCCGGGCCGGTCGCCACCGGGAAGGTGTTGCCCGGATTGGTGCCCGGGAAGGCGATCTGGCGGAAGGTCGATTCGCGCCGGGTGCTGAGCGAGGAATAGCGCAGGCCCGCCTCGATCGACGACAGCAGGCCGCCGGCGGGCTTGAAGGTGAAGTCGAGCCGGCCGGCGGTCTCCTCCGCCCGGCTCGTCACGAAATTGTCGAAGACGTTGGTGTAGCGGAACTGCGCCGGATTGGTGACGTCCAGCCCCGCCGGCGCGGTCACCGTCGGCACGCCGCCGTCGTTGATGTCGAAGGCGAAGGGATAGCGCGCCGAGCTCGACATGCGGACGAAGGTCTGGGTGGTGTCGATCGACGAGCGCGAATAGTCGAATTCCGGACGCACGGCGAAGCGCCCGTCGTTGGTGCTCCACTTGAGCCCGATCCCGCCGCTGAACGTGTCGCTGGAGACCTTGAGCGCCTCGGCGTTGCTCTGGGCGGTCTGGTTGATCGTGCCGGCGGTGAGGATCTCGTCGTCCGACAGCGTGTAGGAGACATAGTCCGACGCGGTCGAGCTCAGCGGGACCGAGAACCAGTCGCGGTCACGGTCGGTGTCGAGGTGCGAATAGGCGACGTCGGTGTAGACCTCGAGATTGTCGGTCGGCTTCCACTGGATCGCGCCGTTGCCGCCGATCCGCTTGCGCGTCTCGACCAGGTTCTGGAAGCGGAAGTCGGCGATGTAGATGCCGGGGATGCCGTCGCCGTTGGGGTCGTTGGCGTGCGGGTTCGCCGGCGTGTTGAAGCTGGTCGTCAGCGGCGTGTAGCCGGTGAAGGAGTTGAACGACTGCTCCGTCACCGGCTTCCTCGAATAGGTGACGTTGAGGAGGATGCCGAGCGTGTCGTTGGCGAAGGTGTTCGAATAGAGCGCCGAGGCGTCGTAGCCGAACTTCTCGCTCTGGTCGGCATAGACGCCCGAGGCGCTGAGCGCGATCAGCTCGCCCTTGTGGTCGAACGGCTTGCGGGTGATGACGTCGACGGTGCCGCTCAGCGAGCCGTCGGCGCGGTCGGCGCCCTGCAGCTTGATGACGTCGAGCCGGCCGATCATCTCGGACGGGAACAGCGACAGCGGGTTGTAGTCGGAATCGAGAACCGAATCGATGCCGCGCCCTCGCCCGAACGGCCCGACCAGCGTGCGGCCGTTGATCTCGGTCCGGTTCTGGCGGAGGCCGCGGATCGACACGCTGGTGCCTTCGCCCAGCGCGCGGCGGATCTGCACGCCGGAGACGCGCTGCAGCGATTCGGCGATGGTGTTGTCGGGCAGCTTGGCGACGTCGGTGGCGACGACCGAGTCGAGGAACTGGTCGTTCTCGCGCTTGACGTCGAGTGCCTCGGCGAGGCTGCGGCGGAAGCCGGTGACGATGATGTCGCCCGGTTGGTCGCCGCTCTGGTCGGCTGCTTGTCCCTGCGCAGGCGATTCGGCCTGCGCCTGTGCCTGCGAGGCGAACAACAACACGCCGAGGCAGGCCCCGGCAAGCAATGACGATTTCCCCATCTCCGCCCTCTCCCGATTTTGTTTTGTAGTGCGATATTGTTGCACATTTAGCTACAAGTCAAGCGGCAGGAGGCGGGCGGTGGAAGATGTGGGAGTCGCCACGGCGCGTAGTGCGGCCTGGATAGCTGGACTATTACAGCAATGAAGCTGATCAGCGCCGGGTGATGCCGGCGCCGCCGTCGATCCGATAGTCCACGCCGGTGATCCAGGACGCCTCGTCGGAGCACAGGAAGAGTGCCAGCGCCGCCACGTCCTCGGGTGTGCCGAGTCGCCCCAAGGGATGGCGGGCGATATTGGTCCGCCGGGCGGCCTCGGGATCGGGCTGCGCCGCAAATCCGCCCCGCAGCAGCGGAGTGTCGATCGACGCCGGCCGGATTGTGTTGACCCTGACGTTCGACTCGGCGAGCTCGAGCGCGAGCGTGCGTGCGAGGCTGTCGAGCCCGGCCTTGGACGCGGCATAGGCGGCGAGACCCGGCGTCGCGAAGGTCGAGTTGACCGAGGAGACGAACAGGAAAGCGCCGCGCCGCCGGGCCTGCATCCCCGGCGCGAACGTGCGTGCGAGGCGCAGCGCTCCGCCGACGTTCACGTCCATCGCCCGCGCGAGGAAATCGCTCGATGTTTCCAGCGTGGGCTTGCCTTCGGCGAAGGCGGCGGCGTGGACGACGATGCTGGGCGCCAGCCCGGCAGCGGCGATCACCTCGGCCGTTGCCTCGACGGAGGCATCGTCGCCGAGATCGCAGCGCAGGACCAGGTCGCCGTCGTCCGCCTCGGCGAGATCGAGAGCGACGGTGGCGCAGCCTTCGGCCATGAACCGTCGGACGATGGCGCCGCCGATCCCCCCGGCCGCGCCGGTGACGATCGCGACATGTCCTTCGAGACGCAGGCTCATGCGCCGACCTCCTGTT
>Ga0081539_10006629_pt1 | contig 10989 bp, 2 predicted proteins | sample TabmetS4T2R2_FD_71023 | JGI IMG/M metagenome (GOLD analysis project Ga0081539, IMG submission 71023) | Tabebuia heterophylla rhizosphere microbial communities from the University of Puerto Rico - S4T2R2 | ecosystem: Host-associated > Plants > Roots > Rhizosphere ... | reverse complement strand
GACGCGGCTCGTCAACATCCGGGGCTGACTGTACGTGACGGGAATGTCGTTCGAGGTATCGTTGTCGCGATTCACCTTCGGGTCAAGAATTCGAGTAGTCGCTAAATAGTAGGAGATCCCCACTCTCGTGAAGTTCGAGAATTTACGGAACCGCCGGGTGAAGAGCGAAAGCGGCGCGGACAACTCGACACTGCCTCCGGCAGCTTCCTGAGTGAAGAGCGAGTCGAGTTCCGCCTGGGAAAGATTGCCGGTCGTATAGAAATTGCTGAAGGTATTGTAACTGTTGCCGAAATACTTCTGTCTCTGCGCGAAGAGCTGGATTCCGAAGCTGACCGGTTTGCCCATCAGGTATGGTTCCGTAAAGCCCACCGTCGCGGAGAGCTGCCGGTTGCCGCCGGAGAGATTGATGCTCAGCGTTTGCCCGTATCCCAACAGGTTGTTGGTCGAATAACCGATGCCGAAAAAACTTCCCGCATATCCCGAAGCGCCGCCATTGAGCGTGATCTGCTGCCGCCCACGCTCTTTTACTTGCAGGTCGATGTCAACGGTCTGGTCACGGTCGTTGGTGCGTGTGATCGCGTCTTTCTCTTTGATCTCTTCAAAGAGACCGAGCTGGTTCAACTTGAGGACGGAGAGGTCCCAATAACGTTTGTTGTATGGATCGCCTTCATTGATGACGATTTCACGACGCATCACATTGTCCCGCGTATGCGCATTGCCGATGAATTCCAGGCGCCGCAGCGTGAACTGCTTTCCCTCGTCAACATCCAGTGTGATCTCGATCTCGCCCTCTTCCGGCGTCTTGTCGATGAACTTGGGGACAAAACTGACATCGGCCTGAATGTAGCCCTGGGTGCCGTAGAGGTCCTTGACGCCCTTGTAGAAGTTCTCTTGAATCGATTTGGCATTGACATATTCGCCCACCTTCAACTGGGAGATGGCGCTCACGATGCCCGGCTGAAAAATAGTGACGCCTTTCTCTTCAACCTTAGAGATCTTGTAGCGCCGCCCGACTTCAACCGGAATCACGATCTTGAGGCCCGGCCCCTTTTTGCGCAGCCCAGGAATCGGCAGAGGAAAGCCATTGGAGGCGACTCCATCGGGACTGACCGACGGTTCGCCGATCTTGGCCTGAAGATATCCTCTGGTTCCCAGATAGAACCGAACGCGCTCCAGGTCGTCGAGCAACTTGTCTTTAAAGTAAATGTCTTTTGAGCTGAAGGTGGTGAATAATCCCGACTCTTTGACCAGCTTCATCGCGCCGCGCAGGCGCCGTTGCGTGAATCCATCGCGATCACCGGTGAATTCGATCTCTTTGATCCGCACCCGGTCGCCCTGAGTGATGTTGAAAGAGACGATGATCGAAGTCGCTGAGAGTTCCTCGACCTCGGCTCCGATGGTGGCATCCGGATAACCCTTTTCGGCCATCATCTCTTTGAGCACCGCCTGGGCCGCGTGGACCTTCATCGGGTCGAACGGCGATTCCTTACTGATGCCGACCCGGCGCTCTTTGAAGCGCGTCAAGACCTCGCTCTCAGTCATCGCCTTGAGGTTATGGTATTGAATGTCGCGGATCAGCGGATATTCCTTGACCTGAAAAATTATGATCTTCCCGCCACGCGGACCGTCGAGGACCAACAACTTGGCGGCAATCGGATCAAAGACGCCGATGTTGATGACGGCCTGGAAATCGCGCCGCACCGCTGCCTCGCTATAGAGATCTCCGACCTTGCTCAGCACGCTGTAAAGAATCGTCTCTTTGGGAATGCGCCGATTGCCGCGGACCTCGATCTCTTCAATAAGTGGGTTCTGGACCCGATCAAACCCCGATGCGAGCCGCGGCAACGCGATAATTGAGATGGTAGTTAATAAAATAATGACAATGATGCGGTGAAAGCTGAACATACAACTTCTCCTGCTTCGCGGGAGCGGCGGCGGTCTCGATGCTCGCGGACGACCGCCGGCATTCGCTCCGGGATCTATGCGCCACCCGTGGTGTAACTAATTGACGGCGATGGTGGTCGTTCTGCTGATCTTGTCCCCGAACGAAACGACGAGCGGCACGGCATTGCCGACGGGCGCGTTATCGGGAATTTTGACGTTAAGCTGCCACAATCCGACGAAACTCGGCGCAAGCCCGCTAAAAGCGACCTCTGCCGCCACTCCGCCAATGGTTACGGTTGGATTGCCGGCGGTGATATAGAGCGGGCTGCCGCCGGCCGGTGCGGGAAAGCCGGATGGCGGCCTGAGCAATTGATTGGTCGCGCTATCGAGCAATTGACGGCCTTGACCATTCGCATAAACGACGATGAATCGTCCCCTGCTTTCAGGCTTTGCCCCCGGCAGGCTGCCGGCGCTGCCGTTGATCGAGAAGTCTTGATTGAGAGCGACCGCTTGCCCTTGTCCTGTCGAGTTGAAAGTGAAGACTCCGGGCGCGGTCGCATCGACTGTCAAATATTCGCTGGCGACCAGCTTCCCCGCGTTCAGGACTTCAATAAACGCGGTCCCAGGGGGCGTTTCGAACGGCATTTGATAATTGACCTGGAACGTGCCGTCGCCCGGTGATCCGACATAAAAGAGCGGCGCCGGCACACTATTGACGCGGACCGAGACCTGCGCAAGTTCAGTCGGCAATGGTGTTGATGGAGCCACTGCTGAAAGATTGGTCCCGGTGGGAAATCCGGAACCGAAGGCCGCAAGAATCTGGCCTGCAGTTCCGCTGCGGGCGTAACTGGCCGCATCAACAGTAGCCACCGCGCCAGTCGATGAAGAGGCATAAACGGCGGTATCGGCAACGCGCAGCCGGATCAACAGATTGTCGATGAAGACGCCTTCCCCGGTTTGTGGGAACCCATTTCGCCGGAATTGCAATTCAAATCTGAAGAAGACGTCCGAGAGGTCTTCATCATCGTCATTGACCTGGAACACTCCGTCGCCACTGGCGAAGTTGATGCCCGAGTAATGCGTGAAGCCGTTACTCGTGACGTTTTGTGAATCGAGATAGAGCAGGTTGGTAAAGCTTGATTCGGTCGCCCCGCTGTCATCGGTCGATCGAATCGAGGCCGAGTTGTTATACGTGCGAACGCGCAGAATGAAGAAATCTCCGGAGCTTGCGCTCTGTTTGACGTCTCCGCTGAAATCCGCTTTCACATCTACGTCAAAGGAATCAAATTCGGCGGCGATGCTGGCGGCGTCTTCGGGGTCGGCGACGAGCCCGGTGGATTCGGTAACGCGCAGGCCCGGCAATACCAGTTTCGGCGTCCACCAGCGCGAATCGTCATAGACCTGCCCATCGCTGCGGCTGATGATGCTGACGCCGTATCCCCGGCCCGGGCCGCTCGGATCACTCAGGCTCGCGGTCGAATTGTCGGCGTGCTGTGCCGTCGTCAGGATCCAATCGCCGTCGAAGAAATCTTCATCATCGGCGCGGTTCGTTTGATCCAATCGTTTTTTCCAGTTGGATTCGGGAATGACGATGACGCTCCCGCCGCTCGTATCCGGCGTGGGCTCAAAACGAGTGCGATAGGTGACGAGCTTGATCTGAGCGAGCGTCGCAAACTGCGTGACAAACGGCAGCCCACCCTGCGGCGTCATCGTAACTTTGAAATTGATGGTCTGTCCGATACGACTTTGACCGTCATCAAGCAGCGTGATGCTAAAGGTCGTGCTCTTTGTCGCGCCCGGACCGACATCGCCGATGCTGATTGTGCCGGCTTGCCCGGCCGCCAACCCGTTAATGCTGATCGAGCCGGCAGGAACCTGACTGGAGGCATCGACTTCGACCGTGATGCTGACATTCGGCGCATTCAGTGAGCTGGGATTACTGACAGTGATGTTCGCCGCGACGGTCTCGTTCTTGCTGATGAATGGATCAGCGTTGACTCCTCCGTTGATACTCGATGAGGCGAGGTTCAGCACCGGCTGCGTTCCGGCGGAAAAGTTTCCCGTCGCGATCAGAGCATAGCCCTGTTTGTTCGAATCGATCTTCTGATCGCCGGGTTGCGCGGTGATCTGCATCTGTCCGTTGCCCGGCACGTTCGCGCCAGTCACGACCACTGTGTATGTGCCGGGAATTGGATTTCTGAGATAGACCGATTCGATCGGGTTGCGGTTGTCAAAAGCGGCGCCATTCGCCGGTTGTGACCAGGCGCTGGCAAAATTTACGTTGCCGCGATAGACGTTCCCTGCCGGATCGGTCACCTCAAGGTTGAGATCGTTGACCAGCGCAACGACTGATCCGACAGCCGCGCGCGGGTCAGACCAGGCAAGCGTGATCCGCAGCGGTTCAACATTGCTCACATTGACCAATTGATAAGTGTGCGTCTGCCCCGTTGCAATCGCCGGGTTGGGAGCCGGACGAGAGGTTTCGGCCGCCGTCGATCCGTTGAAGATGTCGGCCAAGACCTTCAATTCGCGCCGGTCGCCCGTGAAATAGAGGGCGTCGTCAAGTGCGACGCGGCCCCAGCCCTGGCCATTGTTCGGCAGCGCGCCGCTCGCGCTGATCGGCGAATTGCTTGCGGTGAAACGTCCGGTCAGATTGCGGCCGGAGTTGAGGATAATTGCCTTGATCAGCGCGTTCGACGGGATGAATGAATTGTTTGACGATTTTGCGCCGCTCGGATAGAAGCCATCGGTGAAATACTGCCGCACGAGCAGCGCCCCGCCCGCAGCCATCGCGGAAGAGAAGCTTGTCCCGCTCGCGGCATCTTCCAGTAGTTCACCTTCATTGTTCGGATCTGTTGGGTTGACCGCGGCGTCCTTTGCGGTCGCCGAAGTCGAGTTACCATAACCGGAAGATTTAGCGGCATCCGTATCCTCTGTCGCACCGATGACTGTGCCCGGCGCGACGATATCCGGCTTGATACGCCCATCAAAGGTCGGGCCGTGGTTGCTGTAACGGGCCAGATTCTCCAGGCTGCCCTTGCCGGTGGGACTGTCGCAGGCGCCGACGACGATGTCGTTTTTAGCTGCATTCGTGACTTGATAGTCACCCTGGCTATTGTTTCCGGCAGAAAAGAAGATCGTGTAATCGCGCAGCCGCCACATCATCTCATCCACATCGGCGGCATCCTGGTCATAGATCGCGGGCGGCGCCGGGCCGTAGCTGTTGTTGTGAATGCGGACGCCGCTGCTGTAAGCCTGTTGATGAATCAGCGCCTGGCTGACCGAATCCACTCCCGGCAGTTGTCCGCTCGGATGACCGACGTCCTGAAAAACGATCCTCGCATCCGGAGCCATGCCGTCGCCCGACGAACGAGTGGCGATGCCCGGCACCGCGCCGCTGCCATTCGCGCCATAGTTGCGCCCGACGGCGACGCTCGTCGTCAACGTCCCGTGATACTTATATGCGCTGTCGTCATAAGCGACGGCATTCAGAAACCGCGAACCCGATTTCTTGTCCGGATCGAGCGTCTGCCCGCCGTTCGGATTATCGCTGAGTTGTTTAAGGCTGCTGCTGCCTAGCAAGTAATAGACCAGGACTTTATTGTTCTGATTGGTGATTCGGAACGGCAGCAAGCCGTTTGTAAGCGAGGCCGAGGTCGTCGCATAAGAGAGCGTCTGTGACCCCGAATTGCCGTCGAGCCGGAACTGTGAGTGGTCGGTGTCCAGCCCGGAATCGGCCGTCCCATAAACTTGCCCCGCGCCCGTCAGTCCATTGCGATAGAGCGGCGTGTCACTGCCGACGAATCCCGTCTGCATCGCACGCACTCCGTTGTCATCTTGCAACCGGTGCGGACGGCGCTGTTCGATCCATTCGACGCCTTCGATGTTTGCCAGCGTGGCGACGAGGTTCGGCAATTCCTCGCGTTGCACGGCCAGCACCGCCCAGACTCGTTCGTCGTTGCGCTCTTCGACCATCGGCTCGCCCGCTAGCGAAAGCTGGTCGATCGCCGCGCGCAATTTGGCCGCGCTCTCACCCTTGAAACTCGAGAGCGACACATGAATCACATTTCCGGGGTCTCCCGTCGAGGCACTCGTTGCAGTGGCCGCATTTCCCGCGCCGCTGCTGCCGGCTGTCTCGTCGGCCAACGTTGACAGCTCAGGCTCTACTTTCAGCCCCGCGCCGTAGCTTCCAACCCAGCGCGCCACCCCGGAATTCTTCAACTGCACTGCTTTGTCTGCCGAAGCCCTGACGATGTAAGCGTTGTTCGGCAAATAGCCCGCGATCTCGATGCCCCGCGCGCGCAAATTATCGGCCCACGCCGCCTGAATCGGGCCGCGATACTGAACGATGAAATAACCACTGTCGCTTTTTTGATCGCCGGCGAGCTGTTCAGCCGACGATTTTTTCAGCCGCGCGGTGGCCGCCTGCAGGCTGGTCGTCTCCAGCCGCAAACTGCCGATGCGCACCTGTTCCGGCTCTTTCTCCAGCGGGTTAAAGATCGCCGTGCGAGTCAGCAGATAACGTGAATCCGACAATTTCGCCTCAATCTCGCGGCGTCTGGCGGCTCGCTCCGCGTTACGTTGGAGCGTAGCCAGTTCCGCCGTACTCCTTTTGTCTTCGCTCCCTTGCTTCCGTGCGGCGTTGCCTCGTCCGACGAATGCGATCATGGCGACACTCACAAAAGAGCCGATGACCAAAACAAATAAAGCCGGTTTGAGAAAGTCCTTGCCGTTTCGCTTTGAGAGGGTCAATGGTACTGCTCCGATAACGAAAAATCGCGACACTTCTCCTGGGCCTCTGCGTGTGAGTGTCCGGCTCTCACGCGGAAGCCCAGAGAGAGGTGTGTTTTGGCGATGGTGGTGGAAAATGGATGATCAGAAAACGATTCTGATCGCGAACTGAATGTTGCGCCGCCCGTTCCGCTGCGCCGGAACATAATTGAACCGGCTGATATCGGTCTCCTTACCGATCACGAACAGGTTGGCATGATTGAAGACGTTATAAACTTCGCCCCGCAATTGGATCGTTGCCCATTCCTTCATCCGCACCGTCTTGAAAAGCCCCAGGTCGAGATTCCAATAGCCGGGACCGCGGAAACTATTGCGCGCGGTCATGCCCGACGGGAATGAGCCGAAGATCGAAGTGCCGGTGATGGAGTTGACATAACTTCCGGCAGTCAACCTGCTCAGGTCGATATACCGAAAGCGATTCGCCGCGCTCAATTCCGCCGGCGTGTCGGAACCGCTCGTGTCGGCGCTGCCGACCGCACGAAGACAGATGTTGTTGGCCGACTTTGTGCAATCATAAACGCTGAACGGTGTGCCCGTCTGTGCGCTGAAGATGCCCGACAGGCTCAATCCGCTGAGCATATGTTTGTAGATGTAGCCGGTGATCGTCGAAGGTTTGAAGTTCGGCTGGAACGGAATATCCCAGATGCCGCTCACGACCATTCGATGGCGGATATCAAAATCCGCATAACCATAATCGAGTTCGGGGTGAAATGGGTCGAGGAATCCGAAGTTGAAGTTGTTGGTGGATTCGCTCAGCGTCGAGCTGATGTTGTCTTTGGCCGTCGCCCACGTATAACGCGCGTTGAAGATCAATCCGCGCGTCAGAAAATTACGCCCGTCCACGCCGACCGTGACGCCGTGATAATTTGAGTACCCCGAGTTGGTCAGGATGTTGATATCGGCATACTGCTGATTCAACCGCGAGGTGCATTTGCCAGGCGTGCAGGGGTCATTGAGATAAACGTTGCCCGAACCGATGCGATTGAAGTTCGACACCGCGTAGAGATTTCGGCCCTGCGACCCCGAGTAATCGAGCGAAAGGACCAGATTGCGCGCCAGTTCGCGCTGTAATGAGAAGTTCCAGAATCGCGCAAATGCGGTCTTGAGATTAGGATCGATCGCCGTAATGTTGGTCTGCGGGATCGTCAGCTTGCCTGAGTCATCGAAGGGGCCGGTGTTGCTATCGGTGATGTCGATGCCGGAGATATTGGTCCCGGCGATCAAAGAGACCTGGGCGTAGTTTGGCGGGTTTTGAACGATGTTGACGATCGCGCTGTCAAACACGCGATCGAACGCCACGCCATATCCGCCGCGCAGGCTCGTCCGGCCGTCGCCAAAGATGTCCCACGCGAACCCAATGCGCGGCGCATAATTGTTCGTGTCGGATTGATAAAACCCATCGATCCCGCTTGCCGATGTCGATTGCACCTTGCCATTGCGGATCTGTTCGAAGATGCTCCCGCCCTGGCCAAAATAAAAGTTGCTGTCGAGACTTTTATCCCGGTTGTGCGGCACACTGAAAAATTCGTAACGCACGCCGAGGTTGAGTGTCAGCCTCCGCTTGACGCGCCACGCATCATTGAGATATCCGGCGGCCTCTTGATAACGGTTGCTGCGCGTAAAGTTCGGCGCGTCGGCCGGCAGCGTCAGAGTATCGCCGGGGAATTTGCCGCGCGGGTCGAGCGAACCGGTGAAGCTATAGAGCTTGCCTTTAACGAAATTGTCCAACACCTGTCCGAAGTTACCGGTAGTGCCCAGCACCTGAACCGCATTCTGGTATGCGCCATAAGTGCGATTATCCTGGGTGAAGCTGTAGAGGCCGCCGAAACGTAGTTCGTGTTTGCGCCAGAGGTACGTCCCATCCTGATTGAACTGGAAGTTGTTCTGCGGTCCGCCAAATGGCAGCACCGTGCTGCCTTTGGTTGAATAACCGGGTAACGTGATCTCATAACCGTCGATTGTCGGCGTCAAGTTGCCGAAGAAGTTGAGCCCGGGAACCGATCCCGCATCGCCGAGCGGCTGTCGAAAGACCAGACGATTGACCGCCAACCGCGTTTGCGTGATGAGGCGCGAGCTATGCGCTTGAGTGAGCGAGATCGAGAGGTTGTCGTTCTGCAGCCGTGTGCCGGTGTTGAAACCGTTGTATGGACTGGAACTGTTGGTACCGTCAAATAAGGTCTGCCGGTCGGTGCCGAGCCGGATGAAGACCGTCTCTTTATTGCTGAAGTTGTAATCCAGCCGGGCCACCGATTGAAAGGCGTTCTGCGGGTCGCCGCCGCCCGCGTCAGCCGCGCGCATGTTCTGAACCTGACCGAAGACCACTTTGTCGGATTTGATCTTGTCGAACGCTCCACCCTTGATGATGCCTCCGGTTCCGGAGAAGAGGCTGGCAATCTCGCCCTTGGTGTACAGTTTGCCCGCATTGTCATCATTATTCGCCGGCAAGCCGTTAATCAGACTGAACCGCCCAAAATAATTGCGGGTGGCTTCGCTGGAAGCCGCGATCAGATCGGATGAAGGAACGATGCTGATGACCGGCGTGCTGCTGCGCACCTTCGTCCATTCCGTGCTGTTGAAGAAATAGAGTTTTTCCGCGATCGCCGGACCGCCGATCGAGTAACCGAATTGATTGCGCCTGAAACTTCCCTTCTCCAGCCCCCTGGCATTGCTATCGTAACTGTTCGACGAAAGCGCTGAGGCACGATTGAACTCGTAAGCCGTCCCATGGTAATTGCTCGTCCCCGATTTGGTGACGACGTTGATCACGCCGCCCGCTGCTCGCCCGTATTCGGCCGACACTCCACCTGTGATCACACGAAATTCCTGTACTGATTCGAGCGGCACTCGCTGCCCGATCTGCGCTGAAAATTCATTGTTGTTAGCCGCGCCATCCTGCAGAAAGTTGATGCTCGACGCGCGCTGCCCGTTGACCGCCAATCCCACGCCGCGCTTGGTCTCTTCCGGAGCCACGTTGCCTGAAAGCGCCACCAGATCGTAAGGATTACGCGTGAGCGTCGGGAGGTCGCGAATCTGCTTCTCGGTAATGACCATCGAAAGCGTCTGGGTGCTTAAATCAACGCCAATGTCCGAGCCTTCGATCACTGCCGGCGTTTTGCCGCCCTGGCCGCCTTGATCGCCGGCCGCGGCGGGATTCAACGCCAGATTGATCGTATTGCGAGAGCCCACTCGCACCTGTACCCGCTGGACGACGGCGGCAAAGCCACTAGCCGAAACAGCCATCTCATAAAGCCCCGGTTGCAGGTTGGGCAAAACATAGATGCCTTGCCCATTGGCGGTCGTGGTGCGTTCGCTGCTGGTGGCGATAGATTTAATTGCGACCGTCGCGCCGGCAATTGCCCCACCGCTCGAATCGGTAACCTTACCGGTGATCTGTCCCGTCTCGGTTTGGGCGAAAGCCCGCATCAAGAGCAAAGAGGAAATGAGTAATCCGCCCCAGAACTTGCCGGGCGAACGGAAGAACAAAAGTTGAGAAAGCATGAATGAAACCTCCGACATATGTTCGATTGCACTGATGAACGCGGCCTGACAACTGCCTTGCACAGAAGTTACTGCCGGATAATCGCGGCTTGTTCATGAGCAAAGGCGTCGGCGAGAGATCCGCGGTTTGTAAGAATTTGTAAGTAATTCCTGACGAATTCTTACAAACCGGAAGGCCCGATGCGACGCCATTCGGCATGAAGATGAAATATCAATCAAAAGGAATTATTAGGCATGATTCAACGCGCTTATCTTTTGTTCGCTCTTGCGATGGTGTGGTCGGCAGGAACTTGCTCTCAGGTCGCGGCACAACAAACATCGATCATTCCGATCACCGACACCGCCAGTTCCAATGGCGCTTTCGTGCGGGGAGCGAGCAATGACGGCAGGCGCATCGTCTTTGAGTCGAGAAACGATTACACGGGCGAAAACAAAGACGGGAACAATGAAATCTTCGTTTACGATGCCGATCTGCGTAAAATCATTCAGATCACCAAGACCGGCAATCAGTCCGGCACGGGCGGTTCCAGCGGCGGCATGATCCTCAACGGCAATAGCCCGCAAAGCAATAACTGCCCGGGAGGCTGCGAACCGAGTCAATTTACGCCGACCAATGCCGTCCCTGCCATCAGTGGCGACGGCACGCACATTGTCTTTGCGTCGAGCAGTGGCTTACTGACCAACGTGCCCAACGCCGACGGCAATGGAGAGATCTATCTGGCGACGCTGCCGCGGGGCACGACGGCATCCACGATCGAGCGGATTACCGAGACCGACGGGCTCAAAGATAGCTTCGATAACAATACGCCGACGATC
>Ga0081539_10006628_pt1 | contig 10991 bp, 10 predicted proteins | sample TabmetS4T2R2_FD_71023 | JGI IMG/M metagenome (GOLD analysis project Ga0081539, IMG submission 71023) | Tabebuia heterophylla rhizosphere microbial communities from the University of Puerto Rico - S4T2R2 | ecosystem: Host-associated > Plants > Roots > Rhizosphere ... | reverse complement strand
ACGCTGCACGACGCGCCGCTGCCCCCATGGCGCAGTCGGAAACTCGACGGGCTCGCATCACAGCTCGACAGCGAGTGCGAGTGGTTCGTCGCCAACGAGGTCCTTCCTGCCGACGTGGTCACGCACAACCGGCGGCTCGCCGAGGGGGCGCTCAGGCCGTCGACGCCGGTGTTCATGCACGGCGACCTGCAGGTCTGCCACATCTTCGTCGACGGTGACGAGGTCACCGGCATCCTCGATTGGTCCGAAGGCGGTCAGGGCGACGCGCTGTGGGACCTCGCCATCCTCACGATGGGGCACCCCGAGCACCTCGGCGACGTCGTCGCCGGCTACGGCACCGACGTGGACCTCGACGTGGTCCGCGGGTGGTGGTCGTTGCGTTGCCTGCTGGCGACCCGCTGGCTGGTCGAGCACGGCTACGGTCCGGCCGAGGAGTATCCCGAGGTCGCCCTGCTGAGGTCCCAGCCGTAAGGCCCGATGTTCGAGTGCCGCGGAGCGAGTTCCCGCAGCCGGTCCTCGACGCCAGCGTCAGCCGTCAGGTGCTGATCTGCTCCATGACCTCGTCCGGGGGTGCGTCCATGCACTGGCGGACCTCGATCGGGGCGTCGGCAGCCTGGCTGATCCGCGCAGCGATCTCGACCGCGCGCGCCTGGTTCTCGACGTCCACGACCCAGAACCCCACCAGGGACTCCCGCGACGCGGCGAACGGCCCGTCGGTGGCCACGGGGGCGCCCTGCTGGACCGTGACCGTCCTGGCTTGGCTCGGGTCGGCGAGCCCTTGCTGGAACACCAGCTCGCCGGACTCGGTCAGCTCGACGTCGATCCGGTGCATGAACTCGATCATCTCGTTGATCCACTCGGGCGACTTGCCCTCGAGCCCGGACGTGTCCCCGAACGTCATGATCATGTACTTCATCTCGTCCCTCCCTGTCTCGGCCCCGGAACGGGCGCCCTCACACGTGAGACGGAGCCAGACCAGCATTCTGGACACGGCTCACCCTCGTTCAGGCCCGAGCACCACCGGGAGAGCGCGAAGCATGCGCCTGCCGACTTACATTGATTCAGCAAGCGTGGTCACGAGACGTCGACGGCTTCGTCCGTTGATGTGCCCGGTTGGCCGCTGGCAGCTGGGGCACGTCGAGTGACGTCCTGGGGGGCGTGGAGGATGCGTTCGCTGACCTCGTCCACCGTGCCCACGGCGGCCACGCTGAACAACAGGCCCCGCTCCTCGTAGTAGTCGAGCAGCGGACGGGTCGAGGCGGCGAACACCTGGAGGCGGTTGCGGATGGTCTGTACGTTGTCGTCGGCCCGCCCCCGCTTGGCCAGCCGATGCAACAGCTCCTCCTCGGCCACCTCCAGGTTGATGGCCGCATCCAGCGGCGCGCCTAGACCGGCCAGGTGCTCATCCAGCGCCCTGGCCTGGGCGACGCTACGGGGAAAGCCGTCCAGCAGGAACCCGCGCTTGCAGTCGGGCTGGGTCAGCCGGTCCAGCATCATCGCGACGACGACCTCGTCGGGGACCAGCTCGCCGGAGTCCAGATACGCCTGGGCTACGTCGCCCAGCGGGGTGCCGTCGGCCACGTTGGCCCGCAGGAGGTCGCCGGTGGCCAGGTGCACCAGCTGGAACCGGGCGGCGATCCGGTCCGCCTGGGTGCCCTTGCCCGCCCCTGGCGGACCCATCAACAAGACCCGCATGCGCTAATCCACCCCCGACGTGGCTCCGAGAGGTGCCACCTGGGCAAGTGGAGCTCTCACCTTAGGCCTCCTTGTCATGAGAGCGGCCGTTAGCTCACTTGGAGGCGGTGGTGGTTTGGCCGAGGGCGGCTTGGCCGGCGGCGAGGCGGGCGGTGGGGACCCGGAATGGTGAGCAGCTCACATAGTCCAGCCCGAGCTGGTGGCAGAACCGGACCGAGTCGGGGTCGCCGCCGTGCTCGCCGCAGATCCCCAGCTTCAGGCCGGGCCTTGTCTGGCGGCCCTCGTCGGCGGCGAGCTGCATCAGCCGCCCGACCCCGGGCCGGTCGATGGTCACAAACGGGTTCGCCGGGACCAGCTTGCGTTCCTCGTACAGGCCCAGGAACTTGCCGATGTCGTCACGGGAGAACCCAAAGGCGGTCTGGGTCAGGTCGTTGGTGCCAAACGAGAAGAACTCGGCGACCTCGGCGATCTCGCCGGCGACCAGCGCCGCCCGCGGCAGCTCGACCATCGTCCCCCACACCACCTCCAACTCCAGGCCCTCGTGGTTGAGGATCTCGCGGGCCACCGGCTCCAGCTCCTGGCGCATCTGGGCCAGCTCCTCGCGGGTCGCGGCCAGCGGGATCATGATCTCCACCATCGGCCTGCCCCCCTCGGCCTTGACCTGGCAGGCGGCCTGGATGATGGCCCGGACCTGCATGGCATACAACCCCGGCTTGAAGATGCCAAGCCGCACCCCCCGCAGGCCCAGCATCGGATTGGCCTCGTGCAGGTCATTGACCCTGGCCAACACCTCGGCGGCGGCCTCCAACGCCAAGGACTCCCCGCCGACCTCAACCCGGTCCTGGCCCGCCTGGGTGGCCAAGGCCACGGCCACCGCCAGCTCCACCTGGTCGGGCAGGAACTCATGCAACGGCGGATCCAGCAGCCGCACCGTCACCGGCTTGGCATCCATGGCCTGGAAGATCCCCACGAAGTCGTCACGCTGCAGCGGCAACAAGGCGTCGTAGGCGGCCTGCTCGGCCTCGGCCGAGGAGGCGAAGATCATCGCCCGGACCGCGGCCACCCGCTCCTCCCCCAAGAACATGTGCTCGGTCCGGCACAGCCCGATCCCCTCCGCACCCCGCTCGATGGCGTTGGCGGCCTGGCCGGGGGTGTCGGCATTGGCCCGCACCTTGAGCCGCCGGACCGCGTCGGCCCGGCCCATGAACCGCTCATAGGCCTGCCAGATCTTCTCCCGGCGGGCCTCCGGATCACCCGCGCGGGCCCGCTCGATCGGCGAGTCGGCCAACGCCAGCTCGCCGGCCCAGACCCTGCCGGTAAAGCCGTCGATGGTCACCCAGTCACCCTCGACCACGGTGGTCCCGCCGACGCTGAACCGCCTGGCCTGACGGTCGACCCGGATCGCGTCGGCGCCGCACACCGCCGGGATCCCCTCACCCCGGGCGACCACCGCGGCATGGCTGTTGGTCCCCCCCGCCGAGGTCAAGATCCCCTGCGAGCAGATCATGCCGTGGTAGTCATCAGGGGTCGTCTCACGCCGGACCAAGATCACCCGCTCGCCCCGGGTGGCCCATGCCTGGGCGTCATCGGCCGAGAACACCGCCCTACCGACCGCCGCCCCCGGGGAGGCGTTCAGCCCCGTCGCGATCGGCTCGTCGTCCAGCGCGCCCTCGGCGATGACCTGCTTGAACAGCTCCTCCAGGCGGTCGGCGTCCAGCCGCAACAACGCCACATCCAGGTCGATCAGCCCCTCTTGGAGCATGTCAAAGGCCATGATCCACTCGGCCACGGCCGTGCGCTTGCCGACCCGGGTCTGGAGCAGCCACAACCTGCCCCCCTCAACGGTGAACTCGATGTCGCACATATCCTTGTAGTGGCCCTCCAGGGTCCCCATGTGCCCCTGGAGCTCGGCCCACGCCCGGGGCTGGACCTCGCCCATGTCCGCCAACTGCAAGGTGTTGCGGATCCCCGAGACGACATCCTCACCCTGGGCGTTGCCCAGATAATCCCCATAGGGATGGGGGTCGCCGTTGGCCGGATTCCGGGTGAAGGCGACCCCGGTCCCAGAGTCCTCACCCTTGTTCCCGAACACCATCGCCTGGATGTTCACCGCCGTCCCCAGCCCATCATCGATCTTGTTCTTCCGCCGATAATCAACCGCCCGCCGGTTGTCCCAGGACCCAAACACCGCCTCGATCCCCCCGGTGAGCTGCTCGGTGGGGTCCTGGGGGAACCCCCGGCCGGTGTCGGCGGCGATGATGGCCTTGAACACCTCGACCAGCCCCCGCAGATCCCCCTCGTCCAACTCCACGTCGTTCTTGACGCCCCTCTGCTCCTTGGCCTCCTCCAGCGCCGCCTCGAAGCGGTCCCCGTCCACCCCCATGACCGTCTTGCCGTACATCTGCACCAGCCGCCGATACGAATCCCACGCGAACCGCGCCGACCCGGTCTGCTCGACCAGCCCCTGGACACTCTGGTCATTCAGGCCCAGGTTCAACACCGTGTCCATCATCCCCGGCATCGAGAACGGCGCCCCCGACCGCACCGACACCAACAACGGATCACCCGGATCACCAAGACGCCGGCCCATCCCCGCCTCCAGCCTCCCCAGGTGCTCGGCCACCTCCTCCAACATCCCCCCAGGGAACACCCGCCCCGCCGCCCGATAGGCATTACACGCCGCACAGGTGACGGTGAACCCCAACGGCACCGGCAACCCCATCCTGGTCATCTCGGCCAGATTCGCCCCCTTCCCCCCCAACAGATCCTTCATCTCCCGGTTGCCCTCAACAAAGTCATACACAAACTTCACAGCCATAGCGACGGGGCCTCCTCGCGTGGGTTGAGCCACAGGGTAGCCGCATCCGGCCGCACAATGAACGGATGAGGTGGCATCGGTGAGCCCGCGGCGCCGGGTCCTGGCCGGGGTCGCGGCCCTGGTGCTGGTCCTGGCCGCCGCCGTGGCGGCCGTGGCCGCCCTCGGCGGGACCGGGCCGCGGGCGCCGGAGGCCGTACGCCAGGTCGGCGAGGTGCCGGTGCTGCTGGTGCCGGGCTACAACGGCACGGCGGTGTCGGTGGGGACGCTGGCCGCCCGCCTGCGGGCGGCGGGGCGCGAGGTCGACGTGGTCGAGCTGCCCGACCGGGGCACCCGCGATCTACGGGTCTCGGCCCGGGCGCTGGGCCGGGCGGTCGACCGCACCGGGGCGGCCCGGGTCGACCTGGTCGGCTACTCGGCCGGCGGGGTGGCGATCCGGGTGCTGCTGGCCGACCCGGCACGGGCCCTGCGGGCCCGCCGTGTGGTGCTGCTGGGGTCGCCGAACCACGGCACCGAGCTGGCCGGGGCGGCGGCCGCCCTTGACCCGGGCACGTGCGGCAGCGTCTGCCAGATGGCCCCCGGGTCGGGGCTGCTGGCCGAGCTCAACCGGGGCGACGAGACCCCGCCCGGACCGCGGTTCTTCAGCATCTGGACCGCCCTCGACCAGACCGTGGTCCCCCCGGCCACGGCCAGCCTGGATGGCGCGACCAACATCCGGGTCCAGGACGTGTGCCCCTCGGCCCGCCTCGGCCACGGCGACCTGGTCACCAGCCCCCTGGCCCTCGGCCTGGTCGTCGAGGCCCTGGAGGGGACGCTGCCCGAGGATCCGGGAGCCGGCGACTGCGCCGCCCTTCGGGCCGCCGGAGCCGGCGGCCGTTGAGCCGTTGACGGGCTTGCTCTGCCCGGCCTAGCGTCCGAGGCAGACTCGCTGCCGCCGGGAAGGGGATGGCCATGCGCGTGCTCGTCCAGTTCCGGACCTCGTCAGAGGTGCACGCCGCCACCCTGCGGGGCGAGGCCCTGCCGTCCTTCGCCGCCACCACCGAGGCCCCCGTCCCCGGGCTGGTGATCGATCCCGCCTTCACTCCCGTGCAGGTCCCGACCCCACGGGCGGCTGAACCGGGGGCGAGCCCGTACCTGTACTCACCGGCGGTGAGCTTCTCCCTGGCGCCCGAGGAGGCCACCTACCTGGTCAGGGGGGCCGTGCCCGACGACCCCGAGGGCCAGCGGGCCGTCCTGGCCGAGGCCACCGCCCGGCCCGAGGTGGTCGGGGTGTTCGCCGACCCGGCCATCGCCACCTGCCTCGTGTGCCCGGGTGACCCCGCGGTCGGGACCGACCAGGACGTGGCCGACCAGCTCGGGGTGGCGGCCCTGGCCGACGCCGGCATGGACGGCTACCGGGTGCCGGTGGCGGTCGTCGACACCGGCGTCAACCTGGCCCACCTGAAGAGCAAGGGCCGCGACCCCAAGTTCTCGGCCCGGCGCAGCTGGGCCCCGGCCGGGGTAGCGACCAGACCTGGCAGGCATCCGGTGGATCACGGGACCATGTGCGCCTACGACATCGGCATCGCCGCCCCCAAGGCGACCCTGGTCGACCATGCCGTGCTGCTGTCCTCGACCCCGGGCGAGACGGCCATGTCGGGGCTGCTGTCGGACGCCGTGCTGGCGTTCTCGCGGCTGCTCGGGATCGTCTCGGGGATGGCGGCGGCCCGGCGGGCCCTGGTGGTGAACAACAGCTGGGGGATGTTCGACCCGGCCTGGGACTTCCCCGTCGGCCACCCCGGCAACTACTCCGACAACCCGGCCCACCCGTTCAACGTGATCGTGGCCAGCCTGGAGGCGGCCGGGGCGGACATCTTGTTCGCCGCCGGCAACTGCGGCCGGGACTGCCCCGACGGGCGGTGCCGGTTCCAGTCCGCCCGCCCCATCTGCGGAGCCAACTCCCACCCGAGCGTCCTGTCGGTGGCCGGGGTCGACACCGGCAAGCGCCGAGTCGGCTACTCCTCCCAGGGCCCGGGCCGCCTCGACCCGGCCAAGCCCGACCTGTCCGCCTACACCCACTTCCGCGGGTCGGGGGTGTACCCGGCCGACGGCGGGACCTCGGCCGCCTGCCCGGTCGCCGCCGGCGTGGTGGCCGCGGTCCGCGAGCAGTACCCGGCCTCGGTCCTGACCCCGGCCGAGCTGCGGGCCCTGCTCGCCAAGACCGCCGAGGACCTCGGCGGCACCGGCTTCGACCACGACTTCGGCTGGGGCGTCATCGACGGTCGGGCGCTGGTCCCGGCCCTGGCCGGGATCAAGCGTTCCCGGCGCCCGGCCCCGCGGTGAGATGCCCCGGGTGATGGTGACCCTGCGCCTGGACCCGTCCCAGGCAAGCCTTCGGCAGGTGCTGGGGTTGCTGGATCTCGCCCCCGAGGAGGTCGACCCGGGGTTCGGGGTGGTCGCCATCAACCCGGCCGCGCACCTCTACACCATCCTGGTCGAGGAGGCCGCCGCCAACCGGATCGCCGGCGCTCCGCAGGTGGAGGGGGTGTTCGGCAACCCGAGGATCGAGGGGTTCGACCCGGAGGAGGGCGAGGCGCCGGACTGAAACGGGTCGGGGGGTGTCCACAGCCCCTGCCGTGGGCTAGGAACGGGCGGCGACCCACTCGTCGATCAGGCGGTCGAGCTCGTAGTCGGCGCGGGCGATGCGGAGGCCGGCGCAGCGCAGGGCCTCCCAGGCGGGGCCGACGGCCGCGGCGGCGTCGGCGCGGGCCTGGCGGGCGTGCTCGAGGGCCCGCCAGTCGGCGCCGGTTCGGGCGGCGACGAGGCCGTCCAGGGCGACCTTGGAGAGCTCGGTGGCGTGGATCAGGTCGAGGTCGGCCTGGCTGTGGGCGGTGCGGGCCTGCTCGATGGCGCCCCGGGCCTCGGTGGTGCGCTTGGCGAAGGCGCGGTGGGCGGGCTCGTCGGGGGCGGGGCGGCCGGCCTCGGAGACGGCCGCCTCCAGGGCCCGGACCCGCTGGTCGGCCCGTTCCACGGCCAGCCGGCACTCGCGGACCCACTGCTCGTCGGCGCCGCGACGGGCCTTGGCCGCCTCGGCCAGGCCGGGTGTCTGCCCTGGGTCCGCCTTCTCCTCGGGAGCGCCGTCCGCGCCCTCGCCGTCCGGCCCGCTGTCGGTGGCCTCGGACCCGTCCTCGGCGGCCCGTTCCAGCTTCTCCTTGACGGTGGCGTCGGGCAGCGGCTCGACGTCACGGACGTTGGCCAGCGCCCTGGCCAGGCTGGCCTCGGCCGCCTGGAGGGTGGCCTTGGCGGCCTGCCGGTCCGCCCTGGCCAGCTTGAGCTCGGCCCGCAGCAGTTCCACGGGCAGCACGTCCAGCCGCATGGACGCCTCGACCAGGGCCTCCTCGTCGCTGCCCTTGGCCAGCTCGGCCAGGCGGACGGCCAGCATCGACCGCTCGTCCTTCAGCGCCTTGACGGCCGTCCTGGCCGCCTGGAGGCGCTCGTAGGGGTCTGGTGGCACCGGGACCGACCTCCTCGCGCGGCCGGGGGGAGGCCGCACGCTCGCGTCCTTGATGCCTGCTCCTGATGCGAATTGTCAACTCGGGCCGCCTTGACGAGCCTCGCCCGCGCGGCTTTGATGGCCGCTGTGAGCGATATCACGGTGCTCGGCGTGGACAACGTCCTCCTGGACGTCGGCGACCTGGAGGTCGCCAAGGGGTTCTACGGCGGCCGGCTCGGCCTCGGGGTCAAGTTCGACTTCCCTGACGCCGGGGTGGTCGGCTTCCGGCTCGGCGACGAGGAGGCGGGCCTGGTCGTGCGGGCCGGGGACGTGGCCCCGGGACCGCCCCGGCCATCGCCGCGGCTGTGGCTGGAGGTGCCGGACGCCCGCGCCGCCGGCAAGGCCCTCGCGGCCGCCGGGGTGGCCCTGCTCGGCGAGGCCCGCGAGCTGCGCACCGGCTGGCTGGTCGAGGTCGCCGACCCGTGGGGCAACGTGATCGGCCTCACCGACTACCTCCTGGCCCCGGAGCGGGCCCGCCAGCGCGAGGACGGGCACCCGCAGCGATGACCAGACCGGGCGGGTCGGGCGGGCCGCGCCCGTGACCAGGATGCTGCTCATCGGGCCAGCTGGGCGGCGCCCGTGACCAGGATGCTGCTCATCGGGCCAGCTGGGCGGCGCCCGTGACCAGGACGCTGCTGACCGGCGGGCTGGTCTTCGATGGCACCGGCGCCCCGCCGGCCGAGGCCGACGTGCTGATCGAGGGTGGGCGGATCGTCGAGGTCGGGCCCGGGCTGGACGGGGACGAGGCCGTCGACCTGCGCGGCCGCCACCTGCTGCCGGGGCTGTTCGACTGCCACACCCATGTGACCCTGACCAGCGTCGACCTGATGGGCATCCTCCAGGCGCCGTTCTCCTACCGGTTCTTCCAGACGGTCCGGAACCTGGCCGCGACCCTGCGCGCCGGGATCACCATGGTCCGGGACGCGGCCGGGGCCGACGCCGGGGTGAAGCGGGCCGTGGCCGACGGGCTGGTCCCCGGCCCCCGGCTGCAGATCTCGGTGACCTTGCTGAGCCAGACCGGCGGGCACGGGGACGGCTGGTTCCCGTCCGGGCAGGCGCTCGACTTCTGGCCGGTCTACCCGGGCATGCCCGACGGCCTGGTCGACGGGCCCGAGGCGATGCGGCGCAAGGTCCGCGAGCTCGTCCGGGCCGGGGCCGACGTCATCAAGGTGGCCACCAGCGGCGGGGTCCTGTCCCCCACCGACGACCCCCGCCATGCCCATTTCCGCGACGACGAGCTGACCGCCCTGGTGACCGAGGCGGCCGCCGCCGGCCGCTGGGTGATGGCCCACGCCCAGGGTGGCGACGGCATCAAGGCGGCCGTCCGGGCCGGGGTCCGCTCCATCGAGCACGGCATCTACCTGGACGACGAGGCCATCGGGCTGATGCTGGACCGCGGCACCTGGCTGGTCCCGACCCTGGTCGCGCCCCGCGGCGTCCTGGCCGCGGCCGAGGCCGGGGTGGCCATCCCCGAGGCGTCCCGGCGCAAGGCGGCCGAGGTCGCCGAGATCCACCGCGACTCCTTCCGCCGAGCCGTGGCCGCGGGGGTGAAGGTGGCCATGGGCACCGACAGCGGCGTCACCCCCCACGGCCGCAACCTGGCCGAGCTGGAGCTGATGGCCAAGGGCGGCATGCACCCGGCCCAGGTGCTGGCCGCCACCACCTCGGGGGCGGCCGAGCTGCTGGGGGTGGCCGACGAGCTGGGCACCCTGGAGGCGGGGAAGCGGGCCGACGTGGTGGTGGTCGACGGCGACCCGTTCGAGCTGGCCACCCTCGGCGACCGCATCGCCGCCGTGATCCAGGACGGCCGCCTGGTCGCCGGGCACGTGGCCGGCGCCGCCATCAGCTCTTGATGTCCTTGGTGGCGAAGTTCGCCCAGGCGGCGCCGAGGAACACCGCGATGTAGACGGCCTGGACGGCGAAGCCGCGGCTGACGTCGTGCCACAGCACCGGGGTCCGGAACAGGTCGACGAAGGCCAGCCAGTAGTGGGTCGGCAGGTACGGCTTGACCGCGGCGGCCGCGTCCAGCAGGTCGAGCACCTGGGAGGTGACCAGCGCCGCCAGGGCGCCGAGGGCGGCGGCCAGGGGCGAGTCGGTGACGGTGGAGGCGAACAGGGCCACCGCCGCCACCCCCAGCATCGAGAAGGCCACGTAGCCGACGGTGACGGCCGTCCGCCAGGTGGCGTCCTGGGCGGCGATCGTCTGGCCCGACACCGACGGCAGCGGCTTGACCCCGAACAGCCAGGCCCCGACGGCGAAGGCGACCGCCGCCACCACCAGCACGGCCAGGAACACGAACACGATCGTGACGGCCAGCTTGGCCACCAGCAGCCGGGTCCGCCCGACCGGCCGGACCAGCAGGTAGCGCAGGGTCCCGGCGCTCGCCTCGCCGGCCACGGCATCGCCGGCGAGGACGGCCACGGCCACCGGCAGGAACACCGGCAGGACCAGGGCCAGGGCGGCCGCCGGGAACAGGGCGCCGTTGTTGAGCACCTGGGACAGGAAGGCCGGTCCCTGGCCGGGTCGCGGCCCGACCCCGGTGACCCGCAGCAGCACCGCGACCAGGGTCGGCAGCCCGGCCAGGAGCGCGATGGTCACCCAGGTCCGTGGCCGGGTGACCAGCTTGCGCAGCTCAACCAGGAACATCGGGGTCCTCCGATCCAGCGGGAGACCACCCCGGCGGTCCCCCGGACCCCCCTGATCCACCGGGGGACCACCCCGGCGGTCCCCCGGACCCCCCCGGGCCGGTGAGGCGGAGATACACGTCCTCCAGGGTGGGGCGCTCCACGACCAGCTCGCGGACCCGGATCCCGCCGTCGACCAGGCGGCGGTTGAGGGTCTCGGGGGTGGTGCCGTCCAGGTGGACGGCCAGCCGGTCACCGCCGCGCTCTCCCGGCCGGACGCCGGGCAGGGCCGCCGCCAGGTCGGCGGCGGCGGCGACGTCGGGGG
>Ga0081539_10006627_pt1 | contig 10992 bp, 10 predicted proteins | sample TabmetS4T2R2_FD_71023 | JGI IMG/M metagenome (GOLD analysis project Ga0081539, IMG submission 71023) | Tabebuia heterophylla rhizosphere microbial communities from the University of Puerto Rico - S4T2R2 | ecosystem: Host-associated > Plants > Roots > Rhizosphere ... | reverse complement strand
TCTTTTGGTCGGGTTCGGGACGTTCCAGGTTTCCAAGCGCAAGGCGGGCGAGGGGCGCAACCCGCAAACCGGTGAGAAGATCAAGATCGCCGCCGCCAACGTACCGCGTTTCCGGGCCAGCAAGCAGCTGCGCGAGGCCATCAACTAGAGAAACCTGTCATCCCGAGCGCAGCGAGGGATCCTTAGGCAATAGGAAAGATCCATCGCTGCGCTCGGGATGACAGCGAAGCTGTGCTACAAACGTCGAGGGCCCGGGCGATTAGCTCAGTTGGTAGAGCATCTCGTTTACACCGAGGGGGTCGGCGGTTCGAGTCCGTCATCGCCCACCAGCCCCACCTTCGTCAAAGCGAGCGTAGGGCCGCCGCGCAGAAGCCCGAAGGGCTACGGGGCCTGTTCTCCGCGCGAGCTACGGTCGGCAAGCCGGCCAGAGACAGGTTTTCTTTCAGTATCACTTGACATTTCTTAATAAATACTTTATAGTGAGTCGGGGCTGGCATTTGGGCCGAGGGCCTTCAGGGCGATTGGCGATGCACTTGCCAAAACTGCGAAAATTGCGAGAACGCCCGCTGCGGCGCACCCCATGGATGAGACAGTTGAGGTCCAGACAGAGTTGCTGCCTTCCTGTCAGCGACGGCACGCTTCTGAAGTTTCTGGGCGTATGGCGCCCAGAAATTCCCCGAATCGCGCCTGCATGGCATGCACTCCAAACGACGTATTTGCCGGGAATGGCGTGCAGAAACTCGGCGAATCCAGCTCCGGAAATTCCGATAATTCCGAAAATTGCCAAACCGGGGCCGAGCGGCGGTCGCGGCTGGGCGAGGAGTTGCCTCCAAGGTCGCGCGCCGACCCGTCGCGGCAAGAATTCAGACCAATGCCGTTCCTCGGGAACCCCTGTGGAGCGATCTTCGTTCGCCGCCCGAAAGTTCAGGTTTTTCGGATACTTACGTACGTTTTCGCGGGTGCGGTATGCTTGACTTGCCAGAGGGGGTCCTATATCAGTCGCCGCGCCGTTGGGGGCTTACGCGGGCGTAGTTCAGTTGGTTAGAACGCCGGCCTGTCACGCCGGAGGTCGCGGGTTCGAGTCCCGTCGCTCGCGCCAGCCCCAACGCTGGCGGCCCAAGCGGAAGCAAGCCAGGGCGAAGGGGTGACGATGGAAGATCTTCTCAGGGAATACCTTCCGATCCTGATCTTCCTTGGTCTCGCCTTGGCGCTGGTCGCGGCGATGCTGGGCGGGTCGTATCTGATCGCCCGCCAGGCACCGAATTCCGAGAAGCTCTCCCCTTACGAGTGTGGCTTCGCCCCGTTCGACGACGCGCGCGGCAAGTTCGACGTTCGCTTCTACCTTGTCGCCATCCTGTTCATCATCTTCGACCTTGAGGTCGCATTCCTGTTTCCGTGGGCTGTGGCGCTTGGCGACATCGGCGTCTTCGGATTCTGGTCGATGATGCTGTTCCTCGCCGTGCTGACCGTGGGCTTCATCTACGAATGGCGCAAAGGAGCATTGGAATGGGAGTGATCACTCCGACCAAGCCCGACATCGTCGGCGCCGAACAGGCGCTGCAGCGCGCTCTCACCGATGAGCTGGCCGACAAGGGCTTCGTCGTCTCGCAGCTCGAGAAGCTGGTCACCTGGGCGCGCACCGGCTCGATGTGGGGCCTCACCTTCGGCCTCGCCTGTTGCGGCGTCGAGATGATCCATTGCTGGATGAGCCGCTACGACCTCGACCGCTTCGGCTTTGCGCCGATGCCGAGCCCGCGCTCGGCCGATGTCATGATCGTTGCCGGCACGCTCACCAACAAGATGGCGCCCGCGTTGCGCAAGGTCTACGACCAGATGGCCGAGCCCCGTTACGTGATCTCGATGGGCTCGTGCGCCAACGGCGGCGGCTACTATCACTACAGCTATTCCGTGGTGCGTGGCTGCGACCGCATCGTGCCGGTCGACGTCTACGTTCCCGGCTGCCCGCCGACCGCCGAGGCGCTGCTGTACGGCGTGCTGCAGCTGCAGAAGAAGGTTCGTCGCACGGGAACCTTGGTGCGCTGATGGCCGAATCGCTGCAGGAGCTGGGCGAACACATCGCCAAGGCCAACGCCGCCGTCGTCATCGCCGCCCACGTTGAGCTGGGCGAACTGACCCTCGACGCGCGGCCCGACGGTCTGGTCTCGCTGTTTTCGTTCCTGCGCGATGATCCGCGATGCCTGTTCAATCAGCTTGCCGACGTCTGCGGCGTCGACTGGCCTGAGCGCGAAAAGCGCTTTGACGTCGTCTACAATCTGCTGAGCCTCAAGCTCAACCAGCGCCTTCGCGTGAAAGTGGCGACCGATGAATCCACGCCCGTACCATCGGTCACCCCGATCTACAGCTCGGCCGGCTGGTTCGAGCGTGAGACCTACGATCTCTACGGCGTGTGGTTCTCCGACCATCCGGACCTGCGGCGTATCCTCACCGACTACGGCTTCGAAGGCCATCCGCTGCGCAAGGATTTCCCGCTCACGGGCTTCGTCGAAGTCCGCTGGGACGACGTGCAGAAGCGCGTCGTTTACGAGCCGGTGAAGCTCACGCAGGAATTTCGCAACTTCGACTTCCTCAGTCCCTGGGAAGGCGCACGCCACATTCTTCCAGGCGACGAGAAGGCTTCGGGATCACCGCCCGACCAGCAGGGCAAGGCCGACTGACATGTCCGACGTCGAGATCAAGACGCTCACCATGAATTTCGGGCCGCAGCATCCGGCGGCCCATGGGGTGCTGCGCCTGGTCGTCGAGATGGACGGCGAGATCGTCGAGCGCTGCGATCCGCACATCGGGCTCCTGCACCGCGGCACCGAGAAGCTGATCGAGTACAAGAGCTATCTGCAGGCGGTGCCGTACTTCGATCGACTCGACTACGTCTCGCCGATGAGCCAGGAGCACGCCTTCGCGCTCGCGGTCGAGAAGCTGCTGGGCATCACCGTTCCCGAGCGGGGCCAGTACATCCGTGTGCTGTTCGCCGAATTGACGCGCGTCCTCAATCATCTGTTGAACGTCACGACGTTCGCCATGGACACCGGCGCATTGACCCCGCCGCTGTGGGGCTTCGAGCAGCGCGAGCTTCTGATGGAGTTCTATGAAGGGGTGAGCGGCTCGCGCATGCATGCGGCCTACTTTCGGCCCGGCGGCGTGCACCAGGACCTGCCCGACGGCATGCTCGACAGGATCGACGCCTGGATCAAGCAGTTCTGGCCGTTCGTCAAAGACATCGAGAACCTGCTGAACGACAACCGCATCTTCCGCATGCGCACGGTCGACATTGGCGTCGTGTCGGCGCAGCAGGCGCTCGATTGGGGCTTCAGCGGCCCGATGATCCGCGCCTCGGGCATCCCGTGGGACCTGCGCAAGGCGCAGCCCTACGACGTCTACGACCGCATGGATTTTGACATCCCGATCGGCAAGACCGGCGACTGCTTCGCACGTTACCTGGTGCGCATCGAGGAGATGGTCCAGAGCGCGCGCATCATGGAGCAGTGCGTCGCGGCGCTGCGCACCGTGACCGGCCCGGTGCGCATCGACGACCGCAAGATCTCACCGCCCCGGCGTGGCGAGATGAAGCATTCGATGGAAGCGCTGATCCACCATTTCAAGCTGTACACGGAGGGCTACAAGGTGCCGCCCGGCGAGACCTACACGGTGGTCGAGGCACCCAAGGGCGAGTTCGGTGTGTACCTGGTGTCGGACGGCACGAACCGCCCATATCGCTGTCACATCCGCGCGCCCGGCTTTCCGCATCTGCAGGCCCTCGACATGATGACCAAGGGCCATCAGCTTGCCGACATGTCGGCCAACATCGGCTCGCTCGACATCGTGTTCGGCGAGATCGATCGCTAGGAGCGCCGGCATGTCGATGATCACCGCCGATCCCAAGGACGTCCCTCATGTCGAGCACTTCGCCTTCACGCCCGAATACCTCGACAAGGCGAAGGCGCTGATCGCCAATTATCCGCCCGGCCGTCAGGCCAGTGCCGTCATTGGGGTCCTCGATCTGGCGCAGCGTCAGCACGGCTGGCTGCCGCGTGTCGCGATGGACGAGGTCGCGAAGCTTCTCGAAATGGCGCCGATCCGCGTCTACGAGATCGCGACCTTCTATACGATGTTCCAGCTGAAGCCGAGGGGCCGGCACCTCCTGCAAGTCTGCACGACGACTCCCTGCTGGCTGCGCGGTTCCGACGCCATCATGAAGGTCTGCGAGGAGGCCGTCGATGGCGCGACCTTCAGCCTGCAGGAAGTCGAATGCCTGGGCGCCTGCGTGAACGCGCCCGTGGTGCAGATCAACGATGACTTCTATGAAGACCTCGACGCGGAGTCGATGACGAAGCTGCTCGACGCCTTGCGCCGCGGCGAGACCCCCAAGCCCGGCCCGCAGATCGATCGCCAGACCTCGGCGCCCGTCGGCGGCCCGACGACGCTCAAGGACGGGTAGACAACGATGCTTGCCGACAAGGATCGCATCTTCACCAACCTCTACGGCTTCCACGACTGGCGCCTGCCGGCTGCCCGCGCGCGCGGCGCCTGGGACAACACCAAGGCGCTGCTCGAGAAGGGCCCCGACGCCATCATCGACGAGATGAAGAAGTCGGGCCTGCGCGGCCGTGGCGGTGCCGGCTTCCCGACCGGGCTGAAATGGTCGTTCATGCCCAAGGAGGTGAAGGACCGGCCGCACTACCTGGTGGTCAATGCCGACGAGTCCGAGCCCGGCACCTGCAAGGATCGCGACATCATGCGCCACGACCCGCATTTGCTGGTCGAAGGTTGCCTGGTCGCAGGCTTCGCCATGCGCGCCAACGCCGGCTACATCTACGTCCGCGGCGAGTTTTACAACGAAGCCGAGACCCTGGTCGCCGCGATCAAGGAGGCATACGAGGCGGGACTCCTCGGCAAGAACGCCTGCGGCTCGGGCTGGGACTTCGATCTTTATGTCCACCGCGGCGCCGGCGCCTATATCTGCGGCGAGGAGACCGCGCTGCTGGAGAGCCTCGAGGGCAAGAAGGGCATGCCGCGGCTGAAGCCGCCGTTCCCCGCCGGCGCCGGCCTCTATGGCTGCCCCAGCACCGTCAACAACGTCGAATCGATCGCCGTGGCGCCGACCATCCTGCGCCGCGGCGCGGCCTGGTTCGCCGGCATCGGCCGGCCCAACAACACCGGTACCAAGCTCTTCTGCATCTCCGGCCACGTCAACAAGCCCTGTAATGTGGAAGAGGAGATGGGCATTCCCCTGCGCGAGCTGATCGACCGCCATGCGGGCGGTGTGCGCGGCGGCTGGGACAATCTGCTGGCCGTGATCCCGGGCGGTGCCTCGGTGCCGCTGCTGCCGAAGTCGATCTGCGACACCGTCCTGATGGATTTCGATTCGCTGCGCGACCAGAGGTCGGGCCTCGGTACGGCGGCCGTCATCGTGATGGACAAGTCGACCGACGTCATCAAGGCGATCGCACGGCTGAGCCAGTTCTACAAGCACGAGAGCTGCGGCCAGTGCACGCCCTGTCGCGAAGGCACTGGCTGGATGTGGCGCGTGATGGAACGCATGGTACTGGGAGACGCGCGCATCGAGGAGATCGACGCGCTGGAAGACGTCACCAAGCAGGTCGAAGGCCACACGATCTGCGCGTTGGGCGACGCCGCCGCCTGGCCGATTCAGGGTCTGATCCGCCACTTCCGTCCCGAGATGGAGCGTCGCATCCGCGCGCGCACCGAGAAGCTCGCGGCGGAGTAGGGCAGGGGAAGCGCAATGCCCAAGCTTACGATCGACGGTATCGAGGTCGAGGTTCCCAACGGCGTGACCGTGCTGCAGGCCTGCGAGTTGGCCGGCGTCGAGATTCCGCGCTTCTGCTACCATGAGCGTCTGTCGATCGCCGGCAATTGCCGCATGTGCCTGGTCGAGCAGGAGAAGGCGCCCAAGCCGATTGCCTCCTGTGCCATGCCGGCCATGGACAAGATGGTGATCAAGACCAACACGCCCATGGTGCAGAAGGCGCGCAAGGGGGTGATGGAGTTCCTGCTGATCAACCATCCGCTCGACTGCCCGATCTGCGACCAGGGTGGCGAGTGCGATCTGCAGGACCAGGCGATGGGCTACGGCTTCGACCGTAGCCGCTACCACGAGAACAAGCGCGCGGTGCCCGACAAGGAACTGGGCCCGATCGTCAAGACGTCGATGAACCGCTGCATCCATTGCACCCGTTGCATTCGCTTCGCAACTGAAGTGGCGGGCGTGGAGGAGTTGGGCGCTACCGGCCGCGGCGAGAGCATGGAGGTCACGACCTACGTGCAGCACACGCTGACCAGCGAGCTGTCCGGTTGCATCGTCGATCTCTGCCCGGTCGGCGCGCTGACTTCGAAGCCCTACGCGTTCGAGGCGCGGCCCTGGGAGCTCGGCAAGACCGAATCGGTCGACGTCATGGACGCGCAGGGTTGCAATATCCGCGTCGACACCCGCGGCGTCGTGGTGATGCGCGTGCTGCCGCGCCTGAACGACGACGTCAACGAGGAGTGGATCTCCGACAAGACGCGCCACGCCGTCGATGGCCTGCGCTACCAGCGCCTCGATCGCCCATATGTGCGCAAGCAGGGCAGGCTCGTGGAGGCGTCGTGGGGCGAGGCATTCGACGCCATCGCCGCGAAGTTGAAGAACGTCGAAGGCGGCAAGATCGCGGCGATTGCCGGTGATCAATGCGATGCCGAGGCCATGGTCGCGCTGAAGGATCTGATGGCGGCACTCGGCTCGCCCAACATCGATTGCCGCCAGGACGGCGCCAAGCTGGACGGGCCGCGCGGCAGCTACATCTTCAATGCTGGCATCCGCGGCATCGACCAGGCCGATGCCATCCTGCTGGTCGGCACCAATCCGCGCTGGGAAGCGCCTGTCCTGAACGCGCGCATCCGCAAGCGCTACCTGCATGGCCGTTGCCCGATCGGCAGCATCGGCCCGGTGGCCGATCTCACCTATCCCGTCGAGCGCTTGGGCGCCGGCCCGGCCTCTCTCCGCGATCTCGTCGACGGAAAGGCCACCTTCTTCGACAAGCTGAAGGCCGCCAGGCATCCGCTGGTCATCGTCGGCATGGGCGCGGTCGCCCGGCCGGACGGTGAGGCGGTGCTGGCAATGGCGCGCGAGTTGGTCGAGAAGCTGGATGCCGTGCGCGAGGACTGGAACGGCTTTGCCATGCTGCACACAGCGGCTGCCCGTGTCGGCGGCCTCGATCTCGGCTTGGTGCCGGGCGAGGACGGCCGCGACGTGGAAGGAATCCTGTCGGGCAGCGAGAAGGGCGAGATCGCAGCCGTCTATTTGCTGGCGGCCGACGAGATCGACACCAAGCGACTGGGCAAAGCCTTCGTGATCTACCAGGGCCACCACGGCGACGCCGGTGCGCATCGCGCCGACGTCATCCTTCCGGGTGCTGCCTACACCGAGAAGAACGGGACCTACGTCAATACCGAGGGCCGCGTGCAGCTCGGCTTCCGTGCCGCCTATCCGCCGGGCCAAGCGCGGGAGGACTGGGCCATCCTGCGGGCGCTGTCCGAGCAACTGGGCACGCGCCTGCCCTACGATACGCTCGGCCAGGTGCGCTCGCGCCTGGTTGCCGTCAATCGCAGCTTCGCGGCGATCAACCAGCAGCAACCGGGTGCGTGGGGCGATTTCGGCGAGGCGGGCTCGCTGTCCGATGCACCTTTCGTCTCGCCGATCACCAACTTCTACATGACCTGTCCGATCAGCCGCGCCTCGCGCACCATGGCCGAGTGCACCGCGAACCGCGCGCAGGCGATGGCGGCGGAGTAGGGAATGGGCGGCGACCTCTATCATTTCTTCACCGCGAACTGGCTCGGTCAGGCGATTGTCATCCTGGCCGAGTGCCTGCTGGTCACGGTGCCGCTGCTGTTGGCTGTCGCCTACATGACTTACGTCGACCGCAAGGTGTGGGCCTCGATCCAGCTGCGCCGCGGACCAAACGTCGTCGGCCCGTTCGGCCTGCTGCAACCGATGGCCGACGGCCTGAAGCTGCTGCTGAAGGAGACGATCGTTCCCTCCAGCGCCAACCAGGTGCTCTTCCTGATCGCGCCCATGATCACCTTCGTGACGGCGCTGATCGCCTGGGCGGTGGTACCGTTCGACGACGGCTGGGTGATCGCCGACATCAATGTCGGCGTCCTCTATCTCTTCGCCATCTCCTCGCTCGGCGTCTACGGCATCATCATCGCGGGCTGGGCGTCGAACTCGAAATACGCGTTCCTCGGTGCGTTGCGCTCGGCGGCGCAGATGGTGTCCTACGAGGTCTCGATCGGCTTCGTCCTCATCACTGTTCTGCTGTGCGTGGGTTCGCTCAACCTCACGCAGGTGGTGATCGCCCAGTCGGGCTGGTTCTGGAACTGGTTCTGGCTGCCGCTCTTGCCGATGTTCGTGATCTTCTTCATCTCGGCGCTCGCGGAAACCAACCGCACGCCCTTCGACCTGCCGATGTCGGAAGCCGAGCTGGTGCAAGGCTTCCAGACCGAATACTCGTCGATGCCGTTCGCCCTGTTCTTCCTCGGTGAATACGCCAACATGATCCTGCTGTCGGCGATGGGCGCGGTGCTGTTCCTGGGCGGCTGGATGTCGCCTATCCCCTTTCCGCCGTTCACCTGGATCCCGGGCGTCGTCTGGTTCGCGCTCAAGATCGCGTTCCTGCTGTTCGTGTTCAGCTGGACCAAGGGGACGCTGCCCCGCTACCGCTATGATCAGCTGATGCGGCTGGGCTGGAAGGTGTTCCTGCCCGTGTCACTCGGCTGGGTCGTGATCACCGCCGCCGTCCTGCAGCTGGGCGGCTGGGTGCCGAAATCCTTCTGACGGGACGCACATGGCCTCGCTCGACCGCACCGCCCGCGCCTTCCTGCTCACCGAACTGGTGACGGGCTTCATGCTGACCTTGAAGTACATGTTCAAGCCCAAGGTCACGGTGAACTATCCCTACGAGAAGGGTCCGCTCAGTCCGCGCTTTCGCGGCGAGCACGCGCTGCGCCGCTATCCCAACGGCGAGGAGCGCTGCATCGCCTGCAAGCTCTGCGAGGCGATCTGCCCGGCCCAGGCCATCACCATCGAGGCCGAACCGCGCGACGACGGCAGCCGGCGTACGACGCGCTACGACATCGACATGACCAAGTGCATCTATTGCGGCTTCTGCCAGGAAGCCTGCCCGGTGGATGCCATCGTCGAGGGGCCGAACTTCGAGTTCACCACCGAGACGCGCGAGGAGCTGATGTACGACAAGCAAAAGCTGCTCGCCAACGGCGACCAGTGGGAAAGCCTGATTGCGGCCAACCTCCAGCGCGACGCGGCGTATCGCTGACGCCGGCGAAGAGGGGAGATCATGCTGCTGCAGGCAATCGCCTTTTACGTCTTCGCCTTCGTCGTCATGGCGTCGGCCGCCATGGTCGTGGTGTCGCGTAACCCGGTCTATTCAGTCCTGTTCCTGATCCTGGCCTTCTTCAACGCCGCTGCGCTCATGCTGCTGATCGGCGCCGAATTCATCGCCATGATCCTGATCATCGTGTACGTCGGCGCCGTCGCCGTGCTGTTCCTGTTCGTGGTCATGATGCTCGACATCAACGTGACCAGGCTGCGCGAGGGATTCCTCAAGTATTTGCCGGTGGGCGCGCTGATCGGCCTCGTGCTGCTGGCGGAGATCCTGCTGGGCCTGGGCGTGATGGGCTCCGAGACGGCGACGCTGGCCGGGCTCGCCAAGGCCGGACCGCAAGTCCCGACGATCACCAATACTCGAGCGATCGGCCAGGTTCTCTACACCCAGTACTTCTACCTGTTCCAGGTGGCGGGCGTGGTGCTGCTGGTCGCCATGATCGGCGCCATCGTGCTCACCCTGCGCAGCCGCCCGGGCGTTCGCCGCCAGCGCATCTCCGAGCAGCTCTATCGACCGAAGGAACAGGCCATCACCGTGGTCAAGGTCCCGACCAGGGGAGGGGTGTCGTGATCGGGCTCGGCCACTATCTGTTCGTCGCCGCCGTGCTGTTCACGCTCGGCATCCTCGGCATCTTCCTCAACCGCAAGAACGTCATCGTCCTCCTGATGTGCGTCGAGCTGATGCTGCTTGCGGTCAACATCAACCTCGTCGCCTTCTCGGCCTTCCAGGGCAACGTCGTGGGCCAGGTCTTTGCCATGCTGGTGCTGACCGTGGCCGCGGCCGAGGCAGCCATCGGCCTTGCCATCCTCGTCGTCTATTTCCGCAACCGCGGGACGATCGAGGTGGAAGACATCGACGCGTTGAAGGGCTGAGCCATGGCTGAGGTCACCAAACCGGTTCTTTTGCCTCCCCAGCGAAGCTGGGGAGGTGTCGCCGTCATGGGGCGACGGAGGGGTCATGCTCTTCGTCGATCCGCCTTGACCCTTTCGTCCGCTGCGCGGACACCTCCCCCCGCTTCGCGCGGGGAGGAACGCGCGAGCTGAGGCGCCGCCATGGATCTTGCGATCAAGCTCATCGTCCTGCTGCCGCTGTTGGCGGCCGCCATCGCCGGCCTGTTCTGCCGCGTGATCGGCGACCGCCCGGCGCAGATCGTCACCACGGCGGCGCTGCTGATCGCGGCGGCTCTCTCGGTGTTCGTGTTCGTGCGGATCGGCTTCGGCCCGGAGAACGCCAAGCTGGTGATCGTCAAGCTCTTCACCTGGTTCGATTCGGGAACGCTCAACGTCGACTGGACGCTGCGCGTCGATACGCTGACCGCGGTCATGCTGATCGTCGTCACGGGCGTGTCGTCGATGGTGCACGTCTACTCGATCGGCTACATGGCCGAGGATCCCGGCATCCCGCGCTTCATGTCGTACTTGAGCCTGTTCACCTTCTTCATGCTGATGCTGGTGACGTCGGACAACCTGGTGCAGCTGTTCTTCGGCTGGGAGGGTGTCGGCCTCGCGTCCTACCTGCTGATTGGCTTCTGGTACGACCGTCCGTCAGCGAACGCGGCCGCCATCAAGGCATTCAT
>Ga0081539_10006626_pt1 | contig 10993 bp, 7 predicted proteins | sample TabmetS4T2R2_FD_71023 | JGI IMG/M metagenome (GOLD analysis project Ga0081539, IMG submission 71023) | Tabebuia heterophylla rhizosphere microbial communities from the University of Puerto Rico - S4T2R2 | ecosystem: Host-associated > Plants > Roots > Rhizosphere ... | reverse complement strand
TCTCCATTGCGACCCGTGCCACGCGATCGGGGTCCTGCTCAACCCGACTCTCGTTGTTGAACAGCATCGTCTCGCGTGAGGACGCCGAGTAGGCAGGCCAGTGCGGGAGCTTCGACCCGTTCGGATTGCCCGTGCGCGCAAAGGCCACCCAGGCGGCGCTGACCTTGTCGGCCAGCGCCTGCGCTTCGGGCATCTTCGAGATGAGCGGGCCGGCGATCGCGATGTTGTTGAAGACGAAGGGAATCTCCACCGTGTGCGGGGACCGCATGTGCCCGCCGCCCTCCGGGGTTTCCCAATCGAATCGATAGAGAAACGCCGGGGCGCCGCGCTGCTCGACCTTCCGCTTCGCGAGCTCCCGCGAGTACGTGCCCCGTGGATGATCGGTAGCGATGAGGATCCAGAGATCCCAAGGCGATGCTTGCGGCCGCGCCTGGCGGAATGCGGCGATGACGTTGTCGGGATTGCCGCCGATCCGCTTCGCGACTCGATCTTTCAGTCCCGCCTCGTCGAGCGCGAGCTTCTCCGGCGTCGGTCGGTCGTAGAAGGTCTCCTCGGTTTGCGTGTACCCGATCAGCAGAGGAACGTTCGACGACAGCGCGGGACCCGCCGGGTCCCACGGATGATTCGGCAGCACCGGTGAGCCGATCGTCGGTGAGTTCGCGGTCATCCCGGGCTCGCGGGCCGCGACCTTGGCTTGAACGGCGGCATTCGCAGCAAGCAGGCGCGCCATGGGCACAGCCTGCAACTCACGAATCTGCCCTCTCTTCAATCCGAGCTCGGCGAGCAGCATGTCAGTGGTGCGCATCCCGTCGTCTGGCGTCGTGAGCCGAAGGACCGCGCCGCTCTCGATGATGGCGCGATGGAACAATCCCTTCGCTCCCGGCATTGCCATCAATGTCGCGACCTTGCGACCTCCGCCGGACTGCCCGAAGATCGTCACCAGATTGGGATCGCCGCCGAAGCGCTCGACGTTGTCACGGACCCACTCCAGCGCAGCGACGAGGTCGAGCATCCCGGCGGTCCCGGCGAGCGCCAACTCGCCTCCCTCCCCGAGATGCGTGAAGCCGAACACGTTCAATCGGTGATTGATCGTCACGACGACGACGTCGCTGGTGCGAGCGAGGCTCACGCCGTCGGTGATCGGTGACGAACCGGATCCGGTCGAGAAGCCACCTCCGTGCAACCACACCATCACCGGACGCTTCCCGGTCGCCAGCGCCGGCGTGAACACGTTCAATACGAGGCAGTCTTCGTTCTGTGGCGGTGCTCCCGGTCGCGGCGTCTCGGTTCCATTGCCCTGCGGCGCAGTGGGACCGTAGTCGAATGCATCGCGAACACCCGTCCACGCCGTGGGCTTCGTCGGCGGCATGAATCGATTGGAGCCCGCCGTCGATGCGCCGTACGGAACGCCCTTGAAGACGTTGATGCCACGGACGATTCGCCCGCGCATCTTGCCGTAGGCGGTCTCTGCGACAACACCGTCGGTCTCTGCGGCCTTCATCAGGTCGAGCCACGGCGACAATTGCGATGCCGCGAACACCAGCGACGCCTGCTGCATGAAACGCCTGCGCGATGACATCGCAATCGACGCCGTTCTCATCGTGTGTTCTCCTCTCACAGCCGCGGGACGCGGTAGATTACCGCGTCCCGACGCGACCGCCCAGGTAAATCTGGTCCCGGTCAATCGTTGTCGAGAATCGTCACCGTCCCCCGCGACTTCTCGAGGACCGCTGTCGACGTCGGCGACAACGTCACGCGGAACTGTTCGCTCGATTCGCGCACGGTGTCGTCGATGATTCGAAGCGGGATCGACACGGTCGTCTGCCCGGGCTGGAAGGAGATCGTTCCTGACTTCGCGGTGTAATCGCCGCCGGCCAGAGCGGTGAGGTTCGACGTCTGGTAACTGACGTGCACGACGCGGCCGCTCGGTTCCGATAGCCGCACCGGCAACGAAAGCGTGTTGACGGACTCCGTCACGACGATGTCGGCAATCGACAGCCGCGGCAGCGGGTCGTCGTCGACGATCGTACCGATTGCCGTACCGTCCGCGATCGCAGCGCCGAGCGGATTGGACAGTAACACCGCGAAAATCTCGTCGGCTTCATCGAGACGATCGTCGTCGATCGGCAGAGTGATCGTCGCCGTCTGCGTCCCGGGCGGTATCGTCAACGTACCGCGCACGACTGGAGCCGGGGTGTGCGTGAAGATCGCCGCATAGTCCACCGTGATCGGATATGCCGCCATCAGGGACACCGTGACCGGAAACTGGATGGTGGCAGACGGTCCTTCAACCGCGCGGGCGTCTTCAATCCGGATGGCCGGCGTATCGTCGTCGACGATGAGTCCGAGCGCCCAACCGCCGCGAAGGATTCGAGCGTTCATCGGCCCGCTCAACGTCAGGCGGAAGGATTCGAACGGTTGCTCGGCCACCCGGTCGCCGAACACAGGCACTGTTACCTGCATCGAGGTGGTACCGGGCTCGAAGGTCACTGTTCCGGACGTTGCGGCATAATCCGTCCCGGCCTCCGCGTCTTCGTCCGACGTTTTGTAGTCCACCGTTACGGTGTCGGTAGACGGCGAGGACAGCGTCACGACAAATGTGGCGTCGGTGAACCCTGAATCGCCTTCGACGACCTCTGCGTCCTCGATCGAGAGAGAGGGCACCGGATCGAAATCCCAGGCGAGCTCGATGCCGGTCGGCCGATCGAAGTGCGCCAGTACGGTCTGCTGACCAGTCGACAGCTCGATGCGCGTGACATTGCCCGTCTGCGCCGACACCACGAACACGAACGGACCGACCCAGGCGACGTCGGAAGGTGCCTCGACCGGCAGGAAGCCTACCGGGCGTCCATCACGGCAGTCGATGAGCCCTCCGGTACCCAGTGCCGTGGTGTCGGCGACGAGGAGCTCGCCACCCCTGACCGCGAGCGCGACAGGCGTGTCGAACGGCGGACCCGAACAGGCCTCCTCCTTCGCGCCCCACCCCGGATCGATCACCGTGACACCGGCCCCCCCTCCGAACACACTCTTGTCAGCCACATACACCATCGGCCCGCCAAAAGCCTCGATCGCTACCCCCTGCGGCTGCGACGGCGGTCCATCGATTGGCCATGGCTCGAACGGAAAACGATAGAGGGACCCTCCGGAAGTCACCAGTCGCGCGTCGTCGCGAGCCACGGTCACGTGGGTTGCTGGCGGTCCAGCGATCAGCAGGCTCTGGTCACCGCTGCGCGAGTCAACGACGATGATCCCGGAAGTGTCGGCGATGGAGACAAACCGCCCACCAATGGGAATCGCCGTGGGGTCGGTAATCGGAGGCCAGAACGTGTCGAAGCCGCCGATCCCGATTCCTGATGGCCGATCGAGGAACCCGCCGGACGCAACGATGTCGGTTTGCCCGGTGACCGCATCAATCCGCCAGAGGGCCGCGTTCGCCTCGTCGGTGACGAAGAGGAACGGTCCCGCAGAGGGGGCAGGGCGAACGACGATCCCGAAATGGCCCGACTGCGCCGTGGTTATCAACCGACCGTGCGCGTCGAAGACCTCGATTTCGATCCGGTTCAACGGCCACAGGAGTCCCTTCGGACACGCGTCGTCAGCAAAGCAGGGCAAAACGCTTTCATCGATTGTCCACGTGCAAGTCCGTTCGTGGCTGCTCACCCGGGAACAGCCCCAGTCAGCCGGTTGGGACGACCACATCTGGACCGAAGGACGGACGTCGAACGTCGCACCTTCAGGCACATTCGTCGCGGTCCAGGAAATTTCGTAGGTGGTTCCCGCGAGCAGCCATTCGCCGGCGACGGGAGCCGTAATCGTGACGGATGGCGTCTCCGATTGAGCGAACGCGAAAGAAGGAGATTGGATCATCGAGAGGATGAACGCGACCCGGCACAGACGGAGCACACATTGGCGCGTCACCATCGATCGCATCGGGGGGCAGACTGTCATGGCCACTCCTTGGGCCCCGAAGCTCTATCGCGGGGCCTGTGTGACCTCTAGTGCAGCGATGGTGAAATTTGTTTCGCGTCTGCCTGATGGACCGGCGCACTGGCGCGCGACGCGGCCGCGAACTCTTCCGAACGCCGTCTCCGCGACAACGCGCGCGTTAGTGTCGGCGGCGTCCGGATGCCGTCAATATCTCGCGTGATGGCGAAATGAAGACAGCGCGTGCGCCGGTCGCGTTCGGCTCCATGACTCAGGCGCTCGCGCGGTCCGATAACGGCGCCGCCTAGAGAGCCCGTTCACGGGCGGAAAACGCGTCGCCACGCCCCCACCTTGATCGGACCAACGCTTGCACCGGGTCACCTGCTCCGCTTTGAAAGTACCAAGGAGAACCCAAGATGAACCCTATGAAGCTGATCGTATCGGGTGCCCTCGCAGCGGTGGTGGCGGCGTCGCTGACAGTGGCGAGCGCGCAGAGTCAGGCGCCGTCTCAAACCTCGCCGGGCGCGTCGCAGACCCCGAGCACGTCGCCGACGACACCAAGCCCGTCACAGCCGTCGACTGCCGCGCAGTCACGCGCGGGAGCACAGCAGATCACCGTTACCGGTTGCATTCAGCGTGAGGCCGACTATCGGCGATCCACGGCCGCCGGTCGTGGCGGCGCAGCAGGAACGGGTCTCGGCGTCGGCAATGAGTTCGTGCTGACCAATGCGGCGATGGCGAATCGGCCACCTGCCGGCGCGACACCAGGTGCCACGGCGCCTGCGCCAACGGGGACGACCGGGTCGGCCGCGACAGCGTACGAGCTGACTGGTCCCAACGAGGGCAAGGCAGAAACGATGGTCGGCAAGCGCGTCGAAATCATGGGCACGCTGAAAGCCGGCGATCCGGCTGGCGGTCCGACCGCCGACCTTCCCGGAAGTCGGGATCTCAAGCTGCAGGAGCTGGAGGTTTCCAGCATCCGCGAGACGACGGGAACCTGCTCGCCCGCCGCGCAGGAATAGATCGGCGTCGTGTGCGCGTGTCGCCGGCCGCGTCGGCGACACGCGAAATCCCGGCAGGCCGGACCTTGTGCGGCCCGGCGTCAGCGTGACGATCGCATCGCGGGCGCGAACTTCTGAATCCGCTTCGCCTGCTCGACTTCTCCCGTATAGATGTTCCCTCTCGAGTCGATCGCGATCGCATTGATCCAGTGGAACTGGCCGGCGTACTTGCCGTTCCGGCCGAACGAGCCGAGCGTCTTCCCGCTCTGGCGGTCGAGAATCCAGACGACGTTGTTCGTCCCGTCGGCCACGTAGAGATAGCTCTGTTGCGGGTCGCGTGAGATCGCCAGCTTGTAGGTGGTGCCGCAGGGCGGGAACTTCGTGTTCGCCAGGCTGCCGCATCCTTCAGTCACGCGCTGGGCCGGCGTGTTCGGCGACACGTAGAACTCCTTGACGAACTTGCCCTCCGGCGTGAAGACCTCGATCCGGTTCTGCCCACGCTCGCCGATGTAGACGAGGCGATCCTTGGAGATCTCGACGAAGTGGAGATCGGGCACGAAGTTCTTCTCGTCCGGCGGCGGACCTCCGTTCCAGTTGTAGCTCGCGATGCGATCGTTGGTGATTTCGCTGAGCGGCATGCCGTGCCCGCCCCACCCGCGCTTGTAGGCGCCGGTCGACGCGTCATACACGAGCACGCGCTTCTGATTGATGATGTAGATCTCGTTGGCGACCTCGTCGAGCTGGAAGCGCCCCTTCGACACCATCATCTCGGTGTTCTGGTTGTTCTCGGTGAACCCTTCCTTCGGCGGACGATGGCCGAAGTCCCAGACGAACGTGCCATCGCGCGTGAACTTCAGGATCGAGTCCTGAGCACCGGTGCCCGACACCCACACGAACCCTTTCGTGTCGGCGATCACCGTCTGCAGCGCAGTCGGCCACAGCGGGTGATAGCCAGGTCCACCCCAGGCATGGACGACGGTGCCGGTCTGATCCAGCTCGATGACTTCAGGTCCGCGCACGCAGCAGACGATGCGCGGCGGAGTGCCATCGCCGCCGATCTCGTCGCCGTCGGCGGCCGCCGCGCGGTTCAAGAACCAGACATGGTCCATGGAATCGACATGGATGCCGGTGACCTGCTGCATGCTCCAGCGGTTCGGCAGCGGCTTGGGCCAGAACGGATCGACCGTGAACACCGGCGCACCGTTCTCGTCGACCGACTGTGAGCGAGGACTCTGAGCGAGACCGGACACGGCGCCAACGGCGAGCAGCGCGAGAAACAGTCCAATGAGGGCGCGCCTGCCCTGAGCGGAGTCGAAGGGTCGCATGTCGCCTCCTGTATGAGCGCGCTGATTATGCGACCGGACGGGAACGGCCGTCCAATGCGATTTGTCTTACAATCCCCGGCGATGAAACGAGGGAGCTTCGAGGCGGTGCGCGCGATCGGCGCGACTCTGCCAGACGTCGAAGACGCCACGGCCTACGGCGGATTCTGCCTCAAGGTTCGCGGCAAGATGTTCGTCTGTCAGGCGATGAACAAGGAGGCTGAGCCGAACACGCTGGCGGTGCGAATGGATTTCGCCCAGCGTGACGCGCTACTCGAAGAGGATCCGCACACGTATTACCTGAAGGATCACTATGTCAATTACCCGTGTGTGCTGGTCAGGCTGTCGCGTGTACATCCCGACGCACTGCGCGATCTCGTGCACGGGGCCTATCGCTTCATAAGCGCCACCGCTCCGAAGCGAAGCCCTCGCGCTCGAACGACGTCACGTAAGACCGCCCGCCGATCATTGCGGCCGAAGCGTCCGTAGCTCGGCGATCATGGCGTCGGACTGCTGGAACTGCAGACAGCCGGGCGTCGGCGGGCGCGGGGGGCAACCGGTCGCACGCCAGCCGTAGTCCGTCTCGATGATCTTTACGAGTTGATCCTTGCTCGTGCCCTGCCGGACGAGGCCGGCCAGGCGCGCACGCATCGTTTCCAGATCCGCCTTGAACGTGACGAGGTCGGCCTTGGCCGACACGGGGCCGTGCCCCGGAATGATCGTGTCGAAGTCGAGCGCCAACGTGCGTTCGAGTGTCCGGCTCCATTCGATGAAGCTGCCGCCCTGCGCGTAGTCGACGTAGATGTTGACGCCGCGCGGCTTGCCGGCCTCGTTGCGGCCGCCGAACCGTCCACCGAGAAACAGGTCGCCGGTGTGGATCACCCGCAGCGCCGGAAAATAGACGACCGTGTCACCGCTCGTGTGTCCACGACCGAAGTACAACGCGCGAACCTGGTTGCCGCCGAGATGCAATGAGAGCTCATCGGAGAAGGTCACGCGCGGAAGACCGATCGGCGTCCCCGGCGTGTCTTCGTAATACGGCTGCTTGATGTGCTCGAGATTCTTCCGCACGTTGTCGTGCGCAATCACTTCCGCGAGAGGCAGCATCTTGAGATCGCCGCCAGCGTGATCGTCGTGCTGATGCGTGTTCAGGACGTAGCGCAGCGGCTTGTCGGTGATCGATCGCACCTGCGCCAGGATGTCGGCGTGATTGCGATCGAACATGTCGTCGACCAGCACGACGCCCTCGTCGGTGACGTAGACGGCGACGTTGCCGCCTTCACCGCTGATCATGTGCAGGTTGTCGCGGACCCTCTCGATCTTCAGCGGACCGGGCGGCTTGGGTGCCTGGGCGGCGGCCAGCCACGCGCCGCCCATCAATAGGATCGCCAGGAGCACGCGCATCGCGTCACGAGTCATGGGCGTCGGGAGTTTACGCCGATCACGCGAGCGCCGCTATAATCCCGCCAGCCTCACGGCTGGAAAAGAAGAACCATGCCCAAGTTCATCATCGAACGGACCGTACCAGGCGCATCGAAGATGACCGACGCCGAACTGCGGGAGGCGTCGCTCAAATCGCTCGAGGCGCTGCGGCGTCTCGGCCCGAACATCCAGTGGATTCAGAGCTTCATCACCGACGACAAGATCTACTGCATCTACTTCTCGCCTGATGAGAGCCTGATCGTCGAGCACGGGCGCATGCTCGGCATCCCCGTCGACCGCGTCGAAGCGGTGCGGCGAATGCTCGATCCGACGAACTACGAGGACATCCCGGCTACACACCCAGCGTGAGCACGTAGGCGACCGCCTCGTCGGCGGTCATGCGCAATCCGGCTCTCCACTGTTCGGCGCGGTGGGGATCGGAGATGTCGAGGGCGAACTCACGCACCCGTTCGAGCTTGCGATCGACGTGCCCCCTCGGCACGGCACCCATCGCCTGCCGCAGTGCCATCGCAGCGGCGGCCAGCGTCGTGGCGTCCGCCGCATCACCGACGTCGAGCGCGAGGCGCGCGAACCCCTCGAGCGCCGATGCGATGCCGCGCTTGTACTCGAGCGCGGCGAACCGACGCGTCGCGTCGACGAACAACGCTCGCGCTGCCGCGAAGTCCCCTTCATCACAGGCCAGGTGACCGAGATCGCACGCCGAGCGAGCGAGTCCCCACGCGTCATCCAACTCACGGAAGATCCGCACGGCAGCCTCGTAACGGCGTCTGGCTTCGTCGCGCTCGCCGAGTGCCGCAGCGATGTCGCCAAGATGATTCGAGCTCCACGCGCTGCCCGCCTGCTCACCGCTTTCGAGAAACGTCGTCGCCGCACGCTCGAGCATCGTCCTCGCCTGATGATGGTGGCCGAGCAGGAATTCGACGTCGGCGAGGTTGCTCAACGCGGCGGCAATCGCACGTGTGTCGCCAAGCGCCTCGCACGCGTGCAACGTCTCGATGCTCCACTCGCGGGCGGTCGCATAGTCGCGCCCGAATCGTGCGCTGGCGGCGATCGCGTTGAGCGCGGCAATGGCGCCTCTGGCGTCGCCGATCTCACGACTGATGGTCAACGCCTCGAGATGTTGGCGGTGCGCGGTCCGATGATCGCCGTGGTTGGCGTTGAACGCCGCGGCGTAGTTCAGCGCGTGTGCGCGAGCCGCCGTTGGTGCCGCGGCGGCGGGAAGCGCCAGGATGGCGTCGAACCACACTTTGCCTTCGACCAGGTGCTCGCCATATTCCCAGTAGCGATAGAGGGCGGATGCCAGGCGCAGCGCCCAGTCGCCCTTGTTGCGGTCGATGAGATAGGCCAGCGCCGCGCGGAAGTTGTCCTGCTCGGCATCGCAGATGGTCATCCACTCGGCGACTTGCGCCGGTGATTTTCGCAACGCGATCTCCTCAGCCACCACCACGCCGTATGCCGCGTGCGCGTGACGCACCAATTCGCGCTCGCCGCTGCGTTCGAGCTGCTCGAGCGCGAACTCGCGAACGGTCATCAGCATGGTGAACCGGCGCTCGGCCGCGCCGTGCGTCATCGGCACAACAAGACTGCAATCGAGCAGCGACGACAACCCGTCGAGAACCGCCACGCCCAGATCCCGGCGGGTGTTACAGACCGCCTCGGCGCTCTCCACGGTGAAGCCGCCGGAAAACACCGCCAGCCTTCGAAACAGCCGCCGCTCTTCTGGCGTGAGCAGCGCGTGGCTCCATTCGAGCGTGCGCCGCAACGTCTGGTGCCGCGGCGGCGCATCGGATTCGCCGGATGTCAGCACGTCCAGCGATGAGGGCATCCGTGCCGCCAATTCCGCCGGCGTCAGCACACGGATCCGCGCTGCGGCCAGCTCCAGCGCCAGCGGCAGGCCGTCGAGCCGCGCGCAGACGTCGGCGATCGCCGTCCCGTTGCTGTCACTCAGCGCGAACGACGGATCGAGCGCGGCGGCGCGCTGCAGGAATAGCGCGACGGCGGGATTGTCCGCCAATGTGGCCAGCGACGCGCGGTCCTGCAGTCTCGGAATCGGCAGCGGCTCGACCGTGTAGTTGAACTCCCCGGCGAGACGAAGCCGCCGCCGACTCGTCACCAGGATCTCGAGCGCGGCCGACGCATCGAGCAACGTGGCGATGACAGTGGCGATTCCGGCGAGCTGCTCGACGTTGTCGAGCACGAGCAGCGTCGGCTCGGCGATCGACAGCTGCACGTACTCGCGCAGCGCGTCCACCAGCAGCCGGCCGTCGGTCTGCCGAAGACCCAGCGCATGCGCGACGGCGATCGCCGCGTTGTCGACCTCCGTCATGGCGCCGAGCGGAACGAAGTGCACGCGACGGAAGTCGGCAGCCGCCTTCCGCGCCGCTTCGATCGCCAGGCTGGTCTTGCCGCTGCCGCCGGCGCCGGTCAACGTCACCAGACGCACCTCGTCGCGCAGCAGCAGCCGGTGAACGGCGTCGATCGCGCCGTCGCGTCCGATGAGCGGCATCCGGCGGATCGGCAGCCAGAAGCGATCCGGTAACGACGCCGACACGCACGCGGCGGTTGACGTGAAGCGAGGGGGCACCGCTGTCGCGTCGACAATCTCCCGACGCTGAAAGGAAGCGACGTAGCTCCCTTTCGGCAGCCCGATCACCACTGCGTCGGCGCATCCGGGGCCCGCGTAGTAATCGTTGAGCCGCGCCCGTAGACGACGGGCCTGGACGCGGACGATCGTGTCGATCTGCGGATCGAAGCCGGACCCGCGGTCGAACACCGCCATGCCAACCGCGTACTCCTTGAGCTCGTCGCGCTTCCCGCTCAGCGTCTGCCCGACGACGAACTGCAGAAAGCGGCGGAGGACCGGCGTCGTGGCGAAGGTATCGCTCGCCAGAATGCGCGCCAGCGCCGCGCCGACGTCCTCCCCCGTCACGCCGTCGCGACCGGTTGTCGCCGTAGGTTCCGGGTTCACTGCACTCATCAGCGGGCCGTCAGCCAGCGATCGGGACGATTTCACCGTGAAATCCGGTCAAGTTTACTCCCCGGCCGCGTCGCCCCGCGTCAGCATGTCCCGCATCCAACAAGGGGGACTCGATGATTGCAAAACGTCTGCGGGGGGTCTCGATTGCAGTGATACCTGCGCTCGTGCTGGTGAGCGCCGCACGGGCACAGGCGGCGGAGCCGTCGGTTGAACTGCTTACCTCTGGTGTGGCCGGCGGTTCGGGAAGCACTGTTGGTCCCGACGGGGCTCTCTACGTAACTGAAGGCGCCACGGGTTCAGTGCTCCGGGTCGATCCGGACACCGGG
>Ga0081539_10006625_pt1 | contig 10993 bp, 10 predicted proteins | sample TabmetS4T2R2_FD_71023 | JGI IMG/M metagenome (GOLD analysis project Ga0081539, IMG submission 71023) | Tabebuia heterophylla rhizosphere microbial communities from the University of Puerto Rico - S4T2R2 | ecosystem: Host-associated > Plants > Roots > Rhizosphere ... | reverse complement strand
GATAGTGCCTGTACATCTCGAAGGATCGTCCGTTGGGAAACCTCCAGCTCCTTTGCCAGCTCAGCAGTACAGACATAACCTCTGTGTTGAAGCCTTTATATCAGGATGAGTAATCGATCCGCTCGCATCACCTGCAATTTCCACACCCAGATTAGTGACAGAGGATGTCATCAATCCAATTTAGCATAAGATTGTATTCGACAATCAATCGGAGTCATGTCCATGATGCAATCCCATCTCTGGCAGGGGTTCTGGCAACTCCTCTCTGAAAGTCAGATGGAAGAAACGCTCTCGTTCAGAAATACGACCACGACGGAACGGGGCAGCCTAGGCTTTGTCCTTTTCACCGCAACGTACTTCATGGAGCTGCGCGTTACCGGGCTGCGCCAGCTACCGGCGGGTTGGCCACCAACGGAGCAGGAACTGGTGAAGATGTTTCGTGTCTTTCAGGCGACTGCTGGACGATACGTGTGGCAGCCAAGTGAAACGAGTTGACAAGTTCAGCAACAAATCGTCATGGCGAGTGACCCGCGCCAGGAGGGACAGGTCATCCAGGGAATCCTGTCCGACTCGGAAGGTGATCTCGTCTGTGAGGGTAATTCACCCACCGAACGCTGGCGACAATTAAGTGGAGCGCGTAGGTCACCGCTTGCTGGCGTTTGGGAACAAACGTCACCCACAGACCACTAGCTGTATCTCACCAGTGCCGGACACTATGGTATTCTGCGAGCAGACTTAGTTCGGCCGATGCCCTCTGGAGCAAGTGCGTTAAGTAATGAGGACGTTGCGGCTTTACAGGCAACGTTCGGAGCCAGCGCTGGCGCGCGTCTGGAGATGATTGGCAGTTTTGATCAGTGGCCGATGCTGGGACAAGTATTCGGCTACGACGCCCGCAAGTATCCGTCCTTCAAACTGGAAGCTGTCGAACGAGATCGTTTTGTGACTTCCATGCCAGGTTTCGATTTTCCTGCCCGCGAGTGGCAGCGTCTGGAATAAAAGAGGCAGTATCAGGATCGGCTGCGGTTTATCGCCTTTCACTATCCTGTGCTGTGTAAAACTCAGCTACGTGCTCAATTTGGATTTTTACAAGGTACTGTTATAGGGTGCCGCCTCGCCAAGCAGGGCGGCATGACTGTTTCTCACGTTGTTTATGTACTTGAGGCAGAGAAGGGTAGAGTAGAGGAGCCTCAAGCCGCAATAATGGCCCCTCGTGGATATTGGGAGTGACTTGAAATAGCGTCGGTTGACGATTTCAGATGAGGAGACAACGATTATCGCCCGCTGGGTAACAATTTCTCCTTCCCCATCCAGTACCCTAATATACAAAGTTCTTCAAAATTCCAAGAGCTTGCCAATAAGCGCGCAAGCCAGAAATTCAAGGTGTACTGCTATACTGCACGCTGTTATATACTTTTATCTTTGACAAGCACTTATGCATTTCGGATGGAACAAATGGTTGAACTTGCTCCGAGACTCAAGAATTGGGCGGGAAATTACGAATACAGCACCGGCAATTTGCATCACCCCGAAACAGTTGAACAAATACAGGTATTAAATAAGAACCTTGAAAAGCTCAAAGTTCTCGGCACGCGACATACTTTTAATGCCATTGCCGATTCGACTGAAAATCTCATCTCACTCGACCAACTTGAGCGTGTGATTGATGTTGATCCTCACCAGAAGCGTGTGTCCATTTCTGGCAACATCACCTATGGCGAATTATCGCCCGTGCTTCACCGCGCGGGATTTGCGCTGCACAACCTCGCATCGCTTGCCCATATTTCGGTGGCTGGCGCGTGTGCAACTGCAACACATGGCTCAGGGGTTCGCAACCAGACGCTTGCAGCAGCGGTTTCGCGCCTCGAAATCGTGACGGCGAATGGCGATTTGCTGACTTTATCGCGGGAAGAGGAAAGTGAACGCTTCGATGGGGCAGTGGTGAACTTAGGCGCGCTTGGAGTAGTAGCCAACCTCACGCTCGATCTGCTTCCGAATTTCGAGGTGAGCCAGCATGTTTATGAGAGGCTGCCCTACAGCCAGTTGGAAGCACATTTTGACGACATTATATCTGCTGCCTACAGTGTTTCTCTTTTTACTACCTGGCAGGATAATTATATCGACCAGGTTTGGCTGAAGCGGCGCAGTGATGAAATTCTACGAATAGATTTCTTCGGTGCCACGCCTGCCATGTGGAAGATGCACCCAATTGCCAAGGTTCCGGCGGAAAATTGCACGGAACAACTTGGCGTTGCGGGGCCCTGGCACGAACGTCTGCCTCACTTCCGCATTGATGCACTGCCCAGCGCGGGAAATGAGCTTCAGTCCGAATACTTCTTGCCGCGTGCATCTGCTGTCGAAGCGCTTCACGCGCTGAGCAGTTTACGGGAGGAATTCGCTCCGCACCTGCTTGTATCTGAGATTCGTACCATAGCGGCGGATAATTTCTGGATGAGTCCCTGCTACCATCAAGACTCGGTCGGCTTTCACTTCACCTGGAAGCAAGATGTTCCGGCGGTGATGAAAGTTTTGCCTTTAATTGAAGCTCGGCTCGCACCATTCAATGCGCGCCCGCATTGGGGGAAGCTGTTCAGGATTGAGCCGGAACCATTGCATTCACTCTATGAGAAATTGCCGGATTTTCAGCGGTTGGCTCAGGAATACGATCCAGACGGCAAATTCCGCAACGCATTCCTGGAGAGGGTTCTCTCGTAAAGCTAAATCACTGTGCATATAAACATAGGCAGGTCTAGCAACTTGTTGATGCTACAAAAGGAGCTGGTCAATACGACCAGCTCCTTTTCAATTGCGGGATTGAAAGTCTTGCATTTACCGAGCGATGCGGAAGGTCACGTTGACCTGAATCTGTACCTCGTTTTGTCCAGGTGCAACGACTGCCGATTGTGCTACATCGCCACCACGCCCATACAGCGCCAGGGGCGAAACGCCAAGCTGGGTTTCTGCCACGACGATCACGTCCCCCAGGTCAGCCCCTACAATGGTCGCGTATTCTTGAGCACGGGCGGTGGCATCCTGCATTGCCAGCTCGCGCGCTTGCGTTTCAAGCGCGGCACGATCCTGAATATTGAAGCTCAAACCATAGAGCGTGGAAGCGCCTGCATTAATCGCCGCGTCGATCACATCCTCGACTTGCGAGACATCCCGCACAATCACGTGAACGGTGTTGGTGACGTTATACCCGCGTTCGTCACTGCCGCTCTCGGAATTGAACTGGGTCGTGCTGTATACGCTCAGATTCGTTGTCTGGATGTCTTCGGCGGCAACGCCGATCTCGCTCAGAGCGTCGATAATCGCCTGAAGCGTCGTATTGGCTTCGGTAAACGCCTCAGAAACGGTTGGCTTGAAAACATCAACTCCAACATCGACAGTGGCAATATCGGGTGCGCCTTGCACGCTGCCGTAACCTGTGACTGTGATTGTGTTCTCAGGGTAAGCCGCCGGAACGACTGGAACAGGCTCAGGTTCGTCTTGCGCGAACGCTGGCAGGGCGATCACAGCGAATACTGCGGTTACAGCAGCGGCAACGGTTGCGACTTTGTGAATACGGTTCATCTTTCGTTCTCCTTAAGGTACACTTCGCTTTGTACGTTTTGGCACACCTCTATGACGCGCTACCGCTGCGAAAAGTTCCCAAATTGGTAAATACATAATCGTAAAGGCGCGACTTTGCAGCGAAATTTCTTGCGCAGTTCTAATTAATCGCTTCTAGGCAAGCACTCATCGTAAATGATATAATTTAAATTAGCTCTCGAAATGCTTCTGCAAGGATCGTACTCTTGAACATTCAAACCGAACGTCTCGAAGATCAAACTGCTCGCGTGACGGTTGAGATCGACAGCCAACGGCTGGATACCGCCAAGCAAAAAGCAGCGCAGCAAATTTCCCGCAAAGTGAATATCCCTGGTTTTCGCAAGGGTAAAGTGCCGTATCGTGTGCTGGTCAATTACGTCGGCGAGCCGGCAATTACTGAGGAAGCAGTGGAGCTTCTTGGGCAGGAGGTCTATCGGGAAATGCTTCCGCAGACAGGTCTCGACCCCTATGGTCCCGGCACGCTGACCGACATCAAAGCGGAAGAAGCGACTCCAACTTTTGTCTATATTGTTCCCCTTCAGCCTTCGGTTGACCTCGCTGGCTACCGCTCAATCCAGCTTCCGTACTCAGAGCCGGAAACGACCGACGAAGGCGTGAACCGTGCTCTGAAGAATATGCAGGAGCAGGAGGCGGTCGTCGAAGAGAGCCAGAAGCCTGCCGTGCTTGGCAACCGCATCACGGTTGATCTTCATAGTTATATCATCGGTGAACATGAAGAAGTGGCTGAAGGCGCAGAAGAGACGACAGACGCAGTAGAAGCCGCTGCGACCGCAGCAGAAGCTGCTGAGGAGCACGACCATGAGGGGGAAGAACACGACCACGATCATGAGCACGAAGATGATCATGGGCACTCCCATATTCAAGGCGAAGATGGCACGCCTTACATTCACGAGCATGACCTTCAGTTGATGCTCGATGAGGATGATGAGCCTACGCCTGGCTTTAACGAAGCGATGATTGGTACAACGGTGGGTGATTCGCGGCAGTTTGTACTGACGTTTCCGGATGATGCTGAGAAATTTCAGGATATGGCGGGCAAAACAGTCAAATTCTACGTCGAGACCAAGAAGGTCGAATCATTGACCCTGCCCGATCTCACCGACGAGTTCGCCGCGCGCGTCACGAAAGACGAAGAAAAGCCGCTTACGCTGCTTGAGCTGCGGATGCGTGTTCGTGAAAACCTGAAGACTCGCCTCGATGAAAATTATCGCAACGAGTACGTGCGTAAGGCGTTAGATCAGATAGTCGAAGGTGCAAACATAAAATTCCCTGAAGCGATGGTTGCCGAACAGGTGGATCGTTTCCTTCAGGATTTGGATCAACGGTTGCGCCAGCAGGGGTTAACACTGCAAGACTATATGAAGATCACGCAGAAGACCAACGATGATCTCTATGCAGATTATCGTGAGAATGCTGAGCAAACGGTTCGTCGTTCACTGGTGCTGCGCGAAATTGCAGATCGTGAAGGGATTATCGTAACTGAGCAGCAGATCGACGAGCAGATTGGAAAGATCGTTGGTCAGTTTGGGGAAGATCAGCAGGACACAATCCGTCAGATGTTTACCAAACAGGCGGCAATGCGCGACAGCGTCCGCAGCGATCTTCTGCGTGATGCAGTGCTCGACCGGATTATTCTGATCGCAAAAGGCGAGGCACCGGCAATTGAGAGTTCGACAACTGAAGCTCCAATAGAAGCTCAACCACCTCAACCCCAAGAGGAAGTCAAAGAAGTCACATCCGATAATACAGAGGAGTCGGTCTAAAGATGTATCCCCAAAACGTTATCCCGATGGTTATTGAGCAGAGCAGCCGAGGCGAACGTGCCTACGACATTTACTCTCTGCTCCTGAAAGAACGTATTGTTTTGCTTGGCACGCCCATCAATGACCAAATTGCGAACCTGATGGTCGCCCAGCTTCTGTTCCTACAAAGCCAGGACCCGGAACGCCAGGTACAGATGTTCATCAACTCGCCTGGTGGTGTGGTTTACTCCGGCATGGCAATCTACGACACGATGCAGCAAATCAGCGCGCCGGTAAGCACCACAGCCGTGGGCATCACCGCTAGTTTCGGCACCATCCTTCTTACCGCAGGCGCGAAAGGTTTGCGTTACGGGCTGCCCAATGCCACAATTCATATGCACCAGCCGCTCGGTGGCGCGCAGGGGCAGGCATCAGATATTGTTATTCAGGCGAACGAAATCATCCGCTTGAAGGAACGCCTGAATGATATTCTGGTTCACCACACCGGGCGTGAGCGTGAAATCATTGAGCGCGACACCGACCGCGACATCTACTTCGGCGCAGAGCAGGCGGTCGAATACGGCTTGATCGACTCTGTCTTGGAAAGCGCGAAGTTAGCGGAAGGCGCGAAAATAGCGGTGGGGGTAAACGGTAAGTGACATTCACACCGAACAATCAGCGATGCTCTTTTTGCCGGCGCAGCCACGACGAAGTGGAACGCTTGATCGCAGGACCAGACGGTGTTTTCATCTGCGATAACTGCGTCGAGCTTTGCCAGCGGATTCTGTTTGAAGAGAATCCGACGTATCAGCATGAGGATGGCGAGATCGATTTTGAGAGCCTGCCGTCCCCGCGCGACATTTTGACGCAGTTGAACGACTATGTTGTGGGACAGGATTACGCCAAGCGCGTATTGAGCGTGGCGGTCTATAACCACTACAAGCGTATTCGTAACGGCAACCTCGCCAATGGCGTCGAACTGGAAAAGAGCAACATCCTGATCGTTGGTCCAACGGGCAGCGGCAAGACTCTGTTCGCGCAGACGCTCGCTCGTATTCTCGATGTGCCGTTCTGCATCTCGGATGCAACATCGCTGACCGAAGCCGGATACGTTGGCGAGGATGTTGAAAACATTCTTCTCAGGCTGATTCAGGCAGCGGATGGTGACATTGCCCGCGCAGAGAAGGGCATCGTTTACATCGACGAGATCGACAAGATCGCGCGCAAGTCGGCGGACAACCCATCGATTACGCGCGATGTTTCGGGCGAAGGGGTTCAGCAGGCGCTGCTCAAGATCGTTGAAGGCACGCTGGCAAATGTGCCTCCGCAGGGCGGGCGTAAGCATCCACACCAGGAATTTTTGCAGGTGGATACGTCTAACATCCTGTTCATTTGCGGCGGGACGTTCGCAGGAATCGAGGATAATATCGCCAAGCGCGTCGGCGGGCGCGGGACGCTTGGCTTCCACCAGAACACAGGCGATGAGCCGCGTGTTGATACGTCGGATAAAACCGATCTGCTGCGCCACATCAGCCCAGAAGACCTGATCGGCTACGGCTTAATCCCAGAATTTGTCGGGCGTATGCCGGTGCTCGTCAGCGTCGACCCGCTGGACAAGGAAGCGTTGATGCGCATTCTGGTCGAGCCGAAGAACGCGCTAATCAAGCAATATCAGGAACTGCTTTCGCTCGACGGGCTGGAGCTGGTGTTTGAAGAGACGGCATTGGGTGCGGCGGCGGAAATCGCTATGAAACGCGGCACAGGCGCGCGTGGCTTGCGTGCCATCATCGAGAGTCGTCTGCTCGACGTGATGTTTGAAGCGCCTGGGCGCAAAGACATCGAGCGCGTGGTGATTGATGCCGATGTCATCAACGGCGTAGCACGTCCGCACATCTTCACGCGCGAGAACCTGCTGCTGGAATGGAACGAGAACGGCAAGCTGAACACCGCTGCGTAAGAGTAAGCAATAAACGGGCATCTCACGGGATGTCCATAAAAAAGGCGACTCCAATTGAGAGTCGCCTTTTGATTCGACCATTCGTTAGGCTAGTTTTGTCCCGGCATTACAACTTGTGCGTGGTTACCCACTTCACGAGCAAAGATTTGCGCGTCCACGCGGTTCGTGCCGCTAGAGTTGAAGCCCCAGTTGCAAGGGATCACCCAACGTGGGCGCATTTGCGTGGCAATTTGAGCTGCTTCACTGGCGCTCATGGTTCCGTTGTCGTCAATCGGAAGAATGGCAATGTCCGGATGAAGCGAAGTCATTTCAGGAATTACGCCGCTTTGTCCGGCGTAGTAGATGTCGAAGTAATTCACCGAGATCACAAAACCCAGCCCATCGTCAGCAGAGCCGTGTCGTGGCGAATAAGCAGGAATACCTTTAATGCATACGCGACCGATGCCGATGCTTTGCCACGAACGGAGCACAATACAGTTTTCGATCAGAGCGGCGGCGCGGGGGCTGGCAATAACCTGCGTATTGGGTCCACGCAGCTTTTCAATGTCTGCCAGTGAGCAATAATCGTAGTGTTCGTTGCTGATGAGGATAACGTCTGCGGGGCGGGGAGTTCGAGTGACGCGCCAGGGGTTAATATAGATCGAAGGTTCGCCGAGAATGGCGAAGCTGCCATGCCCTAGCCACTGGATTTGGTCGATCATAGATTTCACTCAGATGTTTCCGATGAGGATGAGAAGGTTACTCTAACGCAGATTTCAAATTTCCTCAAGGCTTTTCACCTTAGTAGATTTGTGGTCTTGCATTGTGGCTCAATAAAGCCGTTATATAATGAGGAAGTTCGCATTCACTTATGAAAAGGCAACTTGGTCATGACCGACCGACCACTCCCCAAAATTTCCAACCCTCAGATCAAAAGTATTGGGAATACACGCCCGCTCAATGATACGAACATCAACGCGGCGTGGGCACCGCCGCCGATCAACACGCTGGCGGATACCGGCTTGAATTTGCTCAGCGTTGCCGATCTGGTTTTGAAGGTGCTTTATTTTGGCGGCTATATGGCAGGGCATCAAGTCGCTGAAATCATCAAGCTGCCATTTACTGGCGTCGTCGACACAATTATGGATTTTCTCAAGCGTGAAAAGTTTGTCGAAGTACGCGGTTCGGGCGGCTTGGGTGAAGCGGGCTATCAGTACCTCATCTCGCAAAAAGGAGCGGAAAAGGCGCGCGAAGCAATGGAGCGTTCCCAGTACGCGGGCGCTGCACCGGTCACGCTTCAGCAATACATTTACTCTATGCACGCGCAGAACCGCGAAAAACTGATCGTCCACGAAGATGACATGAAGAACCTGATGCAGAATCTGGTCGTCTCCGAAGAACAGCTTGCGCGTATTGGTCCGGCAGTCAATTCGGGGAAATCGGTCTTCATGTATGGACCACCTGGGAATGGGAAGACGACGGTTGCTGAAACCGTTGGGCGCTTGATTCTGGGCGATGATATATGGATTCCGTATGCGATTGATGTCGATGGACAGATCATCCGTGTCTTTGATAACGTCAACCATGAACTCGCCGAAGAAGAAAAGATTCGGCTCGGCACAGGCGTGATTGCCGACCCGCGCTGGGTTCACATTAAACGCCCGATGATTATGGTTGGTGGCGAATTGACGCTGCAAGGGCTTGATCTCGTCTACGATAACATCAACAAATACTATGAAGCGCCGTTTCAGGTCAAAGCTAACGGTGGCATGTTCTTGATCGACGACTTTGGTCGCCAGCAGGTACGTCCCCGCGACCTACTTAACCGCTGGATTGTGCCACTGGAAAAAGGTGTCGACTTTTTGACGTTGGCGACAGGGCGCAAGATCGAAATTCCCTTCTTCGTACTCATTGTCTTCTCGACAAACATCGACCCGCGCGACCTTGTCGACGAAGCATTTTTGCGCCGTATCCGCCATAAAATTGAGTTTGGCGACCCGACCTACGAGCAGTTCCGAGAAATTTTTAAGCGTGTGTGTAATGCCAAAGGCATCACCTACGACGAGCAGGCGCTCGCGTATCTGCTCAAAAAATGGTATATCGATCAAAATCGCCCGTTGCGAGCTGTTCATCCACGTGACATCATCGCGCAGTTGCTAGACATTGCAACGTACTTGAATCGCCCGCCAGCGCTCACGAAAGAGATGCTTGACCGTTCAGCCGCATCGTATTTCGTGAACCTGTAATTACATGATTAGCGATCCCAGCGAGTGGCGTATACCTCGCCATCAGCTTTATGTCCTGAGCGATGGCACTTTTGCTATTCAGCAGGAGGAGGATGAGTCGCTTCAGGATTTGCTGACGGGCGTATCCCGTGCTTACACGCCGAAAGTTTTACATCACCCGGCAAGCGACTTCGAGCTAGCGCAGTTGAAGCTGTCAGGCGTTGTTCGAGAATATGATCAGTCGGCTGCGTTGCTGTACCGTGTGCCGATAAATAACCATGATGGCTCTGGTCATTCGCCTTACAAGCATCAGCAGGGACAACTGATCGATCTTCAGTTACTCATCGCCAGCCAGACAGACGCTTCTGCTTTGCGAGGGAAAATTAGCGTCATCGCATGCAATGATGAGCACGAGCGACGCGCAATTATGAGCGTGCTCAACGCGCTGGACATGGCAGTTACGAGCGTGAGCACCGCGCAGGATGCTCTTAACCTGCTTGAAGAAGAGCCGGTTGATTTACTTGTGATGGACGTGCGCCTTGAGGATATGCACGGCTGGGCGATGATTGGGAAGCTACGCGAGATTGATCATACCATTGGAACGCGCGTGATTGTGCTGGCGGAAAAGGAAGTGGATGAGCAGGTCTTCGCGCTGACCGTCGCTAAGGTTGATGCGTACCTGCCGAAACCGTTGAGCCTACCGCTGCTGCGTCAGCACGTCTGGTCGCTGCTGAAAGAAAATGCGGCAGATAAGCCTTCGGATAGACCTTCCTGATTTGCCTGTGTGAAATGGTATTTCAATTGGCTAACCAACGGGTGCTTCAGGCGGTTAACCATTGTGTTTTCCCCTCTGCGCTGGTAGAGTCTTTCTATTCTCATTCAACGCACAAAACATCATATAGCCCTATGAGGATGTCCATTTAGAGAGCGATAATAGTAACCATGTCCGTGAATAATGCCGGGCAGATTCCTTGGCGCAGCCAAATGCGCCAACTCCGGGCTGCTCAAACAACTGAATGGATGGCTCCCGACGATGTGGTCGAACAGGTGCGCACGCAGTACCTTGAGACGCTCAACTGGCTGACTGAAGCAACCTTATCATCGTGGGCGCAGCAGTGGGCACAGGCTCCGGGACGTTTAAGCGGTGCCTGCCTGAAACGCCAGCGCCGTCTCGTCCTCAACGAACGGTCGAGTAAGGGCGTTCAGTTCGTCGGCGTCGTCCGCGCAGATCATGTGGCTGAAGTACGGCAGTTTAGCGAAACGGGCAGCTTTTGCTTGGTGATTGATTACCAATCACAGCGCCGTATGGCGACTTATAATCGCAGGACGCGCGAACGGCTTCACACACAAGACCTGGGCGATGGGATCGTCGTCTACGCCATGCGCTACGATGCCATTGACCAGCGGTGGAAGATCGATAGCTTCGTGCAAGAGCTTCCACCAGGTTGGCGTTCCAATCCACTCATTCAGGAATTCATGAT
>Ga0081539_10006624_pt1 | contig 10996 bp, 10 predicted proteins | sample TabmetS4T2R2_FD_71023 | JGI IMG/M metagenome (GOLD analysis project Ga0081539, IMG submission 71023) | Tabebuia heterophylla rhizosphere microbial communities from the University of Puerto Rico - S4T2R2 | ecosystem: Host-associated > Plants > Roots > Rhizosphere ... | reverse complement strand
CCGAGCGCGAACAGAATGTTGAAGTAGAACCCGCCCAGGTCGGTGCGGATGCGCGCCCAGCGCCCGAGGCGATACGAGTCGGTTACGTCGGTGTAGAAGGCCGGGTAGACCAGGTACACCCCAGCGCCCATACCGCGCGGCACCCCGCCCGCGTAGCGCAGCGCGGCAGCATGGCCGAGCTCGTGAAATGCGGCGGCCGCGATCGTCGCGCCCAGGATCACCAGCAATAGTCCGGGCGCGTACAACGCCTCGCGCACGCCAGCGGCAACGCCGTGCGCGAAGTACAGCCAGAGCTCCGCGGCGACGGCCACGACGAGCACGACGGCCAGCAGCGGAGGCCAGTACAACCACGTCAGCAGGCGAACCAGCGGATCGATCCGCCGGCCGTCGTCTGCGCGCTCGCTCCACTTGCAACCGCCGACACGAGGAGCGTCCAAGCCACTATGAGCTGGTTCATGATCCCTGACTCTCTATCGTGATGTGTTTGGGTCTGCCTAACGGCCCACCGGTGCGGCGCGGCCGCGCTACGGACCGATTGGCCGTGGCTGCGTCAGCCCCGCCGCCAGCGCTTCTGTCTCGCGCAGCGCGCGGCCCAGTGCCTCCAGCGACGCGCGTACGTCCTGGGCAGGCCCGTCGCCGCCGCCGCCGGATCCGTCACCGAGCGCCGTCCGTAGCGCGCGATCTTGTTCCATCGCTGCAGAGAGCAGCGTCGCGGACGCGGCGCGCTCGTCGGTCACCACGGCCGGTGACGGCTCGCTCTGCGGCAGGCCTGGAAAGAGCGACGGGCCGAGCCGCATGCGCAGCGCTTCGGTGTCCCGCTGAATCGCGCGGGCGTGCTGGCGGATCAGCGCGTAGTAGGTGGCGCTGCCGTCGAGCCCGACGCGCTCGAGCAGGTCGGGTGTCCAGCGATCGATCACAGCGGCCAGCGCCCGCGCCTCCGCGACCCGCCGCGTCGATCGCGACAACGTCCACTCGGCCAACGACGACGCCGGAGTCTCTTCGGAAGCGCCGCCCGCGCGGAGGCTCTGCGCGGACGATGACGACGAGCCGCCGCCGGGCTCGATCGAAATGCGCAAGTCGACCCCTGGTTGATGCGTCAGCTCGTCGAGCGTCTGCTTGACCAGACGCTCTCTGGCCTCGGTGTCGACGGTCGTCGCGATCACGACTCCGCCCGAGGCATCGTGCGCGATGTTGAAATCGCGGCCGATGTAGAGATCGAGCAGGTGCAGCCGATACATCGCATTCAGCTCGAGGCGGTCTCGCGCGATCTCGTCGCGGACGACTCGCGGCGCGAGTTCGGCTTCCTTGCGCCCGACGCTGGCGGCCGGCGAAGGCGACGCGGTCGGCGCGGCATCGAACAGCTCGGCATCTGGCGTCAGCGCGCCGCTCGGCACGTTTGCCTGTGCCACGCGATCGAGCGCGGCTTCGAGGAAACGATATTCGTGCAGTTCGCCGGCGTCGCGCACGACGAGTGTTTGCGCGATCGACCGCATGCGCGCCTTTTCGATCCGCAGCGTCGCGCTCACGAGCCCGCTGCCTGTGGCGCGGTTGCCCGCGGCAGGCGTGGGGCTGGCATAGGTCAAGACGTACGAATCTGCCCCGTCCTCCACCGACGCCGCGTCAACCGCCGGCAAGAGGCGGCGGAAGTCGTCCGCCGACGGCTCGAGTCGCCAGACATTGTCCCCGTCGACGCCCCCTTCGTCTCGTGCGCGATCGACTCGGGGCGCGAGTCCGTGTCGATACACGGTGCGCGCGCCGTCCGCAGTGGTCCATTCGCCGGCAAGCAGATGATCCTGCTCGTCGAACAGGCGTCTGGCCGTGACGCCTCGCGATCGGCTGCGCCACACGTCGATACGACGTTTCTTGACGACCGACGGCCCCGTCAGCCGGCGGTCCTCGAGATGGACGATACGATGCGTGGCGAGCTCGGGAGTCGCGCCGACCTGCTGCTCGACCTGGCTGACGTCGCGCAACAGCCCGCGCGCCGACACGGTCGGCCCGCGCCACTCCATCCACACGACGGTCATGACCGTGACGAGCATTGCCAGCGTGGCGAACGCGCGCAGACGGAACCAACCCAGAGGGGAGACGCGTTCGTTGAATTCGTCGCTCGAAGTGCCGCGGCGTCGGCGCTCGCCGTCCCCCGGACGCGCATCGAACGTACCGACCGGGGCCGGAGACGCGTCGTCGTCCACCAGAGCGGCGGCGATGAGTGCGGCGTCGCCCGCCTCTGCCGACGCATCACGCTCGCGATAAGTCGCGCAGATCGTCGGCCAGGAACCAGCAAACGACAGCTCCAGCTCGGTGCTGCGATCGCCGCTGAGCGCCGCCGAGGCGCGCTGCACGACCGTGCCATGCGGCGGCGGCTCTACTTCGAGATACAGCAGGCAGATGTCCTGCTCCGTCAGGAGCTCGATCAAACCGATCGGCTCCATCAGATTCACCGCCAGCCGCAGGTCGCCAATACCGCTGCCGAGCCGCTGGCTGCCCAGGACGTGGCCGTTGACGATGACACGCAGCTCTTTCGGCCGGTGCTCGAAAATGTCTGCGACAGAGGGACCGCTGCTCGATTGGTCGGACGCGCCGCCGCTGCCGAGCCGACGCGGGGAGCCGGACGAATCGGGCGGAAAGCGATTGGTCGAATCGTCGATCCGCGCGAGCCGCGCCGCGTGAGCGAGGCACAGCGGGCAAGCGACGATCTCCGCAAGCGTCGGCGTTGGGATGGACCGCTTCCGGTTCACCGAGTACAAGTCCGCGAGCGTCTCCGACGTGAGGCAACGCGCATGGCGCGATGAGAAGATCGTCTCGCGCAGTTCGGCGAGCAACCGATCGAACGGCTCGTCCCGATCCGCGCGATCCACCAGGCGCGGCGCCGGCCGCACCGGCGGCAGCGCATTCGACGGCGTCCCGTCTGCAGCGTCAAAGGGTCGGTCGAGAAACGCGCGCGCTTCACGGCGCGCCAAGCGCAGGAATTCGTCGACGACGTTCGGCGTGGTCCTGGCGATGCGCGCGATTTCGCTCGGCGTGTACCCGTGGAAGAAGCGCAGCAGGAAAATGCTGCCCGCCTTGGACGACAATCGCCGCTGACACGCATAGCGGCACGCCCCTCAGCTCGTCGCGCACCTGCGCCAGCAGCGCGGCGTCGGCCGAGCGCAGGCCGAGTGAGGCCGAGTCGTAGTCGACCACCGACAGCCGCTGCGCCGTGCGAGCGCTCGCCCGGCGGATGCGTGACAGGTGCATGTTCCGGACGAGCGAGTACAGATAGGTGTCGAGGTGCGTAATCGCCGCGAGCTCCGGCCGCACGCGGACGAACCGGACGAACGCGTCCTGGACGAGATCTTCCGCCTCGCGCCGGTCGCCGTCGGTGAGCTTGATGGCCCAGCCGAGCAGGGCCGAGTAGCGGGCGACGAACGCCTGTTCGTGCGTGTCGCTGCGGGCGGCGAGCCTGAACATGGTCACCGACGATTAGACAACGCGACCGCGCGCGATCTCAAAACGCGGCCGCGGCGAATCCGCGATTTGCAGAGATTTTACGCGGGACCGCGGCGGATCGTGCGACTGCGGGTGGCGCAGGGTTCTTCGCGGCTCCCCGCGAACAAGCGTTCCCGGAACTTGCCCCGTTCTCGCCGACGATGGGACGGGGTGACCCAAGACCCGGAATTCGGTAGAGCCGACACGTGAAACTCTGTCGCCGGCTTGCCACCGACTCAGAGGCTCTCGTTGTAACCTGCGTTCGAACCAGTGCCTACCGGTCGTATTCAGCTTCCCATTTCCAGAACGCAGACGGCGACAGCACTCTGATTCCTTGAAACGGGTCCAGGATCAACAGATCCTGATCCCCACTGACGATCGCGGCGCACCCGCCCGCGCGCGCGGTCGCCAACACGACGTCGTCATCACGATCGCGACAAATCGGTGACTCGAGCGCCTCCGGTGTGACCAGCGTGAACGTCTCCTCGAACAACCGAACACTTGCCCGCACAACCGCGACGCGTTGATGAAATTTTCGCGCTAGAACGTCGCGCAGCTCGTCGAGCAACGGTCGAGAAGAAATCACCGTGTGGTTGCGGACGCAGTGCTCAAGAAGATCGCCGCAAACGCCCCGCGCGACGAGCGCAGCGACCAGCACGTTCGTATCGAGCAGCAGTTTCACGAGACGCGGTTGAACACGTCCTCATCTGTGAAAATGCCTCGAGCCTGCGCGGCGGCCATCATTCGTTGCCGCAGCTGTCGGAATCGCCGAACGAAGAGGAAATCATCGAGCGACTGGCGGAGGACGTCACTGCGAGAGATGCCTTCTTCCTTGGCGACCCTATCCAGCTCCCGGCGGACCGCTTGCGGCAGGCTGATCGTGACCGTCTCTCTCATGGCGTATTAGATCTTATTACAGTCGTTGGCGTTGCAGAAGGGGAGCGGGTTCCCCAACCACCCGCGTGACCCTCTTGGGAACCCACGTGACCCAAACACGCCTGAATTCGATTATTTCCTACCTAATTTCGAGGCCCAGGAAGTAGGCGTTGCACGCCATCGCACGCGAGAACCCACGTGCCCCTAATAAGTTGTTGAAATCAAAGGGGGGGGATTTGGCGGAGAGGGTGGGATTCGAACCCACGTGCCCCTTGCGGGACAAGACGCTTTCGAGGCGCCCCCGTTACGACCACTTCGGTACCTCTCCGGTGAGGGAGTACGCGGCAAATCCGCCGCGGAAGCGGACCCTAAAGTATACCATTCGACTCGCGTGAGCCATCGCCTTCGGCGATGCCTCACGCTCGCTCATGGCTGGCCACTCTCGTCTGAGGCCTCGCTTTCGCCAATGTCTCACGCTCGCTCATGGCCGGCCACTCTCGTCTGAGGCCTCGCCTTCGGCGATGTCTCACGCTCGCTCATGGCAGGCCGCGCGACCTTCGCGACCCACCCAACCAACCCACGCGACTTTCGCGACCCACTCGACGAACCCACACGACTCGCGCGACCTTCTTAACCGACCCACCCCGACCCACTCCACCCACGCGACCCACGCGACCCACGCGACCCTTCGTCAGCGTCGCTCCTTGAAGAACGCCTGCATCAGCTCGCGGCACTCCGCCTCTCGCACGCCGGCGACGACGTCGAAGCGGTGGTTGTGGCCGGGCAGCTCGCCGCCGCGCACGGTCGATAGCACGGCACCCGTCCGCGGTTCGGTCGCGCCGAAGACCAGCGTCGCCACGCGCGCGTGGACCAGCGCGCCCACGCACATCAGGCAGGGCTCGATCGTCACGCAAAGAATGGCGCCGGGCAGCCGATAGTTGCCGACACGGGCCGCGGCCGCGCGGATCGCCACGACCTCGGCGTGCGCCGTCGGATCGCCCGACGAGATCGGCTGATTGAAGCCGCGCCCGACGATCGCATCGTCGATCGCGACGACAGCGCCGATCGGCACCTCGCCCGCCTCGCGAGCGAGCCGGGACTGGGCCAACGCCGCTTCCATCAAGATGTCGTACTTCAACTCATTCGACCTTGCCAGGTCCGCCGACGACCGACCCAAATGACCCGCGCGACCTAGGCGCCCCACGCGCCCCGCGCGCCCTTCGCGACCCACGCGACCCACGCGACCCACGCGACCCCACGCGCCCCCACGCGCCCCATTATCCGTTGTGTGTGAAAATCTGACCGATGGGACGCATCCGCAAGCTCTTGAAGCCATTCACGATCACAAGTGGCTCGGGGTTCTCGCTGGACGACGTCGATCCGGGCGATACCGGCGGGATCGCGTCCAAGGACGAAGCGGTGAAGTGGCTCGAGCGCGACCTCGAACAGCTCCGCCACTTGCAGGACAAGCTGTACGCGCGATCGACGTGGGCCGTGCTGCTGATTTTCCAGGCGATGGACGCCGCCGGCAAGGACAGCACCATCAAGCACGTCATGTCGGGCGTCAATCCGCAAAGCTGCCGCGTCTACTCCTTCAAAGCGCCCTCGGACGAGGAGCGCCTCCACGACTTCCTGTGGCGAACCACGAAGTGCCTGCCCGAGCGCGGCCACGTCGGCATCTTCAACCGCTCGTACTACGAGGAGCTCCTCGTCGTCCGCGTGCATCCCGAGCTGCTCGCCGCGCAGCGGATCCCGTCCGCGCTGGTCACGGACAAGATCTGGTCACGACGCATGGCCGACATCCGCGCGCACGAGCGCCATCTCCACCGCTCGGGCACGATCGTGCTGAAGTTCTTTCTGCACGTCTCGAAGGACGAGCAGCGGAAACGCTTCCTCGAGCGGCTCGACGAGCCGGAGAAGTACTGGAAGTTCTCGCCGCACGATCTGGGAGAGCGAAAGCTGTGGCCGGCATATATGAAGGCCTACGAGGACATGATCCGGCGCACGGCCGCGCCGCACGCGCCCTGGCACGTCGTCCCCGCCGATCACAAATGGTTCACGAGGCTGATCGTCGCCGCAGCGATCGTCGACGCGCTCGGCCGGCTGGACTTGCAGCCGCCGCCGCTCACGCCGGCGGAACAGCGGGCGTTGCGGGCCGCGCGAACCGCATTGCACCAGCGGCGAGGATGAGACCCGGCACCAGCGCCACCGAGATCAGACAGTGGGCGACGATGCGCGGCCGCGAGGACCTCAACATCGGCCGGCCCCTGCGTCACGGACCTCGTCGTCAAACGCTCCAGCAGCCAGATTGCGAGCGCGGGCGGATGTTGCTCGTCACAGCAGCGTCTCCAGTTCCTAAAGCTTCAGCTCGGCCGCGCCGAAACGCTAAGTACCCCTCCAGCACTATCTCAGGGAAGGATTGATGTCGATGACACCGCGTGCCTTTTCGTCGACGGGAACGGTCGGCGTTCCCGCCACTTTTGCCGTGACGATGACGGCTTTGACCGTCAACTCCGGCTTCCCGCTGCTCATCGCCGGCATTGTCGGCGTCGCGACGGGCGGATTCTGCTGGTGGGCGGTCGCTTCCGAGCGCTGATCGCGATTTTGTTCAGACCGCTTTCAGCGCCGGTATCCCCCGCCACAGTTTTGTAAGCGCCTGCTGCGTATCGCGCAGATCCCGAAGCCCGCGCGCCGTGATTCGAGAATGCCGCCTGGCCCGTCCGCCGCGGGCCGCCGTCGGCTCTCCGACCCACGACGTCACCACCCCTTGACCTCCAGACGCTCCAGCGCCGAGTAGACGCTGCCGACGACGTCGGTGCCGGTGCTCTCCTCGATCGCCTGCGCGATCGGCACGCCATGGGCGTTGCCATCGCCGTCCGCGCTGCAGCGAATCAGCGCGAGCAGCACCATCAGCTCGAAGTTGCTGAGAGGATCGCGGCCGGCCACGCTCGCGATCATGGAAGCCGCGTTTGATTTTCTCTCGAGTGTTGAAGAAATCGCCTACGAGCGACCGCCACGGTCGAGCTTTGAGGCGCTCGGCTGAAGCCTTCGCGCTCTATTAATAGATGGAGTGCTGGGTGCCGATACATGAGGGCATGGCGAGGCTGCTCATCGTGGACGACGAGCCGCAGATGTGCGAGCTGGTGTCCACGATCCTCACCGACGAAGGCTACGAAACGGTCCCCCTCGTCGACGCCGGCCAGGCGATCGAGCGCATCGACGCGGGCGAGCAATGGGACCTCGCCGTCCTCGACGTGATGATGCCCGGGATGACCGGCGTCGAGGTCGCCCGCCGCCTCCGGCGGCGCGACCCGGACGCCAAGATCCTCTTCATCACCGGCTTCTCCGACGTCCTCTTCGACGCGCAGCCAATCCTCTGGGCCAACGAGGCGTTCCTCGAGAAGCCGTTCACGCCCAACGGACTGTCTGAAGCGGTCTCGCTCTCACTTCACGGCCGTATCCGTTTGCAGCATTCAGATCCGCCACGAAAACACGAAAGCACGAAATAAAGACGCAGCAGTTGAAGATCTCCAAGCGAACCTACCGGGCTTTGGTGGGATCGGGAATCTCGATCTTCAATTCGTCGGCGAGCTCCTCGATGCGGGCGACCGATTCGCGAATCTGGTCGACGTTGTTCCCGTCGATCGCCTGCATGAGACGGTGGCACTCGTTGCGAATCTCGCGCGGGGCGGTCGGATTGCCATTGATGGCGGTGATCAACGCTCGAAGGTAGGCACTGCTCGGAAAACTCATGTCAGCCGCCGCGGGGACCGTTTGTCCGGAAGCGGACGACATTTTATCGTAACTTCCGCTCTGCCTAGGATCGATAGGCCTCCCGTCCGACGCCCTGCACCGGAATCTTCTGCGCCGCCAGGACCTCGTGCTGCAGCGAGTACATCGCCGCGGCCGCCTGGTCGATGTGGCGCACGAACGCGATCGACCCGCGCAGGATCGGCTTCAGGCGCTCGCGGTCCTGTACCCGCGCGCGCGGGTATTCGTGCTCGACGATGAGCGGGGTCTTCGCGATATCCATCTTCAGGAGCTCGCGCGCCGACAGCTGATGATCGAGCCAGTCCACCGTCCGATTCTGCAGGTACGCCAGCGGATCGTGGCGCGCCGTGCCGGGCAGCTCGTGCTCGCACAGCACCGTCTGCTTCTTCCACGCGTTGACCTGATCGGCGGGGCGCGGCGACGGCTTGCCGTCCACCCAATCGCCGCGCTCGACGGTCTGCCCGCCGTAGCCCCACGCCGACACGCCCTTCGCGTCGATCACCTGTCCCTTGACGTGGAAGCCGCCGATCAGGAAGCCGTAGCCCGCATCCGACAAGTACTGGAAGATCGAGCGCGTGTCCTGCCCCATCAGGACAGCATGCGACGGGTCGTAGTGGATCCGGAACTGATCGCCGACGCCGTGCTTCTCGCAGATGCGGTGCAGCGCGATCCACGTGCCGGGCGCGTACGCGATGTTGTTGTGAAAATTGTCGCCGGTCGTCCAGCCGGGCATTGGACACTGCTCCACCCGGTACACCAGGCCGCGCGCCTTCGCGTCCTTCAGCAGCGGCACGAACTGCTCCTCGAAATCCCGCAGGTTCTCGTCGAGGCTGTGGCGCTGGTTGCGTCCGACGAAGCCGGAGACCGCGGTGACGCCGAGCATCACGGCGGCGTCGAACATGCGCCGCGTGAATTCGTGCTTCTTGCGCCGCAGCGCCTCGTCGTCGTGCAGCAGGTTCTCGAAGTAGACGAGATCCGAAACGGCCACGCCGCTCGCCTTGATGGCCGCCTCGACCCGCCGCGCTCGCTGCCTGTCGAACGGCGCGCGCAAGTCGAGCGTGTTGGCGACCGGATCGAGCATCGCCTCCGGCGGCACGTCCGCTTCCGACGGGTGCAGGGCCGCCGAGAGCTGAATGCAGTCGGCGCCCAGCTCCTTCGCGAACGCGAGCCAGTCCTCGATGGCGCGGTCGGGATCGGCGTCGCGCACGCTGCGCGGCGTCAGCTCCTGGAGCGCCGCCGTCAGGATCCCGACCTGCATGAACTGCGGTTCGAACGCACGCACGGCCATCGTCATCGCACTCCGAGCAGAAGATCCATCGTCAGCTGATCGAGCCGCTCGTAGGCCAGGCCGCGCTGCGCGATCGCGACACGGTCGAAGCTGGCGCCGAGCAGCGCGTCGCGGTGCGCCGCCGTATACGAGGACAGCGTGAGCAGCTCGCGGCTGTGGCCGTTGCCCGACGCGCCGAGCGCGGCGACGAGCGAGCGGATTTCCGCGTCCGCGTTCCAGCGGCGCGCGCGCTCGCGGAGAATGAGGTAGGTGCGCATGCAGCCGCGCGCGAAGTCTTTCACGCCGCAGTAGTCCTCGGTCCGGTAGGCGTGTGCGTCGAAGTGCCGCGGGCCCTCATAGCCCACGTCCTCGAGAAACTTCACGAGCCAGAACGCCGCCTTGACGTTCGTCGAACCGAAGCGGAAATCCTGGTCGTAGCGTCCAGGCGCCTGGTCGTTGAGATCGATGTGAAACAGCTTGCCGGCCTCCCACGCCTGCGCGACGGCGTGGAGGAAGTTGAGGCCCGCCATCTGCTCGTGCGCCACCTCCGGATTGACGCCGACGAGCTCGGGATGATCGAGGGTCTCGATGAAGGCGAGATAGGCGCCGGTCGTCGCCATGTAGATGTCGCCGCGCGGCTCGTTCGGCTTCGCCTCGAGCGCGAACCGGAAGCCGTAGCCGCGATCCATCGAGTATCCGCACAGGTAGTTGACCGCCTCGCGCAGCCGCTTGATCGCTTCGTCGGGCCGCCGGCACGCGTCGGTCTCGGTGCCTTCGCGCCCGCCCCACAGCACGAAAATCTTCGCGCCCAGCTCGGCGCCCAGATCCATCGCGCGCAGCGTCTTCTGCACGGCGTAGGCGCGCACCTGCGGATCGTTGGCCGTGAACGCGCCGTCGCGAAACACCGGATCGAAGAACAGGTTCACCGTCGCCATCGGCACGACGATGCCGTGGCGCTGGCAGGCGCGCGTGAAGTCGGCGACGATGCGATCGCGCTCGGACGGCGTGGCGTCGATCGGCACCAGGTCGTTGTCGTGGAGGTTGACGCCCCACGCGCCGACTTCCGCCAGCATGGCGACGGCATCGACCGGCGGGAGCGGCTGGCGCACGGTGTCGCCGAACGGATCGCGGCCGCGGTTGCCGACGGTCCACAGGCCGAACGAGAACTTGTCCTCCGGACGCGGGCTGTATCGATCGGACGTCTCAGACATGGGCGGTGACGATGCGGTAGGATACATTTTCCTCGGCGTTTGTGGAACCGATTCCATATGAGCACAACCCGCAAATTGCGCATGGGCATGGTCGGCGGCGGGCAGGGCGCCTTCATCGGCGCGGTACACCGCCTCGCCGCGCAGCTCGATCAGGAGGTCGAGCTGGTGGCGGGCGTCTTCTCCCGCGATCCGGAGAACACCCGGACGACCGGCCGGCAGCTACACCTGGATCCGGGCCGTCTCTATCGCAGCTACGACGAGATGGCCGACGCCGAGGCGAAACGCTCCCCCGACTCGCGCATCGACTTCGTCAGCATCGTCACGCCGAACAACGCCCACGTCGGCCCGGCGAAGGCCTTCCTCGAGCGCGGCTTCCACGTCGTCTGCGACAAGCCGCTGT
>Ga0081539_10006623_pt1 | contig 10997 bp, 9 predicted proteins | sample TabmetS4T2R2_FD_71023 | JGI IMG/M metagenome (GOLD analysis project Ga0081539, IMG submission 71023) | Tabebuia heterophylla rhizosphere microbial communities from the University of Puerto Rico - S4T2R2 | ecosystem: Host-associated > Plants > Roots > Rhizosphere ... | reverse complement strand
AAAAGGTTCAGGAAAGAATTACCAATCGTTCGCCGGATGTGATCACATCCGGCGTCATGCTGATCCAATAAGGAGGGTTATGAAACCGAGATTGATTCTACTGCTGTGCCTCTTCCTAACCTGCGCCGCTCTTTCGAGATCGGCCTCTGCGCAGGACGATGCCAAGAAATCCGCAGGCGCCAAGCGTTCGCCGATCGTCAGTGAGACTGAACGCGGCTGGCAGCGCGCAAAGAAATGGACGCTCGATTACATCGATGCGATGCCGGAGAATGGGATGAGCTTTAAGCCGACGCCTGAAATCCGCAGTTTCTCCGAGCAGATGCTTCACCTCGCTTTTTGGAATTATGGCCTGTGCGAAGCCGTCGGTGGAAAGGCCAATCCTTACGGAAAGGACCAGGCGACACTTGAGAAACGCGATGACGTCAAGACCAAGGCCGAGCTGCGCAAAGTCGTCGAAGCGAGTTATGACAACGTGCTGACGGCCGTCGCCGGGCTGGATGAAGCAAAGCTGTTAGAACAGGTGAGCTTCTTTAACTCCAAGCTGACGCGGCTCACAGTCTTAACCTTCGCGCTCGATCATCAGACTCACCATCGCGGGCAGACCACTATCTATCTGAGATTAAAAGGCGTCACCCCTCCACCGGAACCATAACAGAGGATAAATGATGAGGGAAAAGGGAGGAGAAATATAAGTTCCTCTTCCCACCTTCATCCCTCCCCCTTCTCTTCATCCTCCTCGATCCCTATCCATGCCCCCTCATCTCTGATCCCTGATCCCTATCCCTGATCCTTGATCCCTGCCCCTGATCCCTGATCCTTTTTTATCAATATCAAGGATCAAGGACCAGGAATCAAAGGTCAGGCGTCTCAAAGACTCTGCGAAAACGTCCTCACAGCCGGCTGAAAACGTCTTGAACTGTTCTATATCGAACAATTTGAATCAGATGAAAAAGTTTTTGGAGTGCGTGTGTTCGGATACGTACTGATTCTGAGGTCAGAGGTGGTTAAGATATTTGTGAAGACATATTCACTGAGTTTAAAATAGAGGAGTAAAGACCATGTGTGACTATTCGTTATATGATGTGCCTAATCGTCTAGCGGTTGAAGGCGAGCCGTTGTGCGTTCATCGGTTTTTCACCGGTTCTGTCGGGCTGGCGCCCAGTGCGGAATTGCGCCCTGCTGCCGAGCCGTCTGCGGGCATCTGGGCGAAAATACATGCCTGGTTCAGTTCGATCTGCAGTCAAAAAGCTACCGCGGTCTGCATTCCACCCGGCGCCAGATTGATCTTGCGTGACATTCCGCAATCCACGCAACTCGACCTGGAAGTCGGTGATGAAGAGGAGGTGGAATTCACCCAGTTGAGTGCTAACGCCAATACCTATCGCGATGCGGTGCGATTCAGTAATGGACGGGAACTCCTGCTCCAGAAGCTGGCCGTCGGTCAGCGAGTAGATGTGTTATGCCTTACTCCGAATGAGGCGATACCTGAACAGGTAGAGCGTAAGATAGCGCAATTGCCTTGAAAGGTGCTACCACCGGCCTGAAGGTTATAACAAATACTCGGTACGAACACTGGGAATTCCATCATCAATCGCTTATCGCCACTCTAATTTCCGTGTTTTTGTTTTCAATCGCAGCTTTTGTGTCCCTCAAGGCATCGTGCATTTAACCGGCAATCAAGCCGGACCGATCAACAAGGTACTTCATATTCCGGAAGGAAATATGAAATATAGTAGAGAGAAGCGATATGAATGTGTTACTGGTTTACCCGGAGTTCCCCGATACGTACTGGAGTTTCAGGTACGCACTCTCCTTTGAAGGAAAGAAATCCGCTTTTCCGCCGCTCGGGTTGCTGACGATCTCAGCTATGTTGCCGTCTTCGTGGAATCGGCGGCTGGTAGATCTGAATCTGCGCCCGCTCAGACCGGCGGATGTACAATGGGCCGACATCGTGTTAGCGAGCGCCATGCTCGTGCAGAAAGAATCACTACGACAGGTGGTCGAATTTTGTCGAAAGATGGGCAAACGCGTCGTGGTCGGTGGACCGTACGTGACGACGAGTGCGGAGAATTTGCCCGAGGCCGACCACCTCTTCGTCGGTGAGGCCGAATCGACCTTGCCGGAGTTTTTGCACGATCTTGAGTGCGGCCGGACCAGGCGCATCTATCAGGCGGCCGAACGCCCGGCCCTCGATCAAACGCCCGTCCCCGATTTTCACCTGACCGATCTCAAACTCTATAGCGCCATGTCCGTGCAATATTCGCGCGGCTGTCCCTTTCAGTGTGAGTTCTGTGACATTATCGAAATCTATGGCCGGGTACCCCGCGCCAAGAGCAACGAACAGATGCTCGCGGAACTCACCGAGTTGATGCGGGTCGGTTGGCGCGGCAAGGTCTTTATTGTCGATGATAACTTTATCGGCAATAAACGCCACGTCAAACGCTTTCTGCCCGCATTGGCGGAGTGGTCCGAACGCCATGGACGCCCTTTCTCATTTCTCACCGAAGCGAGCGTCAATCTGGCCGAAGATGACGAACTGCTCGAGGGAATGCGGCGGGCCGGCTTTCGCAACATCTTTCTCGGCATCGAGACGCCGGTCGAAGAGAGTCTCAAAGAGGCGCAGAAGGGACAGAACCTCCGCCGCGGACTACTCGATTCGGTCCGGAAAATTCAGAGCTATGGGATGGAGGTGATGGCCGGATTCATCGTCGGATTCGACCATGACCCCGAAGACGTCTTTGATCGACAGGTCAAGTTCATTCGTGAAAGCGCCATCCCCCTGGCCATGGTCGGATTGCTCACGGCTCTGCCCGACACTCAGCTCTGGCGGAGGTTGGAACGCGAAGGCAGATTACTGGCCGAAAGCACGGGCAATAATACCGATTGCTCGCTCAATTTCATCCCCAAAATGGACGAGGCGCGACTGGTCGAAGGCTACAAGTCAATCCTCCGTGCCATCTACAATTCGACCGACTATTATCAGCGCGCCCTCGATTGCCTGGACCGCGTGATTCAAGGAGTTCCCGAGATCAAGCGGCGGCGATTGATTAATGACATCGTCTCGTTTACCCGTGTCGTCGTCACGCTCGGCATTCGCGATAGCGAACGCGGAGAGTTCTGGCGCTACCTCCATCGCGTCTGTTCCGATCATAAGGGAAAATTCACCCGGGGCATGGAACTTGCCGCCATGGGATATCACCTGCGCAAGTTAACGAAATCCTATTGTCGTTGATCGCTCGACCGTCAAGATCATGGCCTCTGATGAGAGCTGTGAAAGATCGAACAACCTGAGTAGAAAAACTTAACTGACCACCCGGCAGCTGTTCGGTTATGTCAAGATCAACGTAGCCGAGACAGTGGGAAAATAAGTAGAACTACCTACCTTAAAGCAGTCTTTAATTATTAATCAATATCGTAAAATTCCAATGAGCCAAAAAAAGGTATATACTACCTTTGTTCCCCACCTACTCAGAGGAAACCACAATGAGAGATTATAGACTGCAATCTGTGAGGGTCGTTATCGCTATTGCTTTCTCAATAGTCTTATCAACCCCCTCGTATACTAAGGCACAGGATCCATCACCTGCATCTCCGCCGGCACCCCAACAGAAAGATGATCAGCCGCTCAAGGCTGAATCCAGCCCGGAGAATGCACCCAACCGCCAGCAACCGACTAAAGAAACAATCAAGATCTCCACCAATATGGTGCAGCTTGATGTCATGGTTATAGACAAGTTCAACCAACCGGTCCTCAATCTGCTCAAGCACGATTTCACCGTTTACGACGATAAATCCCAACAATCGATCGAATCGGTCAATGTCGAAGAGGTACCAATCAGTATCGGCTTCATTGTCGATACTTCAGAAAGTATGCGCAACAAGATTCAAACCGTGATTGATAGTGCAGTCACTCTGGTCAATCAAATGCGCCAGAGTGATGAGGCATTCGTCGTCCAGTTTAAATCGAAGCCTTCCCTCGTACAGGAATTTACCGGCGACAAATCCAAGCTCGAAGGAGCCCTCCGCACACTCAATCCCAGTGGCGGAACTTCCCTCTTGGACGCCCTCATCGCCGCATCGAAATTTGCAACGGAGTACGGTAAGCAACGGCGCAAGGCGCTGATCATCATCAGCGACGGTTTAGAGAGAAACAGCGGAACCAAAGAAAGAGAGGTGCTCGAAGCCATCAAAGAGAACGAAGTACAGGTCTATGTAGTCGGTCTGCTCGATCAGGACTCCGAAAGCTTCTTCCTCTACAAATCCCCGATTAAAAAGGCCAAGGAGCTGATCACACGGTTGACCGTGGACTCGGGCGGCCGCGCTTTCTTTCCGGATGACATCAGTGAAATGCCTTCGATCTCGGCGCAAATCCTGAAAGACCTCCGGACCCAGTATGTCGTCAGTTACTACCCTAAAAGCGAGAAACGCGATGGTAACTTTCATACAATTCGAGTGGTCATAAATCAAAAGGATAAACATAACAGACTATCCGCACGTACCCGCCAGGGATACTACTCAAAATAGCAAAGTAGGAGAATGCAGGAAGGGTGAGGGATGAAGGTGGGAAAAAGAAAAAGTTCCGCCCTTCATCCTTCCCTTCCTCTGCCTTTTCTTCTCTCCCATCATCCTTTATCCTTCTCTGGTGTTTCCTCGCCCACTCGAAAATATAACTGTCCTCGATCTGACGACGGCCCTGGCCGGTCCATTTGCCACTTTGATGCTGGCGGGATTGGGAGCGCGCGTCATCAAGGTCGAGAATCCGGACAGCGGAGATACGTGCCGGACCAACGCACCGTATCTGGGCGCCGATGGGGTCAAGCTCTCGCGTGAAGTTGAGGATGACATTTCAATCTCCGCGCTCAACCGCCTGCGAAACAAGCTCGGCATCACACTCAACTTGAAACATCCGCGCTCCCGCGAGATCTTCGCCGACCTCGTGCGGCAGGCCGATGTCGTCGTCGAAAATTTCAGTCGCGGCACGCTGGAGCGTTTAGGCGCCGGATATAGTTTCGCGCGCGAAATCAATCCGCGCATTGTCTATTGCTCGATAACCGGTTTCGGCAGTGAGAGCGAAGGATCTGGCAAAGCGATGGATGCGATTATTCAGGCGTTGAGCGGCGTTATGCAGACTTCAGGCGGCCCGGACGATCCGCCGATTCGCATCGGCGTTCCATTCGCGGATCTCATCACGCCCTTGTTCGGCGTCATCGGCGTGCTCGCCGCCCTTCAACAAATGCAGCGGACAGGCGCGGGGCAGCATGTCGATATCTCAATGCTCGGCGCGATGACTGCGCTCGTCGCCGCAGAACCCTTCGATGTGCTGGCGCGTTTGGGAATCCCGGCGAAAACAGGACAGACCGCTCCACGCCTCGCGCCTTTCGGCATCTACCAGGCGAAAGATGGTTATCTCGCGATCTGTGCGCCGATGGACGTTTTTGCCTTGAACCTCTTTAAAGTCATGGGCCATCCGGAACTGACGACCGACGAACGTTTCATGACGCGCGATCAACGAGTCAAACACGTCCGCGAAATAGACCTCTTGGTCGAAAAGTGGACGAGTTCGCAAACGCTCGCTGAACTGCTGCCCCGGCTCGAAGCGGCAGGCGTCCCCGCCGCCGAAGTGCGCGATCCCGATGCCGCTGTCCGTGACCCGCAGGTTGTTGCGCGCGGCGAGACCGTTCAACTCTCCCATCCGAAATACGGACAGGTAGAAGATGTGTATGGTACAGGAATACCGATTAAGTTTTCAGCCGCCTCCGCAGGTTTCGATCAACCTCCACCCGAGATAGGAGAGCACAACCAGGAGGTTTACGGCCAAATACTTGGTTACTCGGCGGAGAAGATCGAGGAGTTGCGCGCACAGGGTGTGATTTAAAAGATGGGAATAAAGAGCAATATTTTGTCCATGCCGCGTAACAGCGCCTGAGGTTTGGACATTTGAAAATGCACTTCCGCTCATTGCGATGCGATGAAAACGCTCATGACTACTAACTTAGGTTGAAACACCGGCTAAGTTCAAATCGTCGCTCCACGACTCAACATTCTTAGCCCTGATGTACGTCTCCTTGTCGCGTAGCGACGCCTTGAATTTAGGCCGGCTTTTCAAAGCCGGTAACTCGAGCAACGAACCACGAGTCGCGTAGCGACGGTTGAATCATCCCCACACATACCGTTCATCGTATTCGATCTCGTGTTTATTCAAGAACTCCAAATACTCCTCTTGAAACGTCTTATTCTTGTGATGCTCGCGTTGATGATGTGTACGTGTTAGCCATTTATTATTTTCAACCGTCGCTATGCGACTTGTCTCTTCTATCAACAGGTACCGGCTTTGAAAAGCCGGCCTCAATTCAAATCGTCGCTACGCGACGAACATGCTCATGGCTACTAGCAAAATCGCATTCCGCTCATGCGATCAACTGCTTGGCGCGAGCATATTGGATGCAGGCTTTAACATTATCCTCCTCGGCCTTGGCTCGCTCCTCACGCGAGAGCTGAGAGACCGTGGGTAAAGGTCCGCCGTTGCTTTGATCCCGCACCAATCTGAAAGTCCTGGCCAGATATTTTCCATTGCGTTCAGGAAAGACTGTCCAGTATTGCGGCGTCATACAAGGAATTTTAAGCGGGTCGCGCGTAATCATCTCCAGCGAAAAATTGACTTTGGGATTGGCCTTTTGAATCAACGACACGATTCGCGGCAGATCCAGAAATCCTGTTCCAAGCGTGACCTCTGACATCAGGAACCCGTCTGCATATGGCCGCACGCCCATATCTTTGACATGTGTGGATTTGGTATAAGGAGCCAGCGTCTCGATCACTTCCATCGGATCGTCAAGAAGGGCGATATTATTGCCGAAATCCAGGCAGACGCCGAGATACTCGCTCGAATAAGTCCTGAGCAGGCGTTGCATCTCTTCGAGCGTCCAGTCTTTATGATTCTCCAGCGCAAGATAGATCTTCTGCCGCTCAAGAATCGGCAGAATCAACCGAAGGGCCTCGTGACTCTCGTCCACCCATTTCTTCCACTCGGCGAGCGTTTGGAAAGTCTCGTACCGGCGGCCTGGGAGCATCGCGGTCCGAACCACCGTCGCTCCGGCGGCCTTGGCATCCATCAAGCTGCGCTCGAAACCGGCGGCATCGCCGTTTCTGGGAATCGAAACCATGCCTTCTAACCACATGCCCAGTTGTTCGGCGCGGGCGCGCAGCTTCGAGAGGTCTCCGTTCAGTTGCGTCTGAACGCCTCCGGCGCCGAGGGCATGGCATTTCTCCAGGAATTCATAGGCGTCTCTGCCGCGCGGACGGCCACCGGCCGCACCCTGCGCAGGCGTTCCCGATGCCGTCGCCGGCCGTGCCCCACCCGTTGCCTGGCCTGGCCCAAGCTCAACACCCATGAAGGATGTCGAAGCAATCCCCATTTTAGTTAATGGCGTTACGCCTTGCGCGGACCCGGTTTCACCGGCCCATAAGAATTGCGGCAGGGCCGTCACCGCAAGCGGCGCCGCAGCACGGTAAAAAAACGTTCTTCTGCTGATGTCATTGTGCTGCGCTATCTGCGGACCGGACAAATTCTCTTTGTTCGAATTCTTCGAATTCATGGAAGTCTCCCGTTATTTTGAAGGAGCGCGAAGACGAAGAGACTATCGCCCGCACCCACAGCCAGGTACTGCTTGCCATCTAACAGATACGTGATCGGCCCATTGCTGACGGGCGCTCCTGTGCGAAAATGCCAGAGAATCTTGCCCGTCGCCGGATCATAAGCGATCAAATTTCCCGAAGCATCGCCCGTAAACAAGAGCTTGCCCGCCGTCGTCAAAATCCCCGGCCCGGAATTTCCCCAGCTCCCACTCAGATACTTGTGGCTCCAGGCGATCTTGCCCGACTTGTAGTCAATTGCTTTCAGGATAGGTTCAGAGAACAATCCACCGCCCGTGCCGCCGTAGCCTTCCGGTTTCTCCTCGGTGTCCGTGAGGTAAGCGACACTGTAACCTTCGCGCGCGTTTACATAGAAAAGCCCGGTGTCCGGGCTGTAGCTCGGGGGCGGCCAGTTGGTGCCGCCTCCGGCAGGAGTGTTGATCAGGGAACCGTTGATCTTCGGCTCCTTGTCCGCATCAGGAATGGGTTGTCCTCGCTCGTCAACGCCTTTTGACCAGTTAACGCCAACATACCCCTTCGAGACGATATTCTTTCCGTTGGTCCGATCCAACACGAAGAAATAACCATTGCGGGCCGCTTGTGCGAGCAGCTTGCGCGGCCGCCCGTCGATCTCGGCGTCGAACAAGACGGGAGTCTCCACATTATCCCAATCGTGCGTGTCGTGCGGCGATGCCTGGAAATACCAGACGAGTTTCCCGGTGTCGGGATTCAATGCCACGATCGAACAGGTATAAAGATTACTTCCCTTGCGCCCCTGGCCCGCATAGACCGGGTTTGGATTGCCCGTTCCCCAATAGATCAAATTCAACTCCGGATCATAGGTGCCGGGCATCCATGGCATGCCGCCGCCGTGTTCCATCGCATCTTTGTTCGGCCAGGTATCGGCGCCGGGCTCGCCCGGCCTCGGCGTAGTGTTCCAACGCCATTGCAGTTCCCCAGTCACCGGATCATAAGCATCAAGATAACCGGGGACATCCATCGCGTCACCGCCCACACCGATGAGCACGTGATTTTTAACAATTAGCGGAGCCGCCGTCGTGAAGTACTGCCGTTTCTCGTCGGCAATCACTTTCCGCCAACGCTCCTTTCCGGTCTTGGCTTCGAGCGAAATGAACCAGCCATCCGGCCCGACTAAATAGAGCCAGTCGCCATACATTCCAACGCCCCGTTGGCCGACCAGATGGCCGCCTTTGTCCTGCCACACGTAATGCCATAATTCGTCGCCCGTCCGCGCATCGACCGCCCAGACATGGTTGGGAATTGTGAAATAGAGAACTCCGTTGACCATCAGCGGCGTCGATTTCACCTCCGGCCTGCCGACTCCGCGCTGTGCACCGACATTCGCCCGATAGATCCAGTTGACTGCTAGCAACCCGATGTTCGAAGCATTGATCTGCGAGAGAGTGCTGTAGCGCCGCCCCGAGTAATCGCCGTTGTAAGTCGGCCATGCGTCGGTCGCCGGTTTGAGCAACACTTTCGGGTCGAGGCCTTGTCCGCCAACCTTGCTCAAAAGCGATAAGAGGAGCATCGCGAGTAACAAACGATGTGAGTTCATTTCAGTGTCACCAGGTATGCGGTCAGATTGTGCATCTCTTCATCAGTATACTTTTCGAGTAACTGGCGATGTGCCGCGAGACGATCTTCGACTTCGACCTTGACCTTTCCATTATCGCGCGGCCACGAGTGATAGTTACCATCTGCGTCGTAGAGCGAGATATTGAAATCGTCCAGCCGCTTGATCGTGCCGGTCACCGTTCGCCCGTTAGACAACGTGACGGTGGCCTTTCGCGGATAAGTCGGCGCGCCGAATCCGCCTCCGCCGGGCCAAAGCAATCGAGTCTGAATCTGATCCGGAGGATATTTGCTTCCAATCTTGGCGAGATCGCCCGTGGGCGAATGGCAACTCTTGCACTTGCTGTTGAAATAAGCTTCACCCTTTTGGGCGTCGCCCGTGACTATATTGGAGTGCTTGTAGGTCCCGCGATTGGCCGCCAGTTCCACCTGCATATGCAGGAATTGAGCGATGTCGTAAGCCTGCGACTCGGTCAAATTTGGGAAAGCGGGCATCCCCTTGTCAGCTCGCCCCTTGATCAAGAACGGACCGATCAATTCACCCCGCTCGTCATGCAACACCATCGTCGAACGGATCAGATTCGGGCCTTCCGCTCCTCGCGCCTTTGCGCCGTGACAGAAAGCGCAATTGGGGACATATAACTTTTCACCACGCTCGGCCGCCACGGGATCAGGCGGAGGCCCCAATCCCAGAAACTCCCTGATGTTGCCACGGCCCCTTCCACCCTGGCCCACAGGACCTTCCTGCGCCCTCGGACTTATCAATGCCATCACGAGTAACGACGCAACAAGCAGCATTGCCGATTGAAGACGATACTTCCTTGAGTGAGACATAGTATTTGGTTCTCAGAAAATTTATTGACGCGATGCAAATCAGCTATAGCAGAATCTTATAGTCCAAACTACACTTCTAAGCAAGTTCAGATTTTAGATTTCTGAGGATCGGACCATGAAGACAAAATCGATAGCAATCGGACTGCGGGCCAAGACCGCGCGGGCTATCGCCGTGATACTCAGCGGTACCGCAAAAGCCCCCATCGCCATCCGGCGAGCCGACCTGATGTTCGCGACTCCTCAAACGCCGGCGACGTTCCAACCCTATCACGAAGTCATGGACTTGCCATGGGAACGCGCTCAAGTGGCGGTGAGAAAAGCCGAGTCCGCGCTGGTCGCAACGGCCGCGTCGGCGCTGCGGCAGCTCATTGATGAGGTGCGTGATGATGTGAACACTGTCTGTGCAGTCGGAATCGTCGGCGCGCCCGACCGCACACTCGAAACCATCGGGAGCCCCCATATTCGAGCGCACGCCGCCGAGGGGGTGCTGTTTCGGCGAATTCTGGAGCTGGCGGCCGAAGAAAACGGCATAACCTGGCAGGCATATACTGAAAAAGGTCTGGAGGATCACGCGCTGCACAAATTGGGTATAACGGACGTGGTTCTCAAGGAGGCACTTTCGCAGTTCGGTCGGTCGGTCGGACGCCCCTGGCGAACGGACGAGAAGGCTGCAGCGATCGGCGCATGGTTGGCTCTTACCAAACGCCGATAACCCGATAACAGATCCTGCACACGGCCCGGATTAGATGATAAAGTGACGACAAGACAATCTCTCGTGGATTCAAGTACCTCATTTAACCCGCCGCCTTTATCACCAACTGTAGTTTCCGGTTTTTGATCTCTGAAAAATGGTGAGAAATGCGAGGAGCAGTTGCGCCCCTCGCAAAGTTGTTCGATGTTTTTGGTGACCAAACCTAAACAGAGACGAACAACGATGA
>Ga0081539_10006622_pt1 | contig 10997 bp, 9 predicted proteins | sample TabmetS4T2R2_FD_71023 | JGI IMG/M metagenome (GOLD analysis project Ga0081539, IMG submission 71023) | Tabebuia heterophylla rhizosphere microbial communities from the University of Puerto Rico - S4T2R2 | ecosystem: Host-associated > Plants > Roots > Rhizosphere ... | reverse complement strand
TCCGATCCTAGCGCTGAACGAATACGGTCTGTGCCCGGCACGATTCCGCTTCAACCATCACGAAGGTCACCCCGGATTTGATGATGAGATTAGTTCAGTTGATCGACTAACAAAGCTAGTACGAAAAGCCATCGAATTGAACATCAAAGATGAACGTAGACTAGCGCGCTTCGATCCATCCCTTCCCGGCGAAAGCGTGCGCGAAGCACTCGCGCTCGCCGCACGCTTTCAAAACGATCCTGAATTTGCCTCATTGCGTAGTGATAAAGTGGAGGCACGAACGAAGCAAATCGTTATGAAGCACGGTGCTGTGACGTTGCACGGGACTGTGGATGTCGTAGGAGACGACTTCGTTGCGGCATTCGACTGTTCACATGAGGTCTTATCCGAGCATCATCACTTGAAAATGTGGGCGTACGCGAAGGCAATGGGCAAATCTGTTGCCCATCTCGCATCCTTGCGTCACAATCAGATTCATACGTTCGACGCAGACGCTCTTGCGGCAATTGAAGTTCGGGTTGATGAGCTACTGAAGAATCTTATGAACGGTCATTATCACGCCAGCCCATCTCTTGCTGCGTGCCGCTGCTGTTTATACAGTGGCATTTGTGATGACAGATATCAGATTGATGATAGCTTAGATGGAAGGTGAGCTTTATCCGCCCAATTTGATCCGCCATTGTTTTGCGGTGATACGGAGAATAGTTATGAATCTTATAACCCTGATCAGGAACAAGGTGAGTGCCTACTACACTCCGCAGCAGTTTTGGTCACTGGCCAAATCGGGTGTGCTTCTTCGGTCAGACCTGATCTATGATACTGTGTCCAAGCAATTTCTTCCTGCCAAGCAATTTGCCGATCTCGCACCTTATCTTCCGCCGAAAGGGCTGGGTGAAATTATTGAGGATTTAATCGTCAGGGCGGCGGGCGCCGCGGTTGTGATTAGCGTAGGAATGGGCGCGGGCATGTTGATCGAAAGCATCTTCTCGAAGACTCAGCCAGTGCGGAAGGCGAAACGCAGGTCGCCTAATTATGAGCGGCTCGAAGCTTGGAGGAAAGAATTTGTGCGTGTACGAGATGGGGAGGTCTGTTCATACTGTGGTTGCTACGACCCGCATGGGCATGTTGACCATCGCGTGAGTCGAGTTAACGGCGGCAGCAATCATCTTAATAATCTGAACTGGTCGTGCGCTCCGTGTAATCTATCAAAGGGCGCTACGAATGCGCGTGAGTTTATGCGCCGTACGTGATTTACAGCTTTAATATCGTCTATTTCTCACTGAACTTCATGGCGTCGTCATAAGGGGGCGTATAGAATGCCCGCCTATTGGCGGGAAGTTTAGATAGCTTCCGAGGGGAAGGCAGCTAATAGGCTGGTGGTGTTCTATGAGCCTGAGGTCTTTCATCGAGAGGCCTGAAGTTAGGGACCTGCTTAGCTCGTACCTCAGGGTGACGCCCACACCGGGCTTTGTCCCACCCCCGCTCCTGGTGCCCGCTCAGTCGTCCGAGTACAGGCTGGTTGGGGCGACGTTCGACTACCTAATGCGATCGCTCGTCGAGCGCCTCAACCCTGCCTGTCAAAGGATGCCGTGGATCGCGTCCGCAGCTCTCGTTTTCTTCCGCGAGGACCTCAAGGGCATCGACACGAGTTTGTTCACCCTCGCGAAAGAGTGCCATGACCAAGCGCTTGCGGCTCATAGGAGGTACTTGGACGGCGGCGTTCTTACTGACGATCTCCTACTCGGCGCGATCCATCTCGCCCGTCTAGATAGGATTTACCGAGACGGCCCGGAGTACCTCCGAAAAGAATGGTTCACGCTGTCCTACGCACGTGAAATAGCAGAACTCCGCCGCCTCTACGAGATCGTGCCGCGGGAAAAGTTTAGGGGCAGATCTCAGTGCTTCCTTAACCCTATCTTCGACTTGGCTTCTCATCTCGTGCAGGGTGCCGACGCAGACCTCATCATCGACGACTGTCTGATCGACATAAAGACGACCAAGTACCTCAGGTTTAAGACGGCGGACCTGCACCAGATCGTCGGCTATTATATCCTCTGCCTTCTGAGCGGTCGCTCGGCCAAACGCCCTCTGGGTGAGATCAGGCGCGTCGGTATCTATTTCTCAAGGCATGCCTTTCTGCATACGCTCGAGATCGAGAAGATTATCGAAACTGCCGCAATGCCTCAGTTAGTGAAGGGGTTCATCGAACTCGCCGCTCCGAATCCGAAGGAACGAAAGCCATACCTCAGCGGTTTCGAATACGCGCCTTGCCGGGAATGGTCGCGCGACCTCGGATCCATACTGGACTCGCAACGCCGAGAAGACGAGGCCGACAATAGAGCATCGCGTGCGGCAAAGTCGAAGCGATCAGGCGGATAATTAGGGGATGCTTTGAAGGATAGCTGAACAGAACTAAATGGGGGGTGTCAGGTATGACCACTAGCTCTCCAACGTGTCTCGGCCCGCTGAATCTCTCAGGCGATATTAGATGCCTCCTTGCTCGGCTCTAATTCTCGTGTACTGCGGGCAGAAGAATGTGAATCGACAGTAGGACTCACAGCGCACATTTGAGCCGGGACGCTCCTCGCCGTAGAGAACCCGCCTTTGCGCTGTTAGCTTCGGCCCAGAGCGGTCGCCGGGCGCAGATCCCGCTTGCCGCCTTCATCGAACTATCCGGCTTATACCACAAGCTTATTTCACTGATAATACTTTGTTTCACTTATGTTACAAGCAAGTTTTATGTTTTGGTGTGTGATCATTCGTACACTTAACTTAGCAATTCTGCTGTTATCGTCAAATTATTTTTCTGTAACGTTATAACCTTACTATGTTATAGTGCACGGCCATGATCATCGTGGTCGACCAAAAAGGGGCGGCTGCGGCAAGTCCTGGATTGCAACTAACCTCGCGGCCATGTTCGCTAGCGAGTGTAGGGAAGTGCTGCTTGTGGACGCGGACCCGGAGCAGCACTCAGCAATGAACTGATGCGCGGATAGCCCGGAGCATCTACCGAAAGTCCACTCAAGCTCGCTGCCAGCACGTAATCACTGTAAGGATGCGGACGCGCTGCGCCAGAAGTGGGAAATGGTCATCATTGATGGCGGGGCGCGTGACAGAGCACGCGCACGCCGCTGTCGCCGCGGCTGATTGGCTGTTTATTCCGGTCAAGCTTTCAAAGGCTGACTTGGATGCTACGGCGCAGTTTCTCGACGTGGTGCAGTCCGATATGGCGCGGCGGGACGATTTCTCTGGGGGTCTGCTGCTTAATCAGCTCCAAGAGGGGACCTGCGATAGAATACGCTGCGCGGGAGCAATTCGGTTATTGGGACTTCCCGGTTTTTAGTAGTGTGCTTCACTTCTATGTGGCTTTCTCTGAGGTTGTCTAGCAAGGGCAAGCTGTGCCTGAATATCAGCCGAAAAGTAAAGCGGCCTCGGATATGGAGGCTTTCTTTAAGGAACTAATGAGGGCGATGAAATGAGCAAAAAGAGCTTCAAGATCGCGCGGAAACCAGGGCAGCGAAATGGCGGCCGAGCTGCCGGCGCAACTGTGCCTGGAAGTAAAGCGCGCACTCGTAAAGCTTCGCCGGCAGCAGCTCCGGCCCTCCCCAGCGTGGGTCAAACCACCCGCAAGACAATTGAAGTACCGGAAGATTATTTTCGGCGGGTAAAAATCCGGGCTGTTGAGCGGGGAATGCTCGAAAAGGATTTGTGGGCTGAAATCGTGGGCGAGTATTTTGAGAACCACCCGACGGTGTAACGTTATAACGTTACTTATATCGGTGATAATATGGCGCAAATTGCATCGGGAAGAAAACACCGCCGCTCCGTTCGCTCTGTGCTTTTTGACCTACACTCGAATGTGGCTCTTGAGCGACGGCCAGACTTAGCCCGCATGGTAAATTGGGGCGGGGGTATAGATATACCTATCCACCGTTGGCTGCGTTACCGAGAGGCATATTCTCCAAGCCTTATAACTCAACTCGGACTGGGTAAACGGATATTAGACCCGTTTTGCGGCGGCGGCTCTATAATGGTGGGCAGCGCACAGTTGCGCCGGAAATCAGTCGGCATTGACGTAAATCCGCTCGCAATTTTTGCTGCCAATGTTAAACTCACTCCGCTTTCGAGTGAGCAGATTGCAAAGCTAAAGACATTCTCCGATACTTTTATTGAGCTATCTTCTAGCAGTAAACCATGGCCGACTCCCTCACTAAGAATTTCAAATAAGGTGTTTGAGCCGAAAATCTTATCTACTGTTCTGAAATTGCGCGCAGCAATTGATAGTTATGCTGGGGATGATAAGCAGGTTAGGAACTTTCTCTTTCTGGCTTGGTTATCGATATTGGAAGAAGTTGGGAGTTACTTCAAAGAGGGGAACGGTATCAAATACCGCAATAAGAAGCGGCTTAAGGATCGATATATCAGACGGGAAGAAGGTCACTGGCAGCGAGAGCGTTTTGGCACTGATCAGCGCGCTTTCGTGAACCGAAAATTCAAAGACCGACTGATCACGATGATCCTCGATACTCCAGCGTGGGGGGATGGGGATTGGCTTGAGCAGAAAGTCGTCGAAGGGAGCGCATTAGAGCTAGGGCAGCATGTGGGGAGTGAAGAGTTTGACTCGATCATTTTTAGCCCGCCTTATGCAAACCGTTTCGATTACTTCGAGTCCCTAAAGGTTGAACTGTGGTTCGGCGGATTCGTCAACTCATACGAGGAGCTGAATAGATTAAGGAAGAAGTCTCTCAGGTCGCACCTCGGCGCCGATCTTGCACGCCCGGCGATTGAGATAAAACCGTTGGAGCAGCTTATATCGTTAATGGATCGAGACTCAAGCAGTTGGAGGATGAGGGTTCCTCTTGCGCTCCGGGGGTATTTCGACGATATGTACCGCACGCTGATTCAGTGTCGGAGCGCTGCTCCTCAAGGTTCATGCCATGTCGTGGTTGGAAACTCCGCGTTCGCGGGTGTCATTATCCCGACGGACGTGCTGATAGCTGAACTTGGGTTACAGGCTGGGTTTTCTTCCGCAAAGGTAATAACTGTGCGCCACTTGACGGTAGCCCCTCAGCAACGTGCCAAGCTTGAAGGTCTTGAAGAATTCATGCGCGAGTCTGTAGTTGTGCTCCAATGAACTCCAAACACGCCTTGCAAAACAGCCTTTTTAAGATCGAGGAGACTAGCGTTTCCGTCACAGATGGGCCTCGTCTAGTCAAAGAAATACACTTCAGAGAAGTGCTCTCACTACCGCCCTTCTCTTCTGTACAGCACGGCGAGCTATTCGAGATTAGCTTAAAGAACGATACGGCCTCTCTGACGCATGGGCTGCACCGATTCCCGGCAAAATTCATCCCACAGTTACCTAGATGGGCGATAGAGCAATTCGCCCAAGGCGATGGCCGCGTTCTCGACCCATTTATGGGTTCTGGAACGACCCTCGTTGAAGGGCTGCTCCGCAAAGGTAAAACTATCGGGACTGACATTGACCCTTTAGCAAGGCTAATCGCTAAGGCCAAAACTGACGTACCGTCATCAACTCGTCTTTTAGAACTCGGCGAAGAAATTCGTAATAAGTGGGACGGGCGTGTAAATCAGTTGGTTACGCCGATGCCTGACATCGAAAACTTCGGCCATTGGTTCTCCAATGACGCATGGGCAAAGCTGCAATCACTCCTCTCAGTCCTACAGGGGCTGCCGGCATATGAAAGCGAGAGAAGATTTCTCCTAGTCATCTTCAGCTCAATTATAAGATGGGTTTCTAACGCTGATGACCAAACACAGAAAACTTACGTGTCTGGCACAAACAAGAAGACTCCACCTGACGCGATGGAGACCTTTTGGAAGAACTTCCAAAAGGCTTATCGGGGATTAAAGCAACTCGAAGCAGTAAGGAATCTAGAGGCAGAAGTAATTGTCAAAGAGGGAGCTGATGCCGGATTATTAAGTCTGGAATCCGATTCCTTAGATCTTATAGTTACCAGTCCTCCTTACTTGGATTCCGTAGATTACAGATACAACCTGATGCTTGAATACTTTTGGCTTGGGCCGATCATCGGTGTACCCACCCGCAAAGATTTCAATGAATTAAGGAGAAAGGGTATAGGAGCAAAGCGCCCTTTGGACATAAAAAGCGACATGCCTGCAGTGCTAAGTGATTTGGTTGATATTGATGAGATACCGGCACTCCGTAAGCAGGCCACTTCTGCCTACTTGAATGACATGGCCGCGCATTTTATTGAGGCGGCCCGGTGCATGAAGGATGGCGCGCGGTACGTCCTTGTAATAGGTAATAGTCAGACCACAAAAGGTATAGTGCCGGTTCATGATTGTTTGATACGCCTCGCGGTGGCGGCGAACTTAGAGCTTGAGAAAGCTTTTGCCTACCGAGTGCGCCGTCACTATATGAAGTTCCCTCGCAAGGGCCGCGGTGGAATCATACTCATTGACTGGATCATAGTACTTCGAAAGGTAACCCAAGTGCCCACATTCCCTGAGAGACTTCCGCTACCGTGGGTTACTCTTGGTCATCAAGACGTAGCCCATTAATTTATGAGCGCGACCCTCGATTACTGGCGTGTAAACAGCTACGGCTACCCTAACCCTTTCAGCGACCAAGATAGGGCGATAGAGGCTTGGGAAACATTACTAACCTTTTTTGATCATAGCTCTTACTCACGACTCAAGAGATTCTGGGAGTCTCGCTCCGCGCCCCGTGCCCTCAGCGCACACGCTGTAGAGAGTTGGAAGGCTACTTTCGAGGAGTACGGACTGCTGTATGTTTTATCCGGGACAGGTGATATTAACATCACCCCTGCTGGTGCACAGTTTCGTGAAGCTGCGGAGAGTGGCAACCGAGATGAGTTTGCTTGGATAGGCTTATCACTGCTCCTTCGCTACCCGCTCCGCGGCCCGCGGCGCCCTAAAAGCCCCAGACACGGAATATCTGATCTTCTGCTTTACTGGTTCCTATATGCAGCGGTTCTGGAATTAGAGAATTACCTTTGGTGGAGTGAATTTGAGCATGTTTTGTGCACCGTATTTCTTGTAGATGAGGGAAGGGAGGCAGTCGAAAATATCCGTTTATTACGCTCTGGCGCAGTGAATTTAGAGGCCTTTCCCTTACCGGGTGATCCTAGCCGGGGCGGTTTCTATAACTCACTAAATCAGGTGATAGTACACGCGGGTATGAATCACATGCTGCTTGGTAACAGTCAGGACGATGCTTTCTATGTTGAAAGTGGTAGGGAGCGAAAGCATTGGGTGCTCCGAGAGTGGTTATCAACCGTTGAATTAGCATTAGGGGGAAAGCCTGTCTCTATTGATTGTGACGGGGACGCGAACTTTTTATCTCGGATGCCTACCGCACCTGACTTCGCTGGCGATGAAGAGGCATATTTTAACTACTTAGGAGCCGCAGTACCGCCGAAACCATCTACATCAGATCAATCGGTTGCAGTGGTAGATTTTCAAGGCGAGAGTGTGGCAGTCCTTAGAGAGATCAATGACTACACGATACAGGACAACTCTACTATAGTTGGCTCAATAGCTAAGTTATGCAAGTTAGCAAGAGGTCAGCGGGTAATTTTGGGACACGATCATAGGCGTAGTTATGTCATTCAAGAAAAAAGACGGGCTGGTTCTAACGAAGTTGTTATAGTCGTTCGGAGGAGCAGGCCAATCACAAATATTCAACCCATTCTGTCACTTCTTGGAGATGCAAATGGCTGAGGTAAATGAAGGTGAACTGGTTGATGAAGGCGTGCTCCCGCCGGATGATTTCCACCAGAACATAGAGCGTATTCGAGAGGTCGCTGAATACGATATTGAGTTGCCTGACGATCTCTTCGAGCGGCTAGTTAAAGCCGCGGAGCATCTGCTGGTTGATAGGGAGACACTGTTCTCGGCGGCGACAGCTCTTATAACAGGTAATTTGATACTACAAGGGCCACCCGGAACAGGGAAGAGCAGCTTGGCACGTGCCCTTTGTCGGGCTTTTAATTGCTTGGTGCTGCCCGTAACAGCACACGAGAACTGGTCAACCTTTGAGGTTATTGGTCGCCAAGAACTGCGCGTAAGTAATGAAGGAGAAGAGATAGTTCCGGTAAATGGCTTCTTCACAGAAGCTGTAATCAGATGCGCGGGAGCTGTTGTGAAGCATTTCGACGAGCCTGGGGAACCGCAAGCGGAATGGCTTCTGATTGATGAACTAAATCGCGCGCATCTGGACAAGGCATTTGGTGAATTATTCACTGTATTAGGAACAGACGACCTAGTTTCTATAACACTCCCGCATCAACCAATCGGTAACAGAGAATTGGTTACGCCTAAGCGGTTCAGGATCATTGCGACACTTAACTCCGTTGATCGTCAGTTCGTAAACAGCTTAGGTCAAGGGTTAAAGAGGCGGTTTACGTTTATCACATTGGACGTTCCACCGCCTATGAAGTCTGGTGAAGCTTGGGGTGAGGATAAGGCAGAGTCCTCGTTAGCTAGCCGTGAATTTTCAGTAGTGCTCCAAAGGGCTGCCGAACGTATTGCCAAAAGACTGGCACTCGGCGATGAGGATAGGTATCAAGAATATTATCGAGACTTTCTTGAACTACTTCAGACAAGAGCGAGAACTGCAATTGAAGGGCTGTTTAATTTTGTGGCTGGGGTCAGGTACGCCGCTGCGGAATCTAAGACCCCGCACCTGCCTATTGGCACCGCACAAATGATAGATGTCGTGGAGCTGTTTCTAACCAAGGCTCACGCGCAAAAAAGTGGGGAAGGCGACTTTCCGACGCTGATGGACTGGGCAGCATCTATTAAGCTGGCCCCTCTTTTCGACGCAGATACTATCAATGCCGCCGACCTTGAGGAATTCGTCAAGAGGCTACCCCAGCCATTTGATAACCTAACCGGAAGAGAGATTAAGAAGATAGTGGCCGCAGGTCTATACTTCGTTGAGTGAAGTCGGCAGAACATTCTTGTTGCAGGCGCTGGATTTATTCGCCAGCTATCTTTTTGGCCGAACCGTTGAATTAGAGGCAACGCCGGTCGGCATCGCCGACGAAATTAGGGGCGATGAAACCTCTCGTTTCCTTCGGGAACTAGAAAGTCGTCACGCCATAGCCTGCGGTGTGCGGCTTAAAGAAGTCATTAACGCCATTGAAAGAGCAGCGTCCAGCACTTCAGCTCTCCGGCGGGCCGAGAGCAAGGGAGTAATCCGGGGGAGACTGGACATTCCACAGTACATAGCGAGAAGAGCGGCCCATAAATCCTTACCAAGAACCTACCCCGTTGTAGTTACAGAAGAAGCTCCCGACACACCGGAAAATGTACTCGTTCGGCAAGTGCTGCGAGGTCTCGCCTCGCAGCTTAGTAGTAGCCCCTTTCCGCGTAGCTTTGTTGAAGGAATGTTGAGTTTGACACTTTTCGGTTGGACTCGGTCGCACTTGCAACGTCTCCCTTGGGTGGAGATCAGAAGAGTAGCCCCAATTCAGTTACTACAGAGAGAAACGTTACAGCGCATTCGCAAACGACAAACGGGTAATGATCTCGCCTACACCGCGTTAATTGAGTGGAGCCAAGAATGGCAAGTTGATGTTTCAAAAATAGGAACAGCCGGAAAAGAACGGGTGCTTGACGGCCTTCTAGCATTTCCGGTAGGAGACTTTTTCTGGGAGAAGGTATTTGAGGTCTGGTGCTTACGCGAAGTCGTAGAATCACTACAGCGATGCGGGTGCAACATCACCGCCGGGCCTGAGCCACTACATAGACGCGGACGCGGGCCAATATATCGCCTGACAATTGACGAACAAGAGTTAGAAGTGTGGTTCCAGAGACAACTCCCGATGGGTTCAGGCCTCTGGCACTATGAGTCGAGCGGTGATACTTTGAAAGGGATTCCAGATATAGTCATTACCAGTAAAAGCAATGTCCCATTAGTGATTGATGCTAAATTCCGTAAAGTCTTCTCCGAATCAAGGTCTGAGGAAACGTATAAGTTGTTGGGATACGCAGAGAATTTTAGGGACGCATACAAAGACAACGGGTTTCATGGGGTTTTGATATTTATAGGTGATGATTGCTCCGAAAAGGTTATTGTCGGCCCAGCTAATGGCAGATTATCCATTATTGTTGTAGCTGAAAATATGGAGAATAACAATTTCAATAACTACTTTGATAACTCAATGAAAGCTTGGTTGAGCCGAAAACATAGTAGGGATTGACGTGTTTAATCACGCCTGTTGAGATCAGCTCAGGCGGCGCGCTTGTCTTCGCGGATGATGAGCTCCAAGTCTATAACAAGAGCCCGCCCTGACTCGGCGACGTGGGCCGGCTTCGGGGAGGCGGTTCGCACCGCCTCACGCAGTTTGCGCGCGTCTTCTATGGCTTGTCGCGCGAGTTCTTTCCCGCGATGGTCAGCCAACTCGACCATGACCTCACCGGCCGTAGCGGCGATATCGCCGGTGAGTTCAGGCGCAAGGGCAGCCAGGCCGTGGCCCGAAAGAAGAGATCCTTGAGGTGCGCGGAAAGGCGGGCGAGCTTTTCGGGCTAGAGCTAGGAGATCATAGTGAGGCGTGATTCTACCACCTGGTGTGAGGTTTGATAGTATTATCTATGGGGCTACGTGTCATCCGCGACATAAATCTTATTATCGGACGCCGTCAATAATCTTGAGCTTAACTGGCTTTGGTAGGATGATACCATGTTTGTCCCGTATCATTGCTTATCGTAAAACGGTATTTACCTACGGTACCTAATTGTGTTAATACAGCTTCTCGGTAGCTGTCCTAACGCGCCGCACGACTCGATTCGCGGGTTGGGGTTAATACCGCGCCCTTGATCAAAAGGAGTTGCTCCCTCTGGACTCCCTCGTTAATTGGCGCCCCCGGAGGCAACTGCGCGGGAAAAAGGGGTTTTATTCCCTATATGGTTAAATTTTAAATAGTAACAACTGATAGCAAACCTAGAGTCTCTATTCAGCACATAATTAAAACCCCTACATACAA
>Ga0081539_10006621_pt1 | contig 10999 bp, 6 predicted proteins | sample TabmetS4T2R2_FD_71023 | JGI IMG/M metagenome (GOLD analysis project Ga0081539, IMG submission 71023) | Tabebuia heterophylla rhizosphere microbial communities from the University of Puerto Rico - S4T2R2 | ecosystem: Host-associated > Plants > Roots > Rhizosphere ... | reverse complement strand
CCGCGACGCGCGCGCGCAGGGTCGTCAGGTCGGACAGCAGGGCCACGATCGCTCGGTCTCCTCGCTCCGGTCTACCTCAGATGATGAGCAGGAGCCAGCCGATGAGCAGCGTCAGCACGGTGATCGGCACCCCGACCCGGCTGTACTCGAGGAAGCCGATCTGGATGCCCGCGCCGCGCGCCTGCTCCACCACGATCAGGTTGGCCACCGAGCCCAGGATCGTGAAGTTGCCGGCCAGCGTGGAGGCCATCGCGAGCAGCAGCCAGGCCCGCGCCGGCTCCCCGAGCGTGGGGATGACCGTTTTGAACAGCAGGACCGCGGGAACGTTCGACACCAGGTTCGAGAGCACCGCGGTCACGACGGTGAGCACCGCCGGCCGATGCAGGCCGACCGCGCCGGCGGCGTCGAGGATCTGCCCCGTGAGCCCCGAGGCCTCGACGCCGCCGATGACCACGAAGAGACCGGTGAAGAGCACGAGCAGCCCCCAGTCGATCTCCCGGTAGACCTTGTCCGGGTTCACCCGCCGGGTGAGCAGGGTGTAGGCGGCGCCTCCGATCGCCACGAGCGCGATCGGCTGCCTGCCGGTCTGAGGCTCTCGGCCACCCGGCCCTGGGTAACGTCTATGGCGTGAGCGATTCGGACACATTCGGCGCCCGCTCGACCCTCGAGGTCGGCGGTGATTCGCACGAGATCTTCAGGCTCGACGCGCTTCAGGAGAAGTACGACGTCGCCCGGCTTCCGTACGCGCTGAAGGTCCTGCTCGAGAACCTGCTCCGCAACGGCGAGGACGAGGGCGCCGAGGCCGTGGCCAAGTGGTCCGCGAAGGACGAGCCGTCGCAGGAGATCGCCTACCGCCCGGCGCGCGTCCTGATGCAGGACTTCACCGGCGTGCCGGCGATAGTGGACCTCGCCGCCATGCGCGACGCGATGGAGGAGCTGGGCGGCGACGCCACGAAGATCAACCCGCTCGTGCCGGTCGAGCTGGTGATCGACCACTCGATCCAGGTGGACGTGTTCGCCGAGCGGCTCGCCTTCCAGCGGAACGCCGAGCTCGAGTTCGAGCGCAACCGCGAGCGCTACGCCTTCCTGCGCTGGGGCCAGGAGGCGTTCGACAACTTCAAGGTGGTGCCGCCCAACACCGGCATCTGCCACCAGGTGAACCTCGAGTACCTGGGCCGGGTGGTCGAGTCGCGCGACGGCCAGGCCTTCCCCGACACGCTCGTCGGGACCGACTCGCACACCACGATGATCAACGGCCTCGGCGTGCTCGGGTGGGGCGTGGGCGGCATCGAGGCGGAGGCCGCCATGCTCGGCCAGCCGGTGTCCATGCTGATCCCGCAGGTGGTGGGCTTCAAGCTCACCGGCGAGCTGCCCGAGGGCTCGACCGCCACGGACCTCGTCCTGACCGTCACGCAGATGCTGCGCGAGCGCGGGGTGGTGGGCAAGTTCGTGGAGTTCCACGGGGAGGGCCTCGCGAATCTCCCGCTCGCCGACCGCGCGACGATCGGCAACATGTCGCCCGAGTACGGCGCGACGATGGGCTTTTTCCCGATCGACAACGAATCGGTCGCATACCTGCGCGCGACCGGACGCAGCGACGAGCAGTGCGCCGCGTTCGAAAATTATTTCCGGGCCCAAAAAATGTTCGGGATGCCCCGCAAGGGCGAGATCGATTACTCGGTCGATCTGGAATTGAATCTTGGCGAAGTCCAGCCCGCGGTGGCCGGACCGAAACGGCCGCAGGACCGCATCAATCTTCCCGCGCTTGGCGAAACGTTTCGTTCGCTCTTAACAAAACCGGTCAAGGACGGCGGCTATGGGAAGGAAGTTGTCGATGTTACCTCCAAACATTTGGTTCAATTAAACGGAAGCGCGCCGACTGATGGTAGCATGGCGTCGACTGACGCGGGCGGCATCGAGGATGCGGAAGAGCGAAACAAGCTCGAGATGATCTCGAACCGCCCGACGCCGGACACGGCGAAAGAAATTGAGGGCGCAACGGCGGATCCGTTTCGGCATGGTCAAAGCGAAATTGGCCACGGTTCAGTTTTGATTGCGGCGATCACCAGTTGCACAAACACCAGCAACCCGAGCGTCATGCTCGCCGCCGGTTTGCTCGCCAAAAAAGCAGTCGAGCGCGGGCTCAAGATCGATCCGGCCGTCAAAACGTCGCTCGCGCCCGGTTCACGCGTCGTTTCCGATTATTTGCAGAAGACCGAGCTGCAAAAGTATCTCGATCAACTCGGGTTCAACCTGGTCGGTTACGGCTGCACCACCTGCATCGGCAACTCCGGACCGTTGCATCCGCGGATTGAGCAGGCGATCAACCAGCACGATCTCATCGCGGCGTCGGTGCTTTCGGGTAACCGCAACTTCGAGGCGCGCGTGCACCAGAACATTAAAGCAAACTTCCTCATGTCGCCGCCGTTGGTGGTGGCGTTCGCGCTCGCCGGCCGGGTGGATGTCGATCTTACGAAGGAACCGATCGGCCGCGGCAAAGACGGCGACGTTTATCTACGCGACCTCTGGCCGTCGTTACAGGAGATCCGCGACGCGATGCAGTCCGCTCTCAAGCCGGAAGTGTTCCGCACGTTGTATCGCGATTTTGCGCAGCAAAATCCGAAGTGGAACGAAATCCCGTCGAGCACGGGCGACGTTTATCAATGGGATGAGCGAAGCGATTACATTCATGAGCCGCCATTCTTCCAGAACTTCTCAATGCAGCCCGGCAAGATCGACAACATCGCTAATGCGCGCGCGCTTGGGATTTTCGGCGACACCGTCACGACTGATCACATCTCGCCGGCCGGCGCGATTAAGCCGAGCTCGCCAGCCGGTCAATACCTGATCTCACGCGGGATCAAGGCCGAGGACTTCAACAGCTACGGCTCACGCCGCGGCAATGATCTGGTGATGACACGCGGCACGTTCGCCAATGTGCGGATCAAGAACCTGATGGTGCCGGGAACCGAAGGCGGCGTGACCAAATATTTCGGAAAAAACGGCGCGGGCGAGCAGATGTCGATCTTCGACGCCGCGCTCCGATATCAAGAAGAAGGCGTTCCGCTGATCATCCTTGCCGGGCACGAGTACGGTACAGGCTCATCGCGCGACTGGGCGGCGAAGGGCACTCGTTTGTTAGGCGTGCGCGCCGTGGTGGCGGCGAGCTTTGAACGCATTCATCGATCGAACCTGGTCGGGATGGGCGTGCTTCCGCTGCAGTTCACCGATGGAACTAACGCGCAAACGCTCGGCCTCGATGGATCGGAAAGTTTCTCGATTACCGGGTTGTCGGATCAAATTCAACCTGGGCAGCAAGTCACATTGGAGATTCACGGAAAGACCTCTGTTCCGGTGAAGCTCAGGATCGATACGCCGATCGAGGTCGATTACTACCGTCACGGCGGGATTTTGCCCTTTGTGCTGCGGCAGTTACTCGCGCGTTAATTATTCGTCGGCTCGACGGAATCTCGCCGCGCCAAAGAATTAGTGGAGCAGCTTCTCGAGTGACGGGTCCGGCGCCGTGCCCAGCTGAGTGGCGCGCGCGTAATGCTGTTTCGCGAGCTCTTTCGCCGGCGGACGCGCCGTCGCGTAGATAACGGCGAGATTGAAGTGCGCGTCGGCATAATCGGGATTGTCGGCCAAGGCCTGGAGAATTTCGCGCTCGGCCGCTTCCTGCCAGCCTTTCTGGCTGGCGGTGATCCCGAGGTAATTGTGCGCCGTGGCGCTGTTGGGGTTGATCGCGAGCGCTTTGGTCAATTCGGTCAGCGCATCGTCGAATTTGGACTGCCGGTAATACACGATCCCGAGGGTGGTATGGCCGAATTCATCCCGCGGGGCGACGGCAACCGCTTTCTTCAACGTTAACTCGGCGGCTTTGAAGCGGCCGGTGCGGAAGTAAACGACGCCGAGATTACAAAGCGCGTAGAGGTTGTTCGGGCTCTTCGTCAGGATCTGCTGATACTGTTTTTCCGCCGAGCGATATTTGCGCTGCTCGAAATTCTGCTTGGCCGTGCGCGCGATCGGCTTCAGCTCGTCCGGCACCTCGGGATTGAAGCCACCAGCATCATTGGCAGCTGGTTGTTGAGCGTTCGGCGTCTCGGGCGGGGTCGCATTTGTCTTCGAGTCGGCGATGTTGACCGCGCTCATCGCCGTTTTCTTGGCGAAGCTAAAGCTCGCTTTCAAGGACGCCGGATTGTGGTCGGAGATGGAAACGACCGGCTGCCGCAGCAGCGCGAGTTCCTCGTCGCTCAGGCGCGTAATCGGTTGCGCGAGCAGCTCGATTTGCTGCGTCAACGTTTCGGACTTGATGTTGAGCTTCTCGAACTCGGCCAGCATCAATTTCTTCGCCTGCTCGCGCCGCGCTTCCTCCTGGCGCTCGCGCACAACGATGGCCCGGAGCATCTCGTTTTCCTTGGTCAGCCGCACTGTCTCTTCGGTGGTAGCGCCTTTGAGCTTTGCCTTCTCCAGTTGGGAAGCCATGTCGTCGAGTTGCGAACGCATATCCGCCACTTTGGTCTCGTAATCCTTGTTCGCTTTCTGACTGGCAACCAATTGCGCGCGCAAATCTTCAAGCTGTCCTTTCACATCGGCCAGCTCCGCCTCTTTCTTGGGCTTGTCGGCGCTGATCTCGCGCATGCTTTTCTCGGCGTCGGCGAGTTTCTTTTTCAAATCGCTGTTCTCTGCCACCAGTATTTGCACGCGCTGCGCGGCATCTTTCATTGTTTTGATCTGCGCGACGGCCTGGTCGCGTTCGCGCGTCACGCTCGCGATTTTCTTCTCGGCTTCAGCGAGCTTCGCGCCGCGCTGCTCTTTTTCCTTCTCGGCCTCGGCCAGTTTCGTCCCGCGCTGCTCTTTCTCTTTTTCGGCCGCAAGGCGCGCTTCGTCGGCAGCGGTCAGCGCGTCTTTCAACCGCTGGATTTCGGCGCGCAGTTGATCCTGGTTCTTCGTGCTGCTGCCTCCAGCTGTTTGCATTTTCTTGAGCGAGTCTTCGGCGCGCGCGAGCTGGTCGCGCACTTCACGTTCGGCGGCGCGTGATTTCTCGAGCTCGCTTTGCGCCTGTGTCAGCTTCGAATTGGTTTCGTTCAGTTTGCCGCTGACCGATTCCTTTTCCTTCTGAGCGGTCTCGAGTTCCTTGCGCGATTTGTCGAGGTCTGCCTGCAGTTGATCGACTTTATCGTTAAGTTTTTTTGTCGCCTCTTTAATGGCGGTCTCGTTCGGCGTCGGCTCCGGCTGTGCCGGTGCGCTGCTCACCGCCGCGGACGCTTTGCCGGGCGCCGCAGCCGGCGCGTTGCCCTGGCTCGGGGGCGGGGGCGCAGTCGCGGCCAGGTCGTTTTGCGTCGCCGCCTTGTCCTGGACTCGTAAAATGCTCTCCCCGATTTTGCGGCCGCGATATTCGACAATCGCCGGCTGCCAGTCCGGATAGCTCTTGTGTAGCTGTTCGATCAAATCTCCGGCGGCGCGGTATTTGCCGAGGGCAGCCTTGAATTGATTCTCGTGCTCGAATTTTTCGCCCTGCTGCGACGTCATGTAAGCGCGCAGAAAAACGTCGCTTGGGTCGTCCGACTGTGCGCGGAGCGGCGCGGCGACACCCAGCGCGAAGAGCGCGGCGAAAACGGTCAAACCGACTCTCTTCATGCGCGACGAGGCGGAATCATAGCCAGCCGGCACCGGGTTGCAATACGGCCTTCCACCGCTCGTCAGAGTAGCGGACAACGTGCCAGGAAGACCAGCCGTTTCCTTTGCGCAATGCGCCAGTCGCATTAAAATTCACGCTCCGAGTTGGTGGCCGTAGCTCAATGGTAGAGCCCCAGATTGTGGTTCTGGTTGTTGCGGGTTCGAGTCCCGTCGGCCACCCCAGTTTCGGGAAGGCTGAAATCGTCGTGGCACGACCGGTGCTTAAGCTGCCGGGCATGAGTAAAACGGTGGACCTCTTCGGCGATTCGCAGTTTCGTGCAGCCGCCCCCAATTTTTGGGAACGCTTCCTCAACACCGAGAGCGTCCGCGAGCTCGGCGACATGGAAAAGCTCCTCGCCGGCTGCGAAATCATCGCCGCGCTGGATGCGGCCGATTGCCTGCACGCCTGATCGCGTAGGTGCAACCGCGCGCGCAGCTAGCTCGGTTTCCGCGGCTCGTCAGGGACGAACGACGATTGTGCGCGTCGGCGGACTCGGGTCATTGGCGCCGCGATCGTCGAAAACCGTCATCGACACGACGTGAGTGCCGATTTCGTTGAACGTGACCAGGCCCGGTGTTTTCGCAGAGCTGGAGGATGGTGTGCCGTCGGGAAAAATCCACGAATAGCCCGTGACGGTGCCGTCGTTGTCAGTGCCGGTCCCGTCGAATGCAACGGATTGCCCGGCGTGAATGGTCACGTTTGACGCCGGAGAAGTAATCGTGCCCTTCGGCGGCTGATCGTACGGGGTTGTTGTGAGGCGAACAAATTTGGCGATCGACGGCACGCCTCCATGCAGGATGAAGAGCATGTAATAGCCGGGCGGCGCGATTGCGCCATTCGGGGGCGCGACCGCGCTGAGCGCGCCGTCACTCGAGGCGGTGAATGTAAGAGCGACCAGGCGTTGCTCCATGTCGAAGGCGTGGCTGGCGGAGCCCGGCCGCATGAGCACCACCGAATCAATCTCCCGCGCGTTCGGTGTCTGTATGGTGAAGGTCGCACCGTAGCCGACTTTAGCAGGGACCGATGTAAGGACTGGCCGCGTGGACGAAATAACGTTGCCGCCGCCATCTGTCGTAAAAAGGTAAGGCGGCGAGTAAATCTCCATGTTCTTTTCCCAAACACCGCGCTCCGGATTGCTGCCGGCAGTCCAGACGGTTGCGTCCGGCAGGAGCAAAGCGACCGAGTGATACAAACGTGGATAAGCTGCCACGCCCGCAGCCGACCAGGTTTCAGTCACCGGATCGAAAAGTTCCGCGTTCAAAGCGGCGGTGCTAACGTCGAGATCCACCTGCGATCCGCCGAGCGCGAAGACCTTGCCGTTCGGTAGCAGCACCGCGCTGAGCTGCATTCGGCCCTGCGACATCGGCGCGGTCATTCGCCACGCCGGCGTTGTGGCCGACAAATCCATGATCTCCGCCGTCGGCGTGGCCGGCGTATGGCCACCGACGATGAGCACGCGCGCGGCGTAATTATCCTGCGGCCGGAGCGGTAACAACACCGACGCGCCAGCGCCGCGATTGTTACCGTAATTCGTACGCGCGACATTCAGCTTCCACGTGCCAGCCGCCGGGTCGAAAAAGTGCGAATACGCAGTCGATCCGGTGTAAAGGAGTTTGCCGTTGGGCAGCAGATGCATGCGCGGATACAACGGCGGCGTCCACGGCGCGACCAATTCCGGCCCCCAGCCGGAGCGAATGTCGTAGAATTCCACTGCCTTATTAATCGCGCCGAGTTCGTTGTAACCGGAGAAAGCCATCAAACGGCCATCGCTCAATGCGGTAACGGTGGCATACCAGCGACCATGGGCGGTCATCTGGACCTCGTTAAACTTCTCCGTCGCGGGATCGAACAAGGTGGCACACGCCGCTCCGCGCGAGGACAATTCAGTAGTGGCGTAACTCTCCGTCCCGCCAACGATCAGCACCCGGCCGTCAGGCAGAGTGGCCATGCCGTTGCAAAACACGTCCCAAAGCAGATTCTGCACGGCGATTGTGCCGGTCGCTCGGTTCCACACTGCGGCGCGATATTTGTTGTTGCGGCTGTCGTTTTCAGAACCGGCGACGATGAGGACTTTGCCGTTGCGCAACAGTCCGGCGTGGATCGGGTTGATCGGCATCAGGTAGGGCAGCGTGGCCCATGAACCTTCCGCCGCCGCCGATTGCGCCCGCGCCGGGCTCGCCGCGAGCGCAGCGACCAAGGCTGTGACTACGAATGCGCTGAGTGTTACTGCGCTTCCCCGGCCCATACGTCCATGTTTCGTCTGCTCCGGGGGACTGCTATCATTTCAAAAAGCGGGCGTTCCCGTCAATGAGTACGGGCGTGCCGCCACACCGATGTCGATCTTGCAATCGCCAGTCGACAATCGAAACTCGAAAATCGCTTCGTGTGTCTGTAGCTCAACCGGATAGAGCAGCTGACTTCGGATCAGCAGGTTGGGGGTTCGAATCCCTCCAGGCACGCAGCTCTGCCGCAAAACACCGGCGGCGCGGTCGCCGCTATTTTTTCCGCGTGTAAGCGATCTCCATCGTCTTCATTTCCTGGCCGCCGCGGTTCTCGAACCACTCGAAGTTCATGCGGTTGATTCCGTGCCCATGTTGTCGACCAGGTGCCGAAAAATTTCTTCTTCACATTGTCGTAGCCTTCAATGCCGTGGCCTTTGAACTCGAGCGTTTTCATTTTTCTCGCGTGGCGGGCGGGCATTTGCATCGGGCCGTTCACGTCCATGATGAAGAAACGATTGTCGAACATCGATTTTCCCGTCGCGGTTCCTTTCGACTACTGCGGCGGGGTCCCAGGCGATCCGGTCGCAATCAGCTTCTCGCCGGCTGCGAGATCATTGCGGCGCTCGACGCCGTCGAGTGCCTGCTGGCGTAATCGCGTCGGCAGAATCGGCCGCCTTACGGAAGCACAACGATTGTGCGTGTCGGCGGGCTCGGATCGTTCACCCCTAAATTATCGAACGCAGTCATCGAGACGACGTGCGTGCCGACCTCGTCGAATTTGACCCAGCCCGGCGTTTTGTTTGAGCTGGAGGCCGGAGTTCCATCGGGGAAAATCCACGAATAACCGGCGATCTTGCCGTCGGGATCGCGCGCCTTTGAGTCGAACCGAACCGATTCGCCCGCATGGATGGTCACATCGCCGGCCGGAGCAGTGATCGTCCCATCCGGCGGCTGATTGTTGGGCGTCGACGTAAGGTTTATGAATCTCGCGACCGACGGCACACCTCCTTTTAGAATAAAAAGCATATAGTAGCCGGGCGGCGCGATTGCTCCGTTGGGTGGCGCGGTTGCGCTTAGCGCGCCGTCACTCGAGGCGCTGAATGTAAGCTCCACCAGGCGTTGCTCCATATCGAAGGCATGGGTGGCGGAACCGGGCCGCATGAGCACGACCGATTGAATCTGCTGCGCATCCGGTGTCTGGACGCTGAACGTGCTGCCATAGCCAACCCGAGCCGGCACGGATGTAATGGTCGGCCGGGTCGCTGAAACAGTGTTGCCGCTTGCGTCGGTCGTAAAAAGATAAGCCGGCGAATAAATCTCCATCTGCTTTTCGTAAGTACCACCTCGATCCACATTGCTGCCCGCCGTCCAGACCGTGGCATCAGGCAGGAGCAGCGCGGTCGAGTGGTACAACCGCGGGTAGGTCGCAACGCCGGCCGGCGACCATTTCTCGGTCGTCGGATCGAAGAGATCCGCGTTGCGAACTGCCGTCCCGGTGTTGAAGTTTGCCTGTGACCCGCCGCAAGCGAGCACCTTGCCGTTAGGCAGCAACACCGCGCTTAATTGAATCCGCGGCTTTGACATCGGCGCGGTCATTCGCCACGCCGGGGTGGCTACGGATAAATCGATGATCTCGACCGAGGCGGTGGCGGGATCATTGCCGCCGAGGATGAGCACGCGAGGTGCGTAGTTGTTTTGCGGCCGCAGTGGCAGCAATACCGATGAGCCGCCGCCTCGCGCACTTGCATATACCGTACGCGCAACATTCAGCTTCCAAGTGCCAGTCGCCGCGTCGAATAGATGCGAGTACTGAGTCGACCCCGAGTAGAACACATTCCCGTTCGGCAACACGTGCTGCCGCGGATACAGCGGCGGCACCCACGGGGCGGTCAATTCCGCGCTCCACCCTGAACGAACGTTGTAAAGTTCCACTGCGTTATTAATTGCGCCGGTCTCGTTGTAACCGGAAAACGCCATTATCCGACCATCGTTCAATGCGGTCGCGGTCGCGTACCAGCGGCCGTGCGCAGTACTTTGGACCTGGTTGAACTTCTCCGTCGCGGGGTCGAACACAGTCGCGCGAGCGTCGCCGTACGCGGCCGTGGTCTCGTTTGCATAGCTCTCCGTCCCGCCGACCACGAGGATGCGTCCGTCTGGCAAAGCTGCCATGCCGTTACAAAAGACGTCCCACAGCATATCTTGCACGGTGATGGTGCCGGCCGCGCGGTCCCAGACCGCGGAGCGATACTTCTTGTTGCCACTGTAGTTTTCGGAGCCGGCGACGATCAGCACTTTGCCGTTGCGCAGCACACTGCAATGAATTGGACTGATCGGCATCTGATAGGGCAATGTGGCCCAGGAGCCGACGATAGCTGGCGATTGCGCCAGAGCAGAACTTGAAACAAATGCCCCTGCAACTGCGGTCGTCGCGACGACGAGGATTACGGGCGAGAGCGGCGATTTTCTAGCTTCCCACATACATTCTCGATTTGAATGCTCTGGGGGATCGTCATCGTCTCAAAGCGTTCGTGTTTTTGTCAACCCTTGTAAAATGCATGGGTAGTATTGCTAATTTATTGAAATTAGAACACGGCCGGCCCGCATTTGCGGGCGCCGTCAGAACGAACACGATGCCGATCTTGCAATCCCCAAATCGGCAATCGAAAAATCGACAATCACTCCCTGTGTCTGTAGCTTCACCGGATAGAGCAGCTGATTTCGGATCAGCAGGTTGGGGTTCGAATCCCTCCAGGCACGCAGCTGCACCGCGAAAGCCGACCGCAAACCCGTCTATTTCTTCCGCGTGTAGGCGATCTCCATCGTCTTCATTTCCTGACCGCCGCGGTTCTCGAACCATTCGAAGTTCATGTGGTTCTTGTCCGTCAGGGTCAGCACTTCGCGGATCTGCTGCTTCATCCCGGGAATGCCTTCGTACTCGCCCGTGTAAGTGAACGTCTTCGTCGCCGGATCATACGTGCCTTCCGACATCATGATGCCCGTGCCCATGTTATCGACCCAGGTACCGATAAATTTCTTCTTCACATTGTCGTAGCCTTCGATGCCGTGGCCTTTGAAATCCACCGTCTTCATTTTGCCCGTT
>Ga0081539_10006620_pt1 | contig 10999 bp, 9 predicted proteins | sample TabmetS4T2R2_FD_71023 | JGI IMG/M metagenome (GOLD analysis project Ga0081539, IMG submission 71023) | Tabebuia heterophylla rhizosphere microbial communities from the University of Puerto Rico - S4T2R2 | ecosystem: Host-associated > Plants > Roots > Rhizosphere ... | reverse complement strand
GGCTTCTCAGGCTATTGCGCGGCGCGCCCGCTCGGTGGCGCGACGAAGGATGATCCGAGCGGCGACACCAGTGCCATCGCCTGAGCGAACGCGAGCAGCCGACGGCGCAGCGGCATCAGGCGGCCTGATAGAAGGGCTTGTCGCCGCACACCGTGACGCGATGGCCGTACCGGCGGTGCGGATAGTAGTCGAACATGGCGTGGTGTTGGGCCGCACGGTTGTCCCAGAAGGCCACCGAGTTGGCGCGCCACTTGAAGCGACACTGAAACTCCGGCGTCTCGATGTGGCGGTAGAGCATCTCCAGCAGCGCGTCGCTCTCGTTCTTGCGCAGCTGCGGGATGCGCAACGTGAAGCCGCGATTGACAAACAGGGCCTGCCTCCCCGTCACCGGGTGCGTCCGCACGACCGGGTGCTCGGCATTGGGGAAGGCGATGTCCTCGCGGTCCTTGGCATTGACTCGATAATAGTGCGCCTTGCTGCTGTCGTGCAGCGCGGTGAGGCCCGTCAGCAGGCGCTTCAGCGGTTCCGACAAGGTCTCGTAGGCGCGGTACATGTTGGCGAACAGCGTATCGCCGCCGCCGTCTGGCGGCACTTCGGTCAGATAGAGGATCGAGCCCATCGGCGGTTCGCGATCGCACGACACGTCTGAATGCCATTCCTCGCCGGCTACCCGCTTCGATTTGTCGTCGGCCTTGATAACCAGAATCTCGGGATGCTCGGGGAATTCGATCGGAGCGTTTGGGTGCGTGTGCAGCGGGCCGAAGCGGCGGCCGAAGTCCTTGTGTTGTTCAATCGTCATCTTCTGGTCGCGGAAGAAGATCACGAGGTTGTCCATGAGCGCGTCATGCACTTCCTGGAACTGCTGGTTGCCGAGCGGCTTCGCAAGATCGATGCCGAAGATCTCGGCGCCGATGGTGGGGGTGAGCTTGCGCACTTCGATCGTCTGGTAGGGCATGCGGTCCTCCTGCCGGCAAGCATAGGCCGTCCGCCGACCGGACGTCCGACAGAAGTCGCAAAAGTCCGTATTGCGGACTATGCTTTCAAGCCAATCGGCACGTGCGTTACCATCGACCCATGCCAGAGACAGCCGTGATCGAGCCGGTGCGCCGCACTTTCGCCGTGCTCGAGGCATTGAGCCGCCGGCGGACCTCGACGCTTTCGCTGCTCGCGCAGGAGACAGGGCTGCCGCGACCGACCGTGGTGCGGTTACTGCATACTTTGTCGGTCCTGGGCTATGCGCAACGCGTTTCACGCCAGCTCGGTTACCGTCTCACCGACCGCGTGCTCGGATTGTCGGGGGCGATCCGGTTCGTCGATCACTTGGTCGATGCGGCGATCCCCCACATGAGCCAATTTACCGCCGAGCATGGCTGGCCGCTCTACCTCGCGACGCTGAGCTATGGGGCCATAACCATTCGTCATTCCACCGCGCCGGAAAGCCCGATGTCGTTCGAGGCCGCCGGGCTGAACAGCCGGCGTTCGGTTCTCTCGAGCGCACTAGGCCGTGTATGGTTGGCTTTCTGCAGCGAGCCCGAGCGGCGGGCAATCTTGCGGGACATCGGCGGTCTCGCCCGGCGTGAGGAGGCGGCTTTGCGCTCGGCACTGGAGCGCGTGCGCGCCGAGGGCTGTGCCTTCACTGTATCGCCTGGCGTCAGCCGCATCCATGGCATGGCAGTGCCGATCCGCCATCGCCAGCGCATGCTGGGCAGCCTTTCCATGCGCTTCCCGCGCTCGGCAATGAGCGAACAGCAGGCGGCGTCGAGATATGCGCGTCCTCTAGCCGCGTTGGCGAGTGTCATCGCCAATGACGTCATGCCTCCGCCAGATCGGTGAGCTGTTCAGGCTGCGCTGGCAGCCCGCTGCTCGACCACAGGCCATTCGAACAGGGTCGTGTCGACACCCAGGCCCGCCAGTGCCGAGGTGGTCCGCTCAAGCGTCGTAGCGTCCCACCGACTGTCTGTAGCGCGCTTGATGGGATGGCGCATGTGGCCAACGCGATCGGGGCGGCTGCCGTCGAGCGAGCGCCCGAGCTCGCGCTCCACTGCCTTCAAGTGGTCGCGTTCAGCGAGCCACACGGCGTCGGCCAGCGCGGGCCGGGCGCAGGACTTTCCGGCAAGATGATCGAGGATGGCTGTCACTCCTCGCAGCGGATCGCGCATCAATGCCTCGTACGAAAACAGTCGGACCAATGACGGATAGCGCACCGACATCATCTGATAGGAAATGAACTGCTTGGCATAGGAGGGTAGGGCGAACCCGAACAGATAGTGGTCGAAGGGCATGCCAGACAGGCTGTGTCCGGCGAGGAAGCGATACGCCGCGTCCTTGTGATTTTGGCAGTACCAATAGTAGGAGGCCGCCTGATCGACAGGATTGCGATAGACCAGTGCGATGCGCGGGCCACGTCCCTTGCGAGCCGCGCGTTCGAGCGCCGGCACCGGCAGCGGTGTATTGCAATGAGGCGCGAGGTCGACGGGTGTAAAGTCGTAGTCCAGCCCTTCGTGGAGATAGTCGTAGCCTCGGACGTGGAAGCACGTGCGATGCCACCACGAATGAGTCGACAAGGTATCGGGAAACCCAGGGCAGACCGTGTGACCCACGAAAAGATGGTCCGTTGGCAACGTGCCGCGCACGTAGAACAGAGGTCCGCCTTTGAACTGCGGGAAGTCGAAGGGCGTTCCCGCTGGATCACCGACAATCCTGCCCGTGACTCGATTGTCGATGCGCCCGCCACGATCGAGTTGCACAAGAAAGGAAACGACATACCGAAGGAACCACGTTCCCGATCGAGGGATGGTGGCCAGAATCGGAGGAAGGCTGGTCGTGCGCATTGGCAGACATACGTACTCAGTCGTCTCATCCTTCCCCCAAGTCCTTCTGAATTGTTACGTTTTCGGCAACGCGTGTGTTTCTATCAGCCATGCAACCAAGGTAGGGACGCGGCCGACATCCCTGGCCATGTTGGTCCGGGTCTTGCCGAGCGGGGCTCGCCGCGACTGCGTAGCCTTGCTAGAACTCTGCGCGAGACAAGCGCGGGAGTTCGCATGGCGTTCAAGGCACTGGTCCTCAATCAGGGCGCGGACCGCAAGGTCAGTGGCGCCGTCGAGACGTTGAGCGATGAGCAGTTGCCTGAAGGCGACGTCACGGTTGCAGTCGCCTATTCCACGTTGAATTACAAGGACGGGCTGATCCTGACGACCGGCGGCGGGCTGGTGAAGACCTGGCCGCACGTCGGCGGTATCGACCTTGCGGGAACCGTCGAGAGTTCCAACGATCGCCGCTTCAAGCCAGGCGACAACGTCGTGCTCAACGGCTGGCGAGTGGGCGAACTGCACTGGGGCGGATACGCCACGAAGGCGCGCGTGAAGGGCGACTGGTTGGTTCCCTTGCCGAGCGCGATCTCGCCGCGCCGCGCGATGGCGATCGGCACCGCGGGCTATACGGCTATGCTGTGCGTCATGGCGCTTGAACGCCATGGTCTCACACCGGCTTCGGGCGAGATTCTAGTGACGGGCGCGGCGGGCGGCGTCGGGTCGCTCGCGGTCGCCATCCTGGCCAAGCTTGGCTTTACGGTCGTCGCTGCGACCGGCCGTCCTCAGGAGGCCGACTATCTGAAGCAGCTCGGCGCCGCGACGATCCTCGAGCGCAAGGCGTTGACCGAGGCGCCTGACCGGCCCTTGCTGTCGGAGCGATTTGCCGGCCTCATCGACACGGTGTCCGGCGTCATGTTCGCCCGCGCGCTGGCGCAACTGAAATATTCCGGCGCAGCCGCCGTGTGCGGTCTGGCCGGCGGACCGGCTTTCCAAGGGTCGATCCTGCCATTCATCCTGCGGGGTATCGCCGTCTACGGCATCGATTCGGTGATGCTGCCGCGCGCTCCGCGCGAGGAAGCCTGGCGGCGGCTCGGTATCGACCTGCCTTTGGAAAAGCTCGACGGCACGGTGAGCGAGGCAGGCTTGTCGGACCTGATGGCGCTCGCCCCAAAAATCCTCAAGGGAGAGATACGCGGCCGCGTGGTCGTCGATGTCAGCAAGTGATACGGTCTTTTATGCCAAGCGACACCCTTTGACGACCGCTCGCTTGGCCTGACATCTGTCTTCGATCGTCAAAGGTAACCGTCATGACGCCGCCGACCACACAGCCGACCGCCAACAACCTCGATGCCTATTTCATGCCGTTCACGGCCAATCGGCAGTTCAAGAAGAATCCGCGGCTGCTGGCCAAGGCCAAGGGCGTGCACTACTGGACGCCGGAAGGCCGTCGCATCATCGACGGTACGGCGGGCCTGTGGTGCGTGAACGCCGGCCACGGGCGGGAGGAGATCAAGGCGGCAATCGCGCGCCAGCTGGAGGAGATGGACTACGCGCCGTCCTTCCAGATGGGGCATCCCAAGTCGTTCGAGCTCGCGGCGCGGCACGCCGCCATGCTGCCGGGCGACCTCAACCATGCCTTTTATTGCAACTCAGGCTCCGAAGCAGTCGATTCGGCATTGAAGATCGCGCTCGCTTGGCAGCGCGCCCGCGGCCAGGGCACGCGCACTCGGCTGATTGGCCGTGAGCGCGGCTACCATGGCGTCGGATTTGGCGGCATTTCGGTGGGAGGCATGGCCAATAACCGCAAGCAATGGGGTGTCATGCTGCCCGGTGTCGATCACCTGCCGCACACTCATTTGCCGGCCAAGAACGCCTTTTCGCGCGGACTGCCGGAACACGGCGCGGAGCTCGCCGACGAGCTCGAGCGGATTGTCGCGCTACACGACGCCTCGACCATCGCCGCAGTGATCGTCGAGCCGTGCGCCGGTTCGACCGGCTATCTGCCGCCGCCCAAAGGCTATCTGCAGCGGCTGCGCCAGATCTGCGACAAGCACGGCATTCTCCTGATCTTCGACGAGGTCATCACCGGCTTCGGTCGGCTGGGCGCCGCTTTCGCCGCCGAGTATTTCGGCGTCATCCCCGACCTCATGACGGTCGCCAAGGGGATCAGCAACGCGACTGTGCCAATGGGCGGCGTGTTCGTGCGCAAGCATGTCTATGACGGCCTCATGAATGGGCCGGAGAACGTGGTCGAGCTGTTTCATGGCTACACCTACTCGGCGCACCCACTCGCCTGCGCGGCGGCTTCAGCGGTGCTCGACATCTACAAGGACGAGGGCTTGTTCCAGCGTGCCGCTGATCTCTCCGCCTACTGGGAGGACGGCGTGCACTCGCTGAAGGATATCTCGGGTGTGATCGATATCCGCAATCTCGGCCTTGCTGCCGGAATCGACATGGAAGGCCGCAAGGACGCGCCTGGTGCGCGCGGCTACGATGCTTTCGTCAAGGCCTTCGAGATGGGCCTGATGGTCCGGCAGACGGCCGACACGCTGGCGATGTCGCCGCCCCTGATCGTCGAGAAGAACCAGATCGATGAGATCATCGAGATCACGGGCAAGGCCATCAAAGCCGCCGGCTGACCGGGCTATACTGATCATGTGACCTCCGCGATCGAATTGCCGTATCTGTTGGGCGAGCTGGCAGCGCTCGCCCACCTCGGCATTGCCACGGCCGTCACGGTCCATGTCCTGCTCTACAAGCGCAATGTCGGTGCGGCGGTGTCTTGGATTGGCATCGCCTGGCTGTCGCCGTTCCTTGGCGGACTACTCTACGCCACCATGGGCATCAACCGCGTCAAGCGGCGTGCCCAGCGGCTGCGTCGGCATCGACTGCCACTGGGCCCGGCCGAGGAAGGGCTCGCCAAGTCGGCGCTTGACGATCCCCTGTCGCCACTGGAGTTCGCGATCGGTCGCCTAACGGGGCTGCCGTGCGAGCCGGGCAATAGCGTCGAGGTGGTGCGCAGCGGCGATGAAGCCTATCCGCGAATGTTGCAGGCGATCGAACAGGCGCAGAAGAGCGTTGGCCTCATTAGCTACATCTTCCGGAACGATCCGGCGGGCCAGCGCTTCCATCAGGCCCTGATTGAGGCGCAGCGTCGCGGCGTCGAAGTGCGGGTGCTGATCGACGGCGTCGGCGGCGGCTACTTCTGGTCGGGCACCTACAATGAGCTGCGCAAAGCGGGCGTTCCCGTCGCCCGCTTTCTCCACTCCTATTTTCCCTGGCAGATGCCGTTCGTGAACTTGCGTAACCATCGGAAGGTACTGGTGGTTGACGGCCGCGTCGGTTTCACCGGCGGTCTCAATATCGGGTCTGAGAACCTTTGCACCGCCGATCCTCGCCGACTCGTGCGCGACACCCATTTCCGCATCGAAGGGCCCGTGGTCGAGCAGCTGACCGATGCCTTCGCCGACGATTGGCTGTTCGCCACGGGCGAGAAGCTGTTGACAGAAAGTTGGTTTCCGCCGTTGGAGAAGGTCGGACCGGTCACGGCGCGCGTCGTCACTTCGGGGCCCGACGAGGACATGGAGCAGATCGAGTTCGTCGCCCTGCATGCGATTTCATGCGCGCACGAATCGATTCGTATCGTCACGCCTTATTTCCTGCCGCCCGATCCGCTGACAATGGCGCTGGGCCTCGCCGCCTTACGTGGCGTGGTCGTGGACATTGTCCTGCCAGAGCGTTCCAACCACGAGATCCTCGATTGGGCGCGCCGCATACCGCTCAGGCCGCTCATCGAAGCGGGGTGCCGGGTCTGGCTGACGGCGAGTCCTTTCGATCATTCCAAGCTCATGGCAATCGACGAATCCTGGGCCCTGATCGGCAGCGCCAACTGGGATACCCGAAGCTTCCGTCTCAACTTCGAGCTCAACGTGGAGCTGCACGATTCCGACTTCGCCCGTTGTATCGGCGGCATCGCCGCCTCGAACCGCCGACTCACGCTGGCCGAGCTCGACGGCGATCCGCTGCCCATTCGTCTGCGCAACAGCGCCGCCCGGTTGCTGCAGCCTTATCTTTGACGACTGTCCGTACCGGGCGAGCGTCAGCGATACAGCCTTCTGAGTCGGTCGCGGCGCGGCGGACGGTGCTCGGGGCGCGCGCGCAGCACGCCGCCAGTGTCGAGGCCCCAGCCTTCGGCGATACTGAGCTCGAGGCGGATCGGCCGGTGGTCCGACGGCCCGAAGGCGAGTGCATCGGCGGTCCGACAGGCGAGCCCGTGCACCAGGCAGCGATCGAGACGAAAGGGCACGACGTTGCTCGCGAAGTGCGTCGGCTCGCGCGGCCCGACGTCGCTGAAACCCGGCAACAGGACCGGGCCGACGATGTTGAAATCGCCAATGATCGCCGAAGGCTTGCCGCGCAGCGCGGCGGCGATGCGGCCAAGCTGGCGGCGATTGAGCAGTTGGCCGTGCGACAAGTGGACATTGGCGAACGTTATGTCGTTCATTTGCACGAGCTGTGCGCGTCGTCGCGGCAGCCGTCCGGGTAGCCGCGAGGCCGGCAGCGACAGCGCGCGGGGTGCCGGAAAACGGTGCAGGCTCCAGACAGCCAGCCCATGCACCCGCCCGAACCAGGAAAGGCGATGGAAGTGACCGCCGACAAGTGACGGCAGGGCCTCGATGTGACGAGTCGCCTCCTGCATCAGCATCAGGTCGGGTTTCTCTTTCGTTACCAGGGCGGCCACGTCCTCGACGGCGGCGCCTGTGAGACGCAAGAGATTCCAGCTGATGACCTTCAAGAGTTCCTCGCAATTGGCCGCCCCGGACAGCGAACATAGACTGCATGATGCGATCTGTGCACACTTTCGTCCCTGCACGTTTCTGGACAGCGGATGGAAAAGAACATGAAGGTGGTGATCACCGGCGGCGCGGGCTTTCTCGGCAGGAAGTTGGCGCGACGTCTCCTGCAGCAGGGCGCGATCGCCGGGCCCGACGGCAAGCTGGAGCGCATCACCGAGCTTCTGCTATTCGACGTCGGGGAAGCCACTGGCCCCGGTCTCGACGATCCACGCGTGATCGCAGTGGCGGGCGACATCGCCAATTACGCCACGGTTCAATCGATCGTTCAGAATGCGGCAACCGTCTTTCATTTTGCTGCCGTGGTGAGCGCGGGGGCCGAGGCGGACTTCGACCTCGGTTACCGCGTGAACCTCAATGGTACACGCAATGTGCTCGAAGCCTGCCGCGCGCTGGGAACCAACCCTCGCGTGGTGTTCACCAGTTCGCTCGCGGCGTTCGGCGGCGAGCTGCCGCCTGCGGTCACCGACGACACGCCGCTCACGCCGCAGACGTCATACGGTGCGCAGAAGTCGATCGGCGAGTTCCTGGTGCGCGACTACACGCGCAAGGGCTTCTTGCGCGGCACGGCGGTGCGGCTGCCGACCATTTGTGTGCGGACTGGCCTGCCCAACAAGGCTGCTTCCACATGGGCAAGCTCGGTGGTGCGCGAGTCGCTGACCGGCATCGACGTCGTCTGTCCGGTGACGCCGGAGACCATCATGGTGGTGCTTAGCCCGCGCAAGACGGTCGATGCCTTCATGAGGCTGCACGACCTGCCGGCCGACGCCTTCGGACCTGGGCGCGTGCTGCTGCTTAATGGCATCGAGGTGACCGCGCGCGAGCTGGAGCAAGCGGTGGCGCGTCACGCCGGCAACCGCAAGGTCGGCAAAGTGGTCTGGCAGCACGATCCTTCGATCCAGAAGATCTGTGATGGCTGGCCGCAGGGCATCGATTCCAGGCGCGCCCGATCGCTCGGATTCGAGACCGACAGAGACCTAGACGAGATCGTGCGCAACTTCATCGCTGATGATCTCGACGAGCAGCTGAAACTCGCGGCAGTGACGGCAGCGTAGCCGATGTTGCTGTCATCCCGAGCATAGCGAGGGACTTTCCCTGCTTGCGCGAAGGTCCCTATGGGATGACAGAGTTTGCACCACCGTAGCTAACGCCCGCGCAACATTCGCCAGCCATTCTGAAGGTGACGCACGGGTCCCCAGACGTGGCGCGTTGCGATCATGTGCCAGCGCTGTGGTTCGTTGTCCGGGCCTGCGATTGGGCCGGCATCATCGACATAGTCGGTGATGCCGACAGCATCGGTGTCCCAGGGCCCGGTCGTTTTGAAGATGGTGGTCTTGGCCCCGTAGCCTGCAAGCGCGCCGCTCATGCCCGAGGCCATAAAGTCCATATAGTGCGGCAGGCTTTCGGGGCGGCACAGATAGCCCTTGTTGAAGCCGACCGCGAGGAGGCGGAAGTGGAACGGGTTCTTCTCGAGATAGCGCACCACTTCGGTCGTGTTTGCAGGATAGCGCGGCGAGAAGAAATCGTCGATCACCACGATGCCGTCGAGATTGACGATGCGGTTGGCGAATTCGAGTTCACGATAGACGGCGGTCCCAGTGTGCTCGCCGTCGATATGGAACCAGCGCACAGTCTGATGCATGGCACGCAAATCGAGCTTGGCCGGCAAGTCTGACGACGGGCCGGACAGGGGAACGATGTTGGCCGGTTGGCTGCCTACCGAGCGAATTGCACGGTGTACGGCCTCCTCGTCCAGTCGAAGGTCGCAGAGGTAGAGCTTTTCGTCCGGCTTGCGGTAGGCGGCGAGGATCGACGACGAACGACCGCGCCAGACGCCGATCTCGAACAGGTCGCCCTGCACGCGCGCCTGCTGGTCGAGCAATGCGCGCCAGACGCAGTAGGATTGGAACATGAACCAGCCTGGAATGGCGTCCACCTTGTCCCAGCTGAGCGTCGTCGGTCCCTGCATGCGGGCCTTGCTAACAGCGCCCTTTCGACGCTGCAAGCCGTGACCGCTTGCATCATTGCCGACTGTCCTGTAGACGCCGCACGCTTGCGCATGCCAACCAAGACAGTCGCCTATCGGACGACGCTCTGCCTGATCTGGGGGCTGGCACTCTGGCATAGCTGGGAAAGCCGCGGTCTGTTCGTGGATGGCTCGGCGTTCCTGGTGCAGATCGCCCGGCGGGAGTGGTTCTTCGACTTCTACGGGCCGCGCCTCTACGCCATGGTGCTCGGTCAGATGCCGGTCATCACCGGCGTCTTCCTCGGCGTCACCGACCTGCATTTGCTCGCCCGCCTGCTGTCGATCGGCCTGTTCGCGCTGCCGACGGCGCTCTATCACCTGGCCCTGGCGAGAGCGAAGGACGACGAAGTGCTGCTGGCGACTGTGATCGGCGCCATCGCCATCGTCTTCATGACTACGTCGTTCTTCATCGTCGGCGAATACAACACCGCCTATGCGATTGCGATCGCGACAGCGGTCCGGCTGGCGACCGCCAAGCAACTGACCGTGCTGGACGGGCTGTTTCTGGCGCTGATCGGCGTGCTCGCCATGCGCACCTACGAGGCCACGCTGTATCTCGGTCCGCTATTGGCGGCGATGATCGCCTGGAGAGTCTGGCGGGCGCCGAGCCGACCGTGGCTCGCCACTGCGCTGCATCTGCTTTCCGGCACCGCCTTCGTGGCCGGCATGGCGATTGCTATCCGCTCGCTGGCGCGACCCTATTCCGTCGAACATCTCGACGAAACCATCGAGACGGCATCGAATTTCTGGCAGAACCTGCAGTTCGATCTCGTACTTTCCGCAGCAGTCGTCGTGGTCTTGTGGGCGGTGGTCCGGCCGCGCGACCTGGCCGGCAGCAGGCCGTACCGCTGGGCATGCGTCGGTCTGCTGTTGCTCGCCCTGTCGCCGTTGCTGGTGCTGGGGGACACGCTGGTGCGGCCGTTGGCCAAGTCGCAGTATGTTGCGCGATCGGCCGCAGGCCTCGTGATCGCTGCGATGGTGGTTTTCATATGGGCCCACGCCTCTGGTCTGCGGACCAGATTGCCGGCGTTCATCGCCCTTGCCCAAGAGGGCGCCGCCCGGCGCTTCATGGCCTTTGCCCTGTTGATGCTTTTCGCGACGCTCCCGTCGGATATCTATCTCACGCGTAACTGGTCGCTGTATCTCGACACCGTGCGCGACGCCGTCCGTAGCCAGCAGGGCGTCATTGCGTTCGAGGAGTCGCCGCTATCGAAGCATCCCTTCGACCTCTTGGTCGAAGCATGGATCTTGCCGAGCCAGAGTCTGGCGCTGCGCAGCAAGCATGGTGACGGCATCATCGCCCCGCC
>Ga0081539_10006619_pt1 | contig 11000 bp, 10 predicted proteins | sample TabmetS4T2R2_FD_71023 | JGI IMG/M metagenome (GOLD analysis project Ga0081539, IMG submission 71023) | Tabebuia heterophylla rhizosphere microbial communities from the University of Puerto Rico - S4T2R2 | ecosystem: Host-associated > Plants > Roots > Rhizosphere ... | reverse complement strand
TAGGCACGGGTGTCCGGGTCCGGGACGCCCGCCGCCGGAACACGGCCGAGCGCGAGCACCAGGAGCTCGGCCGGGAAGGCGGCGTCGACCTCGGGGGCGAACGTGTTCACGAAGAGGGCCTGCCCGTCCGCCGCCCCGGTCAGCTCGAGGTGCTGCTCGATGCGGACGCCGGCGCGGTAGAGCCGGCCCAGGTAGAGGTTGCGGACGTACTGGTGCAGTGCCTCGCCGACAGTCGCCGACGCCGTGACGAGCCTCACGTCGTTGCCCTCGAGGTCGAGCAGCTCGCTGACCGCGAGCCCCGACGGGTCGCCGCCCCAGTCGGCCACGACGATCCTGGCTCCCCGCGGGCGCTCGCCGGCGAGGAGATCCCAGGACTGGCGGACGTCGAGCCCCCCGAGCGCGAGCGGGGGCCGGTAGGGGCGCGCCCCCACCGCGTAGACGACGCCGTCCGGGGCAAGGGACTCGACGACGTCGGCCGTCGCCTCCTCGCCGAGCCTGATCTCGGCGCCGTCGAGCAGGCGCTCGTAGTTCGCGAGGAGCGTGCGGGCGATCTCGGCATGGGCAGGAGCCGAGGCCGCAATCGCGATCTGGCCGCCGAGCCGCCCGGAGCGCTCGAGCAGGACGACGTCGTGGCCCGCAGCGTTCGCCTCCGCCGCGGCGGCGAGGCCCGCAGGGCCGCCGCCGACGACCAGGATCCGCCGCGGCGTCTCTGCCGGCTCGGGACGGGGGAGCGTCCGCTCGCGGCCGGTGCGCGGGTTCTGGGCGCACCTGATCGGCGTCTCCGCGTGGTAGTGCGCGATGCACGCATTGCAGCCGATGCAGCGCAGGATCTCGTCTGCGCGCCCGGCCGCCGCCTTCCGCGGCAGGTCCGGATCGGTGATGAGCGCTCGGTTCATCCCGACGGCGTCGACGCGCCCTTCCTCGATCAGGCGGTCCGCTTCGACCGGATCGACGATCCGCGACGTCGCGATGAGCGGCAGGCCGATCCGGAAGGGCGCCGCAAGTGGCGCGACGGCATTCTCGGTCACCGGCGGCGGAGGCACGATCCCGGCCGCCCCGCGGTAGGTCGACGAGTCGCCGAGCGCGATGTGGACGAAGTCCGCGAGCCCGCGCAACCGCCCGACGATGTCCCGTGCGGCATCCGAGTCCGCCGAGAGCCGCACGCCGATCGCGAGGCGTCCCGCGGCCTCGCGGACCGCGCGTACGACCGCGTCCAGGAAACGGCCCGGCTCAGCCCACTCGTCCTCGCGGCGGTTCAGCTCCGGGGTGAAGAACTGCGCGACGAGATACCCGTGCGCGGCGGAGATCTCGACCGCGTCGAGCCCTCCCCGCTCGGCGAGCTGCGCCGCGCGGCCGTACCCGGCGATGATCCCCTCGATCTCGCCGGGCCGCAGCGAGCGCGGCTCGACGTGGAAGCGCTGCGTCGGAACCGCGGACGGGGCAACGGCCGGCGCCCGCGGCGCGGACGCGATCTGCTCGCGTCCCCCGTGGAAGAGCTGGACGGCGAGCTTGGTCCCGTGCGGGTGGACCGCCTTCGCGAGCCGCTCGTACTCGGCGGCGATCTCGTCGCGGTAGCCCCCGAGCGTGTGCGCCGTGAGCAGCCCGCTCGGATGGACGGCCGTCGCCTCGAGGACGATCAGCCCGACGCCGCCGCGAGCCCGGGCTTCGTGGTAGGCGACGAAGTCCTCCGTCGGCGCATGCCCTGCGACGAGCGTGGTCTGGTGCGCCGTCGAGACGATGCGGTTCGGGATCTCGACCGGCCCGAGCGCGAGCGGCGAGAAGAGATGCTCAAGCGGCATGAGGCTCCAGCTCCGCTTCGAGGGCGGCCCGCTCGGACGCGGTCAGCGGGCGCGATCCACGCCCGTCGCGGTTCCGCGCCACGAGAACCGCCTCCGCCTGCGCGGCGAGATCCCCCGCTTTCGTATGGATCTCGTCGCGGGTCGTGAAGCTGGAGCTTCCGATCCGCACGAGGCGCGTCGTCACGAGAATCTCGTCGTCGTCGAGAACCAGCTCGCGGCGGAAGTCGATCGCGACACGGGCGATCACGAAGTCCTCGAGACCCTCCTCGCCTCGAAGCGTCCGCTCGAACCACTCGTCACGCGCCTCCTCGAGATAGGTGAGGTAGACCGCGTTGTTCACGTGGCCGTACGCGTCCTGGTCGCGCCAGCGGATTTCGATTCGCTTCTCGTGCACGCTTGCTCCGACGGGATCGCGTGATGATAGTGAGGCCCGGTGGGCACGAAGATTCTCGTCTTCCTCGTCGTGGCTTTCATGGGCGGCGCGGTTCTGTCGGGACTTCTTCGGACGCGCGACGAGCCGGCGGCAGGCGTCTCGGCGCCGAGCACCGAGCGGACACAGGGGCCTGAGCGGACGATCGCCCGCGGCGCGAGCGAATTGCATGCGGGCCCGGGAATCTGGTCAGCGTGGCGTCCGTACCCGCCGCGAGCGAACGTGCAGACGACCGTCCTCTGGCGCGTGGAGGGCACGCAACCGCAAGACGTGGTCGTCGGGGGTCGGGCCTCCGACGGAACATCCATCTGGATCAAACTGGCGCCGACGCGCGTGATCCCGACGCTCGCCGGTGCCGGCCTCGAGTGGCGGCGGCCGGGCGTCGAGTGGGGCTCGAAGCTCCTCTTCCCACGGCCCGGGGTCTGGACGGTCGAGGTGCGCGCGGGCACGCGTCTTGGTCGTGTGACGGTGCGGGTCGTGAAGTAGATTCGCCGCCGTGGCCCGTGTGTTCGTCTGCGATCCGTACTTTCCGCTCGACGTCGTCCGCGAGGAGCTGACCGGCCGGCCGGAGAGCGTCGAGCCGGTCGAGGGTCCATGGGAGGGCGACGACGTCGTCGGGCTGCTAGTCGGTCCGGATTACCCGGTCGGCGCCGCGGAGCTCGAGCGGCTTCCCGCCCTTCGGGCCGTGGCGACGTGCAGCGTCGGATTCGACCACATCGACCTCGACGCTGCGTCGCAGCGCGGGGTCTGGGTCACGAACATCCCGGACTACTGCATCGAGGAGATGGCCGACTCGACGATCGCCCTCCTGCTCTCGCTGCTGCGCGGCGTGGTCGTCCTCGACCGCTCGGTACGAGCCGGGCGCTGGGACCACACCGCAGCAGGAACGTTGCGCCGGCTCTCCGACACGAGGTTGGGGGTGATCGGATTCGGCCGGATCGGTCGCGCCGTCGCGGCGAAGGCGCGAGCGCTCGACCTCGAGGTCTGGGCGACCGACTCGTTCGTCCCGGACGGTGAGATCGAGGCGGCCGGGGTCCGGCCAGCACCTCTGAGGGAGCTGCTCGCCTCGTGCACGGCGTTCACGCTCCACACCCCGCTGACCCCGGAGACCGAGGGTCTGATCGGGACCGGCGAGCTCGACCTGATGCCGCACGGATCGGTGCTCGTCGACACCGCGCGCGCACGTCTCCTCGATCTCGATGCCGTGCTCGCCGCGCTCGATGACGGGCGGCTCGCCGCCGCCGCGCTCGACGTCCTCCCGGTCGAGCCTCCGTCCGCGCAGCATCCGCCGCCCGAGCACCCCCGTCTCGTCGTCAATCCGCACGCCGCCTGGTACAGCCCGGACACCGAGCAGGCGTCGTACAGACGGCCGGTGCGGGCGATCCGGGCGGTGCTCGAGGGGCGCGTCCCCGACGGCGCCGTCGCCGGGCCGGAGGTACCGGCGTGACCTTTCCGCTCGCCGCGGACGCGAACGCCGGCAGGGTCGTGCTCGTCACCGGGGGCGGCACGGGCATCGGCCGCGCCGCCGCACTTGCGTTCGCGCGGAGCGGCGCGCGCGCGGTGGCGATCTGCGGTCGCCGCCCCGAGCCGCTCGAGGCCGTCCGCGGCGAGATCGAGGCCGCGGGCAGCACGTGCCTCGCGGTGCCGTGCGACATCCGCGAGCCGGACGAGGTCGAGCGGCTCGTGACGGCGGCGCTCGAGCCGTTCGGGCAGATCGACGTGCTCGTGAACAACGCCGGGGGACAGTTCGTCGCCCCCGCCGAGGAGATCTCGCCGAAGGGCTGGCGGGCCGTGAACCGCCTGGCGGTCGACGCGACGTGGGACGTGACGCGCACGGTCGCGACGCGGTCGATGATCCCGAACCGCGGCGGGGTCGTCTTCTTCATCGGTTTCAGCCCCCGGCGGGGGATTCCGCAGATGGCGCATGCCGCGGCGGCGCGGGCGGCGGTCGAAAATCTCGCCGGCACGCTCGCCGGCGAATGGAGCCGATACGGGATCCGCGCTATCTGCGTCGCTCCGGGAAACATCCTCACGGAAGGGCTCGAGGGCTACGGCGCCGAGCAGGTCGACGCGTGGGCGCAACAGGTCCCGCTCGGACGGCTCGGCTCCCCCGACGAGGTGGCGGCCGTGATCGCCTTCCTCGCGAGCGACGGGGGCGCCTACGTGACGGGGACGACCGTCGTCGTCGACGGCGGTCTCGACGCCTGGGGCCACGCCGAGAGGCCGCCGGCGTAGCCGGCTCCGCCTCCCCGGCCGCTATTTCTTGCCGAACTCGTGCGCCGCCCGCTGCGCCGCCTCGGTCTGCGAGAGCATCCCGTAAGAGATCCGCTCGAGCAGGACGGCGGCCCCGCGCGACGACTCGGCGACGGCGTCCACCGCCTGCTTGGCCACCGTGACGGCGAGCGGCGGGAGGGAGACCAGGCGGGCCGCGAGCTCGAGCGCGCGCTCGAGCGCCCGTCCGGCGGGCACGACCTCCGTCACGAGCCCGATGCGAAGCGCCTCGCTCGCCTCGACCCGCTCGCGCAGGAGCATGAGCTCCTTCGCCCGCGCCGCCCCAAGGAGACGGACGAGGCGGTGCGTCCCTCCGGAGCTCGGGATGATGCCGAGGTCGACCTCCGGGAGGCCGAACGTGGCCGTCTCGTCGGCGACGCGGAAGTCGGTCGCGAGCGCCAGCTCGAGGCCTGCCCCGAGGCACCAGCCGGAGATCGCGCTGATCGTCGGCTGGGGAAGATCCGCCACGCGCTCGTAGATCGCGCCTGAACCGGCGTAGTACTCCGCCACGTGCTCGGGAGTCACGTCCCGGAACTCGGTCACGTCCGCTCCAGCCGAGAACGCCCGCTCACCGCCGGCGAAGACGACGCAGCGCGAGCCCGCGACCTCGTCGCCCCCCAGCGCGTCAGCGAGCTCGCGCTCGACCTCGCTCGAGATCGCGTTGAGCTTCTCCTCCCGTTGCAGGGTGAGGATCGACGTCGACCCGTCGCGGCGGAGTTCGAGGTAGCGTCGCTCAGCCATCGCTCGCGCGGCGCTCGAGGTCGCCGTCGGCCAGACCGAGCTGCTCCTCGGCGAAGCGGAAGAGGAGCTCCCGCGCGCGCTCCGGTCCGATGCGCCGGTTCCCGACGATGGACTTGAAGGCGAGCCCGTCGCCGAGGGCGATCAGGCGGTCCGCGACCTCCTCGCCGGCGGCCCCGGTCCGGAACACACGCGTGGCGGTTCCGTCCTCGATCACATCGACGAAGAGCTCGAGCCAGCGTTCTGCCGCCTGCTCGCTCTCCGGCATCAGGTCAGGCTGCTCCAGCCTGCTCGCCGCGAGCGAGAGCTCCATCCAGAGGATGAACGCCTCGCGGAGCTCGCCGGGCGCTGGAACCGACGATTCGAGCAGGGCCGTGAGACGGGCCTTCGGGTCGCGGAGCTCCGCTACCTGCGCCTGGACCTGCCGGAAGCTCTCGTCGTTCGCCCAGCGGAGCGCCGCGGCCAGAACGTCGTCCTTCGTCTCGAAGTAGTAGTGAACCGTCCCGGTAGACGTCCCGGCCTCGCGCGCGATGTCGGCGATGCGCGTCGCCTCGAACCCGCGCCGGGCGATCGCCCGGCCGGCCGCCGCGAGGATCCCGATCTCCCGCTCGTCGAGAACCGCCTCTGGGGTTTCTTCGCGCTTGGGCAAATTTCCTCAAACCTTGACGCGTCCCGCGGCGTCGAATCTAATTGACGCGTCAGTCAACGCGCCAGTATCCAAGCAGGAGGCGGACAATGGAGAGGGAGACGGAAATCCTCGCCCGGAGGCTACGGCGCAGCGACGTCCTGAAGCTCGGCGCCGTTGCGGCCGGCTCGGGCATCCTCGCGGCGTGCGGGTCGGGCGGCGAAGGAGGCGGCGGCTCGGGAGGCGGAGGAGGCGGCGGCGAGAAGCACTCGATCGCCAACGAGCCCGCCGATCTCGAGGTGTTCGAGTGGGCCGGGTACGAGTACCCGACGTACGGCGGGAAGAAGGGCCCGCTGGACGCGTACGTCGCCAAGTACGGAAAGCCGAAGTTCACGTTCCTGACGAGCGACGACCAAGCGCTCGGAAAGGTGCGGGCAGGCTACCGCCCGGACCTGGTCCATCCGTGCGTCGACTACCTGAGCAACTGGGTCGAGATGGGCGTCGTCCAGCCCTGGGACACGTCTCTCATCCCGAGCTTCAAGGATCTCCTGCCCGACCTCGTCAAGAACGGGCAGGTAGACGGGAAGCAGTACTTCGTCCCGCTCGACTGGGGCTTCTCCGCGCCCATGTACCGCGAGGACAAGGTGCAGCCGGAGGGAGAGCCGTCCTGGACGCTCATGTACGACGAGCGCTACAAGGGGAAGATCTCCTGGTGGGACAGCCCGCTCGAGAACTTCGTCATCTGGGGCTACGTGAACAAGGTCTCGGACCCCTGGAACATGAGCGACGACGAGCTCGACGAGGCGAAGGACTTCCTCATCTCGAAGAAACACCTCGTCCGCAACTTCTGGGCGTCCCAGACCGACTTCGACAACGACTGGGCGGCGGGGAACATCTGGATCGCGTATGCCTGGGGCGGCTCGTACACCGCCGCGAAGGACAAAGACATCCCGGTCGTCTACCCGGATCCCGTCGAGGGCCGGCTGGCGTGGAACTGCGGGATGGTGCTGATCAAGGACACGCCGAACTACGTCCACGCGCACAAGTTCGCGGACGCGTGGGCGAGCGCGGCCTCGGCGCAGTGGATCATCCCGAACTACGCCTACGGGCACGCGAACACGAAGGTCGACCTGTCCAAGGTGCCCAAGGACCTGGTCGACGTGTTCCACCTCGACGACCCGGCGGCGCGGCAGGAGCCGCAGGCGCACTACGCCAACCAGGTACCTTCGGCCGACCGCGCACGCTACGCGAAGCGCTGGGACGAGGTGAAGGCCGCCTAGCGGACAGGCGCCGCTAGAGCGCGGCTGGATGGCAGTCGAAGCGCAACGGGTTCCACGGTCGGCGCGGGTCGGTCTTCTCCGCGGGCGCCGACCCGGGCTGGCGACGCTCGGGCTCCTGAGCCCGCCCATGGCCTGGCTCGTCGTCTTCTTCGCCGTCCCGGTCGTCTACATCGCGCTCTACAGCGTCAACGTCCTCTCGTTCTTCCCCGGGGCCGAGGGCTTCACGTTCTCCGAGTGGAAGGACTTCCTCGACGGCTCGATCTTCCTCGACAAGTTCTGGACCAGCGTCTGGATGGCGCTGACCGTCTCCGCGGTCGCCGTCCTGCTCGCGTACCCCGTCGCGTACTTCCTCGCTCTGTGCACACCCAAGCGCAAGTACGTCCTGCTCCTGGTCATGCTCTCGCCGTTCCTGATCAGCTACTTCCTGCGCATCCTCGCCTGGAAGGTGATCCTCGGCGACCAGGGCGTCATCAACACGTTCGCGTACTGGACCGGCCTGCGCGCGCAGGACCACCCCATCCCGCAGCTCCTGTACAGCCGCTTCTCCGTCGTCCTCGTCCTGATCTACGTCTGGGTCCCGTTCGTCGCGCTCCCGATCTTCGTCGCGCTCGAGAACCTCGACCGCCGTCTGCTCGAAGCGGCGGCCGATCTCGGGGCGAGCAGGTGGAAGACGTTCACGCGCGTGACCTTGCCGCTGAGCGTCCCGGGCGTGATCGCGGCGTTCATCTTCGTCTTCATCCCGACCGTCGGGGAGTACTTCACGCCGCTCCTCGTGGGCGGGGCGAGCGGGAGCATGTTCGGCAACCTGATCGCGGATCAGTTCGGCCAAAGCCTGAACTGGCAGACCGGCTCCGTCCTCTCCTTCTTCCTGCTCGGGGTGGTGGGCATCCTCATGGCGCTCTTCGCCCGCTTCCTGACGATCAGACGGGTCGCCACCGGCTGATGGACATCGCGGTCTCCAAGGGCGGACTGCGCGTGCTGGCCACGATCTTCGGCCTGCTCGTCGCTTTCCTCTACCTGCCCCTGGCGATCCTCCTGATCTTCTCCTTCAACGACAACAACCTGCCCGTCTTCCCGCTCGAGGGGTTCACGACGAAGGCTTACCAGCAGTTCGCGTCCAACCCGGAGCTCCAGGCCGCTCTCGGCACGAGTGCGAAGGTCGCGGCGGCGTCGAGCGCGATCGCCGTCGCGCTCGGCATCCTCTCGGCGATCGCACTCGTCCGGCGGAGCTTCACGGGCAAGACCGCGATCTCCGCAATCCTCATCAGCCCGCTCGTGATCCCCTACATCGGGCTCGCAATCGGCCTCCTCATCTTCATCAACAGCGTTCCCTTCCTCGACCCCGGCCTGCGGGCGGTCATCGTCGGGCACGTCGTGATCAGCCTGCCGTACACGATCCTCATCCTCGCTCCGCGTCTGGAGCGGATCGACATCCGGCTCGAGGAGGCGGCCCGCGACCTCGGGGCGGGGTCCTTCCGCACCTTCCGGTCGATCACGCTGCCGCTGATCATGCCCGCCCTCGTCTCGGCCTTCCTCGTCGCCTTCACCATCTCCTTCGACGAGATCGTGATCGCGTCCTTCGTCGTCGGCCAGGACGTCACGTTCCCGATCTACCTCTTCTCGCAGCTCCGCTTCCCGTCCCTTCTCCCCCAAGTGATCGCCGTCGCCGTCGTGGTGATGGCGGCCTCTGTCCTCGTGCTGATCGGGGCGGAGGTCGGCCGGCGCATCGTCGAGCGGCGGCTGGGGACGGAGACGGGAACGATCGGCGAGCCGGTCGCCGAACCCGTCGGCGGGCGAGCCTGAGTTCTTAGCCGCCGAGCACCGACGTGTGCTCGGCGGGCCACGTCAGGACGACCCGGCTGCCGGCGTCGAGACGCGTGCTCGCCTCGTCGGCCAAGCGGTGTGAGACGACGCGGCCCGCGCCGTCCGTGTCGACATGGAACTGCGTCAGACCGCCGAGGTAAACGAGCTCGGCGATCACTCCCTCGACCCGTGACCCCGCCTCGGGCGGCCGGCCGTCGGCGGGGTCGATCCGGACCCGTTCCGGCCGGACCGCGACGCGGAGCTCCTCGCCCGGCTGGACGCCGTTCGTGATCGGAACGAGGACGCGGCCGTTCGGGCCGATCCGCATGACGGCCACGCCGTCCGAGACCTCGTCGACCCGGAAGTCGAGCGCGTTCAGCGAGCCGATGAAGTCGGCGACGAACGGCGTGTGTGGGTGCTCGTAGATCTCGCGCGGGCCCGCGATCTGCTCGACGATGCCCTGGTTCATGACGCCGATCCGGTTCGACATCGCGAGCGCCTCTTCCTGGTCGTGCGTGACGTAGACGAACGTCGTGCCGAGCTCCCCCTGGATGCGCTTCAGCTCGAGCTGCATCTGCTTGCGCAGCTTCACGTCGAGCGCCCCGAGCGGCTCGTCGAGGAGCAGCGCCGCGGGACGGTTGACGAGGGCGCGCGCGAGTGCGACGCGCTGCTGCTGGCCGCCCGAGAGCTGCTGCGGCCGCCGCTTCTCGTATCCCTCCAGCTGGACGACGCGCAGGATCTCGCGCACCCGCTCGACCTGCTCCTCCCTCGGGAGCTTCTTCAGCCGGAGGCCGAAGGCGACGTTGTCCATGACCGACATGTGCGGGAAGAGCGCGTAGTGCTGGAAGACCATGTTCACGTTGCGCCGGTTCGGCGGGACCTCGGTCACGTCCTCGCCCCGGAGAAGGATCCGGCCCGTGTCCGGCTGCTCGAAGCCGGCGATCATCCTGAGCGTCGTCGTCTTGCCGCAGCCGCTCGGGCCGAGGAGCGAGAAGAACTCGCCCTCGCGCATCTCGAAGGAGGTTTCCCGGACCGCGACGACATCGCCGAAGCGCTTGCCGACGCCCTCGAGGCTGATCGCAACGCCGCTCTCCGCAGCCATCCGCGTCGAGTCTAGACCACTCTCCCGCCCGCTAATAGGGGGTGGACGCCAAAACTCGAAAGGCACTGCCTCCCGCGCGGGCAGCGACGCCGATGTTGTCGAGGGCCGCGACTTCGTCCGACGTGATCACTCGGGCTCTGCGAAGTAGTCCTCGTCGATCCGCTTGAGCTCGTACGTCTGCAGCGTCGTTACACCAACGCCAGCGTCGACCATACGCGTAGCGAGCTCAAGTCCGTCCAACAGCACGACACGCCGCCGCTGCGCGAGCTCGCGGGCGTCTGGCGAGAAGCTGGACGTCGTGATGAAGATCCCTTTCGCCGCCTCGACGTCTTGCAACGCGCCAAGAAACTCTCTGATCTCTCGTGGACCGACGTTGCGGTCCGGCGCCCATTTCTTCGCTTGCACGAAGACTGCATCGAGGCCGAGCGTGTCCTCGCGTATGACGCCGTCGATACCGCCATCGCCGCTACGCCCCACGCGTTCGGCAGCATCCGGCTTGGAGCCACCGTAGCCAAGCGCGAGGAGAACGTCGAGGACGACGTCCTCGAAGAACCGATCGTCCCGCTCGATAAGGCGAGTGAGAAGCTCCTCGGCAAGGGCAGTCCGAATCTGCCGGGACGCGGCATCCATCGTCTCCTCAGGCGTCGAGGTCGAGACCGGCAGCGCGTCCTGCGTTTGTGGCTGAGTCACGCGCCGACGACCAGAGCTTCGAGTACGGAACTCGACGTACTCCGGAAATTGCTCGGGCACGGACATGTCGACGCGCTGCGTATAGTCGTGGAGGACGGATAAACCGCGTTCAGTGATGGTCGAAATGCCCCGACGCGGTTTCACGAGGAGGCCCGCCTCCTTCATATGGGTCGAGGCCCAAGCGACTCGATTTACGAAGGTTCGAGCGGTTCCACTCGGGAGGCGCTCCGCAAGATCATCGTCACTCAGTTCGAACCGGTGT
>Ga0081539_10006618_pt1 | contig 11000 bp, 7 predicted proteins | sample TabmetS4T2R2_FD_71023 | JGI IMG/M metagenome (GOLD analysis project Ga0081539, IMG submission 71023) | Tabebuia heterophylla rhizosphere microbial communities from the University of Puerto Rico - S4T2R2 | ecosystem: Host-associated > Plants > Roots > Rhizosphere ... | reverse complement strand
TCAAATCTTTGACATGCCACAAATGAAAGCGACCAGGATTCTTTTTGAACAACGAAACGGGATCTACACCTGCCTTTATTGCCCAACAGAGATCGAGTTCCATTTTTACCTCCGGAAATAACTCCAACAAAAACATGTCGTACGCTGACTGTGTTGTCCCTTCGATCTTTTCAAACTCGCCAGTATGATTGTGATAGGCTAAAATAATATTGGCTTTCTTGCAAGCTTCCGCGGTTCTGTTCAACACGTCGATAGAGCCTTTTACTTCATCCATCGTTGCTACGGGCGTGATCGCACACACCAAATAAGGTATTTCTGCTTCTGCAATTTCATCTACCAGCTCCTGCATGTTATCCTTTAGATTACGCATCGGTGGAATAGTGATTGGCTTTCCATTTGCGTCAGTGATTGGTTTGGCATTGGCTGGCATCTTGAACGGCGCACCAAGAACATGATGCGATTTCCACGAAAGTCCCAGATCTTTCAACAATTTGGAGAATTCTTTTGGTTTCAATCCGTAATAGCCGCCTTTTTTACTGAAGGCTGATTCGATCTCTTTATAACCAATGGCAGCAATTCGTTTTAGCGTACCCTCGACGTTGTCGTCTATTTGATCAAAAAAAGTAAATAATTGCAGCCCTACGGAGTTTGTTGTATCGCGAAAAAAAGTCGTTAATTCTTTAGAGAAGAAAAGACTCCCTAGCGCCGTAGCACCGGATGTTTTCAAAAAAGCTCTTCTGTCAAACATAACAGAGAATTTATAACTGAAAAATGGTATTAAATCACTATTTTTTTACCGTCTTGTCCATGAATAAATATCGCTTAGCATTTTTGTCTTCAATCGATTTCGAACTAACATTGATATACATCACTTGAGGCGCATTAGTGTTTCCAACCGCAGGCCACTGAGGCACCCCAAGACCATTTGGATTGCCGGTCTTTATAAAGTTGGCAAAAAATGTTTCCATAATTTCTGACACTTTATAATCTTCCGGTTGCCAATCATACACGCGGTTTGTAGGCAAGTTGCCAAGCGCATATTCTATCTCTGCAGAATGAACTGCTCCACGTGCCGGCGGCATTGCGGGTGCTTTGTTTGAACTGTCCCTAATCACACCGCCAGCAAGACCAGCTGTGGCGTTACCCATCTCAGCTCTCATTTGGGGTCGCGGTCTGGCATACAAATACCGGTAGACCGGCTTCGTACCAGTTTTACTATGCACGTTGCTCCACTTCCATGTACTAAAACCAATAAAGCGATCACTCGCCAAATCTGTTGCCGCTTGCTCTGCCTCTTCATCGTTGGAGGCAGCATAAAGCGTTAATACCTCCGCCGATTTTTCTCCATACAGTTTTTCAATCGCTTTTTTTAAGCTCTGTACTGTTGGCTTGTCTTGTCCCAGTACCATTTGATACACCATTTCCTGCGAATTCCATCCAACAAGCAAGGGTACATGGGCTTGCTCGCTCTTCTCATAAATTTCAAAAGGAGATTTTGGAAAAAAATATCCATCGACACAAACCGGAAAGCGACCAAATCCTGCAGTCGCAGTCGTTTTCAACAATTGGTCGGCCGGCATTGCACGCAACTCTGCCAGTGAATTTGCTTTAATGCTTGCGCCGAAATCCGATCCTGCCTTCTCTGCATCGTGCAACGAAGCCACTGGGTTAAATCCGAGTAGAGAACCGCTCTCACCGATGGCACCGGCAATCAAATTTTTGGATAAAGGCGAAGCCATTTGGGCACTCACTGAAAACGAACCTGCGGATTCGCCTGCAATTGTCACTCTTTTAGGATCACCGCCAAAAGCGCCAATATTTTTCTGGACCCATTGCAACGCGGCATTTTGATCGAGCAGACCATAATTTCCGGAGGCGTGATGCGGCGACTCTTTTGTAAGCTCGGGATGAGAAAGAAATCCAAAGATCCCAACGCGATAATTTACTGTGACCGCTACAACTCCCCTGCGTGCTATGCTCTCTCCATCATACCTGAGTTCGGAACCATCACCGGCTAAAAACCCTCCGCCATAGAAATAAACAAGCACCGGAAGTTTTTCATTCCCGGTTTTTGCCGGCGTCCAAACGTTTAAGTACAAGCAGTCTTCATTCATCCCATCGGAACGGAAACTCATATCGCCAAATATTGGTAGTTGCATTGCCCGGGGACCAAACTTATCAGCCTTTCGCACTCCGCTCCAGCTTTGAACCGGCTGAGGTTCGCGCCAGCGAAAATTTCCAACGGGCGGCGCAGCAAATGGCACACCCTTGAATGTAAACACGCCCGATTCGTTCACTCCTTCTAGCATCCCATTTGCCGTTTTCACACGGGGCGGATTGTTAGTCAACTGTGCAACAACGAATGAAGCGTAAAGCAGAAACAACAATAAGATCGGAAGACGTTTATTCATAATTGTATAATTTGAACAGTTACAATTTAAAATGCTTTCGGTTGAGGTTTCATTTCATTGATCTGGATTTGGGGACTCAACACTTTATGCTCTTTCTCAACAACAATTTCTTTTGACACATTGAGGCTTGCCTTTTGCTTTATATTTCTTGACGAAGCCCCGACCTTTACAGTGTAAGACCCATCTTCAACAACCCAACTGTCTCTGTTCGTATCGTACGACGCAAGGTCCTTTGCTGTAATTGTGAATGTAACCGTCTGCGATTCACCCGGCTTCAGTAATCTTGTTTTTGCAAAGTCCTTTAACTCTTCAGAAGGTTTGTCTAATTTTTTTCCTGGCGCCGAAATGTATAACTGAACAGCTTCCTTGCCCGCGACCCTTCCGGTATTTTTAACTGTAACACTCGCGGTAATGTCCCGGTTAAAAGAATTTGAACTCAGTTTTAGATTGCTATAATCGAAAGTTGTGTAAGACATCCCATAGCCGAATTCATACGCGGGCTTTACATTGAAAGTGTTGTAGTAACGGTAGCCCACATAAATGCCTTCCTCATAAATCACTTCAGCAGGAACCTGCCTTCCAAAGGGGCCGGCAGTCGCTTGTTCAGCAAACTCCTTTCCCGGAAAGTTCTTTGCCGAGGGCACATCCTCATAGCGCATTGGAAAGGTTGTCGCAAGTTTTCCCGAAGGATTCACCTTGCCACTCACGATGCTTGCAATTGCATTGCCGGCTTCGAGGCCTGGTTGCCATGTGAGCAAAATTGCGTCCACATAATCCCTCCAGCTTGCAGTTTCGACAACGCCGCCAATATTCAAAACAACAACAACCTTCTTATTTTTTGCATGAAAGGCATCCGCAATGGTTTTTATCAATTGCTTTTCCGAGTCTGAAAGATTGAAATCATTTTCCACTTTCCTGTCCCTTCCTTCGCCGGCATTTCTACCGATTGTAAAAATCGCAACATCCGCGTCGACGGCTTTGGCAGTGACCAACGCACTTTCCGGAACAAACTCCGCAGGAGGCGGTGTGGGATTCATGAATTCCTGGAAGAAACTTTTCTTCGGATGTAACCTCTTTTGTTCGCTGATGTAATCGGTATATGTCTTTTGAAGATCGGGCTCCACCGTATACCCCGCATTTCTTAATCCCTCAAGAAGAGAAATCGTGTATGCCTTGTTTACATCACCGCTGCCGGTTCCGCCAGCAATAATGTCGTAAGACGTGTTTCCAAAGAGAGCAATTTTTTTCTGGTTTTTGAGAGGCAGTGTGTTATTGTTATTTTTCAGAAGAACCATCCCCTCCTCAGCAGCACTTCGTGAAACTTCGGCATTTTTTTTCAAATTCGGCTTATCAGAATATTTATACTTTTTGAAAGATGGAGATTGAAGAACGACGTTGAGGATACGCTCAACATTCTGGTCAAGAACTTTTACATCAAGCGAATCATGATTCACCGCGCTTATAATGCGCTCTGTTTGCTGTTGCGTGCCTGGCATCAACAAGTCATTCCCAGCCTTCATCTGTTCTATTGGATCTTTGCCACCAAACCAATCAGTCATCACAAATCCTTTGAAGCCCCATTCGTCTCTTAACACAGTTGTCAGCAGAGCCTTTTCTTCAGAAGTATAAGTACCATTTAATTTATTGTAAGAACTCATTACCGTCCACGGCTGCGCCTCTTTTATCGCGATTTCAAAACCTTTCAGATAAATTTCTCTCAGTGCTCTTTCACTGACAATTGTATTGACAGTATTGCGGTTTGTTTCCTGGTTGTTCGCGGCAAAATGTTTGACCGAAGTACCTACCCCATTTGATTCAATGCCGTTAACCATTGCCGATGTGATTTTACCAGAAACGACAGGATCCTCTGAATAATACTCGAAGTTTCTGCCACCAAGCGGATTGCGATGAATATTCAGCGCCGGTGCCAATAAAATATCGATGCCATATTCGTGTACCTCACTGCCGAACGCAACTCCCACATCTTTGACGAGCGATGTATTCCATGTCGACGCAAGCAGCGTCGAAACCGGGAACGCAGTGGCATAGTAGGTTTTGGAACTGTCCTTGTTTCGTATTGGTTCAATTCTAACTCCGGCAGGACCATCTGAAACTACAATCGAAGGAATACCTAGCCTGGGAATTGCAAAAGTGCTCCCGGCAGCACCCGCAACCTTTTCAGGAGCCCGCGCTTGCGACATGCCCGGTATAGAAAAACCGTTACCGACAACCAACTGTGCTTTCTCTTCCAGTGTCATTGCAGCAATTACTTCCTTTAATGAATTCTTTCCCAATTGTGGTAAACCCTTATCATTTTGAGCATGTATACTTGAATTGAGGAAAAAAACAATAATGGAAAAAAGCCAGGCAATGCGATTATTTTTTTTCATGACATAGAATTTGAATAATTAGTTTTATTTTCATTGCGTCAATGGGACACAATGATAGGTCTATTTTTGCAGATAGAAATGGTTTTAACGAAAAAAATTTTAGACACCTTTACAACATGGGCGTGAAAAAATCAATGAAGGATTTAATTATTAAAGGCGGTGGAGAAGCGTATTTACCCTCATTGTCACTGGATTGTGTGATTTTTGGCTTTCATGAAAACCAACTGAAGGTATTGTTGCTTAAATTCAAAAATCTCGACGTCTGGGCGCTGCCCGGCGGCTTCGTTTTTAAGGACGAAGACGTGGCAGATGCAGCCAGGCGTGTATTGCAGGAGAGAACTGGACTCACCGAGATTTTTTTGCAACAGTTCAATGTGTTTGGAAATGCAAAACGCACCGACCTCAACCTTCACAAGCAACTTCTAAAAAAAGACGGAGTGAATCTCCACCGTGATCATTGGCTTTTGCGGCGCTTCGTGACGATCGGGTACTATGCATTGGTCGAGTACTCATACGTAAATCCGCAACCGGACGTGTTCTCGGATGAATGCACCTGGCGGGACATTAACGATTTACCAAAGATGATGATGGATCATCATGACATTTTAATTAAAGCACTGGAAACATTACGCAGTCACCTGAACTACCACCCCATTGGTTATAATCTGTTACCTGAAAAATTTACAATGCCCCAACTTCAAAAACTATACGAAACAATTCTTGGTAAAGAACTCGACCGAAGAAATTTTCAGCGAAAAATTTTGAGTTACGGCATTGTTAGGCGTCTCAAAGAAGTAAAGAAAGGAGGAGCGCACAAGGCGCCTTATTTGTATAGTTTTGATGTTCGCAAGTATCAACAAGCTTTAAAGGAAAGTTTACAAGGCGGCTGGTAGAACAATATTGGGTTATGTCCCATTTGTCTTTTTTTCACCACAGTAAAGATATAGACCACAAAGACCGGCACATAACGACCATGTAAGCCTATTTTATACTTGGCTGCTCCCTGTCCGCCTCAATTTTTTTTTCGCATCGAGATATTGGCTATTGTTGCGCGCTCAATTGAAATCCGTGAGGATTTCTTTAAATTACATTTACTTTTCATTATCGTGCTTCGCTAAATTCCATTCTCTTGAAGCGCATACTAATATACCTGGCAGTTTTTGTTTTACCGTTTTTACCTTCGGCGCAGAAAGTAATATCGATTACTGTTGATGCAACAATTAATCCGGCTACGGCGGAATTCATTCATAGGGCCATTCTCAGAGCTGAAAAAGTTAAAGCGGGATGCCTTATCATCCATCTTAATACACCTGGCGGGCTGTTAAAATCGACGCGCAATATTGTAGGAGATATCATGCAGTCTGCGGTGCCTGTAATTGTGTATGTATCGCCCGCGGGTGCGGATGCAGGTTCGGCCGGCGTTTTTGTCACTCTTTCGGCACACATTGCCGCAATGGCGCCTGGAACAAACATTGGTGCTGCCCATCCCGTTGGTATGCAAGCCACTGCAGATAGCGTGATGTATGGAAAAATTACAAACGACGCTGCTGCATTTATTCGCACAATTGCTCAGAAACGCCATCGAAATATTGCGTGGGCAGAAAATGCGGTAAGAAAAAGCTTTTCTTATTCTGAAACGGAAGCTCTTGAAGACACGGTAATTGATCTAATCGCTAAAAATGACCTCGATTTATTGCAGTCAATCGATGGAAAACAAGTCGAGCTGAACAAAGGACCCGTTGTTCTTCGAACAAAGTCGGCGACTATTGAGACGTATGAGATGGGGTTTGTTGAAAAATTACTAAACATTCTGAGTGACCCAAACATCGCGTATATTCTTCTGATGCTCGGATTTTATGGGCTCATGTTTGAATTATATAATCCCGGCTCAATCCTGCCAGGCATTGTCGGTGTCATTTGTTTAATTCTGGCATTTTACTCGCTGCATACTTTGCCGATAAATTACGCAGGGCTTGCGCTGATTTTATTTGCCCTCCTGCTTTTTTTGTTGGAAATAAAAATCGCAAGTCACGGTGTGCTGGCTATCGGGGGTATTATTTCGCTACTTCTTGGGTCAATGATGCTCATCCGCACAGGATCAGGTGAGATCGGAAGGATTTCATGGGGCGTTATCATCTCCGCAACAGTGGTAACGGCTTTATTTTTCCTATTTGTGATCGGTATGGGTTTGAAAGCGCAGCGATTGAAACCAACTACCGGCGTTGAAGCGCTTATAGGAATGACCGGCACAGCAAAAGAAATATTGAACCCGACGGGAATGGTGCTTGTGAACGGGGAATTATGGCAGGCGGAGTCACTAAGTGGACAAGTCAATCCAGGCGAGAAAATTCGCGTAAAGAACATGCAGGGTTTTAAAGTTTTTGTGGAAAAGGTATCGGACATTGCAATCGCCTGATTGTATGAATAAATCAAAAATCGCTATATGGAACAAGTCCCCGTCGTAACCATTGTTGTTGTCATATTCGCTCTTATCATTTTGTCTAATGCGATAAAAGTTTTAAGAGAATATGAAAGAGGCGTTGTGTTTCGCCTTGGTCGTCTCATAAGGGCAAAAGGGCCAGGCCTCATTTTCCTGATTCCAATCGTAGACAAAATGATCCGTGTGAGTCTGCGGACAATTGTATTAGATGTGTTGCCCCAGGACATAATCACACAGGATAACGTTTCGATCAAAGTAAATGCGGTTGTTTACTTTCGGGTAATTGATCCGCAAAAAGCGATCGTACAAGTAGAAAATTTTCTATCCGCTACCTCACAAATCTCGCAAACTACGCTGCGGAGCGTTCTTGGCCAGTCTGAGCTGGACGATTTACTTTCACAACGGGATAAAATAAATCACAAGCTGCAACAAATAATCGATGCCAATACGGAGCCGTGGGGCGTAAAAGTGACAAACGTAGAAGTGAAACAAATCGATTTGCCGCAGGAAATGCAACGCGCGATGGCCAAGCAGGCAGAAGCAGAACGCGAGCGCCGATCAAAAGTCATTGCCGCAGAGGGTGAGTTTCAAGCGTCACAACGCTTATCAGATGCTGCAAAAATTCTGAGCGAGAATTCGAGTGCGTTAACTCTTCGCTATTTGCAAACGCTGAGAGAAATTGCAACGGAAAAAAATTCGACAACTATTTTCCCGGTTCCAATTGATTTGTTGAAGCCGTTCCTGAAAACCGCCGGCACAGAATAGCGAATGCGCTAGCTCCATGCTTTTCTCAAAAACCGGAGCCAGTTTCCGTGCATGATATTACCAATGTCATCCGAGTTGTAGCCTCTCCTTGTCAACAGTGATGGGATTTTTTGCAGATCGGCAATCGTTTCAAGATCATAAGGAGCTTGCTCCTTGCCAAATGCACCATCAAGGTCAGACCCGATCGCAACGTGATTCACATTACCCGCCAACTGGCAAATGTGGTCAATATGATCGACAACCTTTTCAAGAGTGCAATTTGTTTCTTCAGGCGTGGTCACATGACGAACCCAACCTGGAATTAACATCCATGCATCAAACGCAGCACCGATCACAGCATCTCTTTCGATCAAAACCTTAAGCTGGTCATCGCTGAATTGACGGTTGTGATTCACCAAAGCACGGCAGTTATTGTGGCTCGCCCAAACATGGCCGTGAAAATTGTCCATCGCCTGCCAGAATGCATCGTCGCAAAGATGCGTAACGTCCAAAATCATATTCAGGCGCTCGATTCCTTTTAATAACATGAGTCCTCGCTCTCCCATTTTGCCTTCGCTTCCAGTTCCATTTGCATAACGACCCGGCCCGTAATGCGCTGGCCCAATCGCACGTAATCCGTACTCATAAGCTCTCTGTAAATAATCGATCGTCACAAGTGAATCAGCGCCCTCCAGACTTAGAATGTAGCCAATTGTTTTTTTCTCACCGCTCGACGCAGGGTCCAACCAATAATTGACATGCATTTCCAACGAGGCAAGGTCTTTTACCATTGTTAGCTCGGCTTGTTCTTCCATCACCCTATACCACGCCAACTGTCCCTGAGTCTGTGCCCATGCTTGTTCGGCTGAATACCAGCCGGGAAGAGGATTATCCCGCGCGACATATCGGGCAATTTGCGTTGCAACAACCAATCCTGCATCAGCCTTTCGCAATTCGGGAAATGAAACGACGCTTTTTCCACGGTCAGGTTTGTCATTCAGTGTTTTTTCTCTGTCCCGAATGGAAACCAGCGGCAGCCGCAGGTCACGATTCCATTCCAACGCATTCATGGCAAGATCTAAATGGCCGTCTATTAAAAACATGCGGCTAAATTAACTGGCTTTAAGATTCCATCGTGGATAATTGGCGGCACTTTGTTATACTAATGAAAACGTCCCGTCGAGCGGGACGTTAATTCGATTTTTTGAAGTTGCTAATTAACGCTGATGCTATATTTGCCAAGCATGCCGTAGGTCGCAACAAAAGGATTTGCCGTAGTCCCTACTGATACATAATAGCTGCCGGGCGACAATGTGATCGATGCATCGAGCACTGTTGGGTTTTCAATCGTTGCGATCAAAATACCCAAGCTACTGTAAACATTTAAGACAAGGTCTGTATTTGCTCCGGCGTTATACAATCCTACGTTGTCTGGTACAACAGATACAGTGCGTGTTGTTGTTCCGTCGACCGAAAAGAAGTCAACATCATAAGAATTGGAAATTACACCTTCTAACGAACCTGTTAGTTGCGCGGCACCGGAAAAACTGTTTGAATAATCATCAGCTTTGAACCCAACCATGCTGCCAATGATAGACACATCGTCCTGCCATGAACTACATCCCGCAGATGTCGGTCCATTATGCCAGAGAGATAAGTTCTTAGCATAAGCACTTCCCATGATCGGCGCCCAAGCGATTTCGCCGGTGCCTTGGCCATAATTGTAGTCCGATATTTTCACGCAGTTAGCATCGTAGAGCGCCTGGTGATATAAACCGAATGAATGCCCTGCTTCATGTGACACAGCTTCAGCAACAGACTTCGAGCTATAACTAAGCAATGATGAAAAAACAAATGAAGGCGTAGTGCTGCCGGAGTTAAATGTTCCGATGTAAGATACTCCTCCGACCTGTCGGCCATACCATTCCCATGATTCCGTTATCACCACTCGTTCCCTCGCATAAGGGTTGGCAGTGTTATAAACAGATTCATCGGTAGTTACAATTACATTAAAAGGGCTGTAGTCGTTGGTTACTCGTTGAGTCACCAGCGCAATCTCGGTTTCGGTCATATTAGCCGGAGCACAATAGAAATCGCCGCTGGAATTCCAAAATGTTCCCGAAACCAATGTGCCGTCAAAATCAAGAAAAATTACACCCCCGTTTGTTGCAACAGGCGGCGTTATACCACCATCAGAACTTCCACCATCCGTGGTACCGCCATCTGTAGTTCCACCGGTACTACCACCACCGTCGGTTGTGCCGCCGTTGCCGTTGGTTGGCTTTTTTCTTCGGGATGTTTCACCGCCTTCACCATACGATGGCGCCCGTTTGGTGGTGTTGAATGAAGTGATCCCAAAATCACAACTTACTTTTTCAGTTATTCGCTTCTGAGATGTTGGGAGAGAAACTTGCTTGTCAATTTTTTTAGAGCAGGCAAAAAGAATCACTGCAGTGCAGAGGTAACACAGCTTTTTCATGGTTAGCGTTTTAGATTTTAAAAATTGAAGCAACATTAAGCTTTCTGAGCTGACGAGCTACAAAAACAATGTGGAGATCAATTCAATTTTTAAAAAAAATGACCGCAATCAATGAAAAACTACGATGAGCTCAGCAATTCACAGGTTACTAACACTACTGCACCACAACAATGAATTGAAATTTTTGCCGACCATTACTTACAACAACAGAATAAATATCAGGCACAATATTTTTTGGCAATGCCAACTCGTATCGTCCCTCATTTTGAATCACTAAAATATCCCGTTGAAGAATTTGGCCACTCATGTTGCTGATACTATAATTGAACGAACCTTTAAGACCGGAGCTTGCGAGCAACGAAATTTGATTGCGCACAGGATTTGTCATAAGCGCGAGAGCATTGTCGTTATTGAGAATTGAAACGGCAACTACTTTTGAGAATTTCTCTCTGCCATCAACGTCTACTATCCGCAATCGGTAATAGGCTACGTGATTAATTTGAATATTATCCGTCGTCGAATAGGTCTCGCTGTTA
>Ga0081539_10006617_pt1 | contig 11001 bp, 15 predicted proteins | sample TabmetS4T2R2_FD_71023 | JGI IMG/M metagenome (GOLD analysis project Ga0081539, IMG submission 71023) | Tabebuia heterophylla rhizosphere microbial communities from the University of Puerto Rico - S4T2R2 | ecosystem: Host-associated > Plants > Roots > Rhizosphere ... | reverse complement strand
TCGTACGCCGCGCGCGGTGACCAGGTGATCTCCCAGCGGTTGCCTTCGGGATCGGCCACGAATGCCGAGCGGCCGCCCCAAGGCCGATCGGTCGCGGCGGCGACCGGAGTCGCCCCGGCGGCCACGGCCGAGTCGAATGCGGTGTCGACCTCTTCCCGGGTGGCGGCGGTGCAGGCCAGCGTGACGCCGGACCACCCGGTCGGAGCCGGACTTCCCGGCGCCGCCTCGTCGGTCAGATCGCTCATCGGAAAGAGCGCCAGCAGGACGCCGCCAAGTAGGAAGCCGGTCCAGGTGTCGTCACCGATGGGCAACTCCGGCCAGCCCAGCCGTCGGTAGAACGAACGGAGGACGGTCATGTCGTGCGCGCCGAGCGTCACGATCGACAGTCGGGCGGGAATCACGGTCATGGTTGAATCGTGCCAGTAATCCGCCCACACCGTGAGCGAAGCTGCGGGGCGCGCGGTGCTAGCATTGCTAGCATCCGACCAGGGGGGTCGATGATATGGCTGCTGTAAGCATTCGAGATCTGGACGACTCGATCCGGGAGAAACTGCGCATCCGGGCGGCCCGCCATGGTCGTTCCATGGAGGCCGAGATGCGCGCCATCCTGACGGCGGCCGTCCTAGATGAGGAGAGCCGCCCCGGTCTGTTCGACGCTCTCGTCAACCGGTTCACCATGCTCGGTGGTGTGGACCTAGACCTCCCGGACCGCAGGACACCGCCACGCGCCGCATCCCTACCGGAATGATCGTTCTCGACACCAACGTCGTTTCCGAGCTCATGCGCGCTGCGCCGGCGCCAACGGTTATGGCATGGCTGAGCGAGCATCCCGACAACGACCTGTTCACGACGGCGATAACGGTCGCGGAGATCCGCTACGGTATCGCCCGCTTGCCGGAGGGACGGCGTCGGGAGGCATTGCACCAGGCCGCCACCGAAGTCTTCGCCGCCTTTCCCGATCAGGTGCTCTCCTTCGATCTCACGTCGGCCGGCGCCTATGCCGACGTCGTCGCACATCGGGAAAGCCTCGGAAATCCCATCGACGGTTTCGATGCCCAGATCGCCGCGATCTGCCGGGTACACGCCGCGACGCTCGCCACCCGCAACACCAGAGACTTCGCCGGCACCGGCATCGCCGTCGCGGACCCGTGGGAGGAGGCCGCCGGCTGATCGCGCAGCGCCCGAGCTGCGCGCGGTCAGATGCTAGGTGCAAGCCAATGGGAACGGCGCGTTCGCCGTGACGGCGCCGCGATTGCGGCAGAACAGCAAGCCCTGATGGTGAAGATCATCAATGATCCCGCCGACAGCGTTGGGATAATTGCTGAACAGGTGCCCCAACACCACGCCGCCGCGCCGCGCCGACCAGGGTGACGTGCGGACGATCGAGCGAATGCTCGAGGTGCTGCGGTAGTACACGCCGCCCGGGCGCTCCCAATCCCGCGTGTCGATGGTCCAGGTGCAGATGCGGTACCCGAGACTGCCCGCGATCGACGACACCCGCGAACCATAGGCGCCGTACGGCGGGCGCAGCCGATTACTGGCGACGCCGTTGCGGATCTGCCAGCTGACGTCGGAGTCGGAAAGGGTGGTCAGATCGAGATGCGAGTAGGTGTGATTCAGCACCCAGTGCCCCTGCTGGCGCAGGGTGCTGACGATGCCCGGGTACTTGCGGGCGTACTCATTGATGAGGAAGAACGCGGCCCGGATGTTGCGCGACCGCAGGTACGACCCGACGCGCGTGGCGCGGTAAGGGTCGCCGTAGGCCCAGTCGTCGAAGGTGAGCAGAACCCGGCTCGAGGTGTTGCCGCATCGGGAGTTGTAGTAGGTGGCGGCTTGAGCCGGGCTGGCGAGAGCCGGCTGTAAGACCAGTGACAGCGCAACCGCCACAATGACGGCGAGACGGGCAAGCCGGTGCCGACGCATGATTTCCCCCAACGGCGGCGATGAGGGGTACCGCCGTCCGCATGACGGTAATCGGGCGCATCGAAGAACGCCGTCGTCCTTTTGGACACCATCCGTGACGAAAGCATCCGATCGTCATTGCCCAGAGGCGAGGAGGAGCCGTCCGGCCGGGGCGGCGAGCACGCTCGCGGCCAGTCGATGAAGCACGTCCATGAGCTCGGGTCGATCCTCGTCGGAAACGTCGGAAATGTCGCCCAGGAGCGCCGCGAGTTGGTCGCTACGGCTGTCGATGAGCCGTTCCACAACCGTTCTGCCCGCGTCGGTGAGTTCGAGCATGCCGTCGCGGCGAGTCAGATCGCCCTGTTCGACGAGCCGGTCGAGGTGGGGGCCCAGTACGCCGTCGGAGAGCTGCAGCTGTCCGGACAGTTCGGTGGGGCGTACCGGTGTGTGTTCGCCCAGTCGCAGCAGCAGCCAGCAGTCCGCCGGGCTGAGGTCCAGGCCGGCCCGGCCGGCCAGGTCGGCGTATGTGGCCGCGATGTTGTCCCGCCGCGCCAGCACGGACAGCGCTCTGATGAGCTCGGCCTCGCTGGTGCGCTCGGTGCCCATCGTGGTGGACTCACCGGGGTCCGGGACCGCGGCCGCGGCCCGCAGCGGCAGTTGCGGTATGAACCAGGTCAACAGAAAGGCCAGCAATGAGACCCCCGCCGCGACCAGGAACACCGAGCCGAACGCCCCGGTGAACGCGGTGAGGTAGGCGGTTCGGACGGCCGGTGGGAGCGCCTGCAACTGGGCCACACTCGGCTCCCGCCGGCCGCTCATTTGGGCGGCGATGTTCGCCGGCAGATCATGCGCGAGGTTGGCCGCCAGCCGGTTCGTGAAGATCGCACCGAACACCGCGACCCCGACGGTCCCGCCGATGGACCGGAAGAATGTGGCGCCGGAGGTCGCCGCGCCCAGGTCGCGGTAGTGCACCGCGTTCTGCACGGCGATGACCAGCACCTGCATCGTGGCTCCAAGACCGAGCCCCAGCACGGCCATGTACAGGCTCATCCGGATCGCGCCGCTGCCGGCGTCCAGCGTGCTCAGCAACAGCATGCCGACGACCATCAAAGCGGTTCCGACGATCGGGAACGGCTTGTAGCGCCCGGTCCGGCTGATGATTCGACCACTGGCGATCGACATGACTAGCACGCCGGCCATCAACGGGGTCAGCCGCAGCCCGGACTCGGTCGCGCCGACTCCCTCCACGGTCTGCATGAACAGCGGAAGGAAGGTCAGCGCGCCGAACAGCGCCAGACCGACGATGAACCCCACCGAGCTCGTCACCGCGAAGACCCGGTTGGCGAACAACCGCGGCGCCAGGATCGGTTCGGCCGCACGGCGCTCCACCCACACCGCCAGCGCGGTGGACACCACCGCCGCCACGCCGAGGCCGAGGATGAAGCCCGACGACCAGGCGTACGTGCTGCCGCCGAGGCTGGTAACGAGCACCGCGCACGTGATGGCAACGGAGATCACCAGCGCGCCGAGGTAGTCCGTCCGGTGGCGTACCCGCTGGCTCGGCGCGTGCAGGACGCTCGCCACGACCGCCAACGCCACCACGCCGAGCGGCAGGTTGATGTAGAACACCCACCGCCAGCTCGCGTTGTCGACGAAGAAGCCGCCGAGCAACGGCCCGGCAACACTCGACACGCCGAATACGGCCCCGAATACGCCCTGATAGCGACCCCGGTCCCGGGGCGGGACGACGTCGCCGACGATGGCCAGCGCGGTCACCATGAGGCCGCCGCCACCCAGGCCCTGAATCGCCCGGAACGCGATCAGCTGGCCCATCGACTGGGCCAGCCCGCACAGCACCGAACCGACCAGGAAGATGACGATGGCCACCTGAAACATCAGCTTCCGGCCGTACTGGTCGCCGAGCTTGCCGTACAGCGGCGTCGACACCGTCTGCGCCAGCAGGTACGCCGTGACGACCCAGGACAGGTGGTTCAGCCCACCGAGCTCACCGACGATCGTCGGCAGCGCGGTGGCCACGATCGTCTGGTCCAGCGCGGCGAGGAACATGCCCAGCAGCAGGGCGGCGAAGATGAGCCCAAGCCGCCGTCCGGTGACGAGAACCGGCGCGGGCGGTGCGTAAGGTGAGGCCGTCACGATCGAATCATCGCGCACTCCGCCGCTTTACACCTGATTGCCTGACCCGTTCGGGCCGGGGCAACATCATGGAAGAACTGATCGCTTCATGGTCTATGGGCGGCACCAATGGGTATGGAGCCCCGGACATCGAGCGTGGGGCACGGACGGGTTGATGCAATGCATCATTTTACATATCATTGGCCAATGGCGTTGGTGCAGGTACGAGACGTTCCCGACGAGACGGTCAATGCCCTGCGCGCGCGAGCGGCAGAGCAGGGACTAACCCTCACCGCGTACCTGCGGGTACAGCTGGACCGGCTCGCTCGTCAGCCCACGAACGCTGAAGTCGTGCAACGCCTCGCCCGCCGGAGCCGTGCCGGCAATCCCACGGTCGATGAGACCGTGGCGGAGATCCGTCGGCTTCGCGACGTCTCGTGATCGTTGTCGACGCGTCAGCGATCGTGCACGCCCTGATCGACGCATCGGTGAACCCGAGGCTTCTCGCTCTGTTGGCCGTCGAAGACCTCTGCGCGCCTCATCTGCTTGACTTTGAGGTGAGCAGCGCACTGCGCGGTCATGTGCTGGGTCGGAAGCTGACCGCCTCCCGGGGTCGCGATGCGCTCCGCGAATACGTGGACCTGTCCATCACCCGGTATGACGGTGTCGCATTGCTCGACGGGATCTGGCGACTACGGGACGCCTTCTCCGTCTACGACGCCGCCTATCTGACGCTCGCCCTGGCGTTAGCATGCCCGCTGGTAACCTCCGACGCCAAGATGCGCGATGCCGAACGCATCGGCGCGGACGTGCGCGTATATCCGCCAGCGGAGTGAAGCAGCGCTCTCACTTGACGGCGATCGGGTTGACGGGCGGCTGCTCGATGGTGGCGCGCAGGTGCTCCTCGGAGATGGCGAAGCCGTCCGGAAGCTCCCCGTCGGTGCCGATCGCGCGGCCGACGTCCTGCAGCACCCCGCGGCCGGCGACGGCGTCGGCGATGGTTTCGATGCCGGTGACCGAATCGCCGAGGCCACTGACCACCTGGGCCGATCGTCCGTTCCAGGCCATGCCGTGGTCGAAGATGTGGCCCAGCCCGTCCCACTGCGTGGAGCACTGCAGCGGCATGGAGATGACGTCGTCCGCGCCGCCCAGCCCGTGCGGGAAGCCTTGGACGCCGGCCGCCGCGTCGGTTCCCGTGTCCAGCGTGGTGTGCACCGGGTTGGTGCGCCGCCGCCAGCCCCGCTGCGGACCGTCCATATCGAACGACTGCGCGAGCGAGAACGAGACCCCCCGGCGGACCAGCGCCGCGCCGTGCACCCGCTTGTCCGCGGTCAGGAGGTTCATGGTGCCCCGGACGTCGTCGGCACCCCACCGGCCCCAGTTCGAGTAGCGCTTGACCGCGGCCGCAATCGCCGCCTCGGGATCGGTTCGGTCCAGGGCCTCCACGGCTCTCACATCCTTTCCTATGAGCTCAGCCGGCGGTCACCTGGGCAGCTCGGCGAACGTGTCGGCGATCCAATCGGCGATGAAGACACCGACGTGCGGGAGGTGATCCAGGCCGATGTGCTCGGCGCCGCCCTCAGCCGGCGTGAAGATGCGCAGCTCCCGCTTCGGGCTGTTCACCGCCTGCTCGTACGAGCGGTGTGCATAGGCGACCGGGATCTGCCGGTCGTTCTTGCCGTGCGCGATGAGGAACGGCACGGTGATCTGCTCGACGACGCCGTCGAGGTTGACCGCTTCGGCCTTCTTGATGAACGTGTCCAGATCGTTCTCGCCCCACACCCACATGACGTGGTCCCAGTAATATCCCTGGTACGGCACCTCGACCCGGGTGGTGGCCGGATCCGATCGAGCTCACTCCTGGCGCGTCGCTGCATTACCAGGGCACGACGCGGATGGGTGCGGCGGACGACGGGACGTCGGTGTGCGGACCGAACAGCGAAGTCTGGGGCGTCGACGGCCTGTACGTGGCCGGCAACAACGTCATTCCGACATCGATCGCTTGTAACCCGACGCTGACGTCGGTGGCGCTGGCCATCGGCGGAGCCGCCGACATCAGCCGCCGCTTGAGTGACGCGGGAAGGTAGCACGATCGAGCCCGAACAACCGTCGCGCGTTGTCCTCCAGGAGCTTCCGGATCACGTCCGGCCGCAGTTGCCGGGCCAGCCGCAGCAACCCGGTGTTGTAGGTCTCGGTCATCTCGATGTTCGGCGGGCGGCGGACGAAGTGCTGGGGCCCGTCGGTGGCCGCGTCCGAGCCGAACAGCACCCGGTCCGGGCCGACCTCGCGAATGAGCCGCTCCACCTCGGCCGAACGGCACCACGACGTCTCCAGGTAGATGTTCGGCAGGTCCCGGGCATGTCGGGTGGCCCGGCGCCGCCCCTCGGGGAGCCCCAGAAAGGTGTGGTAGAAGACGAAGCGGACGGTGGGAAAACGCTCGGCCAGCCGCCGGATGAGATCGGGATCCGCCGGCCCGGGACCGCTGTGGACGGTCACCGGCACCCCTGCGTCGGCCGCGACCCCCAGGTACGGGTCGAGCGCGGGGGTATCCGCGGAGTACATGTCGAACGCCGGGTGCAGCTTGAGGCCGACGGCGCCATCGTCGAGCCGAGCCCGGACGCTGTCGACAGTCGGTCCGCCCGGCTTCACCCACACCAGCCTGGTGAGCCACGGGACGGCGGCGGTGACCAGGTCGACGAAGTCGTTGTCCATCCAGGACACCAGCGCGTGCGTCATCCCGCCGGAGTAGGCGGCGATCCGAAGGCTGTCCAAGCCCAGCGCGTCCCGGCCGGTCGCCCGCACATGGACGTGCGCGTCGACCGGATCCAGCCCGACCCAGAGCCGGTAGTCGGCGTTGTCGTTGTTGTCGCACCGTGACGACGGGTCGTCCCGGACCACACAGTCGACGACCAGCCGGCCCGTGGTGTCCACCTGTGCGACCCAGCCGCCGGCGTCGACCCGCTCCATCGGCACGTCCCGGGGCGAGGACCATCCGTCGTATCCCACACGCATGGTGAGCTCACGGCCCATCCGGGCCAGTGGACCCGTGTAACGGATCTCAGCCCGTTCCGCCCGCTGGGCCGGCGGTGCGGTCCACTGCAGAGGGCGGCCGAAACTCACAACGCCGGCTCTTCGTTCGCGACTGCGGGGCTAGCCGGCTTCGCTTGCTCTCTCCTCGCGCTCACAACCGCACGGTCCAACCACTGCCGCCGTCGTCGTCCCAGCTCTCGGTGTCCTCGGCGGGGTTGGGGCTGCCCTGGCGGATCAGGTGGTACCCGTACCGGACCTCCGATCCGCGGACCCCCCAGACCATGCCGCGGAAGACGTGCGGCAGTGGTTGTGCGCGAACGAACTCGTAGATGCTGGCGTCTTCCGGGGCGGCGCCGGGTGACTGGAACGAGAGCCCGTCCATCGCCGTTCTCGTGTAGTTCGGCACGGCGGACTCCGGCGAGGCGTCGACGGCACTCCACACGACGCCGACCGAGGTGTATCTCCCAGCGGCGTCCGTATAGGCGAGCTCACGGGCGACGATGTCCTCGGTGAAGACCGGTGACGCCGCATCGTCGTTGCCGCCGACCACGAAGAAGAAGTGGTGCAGGGAGTAGTCCGGGGCGCCCTCCACGAACCGGGGGAGCTCCAGAACGGCCGTACGCCCGCCGGCCGAGCCGGCCTTGGGAGCGAGCACCATCTCCTCAGCGTTCGCCCAGTCCGCCGTGCCGCCCGGTGGTGTCCAGGTGTACTGGATCTGCACCATCGCGATGCCCGGTCCGGGGTCGACCCACGTCTTGCGCAGGCCGAAAACCGGCAGACTCTGCACCGCGTTCAGAGGTAGTGGACCCAATGGTTGTCGCCTCCCGGTGCCGACGGGCCGTTCGGCCCGAGCCACGTCTCGCTCTTCTCCTCCGGCGGGTACATGTGCCCGACGTGGTACTGCTGGACCAGCGTCGCACCGAGCGGACCGGACATGCGCGACTGCCACCGGTGCGGCCGCTCGAGGGCCCCCAGCATCTGGGACTTCTCGTAATGGAAACGGTCTTTGTCCCAGTACGAATAGTACTTTGTGGACCGGAACTCGGAGTCGGCCGGAAACCGGGGATCCTCCATCGGGCTGTAGACCGGTGCCCTCCAGTCGCCCACGGACCAGTAGATGCAGATGTTCGTGACCCATCCATCGCGGTCGGCGTACTCCAGATCGCGGTACACGATGTCCTCGTTGAAGAGGTCCGTGGTCCACCGGCTGCCGTTCTGGTAAACCTCGAAGTAGTAGTGGAAGCGGTACTCGGGGGTCGGCCAGCCGTTGTCCATGTCCCAGACCTCGCGCGGCATCCGCAGTACCTTGAGCCGCTCCCGGGGGAACCCGCCCAGATCCTGCAGCACCCTGGTCTCGTGACCCCAGCCCCAGTCCGGCCACTGGTTGGGTGGGGTGCAGACGTAGTGGATCAAGACCTGCTCGATGCCGTCGTCCTGATCGGTCCAGCCCTTGGGGTAGTACCAGCTCACGCGGACCTCCACCCATCCTGCCCATCGGCACCGGCCGAGCTGATCACCTCGTAGGTCCGGACGCTCGGGGACCCCATGAGCAGCTCCGGCAGGGCCGCGTAGAACCGGCTGGTCACGGGCTGCTCCAGATAATGCTGCATATCTTCGACGCGGCGCCAGCTCGAGACCGCCATCACGTTGTCCCCGCTCCGCAGCGACTGCACGAACACGATGCCGGGCGCGTTCGCCACGACGTCCTGCTCCTGCTGGACGAGCAGTTCCGACAGCCGCCCGATCGCGCCGGGACGGGCGGTCGCCTCGAGAATGCGGAAGATCGCCATTCCAACTCCTCTCAGCGGGGCCTCGTTCGGAGGCCGTCGAACAGGGTCGAGACAACTGCGTCGGTGAGCGCGTCAGCGTCGAGTTCCCGATCCGGCCGATACCATTCCACCAGCGAGTTCACCGTGCCGAACAACAGCCGGCTGGTAACGGCGGGATCGAGGTCCGGCCGCACGTCGCCCGCCTCCGCCGCGGATCGTACGAGTGCGGTGACGATCCGGTCGAAATTCCGGCGGCGTTGCAGGGCCGCCAGTTCGACCGGCGAATTGCCGCGGACGCGCAGCAGCAGTGTGACGAAGGGGAGTTCCTCGCTGAGCACCCGAACCGAGGCACGAACGACGTGCTCGAGCCTCGAGATCGCCGGGCCGGACCGGGCGCCGGGCTCCTGCATCACGGCGAACAAGGCGTCCAGCGCGCGGTCCAGGGCCAGCCGGAGCAACTCTCCCTTGCCGGGCACGTGGTGGTAGATGGCCGACTTGGTGATGCCGAGGCGGCCGGCGATGTCCTCCATGCTGGTCGCGTCGTACCCGCGTTCGTTGAAGACGGCGACGGCGACGCCGAGCAGAGAGTCCAGCGAGTGACCCGGGCGGCCGCGGCGGGCCGGGCCGGCGTCCTGCGTGGTCGTCACGCACGGTCCCGGTGGTCCACCAGGCGCTGGAGCTTGCCCTGCGAGCGTGCGAGAGTCTCCGGCTCCACGGTGATGACGTCCACGCTGGTCCCGACGGTGTCCTTCACGGCCTTGGCCACCTCGGCGGCCGCCGGTTCACGGCGCTCGCTGGGGCAGTCCGGCCGCGCCTCCACCTGAACGCTGAGGTGGTCCATCCGGCCCCGCGTGGTGAGAACGAGCTGGAAGTGCGGTGACAGTCCGGGCGTACGCAGGACGATCTCTTCGATCTGGGTCGGGAAGAGGTTGACGCCGCGCAGGATGATCATGTCGTCGGTCCGGCCGGTGATCTTCTCCATCCGCCGCATCCCCGGCCGCGCCGTTCCGGGCAGCAGCCGGGTCAGGTCGCGGGTGCGGTACCGGATGACCGGCATGGCCTCCTTGGTCAGCGACGTGAAGACTAGCTCGCCCTGCTCCCCGTCGGGCAGCACCTCGCCGCTGGCCGGATCGATGATCTCGGGGTAGAAGTGGTCCTCCCAGACGTGCAGGCCGTCCTTGGTCTCGACGCACTCCTGCGAGACCCCGGGACCCATGACCTCCGACAGGCCGTAGATGTCGACGGCGTGGATGCCGGTACGGTCTTCCATCTCCAGGCGCATCTGCTCGGTCCACGGCTCCGCTCCGAAGATGCCGATCTCCAGGCTCGACGCCCGCGGATCCAGGCCCTGCTTCTCGAACTCGTCGATGACCGTCAGCATGTACGACGGGGTCACCATGATGATCCGGGGCTGGAAGTCGGTGATGAGCTGGACCTGCCGCGGGGTCATCCCACCGGAGACCGGGATGACGGTGCAGCCGAGCCGCTCGGCGCCGTAGTGCGCCCCCAGCCCGCCGGTGAACAGACCATAGCCGTACGCGACGTGCACCCGGTCGGCCGGCCGCCCGCCGGCGGCGCGGATGGACCGGGCCATCACGGTCGCCCAGGTGTCCAGATCCCGCTCGGTGTAGCCGACCACGGTGGGACGACCGGTGGTGCCGGAGGACGCGTGGATCCGCCGGACCTGCTCCCCCGGTACGGCGAACATTCCGAACGGGTAGTTCTCCCGCAGGTCACCCTTGGTCGTGGTGGGGAACTTCGCCAGGTCGGCGAGCTCCCGGCAGTCGTCCGGAGACACGCCTGCCGCGTCGAACGCGCGCCGGTAATGCGGGACGTTCTCGTACGCATGCCGCAGGGTCCACTGGAGCCGCTGCACCTGCACCGCCCGCAGTTCGTCCGCGCTCATGCGTTCCGCGGGGTCGAGAAGCGAGGGGTCCGGCGCCTCCCCCAGGTGCCGGTTGGGTGGAGTGGTCGCAACCGTCATGGCGGAGCCTCCATCGAGCGGGTACCCGACCGAATGGTCAGTTAACCTAAGCCTCCGGCCGGGACGGCTGTCAACACCCAACCCCTTTCCGCGATCTTGGAGTTGTGGTTGGCCTTTCGCGGCTTTGCGCACGATTCGTTCCAACCACAACTCCAAGATCGGCGAGACGGTCGGTCAGCGCAC
>Ga0081539_10006616_pt1 | contig 11003 bp, 8 predicted proteins | sample TabmetS4T2R2_FD_71023 | JGI IMG/M metagenome (GOLD analysis project Ga0081539, IMG submission 71023) | Tabebuia heterophylla rhizosphere microbial communities from the University of Puerto Rico - S4T2R2 | ecosystem: Host-associated > Plants > Roots > Rhizosphere ... | reverse complement strand
CCACACGATCTGGGTGATCGCCTCGGACGGCGACATCGAGGAGGGCGTGACGTCGGAGGCGTCGTCGCTGGCCGGCCACCACGAGCTCGGCAACCTCGTCGTCGTCTACGACCAGAACCACATCTCGATCGAGGACGACACCGACGTCGCCCTGAGCGAGGACACCGCGCTCCGCTACGAGGCGTACGGCTGGCACGTCCAGCGCGTCGACTGGACGCGGACCGGCGAGTACAAGGAGGACGTCGAGGAGCTGTACCGCGCGCTGGCGGCCGCCCGGGCCGAGCGCTCGCGGCCGAGCCTCGTCGTCCTGCGCACGATCATCGCCTGGCCGGCCCCGAACAAGCAGAACACCGGCCCGTCGCACGGCTCCGCGCTCGGCGAGGACGAGGTCCGCGCGACCAAGGCGATCCTCGGCTTCGACCCCGACAAGCACTTCGAGGTCGCCCCGGAGGTGCTCGCGCACGTCCGCAAGGTGCAGGACCGCGGCGCCGCCCTGCGCGCGGAGTGGGACGAGCGCTTCCAGAAGTGGCGCGCGGACAACCCCGAGCGCGCCGAGCTGCACGAGCGCCTCGCCGCGCACCGCCTCCCGGACGGCTGGACGGAGGCGCTGCCGGAGTTCCCGGCCGGCAAGGACGTCGCGACCCGCAAGGCGTCGGGCGCCGTCATCGCCGCCCTCGCACCGGTGCTGCCGGAGCTGTGGGGCGGCTCGGCGGACCTCGCCGAGTCGAACAACACGACCCTCGAGGGCGAGGCGTCGTTCATCCCGGAGAGCCGCTCGACCAAGGTGTGGACCGGCAACCCGTACGGCCGGGTCCTGCACTTCGGCGTCCGCGAGCACGCGATGGGCGCGATCCTCAACGGGATCGCGCTGCACGGCGCCACCCGCCCGTTCGGCGGCACGTTCCTCGTGTTCAGCGACTACATGCGCCCGGCCGTGCGCCTGGCGGCGATCCAGCGGCTGCCGATCGTCTACGTCTGGACGCACGACTCGATCGGCCTCGGCGAGGACGGCCCGACGCACCAGCCGGTCGAGCACCTCGCCGCGCTGCGCGCGATCCCCGGGCTCGCGATGGTCCGCCCGGGGGACGCCAACGAGACCGTGTGGGCGTGGCGGACGGCGCTCGAGCGCGCCGACGGCCCGGTCGGCCTCGCGCTCACCCGGCAGAACCTCCCGACCTACGAGCGGGGGCCGGGCAGCTTCGGCGGTGCGGACGGCGTCGCGCGCGGCGGGTACATCCTCGCCGAGGCGGACGGCGGCACGCCGTCGGTGATCCTCATCGGCACCGGCTCGGAGGTGCAGCTCGCCGTCGAGGCGCGCGAGACCCTGCAGGCCGAGGGCATCCCGACCCGCGTGGTCTCGATGCCGTGCCGCGAGTGGTTCGACGAGCAGGACGCCGGCTACCGCGCGACCGTGCTGCCGCACACGATCCGCGCCCGCGTCGCCGTCGAGGCGGCGGTCGCGCAGAGCTGGCACGACCTGGTCGGCGACGCCGGCCGCATCGTGTCGCTCGAGCACTTCGGCGCGTCCGCCGACTACAAGACCCTGTACCGCGAGTTCGGGATCACCGCCGAGGCCGTCGCGACCGCGGCGCGAGACAGCCTCGCGGCCGCCTCGGCACCCGCCTGAGGCGCGGTCCCGCACCCGAGCGCACCGGTGCGGGCGGGGCTCCGCCCGCACCTCCCCACGCCAGCAGGAGGTCCCGATGACCGACCCGACCAACCCGAACATCGCCCGGCTGTCCGCCGAGGGCGTCTCCGTCTGGCTCGACGACCTGTCGCGCGAGCTGCAGGAGAGCGGCGACCTGCAGAAGCTCGTCGACACGCGCGGCGTCGTCGGCGTGACGACGAACCCGACGATCTTCGCCAACGCGCTCGCCAAGGGCGACCGCTACGAGGCGCAGGTCCGCACGCTCGCGGCCCGCGGCGCCGACCTCGACACGTCGATCTTCGAGATCACCACGGACGACGTGCGCTCCGCCTGCGACGTGTTCGCGCCGGTGTACCAGGCGACCCAGGGCCTCGACGGCAAGGTGTCGATCGAGGTCGACCCGCGGCTCGCCGCCGACACCGAGGCCACGATCAACGCCGCACGCGCGCTGTGGACGACGGTCGACCGGCCGAACCTGTTCATCAAGATCCCGGCCACCCGCGAGGGCCTGCCGGCGATCCGGACGGCGATCTCCGAGGGGATCAGCGTCAACGTCACGCTGATCTTCAGCCTCCGGCGGTACCGCGAGGTCATGGAGGCCTACCTGGAGGGCCTCGAGGGCGCGAAGGCCGCCGGCCACGACCTCTCCTCGATCTGGTCCGTGGCGTCGTTCTTCGTCTCGCGCGTCGACACCGAGATCGACAAGCGGCTTGATGCCATCGGCGGTGACGAGGCGCTCGGCCTGCGCGGCCAGGCGGGCATCGCGAACGCCCGGCTCGCCTACCAGGCGTTCGAGGAGGTCGTCGCGACGTCGCGCTGGCAGGCGCTCGCGGACGCCGGCGCGAACGTGCAGCGCCCGCTCTGGGCCTCCACCGGCGTCAAGAACCCGGCCTACGACGACACGATGTACGTCACGCAGCTGGTCGCACCGAACGTCGTGAACACGATGCCGAGCGCGACGCTCGAGGCGGTGGCCGACCACGGCGTGATCACCGGCGACACGGTCACCGGCGAGTACGCGGGGGCCAAGGCGGTGCTCGACCGGCTGGCAGCGGTCGGCGTCGACTACGACGACGTCGTCGAGCTGCTCGAGCGCGAGGGCGTCGAGAAGTTCGAGAAGTCCTGGCAGGAGCTGCTGGGGACGGTGCGCGACGAGCTGGACCGCGCGGCGGCCCGCAACGAGGCGGAAGGGGACTCGTGACGACCTCCGACCACGAGACCGGCCACGAGACCGGCCACGAGGACGGCTCGGGCGAGCCGGACCTCTGGCCGGCGGACGACCACGCGGCGCTGATCGTGTCGGTCTCCGGCGCCGACGCGCTCGCGGCGACGTCGGCACACGTGGCGGCCCTCGTGGTGGACCGCGTGGCGTCGCGGATCACCGCGCAGGACGCGACGCTGTGGGGCCCGGACGCTGTCGACGAGGCCTCGAAGCGCCTCGGCTGGGTGGCGCTGCCCGAGTCGTCACGCCCGCTGGTGGAGCCGATCCTCGCGCTGCGCGACGAGCTGCGGTCGCAGGGCGTCGACCGCATCGTGCTCGGCGGGATGGGCGGCTCGTCGCTGGCGCCGGAGGTCATCACCGCGACGGCGGGCGTCGACCTCGTGACGCTCGACAGCACCGACCCGGGGCAGGTGCGGGCGGCGCTGACCGACCTGGAGCGCACGGCCCTCGTCGTCTCCAGCAAGTCCGGCTCGACGGTCGAGACCGACAGCCACCGGCGGGTGTTCGAGAAGGCGTTCGCGGACGCCGGCATCGACCCCACCGGGCGGATCGTCGTCGTCACGGACCCCGGCTCGCCGCTGGACCAGAGCGCCGGCGAGGCCGGCTACCGGGTGTTCCGCGCCGACGCGTCGGTCGGCGGCCGGTACTCGGCGCTGACGGCGTTCGGGCTCGTGCCGGCCGGCCTGGCGGGCGCCGACATCGCGGCGCTGCTGGACGAGGCGTCCGCCGTCGCCGACCTGCTGGCCGACGACGGCGAGGGCAACCCGGCGCTGATCCTCGGCGCCGCGCTCGGCGGGACGACGCCGCTGCGCGACAAGGTGGCGTTCGTCGACCTCGGGTCCGGCATCCCCGGCTTCGCGGACTGGGCGGAGCAGCTCGTCGCCGAGTCCACCGGCAAGAACGGCACCGGCCTGCTGCCGGTGGTCACCAGCGGCCCGGACGCGCCGGAGATCCGCTGGCCGGCGGACGACGTCCTCGTCGCCCGGCTGCTCCCGCCCGGCGAGGACGACGAGACGATCGGCGGGGTCGACACGGGAGCGGCGGCGGCCGTCTCCGTCGCCGGCCCGCTCGGCGCGCAGCTGCTGCTCTGGGAGTACGCGACGGCCGTCGCCGGGCGCCTGCTCGGCATCAACCCGTTCGACCAGCCGGACGTCGAGAGCGCCAAGGTCGCCGCGCGCGGCCTGCTCGACGCGCGGCCGGAGCCGACGCCGCCGCTCGCCGTGGACGGCGCTGTCGAGATCCGCGCCTCCGGCGGCCTGCTGCCGGCGACCGGCGAGGTGACGCTCGCCGGCGCCGTCGACGCGCTGCTGGCCGCGCTGCCGCCGCGTGGCTACCTGGCGGTGATGGCGTACCTGGACCGCCACGCCGACGCCGAGCTGGCCGGCGTCCGCGACGCGCTGGCGAAGCGGGGCGAGCGCCCGGTCACCTTCGGCTGGGGCCCGCGGTTCCTGCACTCCACCGGGCAGTTCCACAAGGGCGGCCCGGCGGTCGGCGTGTACCTGCAGATCACCGGCGACGCCGGGCAGGACCTGGAGGTGCCCGGCCGGCCGTTCACGTTCGGCCAGCTCATCACCGCGCAGGCGGCGGGCGACGCGCAGGTCCTCGAGGGGCACGGCCGCCCGGTGCTGCGCCTGAACCTGACCGACCGGGCGGCAGGGCTGCAGCAGCTCATCGCCGCCCTGAAGGGCACCTGAGGAACTGAACTTCATGGGCACGCTGTGACGTTGTACCCGCTGAGCGGGCACAACGTCACAGCGTGCCCGCCAGACTTGGAGGGAACTGCGTGAGCCCGACACGCGTCACCCGCGACCGGAATCCGCTCAGGGACGAGCGGGACAAGCGGCTCCCGAGGATCGCCGGCCCCAGCGGTCTGGTCATCTTCGGCGTCACCGGTGACCTGTCCCGCAAGAAGCTCATGCCCGCCATCTACGACCTCGCGAACCGCGGCCTGCTGCCGCCGGGGTTCTCGCTGGTCGGGTTCGCCCGGCGGGACTGGGCCGACGAGGACTTCGCGAAGATCGTGAAGGACGCCGTCGAGCAGCACGCGCGGACGCCGTTCCGCGAGTCGGTCTGGCAGCAGCTGTCCGAGGGCATCCGGTTCGTCCAGGGCGAGTTCAGCGACGACGACGCGTTCGACCAGCTCGCCGCGTGCGTCGAGGACCTCGACCAGTCGCGCGGCACGATGGGGAACCACGCGTTCTACCTGTCGATCCCGCCGTCGGCGTTCCCGGTCGTCGTCAAGCAGCTCGCGCGCTCCGGCCTCGCGGAGCAGAACGGCCACGGCTGGCGCCGCGTCGTCATCGAGAAGCCGTTCGGGCACGACCTCAAGTCCGCGCGCGAGCTCAACGACATCGTCGAGTCGGTGTTCCCGCCGGACGCCGTGTTCCGGATCGACCACTACCTCGGCAAGGAGACGGTGCAGAACCTCCTCGCGCTGAGGTTCGCCAACCAGCTCTACGAGCCGGTGTGGAACGCGAACTACGTCGACCACGTGCAGATCACGATGGCCGAGGACATCGGCACCGCCGGCCGCGCCGGGTACTACGACGGCATCGGCGCGGCGCGCGACGTCATCCAGAACCACCTGCTCCAGCTCCTCGCGCTGACCGCGATGGAGGAGCCGGTGTCGTTCGACGCGCAGGATCTGCGCTCCGAGAAGGAGAAGGTGCTCTCCGCGGTCCGCGTGCCCCGCGACCTCCCGCGGCACACCGCGCGCGGCCAGTACGCCCGCGGCTGGCAGGGCGGCCAGGAGGTGCCCGGGTACCTCGAGGAGCCGGGCACGCCGCAGGACTCGCGGACCGAGACGTACGCCGCGATCCGCCTGGACATCGACACCCGCCGCTGGGCGGGCGTGCCGTTCTACCTGCGTACCGGCAAGCGGCTGGGCCGGCGCGTCACGGAGATCGCCGTCGTGTTCAAGCGCGCGCCGCACCTGCCGTTCGAGCACACCGCGACCGAGGAGCTCGGCCAGAACGCGGTGGTGATCCGCGTGCAGCCGGACGAGGGCGTGACGATGCGCTTCGGCTCGAAGGTCCCCGGGCCGACGTTCGAGGTCCGCGACGTCACGATGGACTTCGGCTACGGGCACGCGTTCACCGAGTCGAGCCCCGAGGCGTACGAGCGGCTGATCCTCGACGTCCTGCTCGGCGACCCGCCGCTGTTCCCGCGCCACCAGGAGGTCGAGCTCTCCTGGCAGATCCTCGACCCGATCGTGACGAGCTGGGCGGCGAAGGGAGCGCCCGAGCCGTACCCGTCGGGCACCTGGGGCCCGCCGTCGGCGGACGCGATGATGGAGCGCGACGGCCGGGTCTGGAGGCGGCCGTGATCATCGACATGCCGGCGACGACGACGTCGGCCGTCAACAGCAAGCTCGTCCACCTGCGCGAGACCGGTGGCGCCGTGGCGCTCGGCCGCGTGATGACGCTGGTGCTCGTCGCCGACGACGTCGACGCCGACCAGGCGATCGAGGCCGCGAACGACGCGAGCCGCGAGCACCCCTGCCGGGTGATCGCGCTCGCCCGCAGCAACCGCCGCGGGACGTCGCGGCTGGACGCGCAGATCCGGGTCGGCGGCGACGCGGGCGCCAGCGAGGTGATCGTGCTGCGGCTCTACGGGCCGCTGGTCGACCACGGCGACAGCGTCGTCGTGCCGCTGCTGCTACCGGACGCGCCGGTCGTCGACTGGTGGCCGGGGCCGGCGCCGGAGCGGCCGGCGGCGGACCCGATCGGCCGGATGGCGCAGCGGCGGATCACCGACGCGTCGGCGTCGAGGAACCCCGCGCGCACGCTCGCCGACCGCGCCACCAGCTACTCCCCCGGTGACACCGACCTCGCCTGGACCCGCATCACCCGATGGCGCGCGCTGCTCGCCGCGGCGCTCGACCAGCCGCCGTACGAGCCGGTGTCGCGCGCGGTCGTGTCGGGCGCCTCGGACAGCCCGAGCAGCGACCTGCTCGGCGCCTGGCTCGGCCACCGGCTGCGGTGCGACGTGGTGCGCAGGAAGACCCCACCCGGCACCGGCATGGTCGGCGTCGTCCTGGAGCGCCCGTCGGGTCCGGTGAGCCTGCAGCGGCCGGACGGCGACGTCGCGACGCTGACCCAGCCGGGCCAGCCGGAGCGGCGGATCGCGATGCCGCGCCGTTCCGACGTCGACTGCCTGCTGGAGGAGCTGCGGCGGCTCGACCCGGACGAGGTGTACGCGGAGACGCTCGCCAAGGGCCTGCCGCGGCTCCGCGGCAAGGCGAAGAAGGCCGGCGGCTCGGCGAAGGCCGAGGCGGCGGATGGCTGAGCGGGGGCCGGACGTCGTCGTCCACCGGACGCCGCAGCTGCTGGCCGCGGCCGCCGCGGCGCGGCTGATCGTGCGCCTGGTGGACGCGCAGGCGGCGCGCGGGTCGGCGGCCTTCGTCGCCACCGGTGGCGGCGTCGGGACGGCGACGCTCGCCGCCGTCGCGGCGTCCCCCGCGCGGGACGCCGTCGACTGGCGGCGGGTCGACGTCTGGTGGGGCGACGAGCGGTTCCTGCCCGCCGGCGACCCCGAGCGCAACGAGACGCAGGCGCGCGAGGCGCTGCTCGACGAGCTGCGGCTCGACCCGGCGCGGGTGCACCCGATGGCGCCCAGCGACGGGCCGTTCGGCGACGACGTGGACGCGGCGGCCCGCGCCTATGCGGACGAGCTCGCCGCGGCGGCCACGCCGACCGACCACTTCCCGGTGCCGGAGTTCGACGTCGTCCTGCTCGGCGTGGGGCCGGACGCGCACGTCGCGTCGCTGTTCCCCAGCCACCCGGCGACCTACGAGACGGAGCGGACGGCGATCGGCGTCCGCGGGTCGCCGAAGCCGCCGCCGGTGCGGATCTCGCTGACGTTCCCGGCGCTCTGCCGGGGCCAGGAGGTGTGGCTGCTGGCCGCGGGCGAGGGCAAGGCGGGCGCGGTGGCGCTGGCCCTGTCGTCTGCCGGCCAGATCGCGGTGCCGGCGGCGGGCGTCCGGGGCGCGCGGCGCACGGTGTGGCTCCTGGACCGCGCCGCGGCAGCCCAGGCCCCCGCCGCCCTGGCACGCCCAGGGAGCCCGTAGCGCCGCTTTCTTGGCACACAGGGCGGCGTTGCGATCGCTAGATGCGCACAACGCGCCCCGTGTGCAAAACGTGTTTGCGCGCGGGGACGCCCCGTGCGTCGCCCTTTATGAGCACGGTGTGGCACCGGTCTCAATAGACGAGACCGGTGCCACACCGTGCTCAAAAGGAAGGCGGCTGCGACCCCAAAGGCGAGGGCGGCCGGGCGCGATGCTCGCGCCCCGGCCGCCCTCGGAAGGTCGGTGACCTCAGCGGATGATCTTGCGCTTGCGCAGCGACTCCAGCGCCTCGTCCAGGATCGCCTGGCCGTCGGCGTCGCTGCGGCGCTCCTTCACGTACGCGAGGTGGGTCTTGTACGGCTCGTTCCGCGGCGGGGAGGGCGGGGCGAGCTGGTCCTGGCCGGCCGGGAACCCGCACCGCGGGCAGTCCCAGATCTCCGGTGGCTGGACGCCGACCTCCTCGGAGAAGCTCGGCGTGGTCTCGTGGCCGTTGGCGCACCAATACGAGATACGGAACCTCGGCGCGGTCTCACCGCGTTCGGCCTCGCCCATCGGGCCGGCTCCCACGCGGCTGCCGCGGATCGCGTTCCCACTGGCCACCGTAGATCCTCCTTCACTGGTCCGGGCGGTTGGGGACCCGGACGGTCACGGCGCGCCTGCGCTCAGGCGCCTTCGAAACGTGCGATGAGGCCGAGCAAGACGATGGAGGTCGCCCAGAGGACTCCCACGGCGACCGTGAAGCGGTTGAGGTTGCGTTCCGCGACGCCCGAGCTGGCCATGCTCGACGACGCGCCGCCGCCGAACATGTCGGACAGTCCGCCGCCCCGACCCTTGTGCATGAGGATCAGCAGGGTGAGGAAGAGGCTCGTGATCACGAGCAGCACCTGGAGCACTATGCGGACTACGGTCACGATCGCCCTCGGTCGTCAGCGGGTGGGGTCGGCGGGACGGGTCCCCGGAAGGGACCCGGTCTGCGGGTGCAGAGGTGTCGCGGGTGTGAACGGTCGGCGACCGGTTCGGCCGCCAGGGTGACAGCGTAAGTGATGGTCAGCCGTGCGGACGCATCGGCGGGTGGCCGCGACCGTTCCGTGACCACCCGGCAGCGCCGGCACCGCCGCTAGCTCACCGTCGTCGCGTGCGTGATGAGCACGCTGTGACGTCATGCTCATATAGCGGGTACAACGTCACAGCGTGCTCAAAGAGGGACCGCCGGCCGGCCACGATGCGTGACCGGCCGGCGACGGCGGACCGGCGGGTCAGGCGACCGACGTCGCGGCGTGGTCGCGGTACCGCACGATCGACGCGAACTCGGCCGCGTCGATGCTCGCGCCGCCGACGAGCGCGCCGTCGACGTCGGGCTGCGCCATGATCGCCGCGACGTTCGACGCCTTCACCGAGCCGCCGTAGAGCACGCGAACGGCGGCCGCGAGCGCCGGCGAGTACAGCTCGCCGAGCCGTGCCCGCAGCGCCGCGCAGACCTCCTGCGCGTCCTCGGGCGTCGCGACCTCGCCGGTGCCGATCGCCCACACCGGCTCGTAGGCGACCACCAGCGTGGCGGCCTGCTCCGCGGTCACGCCCGCGAGGTTCGCGTCGAGCTGGGCCACGCAGTGCTCGACGTGCCCGCCCTCCTGCCGCACCGGCAGCCGCTCGCCGACGCAGAGGATCGGCGTCAGCTCGTGCCGGTACGCCGCGACCACTTTCGCGTTGACCAGGGCGTCGTCCTCGTGGTGGTACTCACGGCGCTCGCTGTGCCCGACCACGACGTAGGTGCAGCCGAGCTTCGCGAGGAACGCGCCCGACACGTCGCCGGTGTAGGCACCCGAGCCATGCGGCGACAGGTCCTGCGCGCCGTACCGCAGCGGCAGCTTGTCGCCGTCGATCAGCGTCTGCACCGAGCGGATCGAGACGAACGACGGCAGGACGGCGACCTCGACGGCGTCGAAGTCGTGCTTCGCGTCCGCCAGCGTCCAGGCGAGCTTCTGCACGAGGTGCGTGGACTGCTGGTGGTCCAGCGTCATCTTCCAGTTGCCCGCCATCAGGGGCGTGCGGGTCGGTGCCTTCGCCATCAGTTCACCCTCATTCGGAAAGCACCGTCAGGCCGGGCAGCTCCTTGCCCTCGAGGAACTCGAGGCTGGCGCCGCCGCCGGTGGAGATGTGGCCGAACGCGCCCTCGTCGAAGCCGAGCCGGCGTACCGCCGCCGCCGAGTCCCCGCCGCCGACGACGCTGAACGCCTTGCCGTCGACCAGCGCCTGGGCCACGGCCCGGGTGCCGGCCGCGTAGGGCTCGAGCTCGAACACGCCCATCGGGCCGTTCCAGAACACGGTCTCGGCGTCGGCCAGCCGCGACGCGAACAGCTCGCCGGACCGCGGGCCGATGTCGAGGCCCAGGCGGTCCGCCGGGATCCCGTCGGCCGGGTAGACGCCGTGGTCTGCGTCGGCCGAGAACTCCGTCGCCGCGACGACGTCGACCGGCAGCACGACCTCGACGCCGCGCTCCTGCGCCTGCGCGAGGTAGCCGCGCACGACCTCGAGCTGGTCCTCCTCCAGCAGGCTGCGCCCGACCTCGTGGCCCTGCGCCTTGAGGAACGTGAACACCATGCCGCCGCCGATCAGCAGGCGGTCGGCGATCGTCAGCAGGTTCGCGATCACGCCGAGCTTGTCGGAGACCTTGGACCCGCCGAGCACGACGGCGTACGGGCGCGCCGGGTCGGCGGTCAGCCGCTGGAGCACCGCCACCTCCGCCAGCACCAGGTCGCCGGCGGCGTGCGGCAGCAGTCGGACGACGTCGTACACGCTGGCCTGCTTGCGGTGGACGACGCCGAACCCGTCGCTGACGACGGCGTCCCCCAGCCGCGCCAGCTGCGCGGCGAACGCGCCGCGCTCGCCCTCGTCCTTGCTGGTCTCGCCCGGGTTGAACCGCAGGTTCTCGAGCAGCGCGACGTCGCCGTCGCCGAGCCCGGCCACCGTCGACGTCGCGGACTCCCCCACCGTGTCGGTGGCGAAGGCGACCGGCCGGCCGAGGATCTCGGCCAGCCGGTACGCCACCGGGTTCAGGGAGTACTTCGCCT